>Ga0306926_10009958_pt1 | contig 10484 bp, 9 predicted proteins | sample flu12Cox44000178_FD_203759 | JGI IMG/M metagenome (GOLD analysis project Ga0306926, IMG submission 203759) | Lab enrichment of tropical soil microbial communities from Luquillo Experimental Forest, Puerto Rico - flux8day.12C.oxic.44.000.178 (v2)... | ecosystem: Environmental > Terrestrial > Soil... | reverse complement strand
TTGGATGGGGTGGCACCATTGGGGTTTTGCGCACGGTTGGTCATCCGTGCAGCAACCGGCGAAAACCGAGAAACCGGCAAAGTCAGGTTGGGGATTGACAGAAGTAGACAGACGGGAGATCGATCGTCTCCCCATCAAGTCACGGTCGCAACCTTGGGAAAGGAGGCCCGGTATGGACATCAGATTAAATGGACGCAGCGCGGTCGTTACCGGCGGCAGCAAGGGGCTGGGCCTGGCGATCGCCGAGGAGTATGCCAAATCGGGTGCCGATGTCACGATCCTCGCGCGCGACCAGGGCACCCTCGCCGAGGCCAAAGCCAAGATCCAGGCCGGCGCTCCCGGCCGCAAAATCGCGGCGATCAGCTGCGACGTGTCGAAAGCGGCCGATATCCGCAAGACCTATGACCAGATCATGTCGGAGTTCGGCAAGATCGACATCTACGTCAACAATGCTGGCCAATCGACCCGCGGACCTTCCGAGGAGCTGACCGACGAGATGTGGCAGGCCGATCTCGACCTCAAATTGTTCGCCCAGATCCGTTTCTGCCGGCTGGTCTTGCCGCAGATGAAGCAGCGCCGCTGGGGCCGGATCATCAGCGTGCTCAACATCGGCGCCAAGGCCCCGGGGGCGGACAGCGCACCGACCTCCGTCAGCCGTGCCGCTCAGATGGCGTTTACCAAGGCCCTGTCGCAGGAAGGGGCACCCCACAACGTCCTGGTCAACTCGCTGCACGTCGGGGTCATCGTGTCGGACCAGATCAAACGCCGTTTCGATCGCGAGCGGCCGAATGTGAGCTTCGAACAGTATGTCGCGGAGGCCGGACAGGGCGTGCCGCTGGGCCGGATGGGCCGGGCCGAAGAATTCGCCAGCGTTGCGACCTTCCTCGCCTCCGATGCCGCCTCCTATGTGACCGGCTGCGCGATCAACGTCGATGGCGGCCGCTCGCCGGTGGTGTAATACCAGTGCACTGCAGCGTTATCCACTCACTCTGGGAGAGACGACAATGAGCATTTTCGGCAACATCATGTCGGCGATATTCGGCCGTTCGTCTTCGGCGGCGGCCGCAGCTGCTCCCGCAGCTGCGCTGCCCCCACAAGCAGGGGCGGCACCGGCGCAACCCGTAGCGGCGACGCCGGCCGCTGCCCCGGCGGTCCCCGTCGATGTCACGAGCATCATGGACAATCTCGCGGCACAATCGAGCGAGCGGCTCGATTGGCGAAGATCGATCGTCGACTTGATGAAGCTCCTCAACTTGGACAGCAGCCTCACCGCACGCAAGGAGCTGGCGCAGGAATTGAGCTACAGCGGGGACATGAACGATTCCGCGTCGATGAACATCTGGCTGCACAAGCAGGTCATGACGAAGCTCGCCGAAAACGGCGGCAAGGTCCCCGACGAGTTGCGCGTGTAGCCCCAGCCCCGGTCCACCGAGACTGCGTCCCGCGGGTCCAACCCGCGGGTCGCACGACTAGTCGGTGGCGTCTTTGCGAAGACTTCCGGACGGCCGGCTGGGGCGTTCCGGGAACGAGGTAATGTCGACGTCACGGGTCGATTAGCGGGAACTGTCCGTCTCGGAGGGACGGCGACGAGTTTGCCATGCCGTACGAGCTGTAGCGCTTCGCTTGCGCGCGAGGGCCGTTTTCGCGCCGGCATCTTTCATCGGTGGCTTGTGATCGGGCCTGCCTTCGGTTTTCTGCCAGTGCGCACGCAAGAGCTTGATAGCTTCGAGCGGAAATCGTCCGGCATCATGCATCCAATGATGCGTCCCGCAGAGGTAGGCGATGTTGTCGAGATCGTTCCCGGAATGATGATCAAGATGCGCAACCATAAGCGAAGCCGGAAGCTGTAATCCGCAAATGACACAGCAGCGAAACGGATAATGTTTGGCCGCAACTTTTCGCGCTTCTGCCTGATTACGGATGAGAGCCTGGCGGTCGCTAACCATTGGCACCGACTTTTCTTGCAGGCGGATTTCGATGTCGAGTTTGGCCGCGAGAGCGGGAGAGAGGCCTTCGGCCATCGGCCGAAAGCGCCGAATGTCTCGCAAAGTCAGCTCACGCACTTCACCTTCTTCATCGGTGAGCGGTTGGGGCGGCCTCATAGCGCTTTCTCTCCCTCGCGTTTGCCCGCCTGAAGCTTGTCACTCGTGTGCCAGAAGCGACTTCGACAAAACACAGCACAAGTAAGCGGCCCTCGCGATAACCCACGCGACGTGTCGCGCCTCACCGTAATCTCGGCGGGCATCGATCGACCGGAGCGCCGTAATGAAATCGAAATCGCCGGCATGTTCCAACGATAGCCCGCGCTCGGTAATGTTTCGCTCGTTCTTGGCAGGATCGTATGTGATGTCCACCGGCCGCTAGTGGTCAAAATTAGACAGATGATACCCAGTCTGGGTGGGGATTTCCTTGCAGCGGGCCGCGGGAGAGCAGGGTTGGAACGATTCTACGAGGGTGCGGAATCCCTCTTCGTCAGAGCATATGACGCATTCTATGCGGCCGGCGCACCGCCGATTGCCGGCGACATCGCGTTCTATGACCGCCTGGCGAAGGCGACCGGCGGTCCGGTGTTGGAATTGGGCTGTGGCACCGGCCGGATCGCGCTGGCGCTGGCACAGGCCGGGCTCTCGGTCACCGGCGTCGATGTCTCGGCAGGCATGCTGGCGCTGGCCCAGCGCAAGAGCGAGCGGCTTGCCGGGGCCGCAAGTCGCTGTCTCGCCTTCGTGGAAGGGGACATGGCCCGGCTCGAGCTGGGGCGGCGTTTCGGCATGGCCTTCATTGCTTTCCGCTCGTTTCAGCACCTGCTGACCGTCGATGAGCAGCGGGCGACATTGACCGGGGTTCGCCGCCATCTGCGCCCGGACGGGCGGCTGGCCCTGCACCTGTTCGATCCTCGTTTCGATCTGCTGGCCGATGCAAACCCGCCGGCCATCAGGCAGTCCGGCATCGATCCCGCGACGCAGCGCCGGTATGCCGGAGAAATCCTGCACACCGGGCGCGACTACCTGAACCAGGTCCGCCGCGACCTGTGGCGCTATGCCGAAACCGACGTGAACGGGGCACTGCTCGAAGAGGCGACACGGGAGATGACGCTGCGCTGGACCTACCGATGGGAGCTACGCCATCTGCTCGAATTGTGCGGCTTCGTGGTCGAAGCGGAATACAGCGATTTCCGTGATGCGCCGCCTGCATATGGCAAGGAACTGGTCGTCGTCGCGCGGCGGGAGACAAATCTCCGAAAACGAGCATCGGGAGGTCATTTCCGCGCACAATCGGCCCCGTGCGAGGCCGCCTTGACCGCTGGTTGCGACAAGTAGGATTCAAATGTCTGATTTTCACCGCTAGGGCCAGCCTTATCGAGAGAGCAAATATTTCTCCTCGAGGGCGCGCCAGCGGCCTGTGCCGACCGCGTCCTCGCGCTCTTGGAAGGTGGCGAGCTCCGCTTCGACGCGATGCGTGTCGCCGTCCTCCCTGAGAGCCGCCAGCACCCGCTGCGCGGCGCGGATCGCCGCGCGATGCGTCTGCGACGGGTAGATGCCGAGGCGGAAACCCATCGCCTCGAGCTCGCTCGCCGGCAACATCGGTGTCTTGCCGCCCTCGAATACATTGACGAGAGCCGGCCCCTGCACATTGCGGCCGACGGTGCGCAATTCATCGACATTCTGCGGCGCCTCGACAAAGCCGACATCCGCACCCGCTTCGAGATAGGTGTTGACGCGGTCGATCGCCGCTTGCAGCCCCTCGACCGCGCGCGCGTCCGAACGGGCGATGACGACGAGGTCGGGGTCCTGCCGTGCATCGACTGCGGCATGGATCTTGCCGACCATTTCGGCAGTGCTGATGACCTCCTTGCCCTCGTAATGGCCGCATTTTTTTGGGCTCACCTGATCCTCGATGTGGAACGCGGCCACCCCCGATTTTTCGTACTCCCGGACGGTGCGGATCACGTTGATGGCATTGCCGTAGCCGGTATCGGCGTCGGCGATTACCGGAATGCCGACCGCTTCGACCGTCAGCCCGATAAAGCGGATGTTTTCGGACAGGGTGAGCAGCCCGAGGTCGGGATAGCCGTTCGCCCGCGAATAGCCGCCGCCAGTCAGATAGACCGCTGCGAAACCGGCCTGCTCGACGAGCCGCGCCGTCAAGGTATCGTAGGCTCCCGGCGCCATCGTGTAGCCGCGGCACGCGATCAGGCTCCGCATCGTCTGTCGTTGTGTCATCGGCATCTCCTTATCGGCATTGGTCGCCTGGCGACCGATCGCCATGCTACGCTCTTTTCGGCGGAAAGGGAGAGACCGGCCGATGAGCATCGAGGTAACCAAAGCCGAAGCGTTCGCAGCCCCGATCGTCGACAGCCTCTCGGTCAGGCTCCTTGTCGACTCGGTTTACGACCGCTTTATTGCCGACGCATCGCATCCGATGGTCAAAATCGAGCATGTTCGCCACATCTATGGGCACGAGCGATCGACCCTTGCCGGCGAATGGGGCTTGTCGTTGCATTTGGAATCGGTCCAGGCGGGCGGGAAATCCCGGTATCTGTTGGACTTTGGCTATACGCCCGAGGTGCTGATCCGGAACTTCGAGTTGCTCGACCTCGATCCCGGCCGGATCGACGGCCTTATTCTGAGCCACGGGCACCGCGACCACTATGGCGGGCTCGAAGGGTTCGTCACCCACTATCGAGCAAGAATGCCCGCCGACTTGCGGCTCTTTGCCGGCGGCGAGGCCAACTTTCACGAGAAATGGATCAAGCGTCGCGGCGCCGATCCGGTATCCTGGGGTGTGCTCGACCGCGAGGCGCTCGAGGCCGCCGATGTCGGCACGGTGTGCTGCGACGTCCCGCACGCGCTGTCCGGTGCGTTTACGACGGGCTACATTCCACGGCAGTCCTTTGAGCGTGTGCTGGAAAACACGTTGGTCGCAAGCGCGATGGAGGCAAACTCCCCGCCCGACCACTTTACCGAGGCCGAGCGGTTAGGCCGCCTCGTCCCGGACCAGCATCCGGACGAACACGCGACGTGTTATGTCATCCGGGGACGCGGGCTCGTCGTCATCTCTTCGTGTGGACATGTCGGGCTCATCAACACGATAAAGGCGGCGATGGCGGTGTCCGGCGTCGGCAAATTGCACGCGGTACTCGGCGGGTTTCATCTCGGCTCGGCGCCGCAGGATTATGTCGATCACACGGTTGCCGAGCTCGAGCGGCTGTCGCCTGACGTGGTGATCCCGATGCATTGCAGCGGCGGCAAGTTTGTCGCGGCCATGCATCGGCAGATGCCGGACCGCCTAGTCATCGCCAATATCGGTAGTCGCTTTACATTCGGCGTTTGAGCGCGGCGCTGGCAGCCGACTTATCGCCCCGAACCGTAACGCCGGCTCGGCGAGCCGGTTGGCGAAACCTCGGGCTCGGGCCGTTGCCGGCCTTCGAGCCTTCTCAACAGGCCGCGCGTTTCAACCCCGCGATCCGCGGTCCCGCGGGTTTCAATTTTCGCTTCCTGAGCCCGCTCACGGCGCAACTCCTCCATCCGCGCACGGATGGCCGCGAAATCATCGGCAGCACGGGGTCGGTTCACGTCTCCTCCTCCAAATTTGCCCGAACCCCGAAGGGGGCTCGCATGGGTTTATGGGTAGGTAGGGCCGGTGAAAGGCTGTCCCCAGCCTCGCGCACCCTGGGGCCTCGATGCAAGCGAAAATCCGAGGATCGAGCCGAGGAGATCGAACGCACGGTTGATCAGTTGTATGCGCTTGGCATGGGTGCTTGGCATACCCGTAGAAGTTTTGCGATGGGATCGGTCCAATCGGCAAAAAAGGGCATTCCGTTCGTGTTGTGGTCCAGATCGAGGTACCGCAGGCTGTGACCAAAGGGAATTATTTGCCGGCCATCCTCGCGTTGCGTGGGCCGGCGAGATATTAGTACAGGTGCTTATCGCCGGCACTGCGAAATATTCGGCGGCCTTTAGCTTAGCAATGCTCGAAAATCGGTCATCCTGGCTGAGCCTGCGGTTAGCCGGCATCATTTTGTACGAGGCCTCCAATAGCCTCCGAGGTGACAGCGCCTGATTTCTCTGCCGCCACGCGAAATGACGATCCATCGGCCAACCAGGTGTGGGCTGTCACCCACATCGCGATGGCCCGGGCTATCCGACCTGGTCGTGGTGACGGACTGGTACAGCCGCTGCGTCCTGGCGTGGCATTTATCGGATACCATAGACACCTCGTTCTGTCTGGGCACCGTCGAAGACGCGCTGCGCAAAGGGCGGCCAGAGATCTTCAACACCGCTAAGGAATGCAATTCACCAGCACCGCCTTCACCGACAAGTTTGGAACTGCCAGCGTGCGGATCCGCATGAACGGCCGCGGGCGCTGGGCGGACAATGTCTCGTCGAACGGCTGTGGCGCAGCTTGACGTATGAGGAGGTTCACCTGAAGACCTGCGGCAACGGTCTCGAGGCGCGCATCGGCATCGGCCAGTGGTTCCGCTTTTATAACCAGAGTCGGCCGCATCAGGCCCTGGGCTGCAAGACCCTGCGGCAGTCTGAATTGTAATGGCATTGGGCGGACGGTTGCCGGACGTTGGGCATGTTAGTTTGGCCATCTCGGCGGCGGAGGTTGCGCCGCTTGATGCATGAATGCCCAAAGGAGTAAACCCAATGGCGAAATTTGTTTTTGTTCTCGCGTTTCTGTTGGCAGTAGCTGTCGTCGAGAAAGCATCGGCGGCCCCTGTGTTCTGTACCTTTGAAAATGGTGTGCCAGTCTGTGTCGATGACAACGACCCCGATGGCCCCGCCTGATCGCAAACTCGCGAAGCCGCCGGCCTCGACCCCCGTCGCGTATTACGAGGGTCGAGACCAGTATTCTAGCCCCTCGACAACGTCGTCGTTCTCCAGTGCCTCCCGCCAGCATATGAGATTAGAGCCGGGACGACATCCACGGCAGGGGCTGTTCCGGGTTGTGATCCCCCCGGTTGCAGACAGAACCGCGTGCTTGCAATGATCACATCTTAACGGGTGTTTCAATATCACTTGGGCGGTACGACGCTATGGTGTGTCACCCGTGACATCGATCTGACCAAGCAGTCTCTTAGGATAGACGAACCGATCCGTTACCCGTGCTGGAGGCCATGGCCACCACCAAATGCCCCTTGTAGAACGGCACTTGTGTGGTTGTCGGATTTGGAAATGTTGTAACGGGTGCTGCCCGGGCCGATCAGTCGGGCTGGCGTTCTTGTATTGGAGACTGGCAGAGAGGTGTAGTAAAATTCGGTGATCCGCTGAGGTAGTTCGTAATCTCAGTGACATGGATCGTGTTACCGCTACATCAGTACAATCGGTCGGGTCGAACCGCTCGACACCGCCGCCCTTATTGCGGTCTTTATCGTCCTCATGCATCTGGGCTGATGGCGTCGCCCGGAACTGGAACTCCGAAAGCGAAACGAATTAGGTCAGAGTCCACGATAACGCTGTTGCCTTATCAGCGGTTCGGCGGGAGTGCTGAGAAGCACTGCGACAAGACCCCGTGGGGTGCAGCGCATGAATCTGCTGCCGACAGTGAGGCTATTACCCGGTCGCTACCACTTAACGTAGGATGGGCTGCGTTGGAAAACTTGTTAAACGCGCGTTGACAGCTGGCGCGGCGCTATCTTAACTTTAAATATCCGCGATAAAATTAGCGATAACCGAGCAAAAATTAACCATAACAGGCGTTACATTACAAAACCAAATGAGGGAGGGGACAGCATGAGAGATCGGCAGCGGCTTTTACAACTGCATTCGCCGTTGGGGGATCAATTGGACCGGGTGAGGTCGCCGCCACGCGGCGAACGATCGAGAGCACTCCAGCGCTGAAGTGGTTGAGCGGTGGTGCTGTGGCTTGCAGGTATCTCGACCGGGGGTTGGTCGATGGTAGAGCCAATCTCAGTGCAGCCAAATAAATAGCACTATTTGGGAGGATGTTATGAAAATTATGTGTAAACGAAACTGCATGGCTGTAGCATTGCTATCATTGCTATGCGGCCTGGCCTTGGCTTCCACGACAGTATCGGCACAACAAGATCCGGGCGATGACTGGCAATTTGTACCGGTCGGCCCGCCGGACTCTGTCCCGCAACCCTTCGTCGGCTCGATCAAAGGACCCTCTAGCGCGGGACGGAACATTCTCCGCCCGGGCTTTGAGGGTATCGACTTTATCGGCTCGAACTGTAGCTGTCTGCCGCCCGATACCAATGCGGCCGTCGGCAATAACTTTGTCATCGAGACGGTCAACTTCCAGATCCGAATCTTTAACAAAACGGAGAGGAACATCCCGCTCGACGAACCGCTGTCGACGTTTTTTGGCGCACCCAGCGACGGCGATGTTTATGCGCTTTATGACGATATCGCGGACCGCTGGTATGTTACAGCTTTCGACGGCGACCATTCCGGGCTCTTTCTTGCGGTGTCCAATGACGGCAACCCGCTGCATGGCTTCGTAACCTATCACCTGCACGACCGGCCTTTTCCGGCCGGCTTCCCCGATTACCAAAAGCCCGGCTTCAACAAGGACGCGATCTTCATCTCTTTTAACAACTTCGGTCCCGGTGGTGGCAGTGCCGCGACGATCGTTGCAATCGACAAATTGGCAATCTTCGCCAACACTCTGAGCTTTTTCGTCTCGGTCCCGAAGTTCCAGTTCCGCGCGATGCCGCCGGCACAACTGCACGGTGACAACACCGGCGGCGTCGAGTGGTTCGTCTCTACCGATGGTACCGATGCCGGCGGCAATACGATTCGTGTCACCGAGATGACCAACTACCTCAGCGACTCGCCAAACTTCACCTACACGTCTCCTCCGGTCACGCCGTACAAAAATGCACCGCGCGCCGACCAGCCGGGCGGGTCCATCACGACCTTCCCAAACACGACAACGACGCAGGTGCAATTTCACCGAGGCCACCTCGTGACGGCGATGGCGTCCGGCACGCCCGCGGACGGGTTTACCTTTCCGAAGGCGCTGATCTTCGATGTCGATGTAACGAGCGGCACGCCAGTTCTCAGCGGCGAATTCGTCGTCAATCCCGGTAACGGCGTCGCGGCGCAAATGCCGTCGGTGGAAATGGACCGATCGGACACGCTGGGCGTGACCTGGATGGAGTCGTCGGCCAACGAGTTCCTGTCGATGTGGGTCGGCACGCTCGACCAGAACACCGGCAAACTCGTCAAAAGGGTTGCGGCTCCCGGTGTCGGCTTCTTCTCTTCCAGCAGCCGGATCGGGGATTACAGCACGACAGTTCTCGACCCGAACGGCAAAACCTTCTGGTCCGCCAACGAGTATATCGGCGATGCCCCGAGAACCAATATTTGGCGGACCAACATCCAATCCTTCACCGCCGGTGCGCAAGGAGCTATTGCGCTGAACAGCGGCCAGTAATTTCTACTCCGAAGCATCCATGGCGGTACGGTGCCACTCCGCGCGCCGAGCCTGCAGATAACCGAGGCGGAAGCTCGATGTTGTCTCGGCGCGCGATCGGGGCGCGGTCCTCGCAGAGAAAGTAGCCAACGCGTAAGGGAAGCCGCGTACCAGAACCTTGGGTGCGCCCATGGTGCTGGGGTGATACGGGTGGTGGGCCTCCTGCGTCAGTCGTGGTCAAAGCCGCGGTGGGTCAATGCAAGCGAAAATCCGAGGATGTCGAAGGTCCGACCGGTCGACGCGCCGGGCTGGCGAGCCGAAACCTGCACATCACGGGTCCCCCTGCGCAACGCGGGATATCTGCCGGCTTCCAATATCGGGCGACGAAGCCGCGCGGGTCGATGGTCTCGATTTGTGCGACGATCTTCGGCGTGCCGGCGGAGCAGCGCCAATTATAGATGTTGCCGATTGGGAGCACGTATCTCGGAATAAAGTCGGTGTCGGCGTGCTCGCGGCACCAAGCCTCCGCCTGTGGAAGGCGGTGATCGGCATTCGCCTTACCGCAAGGCAGGTTCGCCCCATAGTTGCAAAGGAGAATGTGTCCGTCGGCGCATCTGAATACAGTGCTGCGTCGCACCTGCTGGTCTTCCATCCTGAGCCCGAAGATCCGCTTCGCCACCGGCACCAGCGATTGCGGTATCGGGCGGACCGTATCGTCCGTGCCAATCGACCGACACGGATTCTCCCCACTCTGCGCCACAGCCCTCCCGGTCTCGACCAGCAGCATCGACGCGAATAACACGATGACCGCAAGACGCAACAATCGCACCTCTTCAGAGGCGGCCACTCTAACACCCGCGCGCCGTCGGGGCGACGCCGGCTTTGGATCAAGCCTGGCGGCGGTCGGCAATGCGCGCGCGGAGGCATCCGCAGGTGGTCGACCACCACGAGCTTGACCCCGTAGCGGCAATGCCCGCGCGCGGAGCACCCCCGGGCCATCGGCTCCGATCCGGTCCCGCAGCGCCTGTAGCGGCAATGCCCGCGCGCGGGGCACCCCCGGGCATCGAGCGCCCCTTTGGTTCTTCCCTGGTGCTTCCCTG
>Ga0306926_10009957_pt1 | contig 10484 bp, 6 predicted proteins | sample flu12Cox44000178_FD_203759 | JGI IMG/M metagenome (GOLD analysis project Ga0306926, IMG submission 203759) | Lab enrichment of tropical soil microbial communities from Luquillo Experimental Forest, Puerto Rico - flux8day.12C.oxic.44.000.178 (v2)... | ecosystem: Environmental > Terrestrial > Soil... | reverse complement strand
TGGCGGATAACACGTCCTGCACGGCCGCGGTGTCTCCAAGATCGAGGTACACGGCCGCCGCGTCCACCCGCATCCAATGGGCGCTCGGATCCACAGCGATCGCACGCTCGATGAGCTTGGCGGCCTCGGCAAAGTTGCCGCGAGCAAACTCCACCTCGCCGAGCCGCGCCAGTGCTGGGTGGTAGGTGGGGTTGACGTGCAGGGCTTCGAGAAAGAGCGCCACGGCTCCATCCACGTCGTCCCTCTGCGCCAGGATCAAGCCTTTCATGTAGTGATTGCGCGGTGCGAGTGGGTCGAGCTGCCGCGCACGCTCGATCATGGCCAGCCCATCGTCGGTGTGCCCGATATCATGGAGCCACTCGCCGTAGAGCTCGTAGCCCTGGGCGTAGTTCGGGGCGAGTGTGAGTCCTTTGCGGAAATCCGCGTCGATGGTGGCGTCGAATCCCTCGATGGTCCGCTCCCGCCCAAAGGCACGCTCCATCCAGGCCTCGCCGAGCTCCGGATCGAGCGACAGCGCCTTGTCAACTAGCGCTGCCGCTTGCTTCTCGGTCTCGGCGCCCACGCCCTCGTCTTGATGCAAAAGCCACCAGAGCAAGCGCAGTCCATGCGCCTCTTCCACGTAGGCGGCAGCGAAAGTCGGGTCGATTTCCGTCGCGCGCCGCAGCCGCTCGATGCCGGCTTTCGCGTCCGCGCTCTTGAAGGTAGATAACAACGAGCGACCCTCGATGTATGCGAGGTAGGCGTCGAGCCTCGGCGTAGCCCGCGCGGAGCTGTTGCCTGGACTCGCCTCGAGACTCACGCCGATCGCATCGCTCACCTTGCCCGAAATCTCATCCTGGAGCTCAAAGATGTCGCCCATGGTCCGCTCGAGGCGCAGCGACCACACATCACTTCCGGAGCTGGCATCGAGAAGCTGCGCCGTGACCCGCAGCCGATCCCCGGCGCGCTGCACGCTGCCTTCGACGAGATAACGAGCATTCAACTTGCGACCGATGTCGCGCGCGTCCACATCTCGCCCGCGGAAGGTGAACGAAGAGGTGCGCGCGATCACTGCCAGGCTCTTCACCGAGGCGAGGCGGTGCAGCACGCTCTCGGCGATCCCGGTCGCAAGAAACGCATCACTCGGCTCAGCGCTCAGGTTCTCGAAGGGCAGGACGGCCACGGTGTGCGCGGGCAGTGACGACGGCGGAGGGGCTTCCACGCGCACCGCCGTCATGCTCGCTGCGAAGTGTGCGCGCCACGCGGCATAGGCGCCGATCGCCAGCACTGCCACCGCGAACGCTGCGACCAGGGCCAGGTTCGGCAGTGAAGGCCGACGCGGGGCGGCGCCCGAACCGGCCGATGAAGGCGATTCGTCCTGAGTTCCCGGCGCAGGAGCGGAATCCACAGCGCCGGATGACCCTTCGCCGGCTGCGGAGATCGGCGAGTCCGCGGACCGCATGGCGGATACCGTTTCAGGATCGGGATCGACCGGCCCAATGAAGCGGTAACCCCGCCGGGGCAGGGTCTCGATATAGCGCGGCGTCTCGGCCGTGTCCCCAAGTGCGCTGCGCAGCTTGCGAATCGCCGTATTGACCCCCGTATCGAAGTCCACCACGCCCTTGGGCCAAAGCAACGCAATGAGCTGCTCGCGCGTCACGACGCTTCCGGCGTGGGTGATCAGCTCGCGCAGGACCAGCGCGGGCTGCTCCTGAAGACGGATGCGAGTTCCGGAGCGCTCGAGATCCCCCGATTCCGGGTCCAGAACCCACCCATCGAAGCGGAATTTCTTGCTGCTCACGCGAGATCAGCACCGGAACAGGGTTAATTCAGGAACGGACCATGCGTAGTCCATGGAGTGGCGCCGGCTGGTGGGTGACTTTAGACCCCGCAAAGATCTCCCGCCCTCGCACCGCCGTGAGGGTGCCGAGGAAGACGCTCCAATCAACACATACACAGGAGACTGCCATGTACCGCTTCACGACCACAATGTTGATTTCTGCGCTGGCCCTGAGCTCTCAGCTGGCACATGGGGGTCCCGCCCCGGATGTGCTCTCCATGACGGTCAAATTTGCCGACCTCGACTTGACTCGCAGTGCGGATGCTGCAGTGCTCTATGAGCGCCTGAAGGGTGCCGGCCAAACGGTATGCGCTCCGTTCGACGGCCGTAGCCGGGATCTGGGGAACCAGGTTCATTTCAAGCAGTGCGTCAAGAGCGCCATCGGCACGGCGGTCGCCAGAATCGACCGGCCCGCACTGACGGCATACTACCGAGCGCATTTCGAAGTCGGCAATGAACCCACTCGGATCGCTCAGAAGTAGATCCGGTGAGGTCGCCGATGCCCCTCAGGGCGGCTGCTCCCGAGCCGCCCTGCTTCGTTTGTCCCTTCAGTGCCAGACCGACTTTCGTTACCTGTCAGCGACCTATGACGTCGAATTCGCCTGTTAGCGATCCTAGCGGACACACACCGCGCCGCCGGTCGATCTCAGCCAAACCTGGCCATTTACGCTAAGCTGCGCCCTGCGGAGGCACAAAGAAGGCCTCCACCGCATCAGGTCAGGGGCGGTCTCCTCGTGACTGAGCCTTCGCACGCGGTTTTTCTAAGCTACGCCTCAGAGGACCAGGAGGCCACCCAGCGGATTTGCGAGGCCCTGCGTTCAGCGGGGATCGAGGTCTGGTTCGACCAGAGCGAGCTGCGGGGCGGGGACGCCTGGGATGCCTCGATCCGCCGGCAGATCAAGGAGTGCGCGCTGTTCGTGCCAGTTATTTCGGCGCACACCGACGCTCGCCCGGTGGGCTATTTCCGTCGCGAGTGGCATCTGGCCTTGGACCGGATGATGGACTACGCCGAGGATCAGCCGTTCCTGCTGCCAGTGGTGATTGACGACACGGTCGAGGCGACCGCGCGCGTGCCGGACCGGTTCCGTGAGCGGCAGTGGACGTATCTCAAGGGGGGCGCGGCCACGCCCGAGTGGGTCGAGCGCACGAAGCGGCTGCTGACCGAGCGCGCCTCACCTGCGCGGCGTACCGCCGTTGCGCCCGCGGTCCCCGGGCGGAGCCGCTGGCCTAGAGCACTTGCTGCGCTCTCAGGCGCAGCGCTCGCAGCGTTAGTCGCTACGACGCTGTGGAAGCAACGCATGGGCACGATGACAGCAGCGCCCGTGGCCAAAGTGGCAACCGCCGCCGCGCCGGCACGCGACCGCAAGACCATCGCGGTGCTGCCTTTCGATAACCTGAGCGGCCGCACTGAGGATGCGTATCTGGCCGATGGGCTACAGGCGGAGGTGCTGAACACGCTGGCGCGGCTGCGCGAGCTGAGTGTGATCTCGCGCACCTCGACGCTGGAATACCGCGACAAGCCGCTCAACGTGCGCGACATCGGCAATCGGCTCGGTGTGGGTACAATCCTCGAGGGCTCGATCCGCCGCTACGGCGGCAAGCTGCGGCTTGCGGTGCAACTGGTCGATTCGAATAGCGACCGGCAACTGCTCGCTGCCAATTACGATCGCGACGTTGCGCACATGCTCGATCTGCAGAGTGCGGTGGCGCGCCAGGTCGCCGATTCACTGCTGGCGACGTTGAGCCGCAGCGACCGTGGCGAGCTCGAGCGGGTAGGCACGAACAACGGAGATGCCTACGACCTCTACCTGAGGGCGATGGCGGGCTACCCCTTGGACCACACGGACGACGACTACGACGTGCGACAGCCGAAGCGCCTGCTGGAGCAGGCCGTGAAGCTTGATCCTGGATACGCGGACGCTTACGCCTTTCTGTCGATGGTGAACACCACCTCGTATTTTCACAGGCGGCGCCCAGAGGACGCCGTCGCAGCCCGGCGCGCCTTCGAGCGGGCGTTCGAGATCGACCCGGGTCTGCCGGAAGCGAGACTGGCTCGCGGTATGTACGCCACGATTGTTGCGTTGGACCCGGGACAGGCGCTCGACGATCTTCAGGCGGTCGTTCGGTCGCGCCCGAGTTCCGCGCGGGCCCACCTTCAGTTGGGCCTCACCCTGCGTCGCCTGGGCCGCATGGACGAGGCACTCGGGCACTTTGTGCGTTCGTGGGACCTTGATCCCCTGCACCAGGGGGGCTCCCTCCGGGTCCAACCTCTCATCACGCTGCTCGGCCTGCGGCGCTGGCCTGAGGCCATCGAGCAGACCGAGACTCTCCTGCGCCGTTTCCCGGATGAGGCGTCTTACTACCTGTGGCGGGCGAAGATCCAAAGCTTCGCTCAGCACGATGCCGAGCCAATGCGCGCGGCGTTGCGGGACCACGGCAATGAGTGCGACGCGAAAGAACGCGCCGTGACCGGGTTCGAGGTCGCCATTGCAGAGGGCCGCTATCTGGATGCGATCCGCCTGCAGGAGATCGGATGGTCGTATTTTCCTCCGGTCTATCGCGAGACGTATGCCGGCGTTCTGTATCACATCGCGGGAGACGAGCGCCGGGCGAGGGACTCGCTCCGCGCGGCGGAGCGGCATGCGCGGCAGGATTCGGGTGCGCGCGAGGAGCTCGCGATCAGCCAATCGGTGTTGGGCGAGCACGCGGCGGCGCTCGCGACCATTGATGCTGCGCGGGCGCGGACCCCGGAGTCGCGCGACGCGATCAACGGGCCCGAGATCTCATTCGTGCGTAGCGTCGTCCTCCTCCGCGCCGGCCGCAGCGAGGAGGCCTACGCGGAGGTGAACCGCCTTCTGCGTGTACCGTTCGGCAACCCGCTGTGGAAGTTCGGGGGACTGAATTGCGTGGCACTGCTTGTCAAGGACGATACGCACTTTGACGAGTTGCTCCATCGGCCGCCGCGTCTGTAGGAACTCTTAGAATGTCGCCGTCACGCGGAAGAAAATGTAACGACCGAGCGTGTCGTACGTCCCCACCCAGGTGTTGTCGTTGCAGGTGGTGTTCGGACAGTCCGACAAATTGCCGCTCAGGATGAGCGGCGGGTTCTTGTCCATCACATTGTTCACACCGAGGCGCGCCGAAAAATTCGGCCCAATCGGTGCAGATAGCGTCAGGTCCAGGTAGCTGTAGGCCGGTATGTGCGCGGTCGCCAGGTAGTAGGGTGCATTCAGCTGCGGGTCGGCGCTCAAGCGATCGACGGTCGAGGAGCCGATGTAACGCCATCGCGCGGTCAGATCGAGACCCCACCATGGGGTAGCCCAGTCGGTGGTGAACACATGACGCCAGGAGGGGAGCGGCGCGTTGCAGGTCGAGCCCCAGTGACCCTTGCAGTCGAAGGACGGGAGGCCCGGCAGAGGCTGCGTCAGGAAGTCCTTCGTGTATGTCCCGTTGAGCGCGAAGGCGAGCTTTCCGGATTTTGGCCCGATATCGAAGCGGTAGTGCGCCAGGAGGTCTGCGCCCTTGGTGGACACCGAGCCTATGTTCAGGTTGGTCGCCGTCACGAACTCCGCGTCGGTAGCCCACAGCGAGGCATCCGGTCCGCGGTGAATCAGCGAGCACAGCTGCGCGTTCCCGGTGAGCGCGCAGTCGCTGATGATCGTGTTCGAGGCCAGCGAGGAGATCGTGTCCTTTATCGTGATGCTGAAGGCATCGACGGACACGACCAGGTTCGGAATGATCGTCGGCTGCACGACGACGCCGACTGTGTAGGTGTCGGCAAATTCCGGCGTCAAGCCAGTGTTGCCACCGGTCAGCGTGTTGATCGTCCCGTCGGGGTTCGCCCGCACGTGGCCGTAGCGTTTGAGCGGCACACCCGTGAGCAGGCACTCCTGCCGGGTGAACTGCGGCACCGGGCTCCAGCAGGGATCCGCGGGACCTACACCGGGCCCGACGGGCGAGTAAAGCTCGCCGATGTTCGGCGCCCTGACTGCGCGGTTGTAGCCGCCGCGCAGGCGCACATCACGGATCGGTGCCCACTCGAGGCCGATCTTATAGGTGTTGGTGTTAAACCCTTCCGTGTAGCTCGAATACCGGTAGCCGCCATCGAGCGACAGCAGGTACGCCCCCGGTATGCCGTTGATCAACGGCAGGCGCATCTCGGTGAACCCTTCCCATACGTGGAACTTGCCGGCGAGTGGCGGCGAGGGCACACCGCCGGCTGCGAAGCCGCTCGAGTAAGTGTAGTCCGGAGAGAAGACGAACACCTCTTCGCGGTACTCGGCGCCGATGTTGATGCTCATGCCGTTGTAGGCGGTGGGGAGCTTCACCCCATACCTGCCGAGGTCGCCGGTCACTGAGGCATCGACGATGTATTCCCGCGCGTTCGAGGTGTAGTTCGATGGCACGGTCAAGTAGGCTTCCTGCTGTGCTACCGTGCCCGGGCTTCCGGGCGCACCCGACTGATACAAGCCCGGAACCCAGACATCCCACGGCACGCAGGTCCGGTCGGTGCCCGCGAGGCGTGCAGCGCAGACCGCTGCACCGGCGGGTACGCCGGGTACCCCGCCCGATGCCGGGTTCGGGACAGCCTGCAGAGCGTTCGCGATCTGTGGGTCGCCAAGGAAATTATTCTGGTGGTCTGAGAAATCGGTGATGCCGAACTGGCCGTAGACGTCGTAAGCCCAGGCATCATTGATCTTGCCCTTGGCGCCCAAGACCTGGCGGATCGAGTCCGACCGGTAGTCGTCCTGGCGTCCGCCGCCTTCGACATTGCGCCGTGCCACCCCGATCTCGAAGGTCGCCGTAGCCGGGTTGGTGTCGACCGGCAGCCCGAACAGCTCCTGGTTCGCCGTCAGGTTTGCCGGCGTGCAGAGGGTCGCCACTTCCTGCGCGGTGAGGAGTGGATCATTGCAGCGGAGCACCGGATGGTGACTGAAGTTGAACGCAGCGCTCGGTCCGTACTGCGCGAGCGAGGAATTGCGCGCGAACATAGTCTCGCTGTAGACGCTGACGTGCGAGCTGACGTCGTAAGTGAGGAAGCCGCCCGCGGTCCAACGCTCCTGCGAGCGCTGGAAGTAGCTGAGCGCGCCATAGTTATAGATGTCGCCCGGACTTTGGAACGCCCGGAACTGCCCGGTCTTGGGGTCAACCGCATTCTGGAGGAGCAGCGTGCTGCTCGTGCCCTTGGCATTGACACCGAGCAGCTGGAAGTTGCCGTGGCCGCTCGTAAATGAACCGCCGCACCTGATGGCGCTGTGCGGTGTGGCGCCACCGTTCAGGGTGCAACCAGCGTGGTCGAACTGATAGCCGACCGCGGGGGAGCTGTTGAGGTAAGTGACATAGGCGGTCGCGTTGCCCTTGCCGTCGGCGAAGTTCGAACCGGCCAGGACCGACAGCGTGCGGTTCTGCCCGGTGTTCACCGTACTCGGCGGCAGCGTCGCGCCGAAGTCCGCGAGGTAGTCGAGATAGGTCTGGTCGCTGTTCTTGTGGTTGTTGTACGAATACCCGGCATCGATTTTGACGCCCTGGTAGTGTGTGTTGAGCACGAAGTTGACGACGCCCGCAGCGGCATCAGCACCATACACCGCGGAGGCGCCGCCGGTGAGGACATCCACCCGCTCGACGAGCTCCACCGGGATCTGATCGATGTCAGCCGAGTTGGAAGAGCTACCTGGCCCCGGGACGCCGCCCGAGCCGCCCGGCTGCATGCGGCGGCCGTTGATCAGCACCAGGGTGCGCTGCGAACCCAGGCCACGCAGGCTGACCGTGGCGGTGCCGAGGGAGCTGATGGAGGTGCCCGAGCTTTGCTCAGCCTGCACCTGCGGCAGCATATTGAGCACATCCTCGACGCGTACCAGGCCCGTCTTCTCGATCTGCTCCGACGAGACGCTCGCGATAGGGCTGATGGAAATGTCATTCGGTGCCTGTAGCAGGCGCGACCCCGTGACGACGACTTCCTCCAGCGGAGGTGCCGGCGCGTTCTCGGCGGCCGGTGCTACCTGAGCCAGCGCTACTAACGGGGCTGCTGAGCCTGCAGCGGTTGCGAGCGCAAGGCGTACCGCCTGGCGTACGAAGCCATTCGCCGAGGCGTAGCTTCGCAACACGGCCCCAGCCGTCACGCTCACCCGGTTTGGCGATTCGTGCCCCAACCTGCGCCCCTCGGGTCTTATGCCGGCAAAGCATGCCCCCAGGGACCGTGCTCAAGCAACGGCTTTGCGGGCCGTTTCTTGAGATCAATTGCTGTCATGCAATATGTCCGAGACACGAAGTCTATAGTTTGCGATGCAACCGCGGATGAACAACTCGGACTGGAAGGCGCCGCGCCCACTATGAGTTGTGGCGGCGACTGGGGCGTCTTGCAGGTCAAAGGGATGTAATCCCGCAGAGTCACGGCGAGGCTGTTTTCGTTCGCACTTCGCCAACCCCGTCTCAATTCCGCCGCACACAAACCGGCACAGTAACCGGCCGCGGGATTGGTCTTGGCACCCGCGTCGATTGTATGCGCGTTCAGGTCTTTTCGATCGGGGAGGGTCGCCGAATGAAGCGCGCGATGCTCTTGTTTGCTTTCGCTGTCACCTTAATTGCGGCCTGCGGCACTGGTGAAGCCACCGATTTGCTGGGGCTCTACATAGGTGGGGCGATGGGAGGGTCTACTGTGCGCGTCGACCAATCGTTAGCGGGCACACCCAACGACGTCACCGAACGCCACACCGGGTGGAAGGCAATGGTTGGCATCCGTCCGCTGTCAATGTTAGGCGCTGAGCTGGAGTATCTGGATTTTGGCAATCCTAGCTACACCGGGGGGCCCGCAACGGGCGTCGTCGATAGCAAGGCGGTAGCCCTCTCTGGTTTGTTATATGCGCCGATACCACTGCCAGTCTTCGACCTCTACGGAAAATTGGGGGTCGCGCGTCTACAGACGGATGTCAACGGGCATGAATATGGGCTGTTCTGCCCGGTCGGTTTGCCGACTTGCGGCACAATAGCCGTCAGTCGCCACGACACGGGCGTAGGTTATGGCGCGGGAGTGCAGTTCAAGTTCGCCGCCGTGGCAGTACGCGCTGAGTACGAACGCGTTAACACGAGCAGCTCTTCACCGGACATGTTTTCGCTCGGATTGACCTGGACATTCTGACGCTGTCTGGCTCGATCAGTGGACGGGGACGGCAGTGCCGACCGATACCGAGCCACCTTCTGCTCCTTAGCGGTCCGCGGTTGAACGTCAATGAGCGATTCTTCCGGGTGCCATTCCGTAGGTGTCAAACACGGCGTTTTGGTTACTGAGAAGTGCAGCCGTCGCGGTGTCAGGCGAATGAGAACCGAGTCACGTCCCGGCGCTGTCCGCGGAACTACATTTGTCGCCGCAAATGACTGCGCTAGTTGTGTGGGCTGTCGTTGTGATGGGGCCACCGTCGACTTTACCGGTGGTTGCGGATCTGTACGCGACGGAGGCTGCATGCGAGAAAGGCGCAGCCGCTATACGTCGGCAGTTCAGCGACCCCACGTACAACGTGTATTGTCAGCCGCGCGAAGTGCTCGGTGGTCGACCGAGCCAGCCGATAAGCAACTCAAACCCGACAGTTAGTGTGGATTAGGCACGCCCCGCGATCATCGCCCCGATTGCAGGCCGATGCGCTCCACGCTGTTTGTCAGCTCCTTGCCCCGCTGCTCATCCTCCAAAATTCGCCGTGCTGTCTTGCATACTTTTGTCTCGAAACGGTCGCCCGACAGCCGTTCGCTGCGGCAGTAGGACACCTCGTCGCCAGGCGCTTGCTTGACGGGCCTGTAACCCTTCGCGAGGATCTGCTTGAGCTGTGCATCGGTCACCGTGTCGTCCACCAGGACGTTCTTCACTGACTTGTTTGCAACCGTTTGCGCGTTGGAGTCGTCGGGCGACGTTGCAGTGCGGCCCGATTTAGCATCCATTTCCGATTTGCCGCCGGCGGACGGATCCTTAGTTGTTGCCTTCTGCCCCATCACGCTCGGCGCCGAAGCAGGGGATTGCGCAACAGCCCCCAGAGGGGCCACCGATGACTGTTGGGATGGCGACTGTCCTTCAGGTCTACTCGCATCCGGATCCGCGGCAAATGCATCAGCGACCAGAACGGCGCAAATTACCCACAAAAGACGAACGACCGCATTCACGTGATACCCCTCTTGCGGTGGAATTCGGCTCGGCAGCTGACAGTTTACTAGCCCCGCGACAGATTCAGTACTTCGGAACGCTCCAGACGGCGAGTTTTCGGCACTTCCCGCTGGGGCAACCGGGTCCTGCTGGCTTTCGTCCTGTCGGCGTTCACGATCTCAAGCACACCTTTGGGTATCGCCTGCGTGCTGTCGGCGTGCAATTCGAGGATCGGAAGAGGTCTTTTCAGTACCTCGGTAGGCGGCATTTTAGCCTAGCTGGTTGCGGTAGGTTGCATCCGATGCAGGCTCACTTCCCCTGGAGAAACAGCTCTGCGTCAAGAACGGGCCGCCCCGAAAAACATCTTGTGTGATCAGAAAAATACGGCTCGTGAGTATTTTTCTGTAGGCCTTTGATAAGTAACTTTTCGTTGATCCAGGGCGTTTTTTGAATTAACTCGCTTAGTCCATCAAACAGAATATCAATTGTCTCTGGCGCCGTTGCGGCGCCAGTGACATACGGCGGAGCTGGAAGGATGTC
>Ga0306926_10009953_pt1 | contig 10487 bp, 5 predicted proteins | sample flu12Cox44000178_FD_203759 | JGI IMG/M metagenome (GOLD analysis project Ga0306926, IMG submission 203759) | Lab enrichment of tropical soil microbial communities from Luquillo Experimental Forest, Puerto Rico - flux8day.12C.oxic.44.000.178 (v2)... | ecosystem: Environmental > Terrestrial > Soil... | reverse complement strand
ATCGAGCCGACGACGGATAGCATCCCGTTGATAGCTGTCCGATGGAATCTCGCACAGACTATTAACAATTCAGTATCTTGAAGAGGTCTCCTCATCAACGCGCGTCGCCGGAGTTCCGCGATCCGACCTACCTCGATTGTCAACCTTGGAAGCTGACCGACATGCCTTTCCACGTCACAACCGGCTCTACGATCGCCTGCACCATGGGCACCCAACCATCGGTTATCAAAGCAACCCCCGGGCCTGTCGTGGCCACCACCCCGATGTGCACAGTCATGGATTTCAAGCCACAGGTGAACATCGCAAGCTTCGGCATGTGCAGCAGCCCCACGAACCCCGCGGTGCAGGCTGCCACCGCGGCCAAGCTGGGTGCGTTCACACCCGCGCCGTGTGTTCCCGCGACCACCACGCCGTGGAAGCCGGGCTCCATCGCGTCGCGTATCAACGGCGCTGCAGTCCTGACCGACGCCTCGACCTGCCAGTGCCAGTGGGGCGGCGTGATCGCCGTGACGACCCCCGCCCAGCAATTCGTTGGCGGCCCCTGACTTCGCGACTCGACCGTTATTCATCCTGATCACCGGCCTCGACCCCCAGCTCGGTCTCGCCGATCTTCACCCGGTCGCCCGGGCCCAGAATCGCCACGCCGCGCAGGGTGACCTCGCCCAGCTTGGTGCCGTTGAGGGAGCGCAAGTCTTCGATTGTCCCCCGCCGCTCTCCGACGACGATCTTGGCGTGGTGATGCGACACAGTGTCGTCAGTGAGAACCAGGTCGGCATCGTGTCCCCTGCCGATCACGAATTCGCCTTGGCGAAGCGCGAACTGGGTTCCGGCGTCGGGTCCGGACAAGACACGCAGGCGCAGTCGCACCGTCTGATCCGCTGCGGCCTGTTGGGGCTGCCGAGTCGTGGGCATCCGCGATGTCGGCGCCCCGGACGCGCGCCCTGGCGTCGGCTCTCCCGGTCCAGAAGGCAAACCGAATTGTTTGCGCTTGCGATGTTGCTGCTGTCGCTGAAACAGCGCGAGCCGCTCGGCGTGGGTGAGCTGTGGTGCGGTCATCACGGTGCCTGTTCGCCAAGGGGCCAGGCCAGCCGGGTGAACAGCGAGCGCAGATCGTGGACCCGCTGGTCGGGCGGACCCTGGTCGGCCTGCGGGTTGATCTGGGCCAGCGGCGCAAAGTGGCGCGCCGGGCCGTAGGGTGGTGCACCGCCGTCATCGGTGGTGGGACCGTAGATCCGGCCGGTGGCCGCCCGCGCGGGAATCAGCCAGAAGTCACCGCGGCGAAACTGCGCCCCGGCCGGGGGGCTGAACGTCACTTCGACGCCGTTCTCCAACAGCATCGGGGTCCCGTCGTCGGGAACTGTTGTGCCGTCGGGAGATTCTGCGCCATCCCAGCGCCGCAGCAGCAGCGGAGTCATTGAATCGTCCACCGCACCGTCGAGCGTCACGGTCTGATCGACCTGCTTGATCACGGTATACAGCGGGCCGACCGCAGGCGTGTCGAAGGGTTGCCAGGAGCTGTCGATCACTTCCACGCAGTCGCCTATCTCCAGCTTGGGCCGGCCGGGCAACGCCGTGCCCGCGAGCATGACGTCGTTGCCGCTAGCCGAGGCAATCCCGAATTCCACGCTTCCGTTGTCGCGTGACCACTTGAATGTCGGACTTGCGCCATCGAGGTTTCCCCGATGGATCTCGACCCGGTAGAGCTGATTTTCCAACCCGGTGTAGCCGTCGACCGGAGAGACCTGCAGCTTGGCCCGCGGCCCGGGTTGATCCGGGTCGTTCATGGTCGCAAACAGGGCGTCGACGGCCTCGTAGTCAACGTCGGTGGCGCCGTTGGGTTTCCACGTCTTGGGGTCGACGATGACCGCCGGCGACCACACCACCTGGCTGCGGATGGTGGTATCCGGCGATGTCGGCCCAAGCGCGGGCTCCAGCAGCGTCGGATCCAGCAGACCGTTGACACTGCGCTCCCACACCTGCAGGTAAACAAGATACGTTTTGTCCTTGCGTGCGCCGAGCTTATCGGCCTTGTAGGTGGTCGGTATCGGGATGCCGTCGGTACCCAATGCCGAGATCTCGCAGCGGATTCCGGCGACATAGTAGTGCCCGGCACTCAACGACAGGTCGTTAGCGTTTGCGCCGAGGGAGACCGCGAACCCGGCGGTGTCGGTGTTCCCCCCCGCGGGTCCCATGAAATCGGTTGCCAGCGTGCGCATCCAGTCCAGCAGGATCGCGGTCTGCTCGTTGAAATCGGAGTCGAGTTGCATGCGGCCCTGCTGGCTCCACGCCGAGGTGTAGGACTTGGCGCGGTTGAAGGTGAGTCGAGAGAAATCGCCGTACATGCCAGCTCCTCAGGTTTCGAACACGATGTCGAGGTCGACACCGATCGGGGTGAATTCGGCCAGCCGCGTGGTCATGTCGTCGATGCGCCGGTTTTCCCACAGGTCGTGGAACGCGCCCAGCTCGCCGTCGTCCTCGGCGCCGCCGGTGATCTCGGTCGCGGTGTCGCGCGCAAGCCGGCCGTAGCCGGGGCTGCCGAACTCGGTGCTGTCGAATCTGGGGCGCACCCGCTCGGGTTCGGTGATCAGCTTCCGGTCGGCGTCGGCTTGATCGATCACATTCGAGGCCAGGTCATCGAGCACCCGGGCGATCACACCGTCGGGCTGGCACCCGATGCGCTGGGGGACATGCGACCCTCGGGGAAGATAGCAGAACCGGATCTGGCCGACTTGGCGCCGACGGCTAAAGAAACGCCCGGTAATGATGCTGTCTTGCGCGGCGGTGGTCTCGAACACGTTGATGTCACCGAGCACGGTGCAGCGCTCAAGCGTGAGCGCCGCGTATCCCGGTCGGTCCTCGGCCCCGCATACCGCGTGGTCTCCGTGGCCGGCGTCGATGATCGAGTCGCTGATCGACAACGGGATCGGGTCGTATCCAACCTCCGGTGAGGTGCCGCGGATCTCGCCGATGATGCAGAAGGTGATCGCGATGGGGCAGGGCATCGCGGTGACCGCGACGGCGACATGCCGCCGATGGGCGTCGTCGTCGCGTTCCGGGACGATGGTGCAGTGATCGATGGTCACCATCGCGAATTCGCCCTTCAATTCCAGCGCGTGCTCGGCGATGGTGACACCGGTCAGGGTCAGCTTCGCCCGATCGGACTGACCTTTGACCGGCTGTCCTTCGACGCGAACGCGTTTGGGGCGGTTGTGTTGTTCGTCGACCGAGCGCAGCACCGGGTGCTGCCCGCCGGCCGCGCGGATGTCCAGCTGCATCCCGGCGTCGATGCGGATCTCGAAATCCTCCTCGTAGACGCTGCTGTCGAGGATTTCGATCACAGCGTGTTTGGGCCCTTTCTTGCGCGCGGACGCAAGCCAGCTGTTGATGGCGGCCATAACCGAGCCGAACACGGTTTTGTCGGTGGCATCGACGGCGACTTGGAGCGGCGCGACGGTGGTATCGGTCGCCGGCGGCGGGGCCGCGACCCCACCGGCGCCGATGACACCCACGTCGAGGTAGTGGTAGCGCACCCAGATGCCTTCTTCGGGCTCCTCGGTTTCCGGGAACGCGATGCGCCCGGTCTGCGGGTCGAGCGCGATGTGACCGTAGTCGGGGTCGTTGAGCCACCCGCTGAGGTCTGCCACCAGGATGTCGTCGCGCGGTATCGGCTTCTGACCCCGGTAGACGCACACGCTGCGGTCGGTGCCGTAATAGTCGGCCAGGTTGCGCCGCAGTTGGCGGCGGGTGATCGGCACCGGAAGATCCAGGTCGCCGGCAGATTGGGTGCCGGGCCGGCGCGGTGTCGGGGCCACCGCCAGTTGCCGGTCATATCCGAGCGCGTCGAAGGTGTAGTGGTTGTCGTCGTCGACGCAGGCGGCCGGGGCACGGTGGATGTGGGTGACGTCTTGGCGCCACAGCGACAAGGTGACCGTGGTGGGGTGCGGCCCGACCGGCTTGGTCAGCGTGGAGTCGCCGCTGCGCACGTCGGGCAACGCCGATGCCGTGCTGAACGGGGAGCCGAGCTTGATCAGCGGCGCGTCGTCGTCGGTGTTCACCAACCGGCCGCGGTGGGGCTGGGGGTGGCGCACCGATTGGGTTACCGCCACGAGAACCCCCTGCTCCACGGCCCGGACCGGCCAGCCGGTGGCGTCGGCGGCGACGCGTTCCAGGGCGGCCAGCGTGCCCTTGGCGGCGCGCGCGGCGATGGCTTTAACGACCTGGTGGCGGCGGGATACCCAGTCGGTCGCGTCGCCGCTGGGGTCGGATTGCGACGGCGTGAGCGGAGGCAGGTGCACGGCGACCAGGCTGGCGAAGTGGTCGATCAGCGGCGGCTGGCAGGTCTCGATGAACATGTCGTTGTAGAGCTGCCCGAGGTCGGATTCGATGGACTCCAGTTCGATTTCGATGACTCGAAGCAGTTTCTGCAGCGGGCCGCCAATCTCCTGGTCGCGTACCCGGTAAATGGCCGGCACCAGGGTGTAGACGGGGTCGGGGGTCGTCATCGTCAGACCTCCTGCTGGTCGGCCAGCATCACGGTGTCGGCGACGGTGTCGGTGATGTAGGCGACGCCGGTAACGGGGATATGGCCGTCGGTGACGGCGATGGGCTGGCCGCCGGCCACCGGGATCGGGCTGTCGGGCGGCCCGGGTACGAAGGCGGCCACGTCCTTGGGTTGGGCGTTGGCGCCGATCAGCCCCAGGCCGGTGATGGTGCACGATCGCACGGCGTCGACGCGGTGGATCACGGCGATGAGGTCGCTGATGACGATGTCCTCGTTTAGGCCGCGGCGCGCGTAGCCGTAGGCGTCGGTGAGTTCGGCGCGCACGGCGGGTTCGACGGTGTCCCAGCTGATGTCGGGGTCGCGGTGGATCTGGGCGACCAGCACGATCAGGTTGAGCGGGGCGGGTGTGACCCGGATCGGGACCGTGACGTCACCGGCGGCGGTCAGCGCGGCGCCCAGGTCGGTGATCAGCGCACTGCTGGGGTCGAGGGGGCTCGGTGACACGCCCGCGACGGTCACCTGCACGATTTCGCTGCCTCCGTCGGTGGTGAGAGTCGCTGCGGTCTTGCCGATTCCAGCCCAGCTCAGCGCGAGGTCGGCGGCGTCCTGGACGGACACGACCCGCCCGAGGGCCTGCAGCCCGCGCGGCGCGTTGGCCCGCACCACGTCGGGTCCGTCGGGGTTGGCGCCCCCGGAGGCGGGCAGCGGGTTGGTCACGGTGGCCAGCGCCAGCGGCCGGGTGAGCGGCTGGCTGAGTTGTCCGGCGGCGAGGTTTCCGGCGCCGCCGGCGCCGGCCCGGTAGGTGGCGACGGCGACGCTGGCGGGGTACGGCAGCGGCTGGCCCAGGGTGATGGTGGTGTGTCCCTGCCCGTCGGTGCCGGTGATGTAGCTGAACGGCGGGGTGTTGGTGTCCAGCCGCGGTACCCACGCCCAGGTGCGCCCGTCGATCACCAGCGTCAGCGTCGAGGTGAATCCGGCCGGCCCGCCGGACGGGTCGGCCAGCACCGGCGCTTGCGCCAGGGTGAAAGTCGGGTTCGCGGGATCGCCTGTCGGGCTGAGCGTTTCGGTGATCGTCTGGCCGTGGTGGGCGGGCACCACGTTGCCGTACAGCGTCACCGTGCTCCGCTGGTATTGGTACGACAGCCCCGGTTTGGGCAGGCTCAACGTGGTGTAGGGCGAGTCGCCCGCGCTGGGGGTCTGCGTCACACCGGAGACCATGATCGTCTCACCGGCCTGCACGGTGCCGTCGGGGAGGTCGGCGCGGGTGCCGGTGATCACCAGCCGGTGTCCGATCTCGATTCCGGGATGCAGACCCTCCACGTCGATCGTCGAACCGGACACGGGCGTCGCGACGGGCACCGGCTGCAGATCGAGATCGACCGATTGGGCGTAAACGGTCAGCGGCCGCAGATCGGAAAGCAGCCGCGCGTGCGGGCTCACCCAGTCGGAATCCAGTACCAGGCGGGTCACGGTGGGGCTCATGCCGTAGCGGTTGACCGCCACCGGGGTGGCGCTGACCACCTGGGCGATGACGGGATAGGAGAAGTCCGGTTTAGCGGGTTGGGGGGGCGCGCTGTCGATGACGACATAGCTGCCCGCGAGGATCTCGTCGCGTTTTTCGTTGAGGTCCAGAGTTTTTGGGTCGCTCAGCGGTAGGGCCGACACGATGTCGACGATGAATTGAGAGGTCGTTTGGCCCCCTACCGCCGCGATCAAGGCGCGCGGGGGAGTAGGCAGAAACTCGATCCGCACTAACAGCCCCAAGTTTGCGTCAGACGGAGCTGGCAGGTTCGCCGCGGCGTCGGCGGCGGTGATGGCATCGTCCAGGGAGACCGAGACGGGGACCGGGACATTACCGCCTGACGGAGTGAGCGTCACCTTGACGGTGTGGTCGGAGATTGCGACCGTGATCGGTTCGATCGCGGCGGCTCCATTGTCGCCGGTCCCGCCGGTGGAGTTGGTCGGGCTGGCCTGGCCGAAGGTTATCGTGGTCTGGTTTGCGTCGATCGTGATGCTGGTGTGGTCAATGGTTGGCGGCGTAGGTGCACCACTGGTGATCGTCGAATTGCCCTTCCCGGCCGATGATTCAACGTGGATGGCTGCCCCGGCGAAGGTGTACGGGGTTGTGTCGCCGTCGAATACGATCCGGTAGCTCTGGGTGTCTTCGATGGGCCATTCTTCAGCGGGTTGGGGTTGGCCGTTTCTGTCGAATCGTGGTTGCGGGGGAATCTGCACCCCGAACGGCGCGGAGCTGATCAGCAAGCCTTGGGCCGACTCGACCTGGGGCGCGCCGATCGTGCTGGTCGCCAGCGCCGGATACAGTGCCTTGGACAGTCCCGGCTGCAGGGCGGCCAATATTTTGATCCGGGTGTCGGACAGTTCCGGGCGCGTCCCCGCCTCGTCGGAAGCGAGCGGAAACAGGGTGTCGGGGTCACGGGGGATCCGGGTGCCGGTCGGCGGCGGAACAGAAGGCGCGCTCGTGAGCGGGTCGAAAAGGTTCTGGGCCTTTTCGAGCATGATGTCGCTGGGCGCACGGTCATCCGGCGCGGCGGCGGCTTGCACAGGGGAAACCGGTGGCTGCAGCGCGACCGTGATGGTGTTGGCGATGAAGTCGGCTGTGACGCTGGCGACCCGCACGATCCGGGGCTTTGATAACGAGGCGAGCCGAATCAGCACCACGTCATTGGGTGTCAGCGGCGACGTGGCACCGGATAACACCAGGTCGGGATAGGTGGCCGAAGCGAGATCGAACACCACCGGGGCGGTGTCTTTGACCTGCAGGGTGTTCCAGCTCGGCCGCGCGACGAGATCCTCGCTGCTTTCGAAGGTCTGCGGCAGCTGCCCGGCGGCCGGGATCGACTGGACGAGTTGGCCTTTGGGCAACAGAACGGCGGTGTCGGTGGGGTCGACCACCAGCGTGTAGGCAAGCCAGCAGGATGCGGCCAGGCCTGGCCGGGGCCGATAGCCGACCAGGGTGGCCAGCGCCAACACCGACTCGGGCTCGGTGGCCGTGTCGAGAAAGCCTTCGGTGGCGATGCGTTCTTGGTAGAAGTCGATGACGTCGGCGACGGTCGCCCAGCAATCCAGCAGCGCCACCGTCGGATCGGTCAGCGACTTGGTCGTCAGCGGCAAACCGGGCAGGCCCGGATCGGGCTGGCCCACCACCAGGTTGTGGATCAAGGTGGCCAGAACCTGGGCGCGGTCGGCGTGCCGGTAGTGCAGGGGGACCGGAACTTGTTGGCGCGAAACGGAATCCGTCATCGTCCACCGACCATCGTCAGCTGGGCATAGCCGTTTTCCGGTGCTGCCGGGTCGTTGTCGCAGCGGATGATCGCTGTCGCCGACACGTCCCGGGCGGGGGGCACCGCCGCGGCCGCGGCGCCCGGGCCGGGTGTGAGGAACCGGAGCTCGTTGATCGAGACCGACACGACGCCGTCGAGTTCCTGAACCGCGGCGACCAGCGCGCTGGCGAATAGGGGGTCTCCGAAGCTGAAATGCGCCGGGTTGAAGAACGCCGGTCTCCCGTCGGACAGCGTCCCGCTACCGAGCAGTTCGGCGATCTGTTCGCGAACCAGGTCACGGACCGCGTAGCCGTCAAGTTCGACCGTCAGGCCGATTGCCACGGGGCGGTAATCGGGTGCGGTGACGCGCAGGTCGTGCCCGATGCGGCGAGCCGGTGCCAACCCGTGTTCCACGCGCGCCAGCAGCACCGACGGCGGGTCCTCCCCGAACGCCGGTTGCACCGCCACGCGGATGGATAGCCGGTTACCGCTCCACGTCAGCTCTGCGGCCGCGTTGCGCACCCCCGGCAGCGTTTTGGCGATCGTGACGTAGTCGGCCGGCGTCAGTGCCCGCGGCTGGTTCTCCAGGTAGTAGCTCGGGATCGCGCGCCTAGCGTGATCGAGGGTTTCGGGATCTTGGCCTCCGGTCGCGGGCAGCGGGTTGCGCACCGACGCTACTGCGGCCGGGGCGCCGGTGACCGACGTGATGGTTTCGGCGGCCACGTTTCCCGCCGAGCCGTTACCGACGAGGTAGTTGGCGTCCCACGACGCCTGTGGTTTGGTCGCCGGGTTGAACCTGAGCCCGGCGGTGCGGTCGTCTTCCATCTCGACCATGACGCGGGGCGTTTCCGGTTCGGCGTCGACGAGGCCGGTGGTGATCTCCCATTGGGTCGGCGGCTGCCCGTCGGTGGCCGCATTGTCGACGAGTGTGAGCAGCGGCTGGGCCGTGGTGGGGTCCTGGGTGGTGGCCTCGACCGCGGGCCCCCACGCTGCGGGGTGGTGCGGGTCGAGTCCGCGGGTGATCTCCTCGCCCCAGTCGTGGCGGACCTCGGCCAGCAGCGGGCCGCTGAGCGGCCCGCTTGCCGCGGCCAGCCGCGACAGTACGAGCAGCCGGCGGATCCGGCTTTCCAGCAGGTCGTCGGCGCGGGCCAAGAGGGCCCACAGTGCCGCCGCGTCGATCTCGGCCTGCTCCTGGGGGGCGATGTCGGGGTCGCCGTGCAGGCCCAGCTCCTCGATGACGTCGCGGCCGAATTGGCGGGCCAGTTCGGCGCGTTGCTGCTTGTCGAGCGGTTCGCCGTGGTGTGCGCGGCGCTGCCAGGCGGTGATGTGACTTCGCCAGGAGTGATAGAGGTTTTTCAGCAGGATGGCCTGGTGCACGGCGACGCGGTCGAGATCCGGATAGGGACACGACCAGGTCAGGTTTGGTTGGGCCAGGGCCCTGTCGCTCGAGTCATGCGTTTTGTCGGTGATCCTGGCGCCCTGGCCGACCAGGATGAGGTTGGCGTGGGCCGCCGCACACCGCGTCGGCTCACCGCCGTCGGCATTCGGGACGGTGATCGGCAGCTGGAACGGCAAGGCGTCCATCGGATCCCACTCGACCTCTACCAGACCGCGGCCCAGCAGCGGGTCGCGGGTGCGCGCCACCCGCGTCAGTCGCACCACGTGGCGGTGCGTCTCGTCGGGCGGTCCGCCGTCGGCGCCCTTGATCTCCTCGAATATGACTGGGTCACCGGGCGCCAGTTGTAGCACCCCGGAAGCCTTGTCGTCCGGTTCGGCCAGCGTGGCCTCGGTGGCGCCCATCGGCAGGTAGCTGCTGCTCTCGCCCCAGTCCCACAGCCGAATGCCGCCGCGCCACGCGTTGTGCGCCTTGCGCATCGGCACCACACCACCCCACGGCTGCTGACCCGCGGGTGTTTCGCCGGGCCCATACGGCGCCGGAAGCCTGGGCTGCAGCGGCGTGAATATTAATGTGGCAGCCGGTGTTTCGGCCAGGAAGGACACGTCGCGCAGGGTCACGTCACAGTCGGCGCTGACCGTAACGTCGACCCACGCCCGCGCGTGGCAACCCTCGTGGAACGGGTATCCGACCAGGCGGGCGTGGCGACGTATCGACGTGCGCCGGCGGGCGGTCTGCAGATACGCCTCGGTCGCGACGGCGTCTTGGTGGTAGCTGAGGTCGTCGCCGAGGAAGGCCAGCAACTCCACCAGCATCACCATCACGTCGGGAATGTGCCGCTCGGACCAGACGGGCACATCTTGGGCCAGCCGGCCGAGCAGCAGCTGGCGCAGGCCCTGATAATCACGGGCCAGGTAGGTGGGGGCGGCGGCGGGCCGCGGTGCCGGGGTCAGCTTCGCGGCAGCGGGAGCCGGAGCGGGTTCGTCGATGTCGAATCGGATGCTGCACGAGGTGAATCGGGGATCCAGCCCGCGCAGGGGCGTGGTGCCTGATCGGCCGTCTGGGCGGCTTTCGACCATGCTGACCCGGTACATGCCTTCGCCTCCGGCGCCCGAGAGCTCGGCGATCAGGTGGTCGCGCAGCTTCGGATCGGAGCTGGCCACCCGCCGCACCGAGGTGACCGCGATGGCCGGTTGAGCCACCGGCCCGTCGATGCGGATGTTGGCCGGGCCGATGTGTGCGGGGGCCTGCTCGAGGAACATCACCGTTAGCCCGCGGCGATTCTCGTGCACCTCAACGAGGTCTAGCC
>Ga0306926_10009950_pt1 | contig 10490 bp, 11 predicted proteins | sample flu12Cox44000178_FD_203759 | JGI IMG/M metagenome (GOLD analysis project Ga0306926, IMG submission 203759) | Lab enrichment of tropical soil microbial communities from Luquillo Experimental Forest, Puerto Rico - flux8day.12C.oxic.44.000.178 (v2)... | ecosystem: Environmental > Terrestrial >... | reverse complement strand
CGAGTTCTTCGTCGGCGCGGGCGCGGTATCGGTGGCACGGACGTCGACCCGCGTGCCGCTCTCCGAGCAGGCCCCGGCCCCACGCGACACGAAGCGCAAGGAGAAGGAGTCCCGTCGCGAGCGCCGGCGCCGACTGGGCATCCCGCGCCGCATGACGTTCCGCGTGGTCGGGTTCGTGCTCCTGGTGGCGGCCGTCCCGGTCGCCGCCTACTTCGTGATCCGGTGGTACGCCTACGACAATTGGATCGTCACCCTGCACGGGGACAACGTCGTCATCGTGCAGGGCCAAAGGGGTGGCGTGCTCTGGTTCCATCCCAAGGTGGTGGATCGAACCGGCGTCAAGAAGGATCAGCTCTCCGCGGCCGCCGCCAACGCGGTCGTCGCCGGGGTGCAGAAGTCCTCGCTCCACGCCGCCCAACACTGGATCTCGACTGTCACGACCACGTCCACGAGCACGACTACGACGACCACGACGGCGCCCAAGGGATCGACCACGACGACCGCGGCTGGGGGTCTCTGATGACGCCGGCCCCTCGATGCACCTCGCACCTACCCCGCGCCCAAGGGCGCCCCGCCTAGGCTCGTTCCGACATGCAGCCCGTCGAGACTCCTCGCACCTACATGGGTCGGTACGAGCTGACCCACCTCGTCGCGCGCGGAGGCATGGCCCAGGTCTACCGGGCCATCGATCTCCAACTCGATCGGCCCGTCGCCCTCAAGGTTCTCTTCCCCGAGCTGTCGGTCGACAAGACGTTCGTCGAGCGCTTCCGCCGCGAGGCGCAGGCCGCCGCCAACCTCTCTCACCCCAACATCGTCCCCGTCTTCGACTGGGGCGAGGACGACGGCGTCTACTTCATCGTCATGGAGTACATCGACGGCCGTTCGCTCTCAGCAGTCCTCCGCGAGCCGCAGAAGCTGCTGCCCACCCAGATCGCGCAGATCGGGGCCGGCGTCGCCGCTGCCCTGGCCTTTGCCCACCGTCACGGCGTGGTACACCGCGACGTGAAGCCCGGGAACATTCTCATCACCCCCGACGGCGAGGTGAAGGTGACGGACTTCGGCATCGCCCGCGCGGTCAACACAGAGGAGAGCCTGACGCAGACGGGCGCCGTCATGGGAACGGCGGCCTACTTCTCGCCCGAGCAGGCGGAGGGCAAGACCGTCGACGCCCGGAGTGACATCTACTCGCTCGGAGTCGTCCTCTACGAGATGGCGGTCGGCCGCCCCCCCTTTATTGGTGACTCACCGGTCGCCGTCGCCTCCAAGCATGTGCGCGACGACCCCATCCTGCCCCGCGTCGCCAACGCAGCCTGCCCCGCCGCGCTCGAAGCAGTGATCATGACGGCGATGGCCAAGGACCCGGCCATGCGCTATGGGTCGGCCGAGGAGCTGAGGGCGGACCTCCTCCGCTTCGCCGACGGCCGCCCCGTCGAGGCGGGCGACCCCAACCTGACCAGCGTCATGGGTGCAGCCGGCGCCGGCGCCGCAGCCACTTCCCTGATATCGCGGTCCACTGGCCCCACGATGGCGGTTCCCGTAGACGGGGCCGCCGCCGCAGGCACGAGCCCCGAGGACGAGGCCCGCAAGCGGCGGACGCGCAACCTCATCTGGTTGCTGATCCTCTTGCTCGTAGCACTCGGCGTCATCGCCTACTTCCTCTTCAGCTCGCTGGAGGGCAACAAGGTGACGATTCCCAACGTGGTGGGGCAGCCCACCGCAGTGGCGACGCAGACACTGCGCAACGACGGGTTGACGGTCGGGCAACCCGCGCGGACCGAGGCAAATGCAAACGTCCCGGCGGGACACGTGATCAACACCGACCCGAAGGTCGGCACCTCCGTGGCGAAGAACTCCACCGTCCATCTCATCGTCAGCACGGGCCCCAACATTCCGACGGTCCAGGTGCCCGCCCTGACAAACCAGCAGCTGTCCGCCGCCGTGCAAAAGCTGAACGCTGCCAACCTGACGTACAAGGTGATGTACACATCGAGCAACCAGCCCAACGGGTGGGTGCTGAGTCAGGATCCCGCGGCCGGCGCGACCATCAAGGCCAACGTTCCGGTCACGCTGACGGTGTCCAACCAGACGGCGGTGTCGGTTCCGTCGGTGCTCGGGCAGAGCCCGACCGCGGCGGGCGCTTCTCTGGCGAGGTCCGGTCTCAGTGTCGGGTCAACCTCGCAGGGGTGTCCGGCGGCGTACCAGAGCGGGACGGTTGCCGCACAGGATCCCGCAGGCGGTCAGAACGCCCTGCCCAACAGTTCGGTCAACCTGGTGATCTCGAACTGCGTCAGCGTGCCCGGTGTCGTCGGGCAGACCGCCAACTCCGCGCAGAATCAGATCACCAACGCGGGGCTCACCGCGAACACCACCTACGACATGAACTGCCCCAACAACGCCCAGCCGGGCAATGTCGACAACCAGAGTCCGGCCGGGGGCTCACAGGTGGCGAGCGGCGGCACCGTCAACATCTCGGTCTGCCAGGCCAACACCACGACGACCAGTTCCACGACGACGTCGACGACGGCACAAGGTTTGCGCGGCACGACCACGACGACGAGCACCACCGCGGGCGGCAACCTCCGCCGCAGTCACTCCGGCTAGGGCCGCGGCTGCGCCCGCCCGATCAGGTCGCCGGAGCCCCAGCTCCCAGCTGACCCAGGAAGTTCCCCAGCAACGCCGGCCCCGAGGGTGTGAGCACGGACTCGGGGTGGAACTGCACCCCTTCGATCGGGAGGCTCCGGTGCCGCAGCCCCATGACGACGCCGTCGGTCGATTTCGCCGTCACTTCCAACTCCGGCGGCACCGACTCCGGCCGCACGACGAGGGAGTGGTAGCGCGTCGCCACGAACGGGTTGGGCAGGCCGGCGAAGACGCCCTTCCCGTCGTGGTGGATCTCGGACGTCTTGCCGTGCATCAGCTGGGGGGCGGGCTCGATCTCGCCGCCGAACGCCTGGCCGATGCATTGGTGGCCGAGGCACACCCCGAGCAGCGGTATCTCGCCGCCGAGTTGCCGTACGGCGTCGAGGCTCACGCCGCCGTCGTCGGGACGGCCCGGGCCCGGCGAGATGAGCACGGCATCGGGCGATGCGGACCGGATGCCGCCGACGTCGATCGCGTCGTTGCGGAACACCACGGGTTCCGCGCCCAGCTCGCCGAGCTCCTGGACGAGGTTGTAGACGAAGGAGTCGTAGTTGTCGACGACCAGCACTCGCGGTCCCATGGCCCGATGATCGTACCGGCCTCGCGCGGCCTCCCGGCCCGAACCGTGGTGTCGGATGCGCCCGAACCCGCGGCCCGGCACTCGCTAGTCTCTGACCTCGATGGCGACGAGCACGAAGGGACCGGGTGGCGCTTCCAAGAAGGGCAAGTCGGCTACGGGACGCACCACCTCGAAGGTCGGCCGTTACAAGTCGCCCGAGGAGAGCGGGCGCTACACCGCGCCGATCCCGAAGAACGTCCGCCACAGCCCGCCGTGGTTCGGCGCCGTCGTCCTCATCCTCTTGATCGGCGGCGTCGTCGTCATCACGGTCAACTACCTCGCGAGGCTTCCGTTCGCCGCACACGGCTCGCCGTGGGGACTGGTCGCCGGGCTCGTCATGATCTTCGCCGGCTTCCTGATGGCGACCCGGTATCACTGACGAGGAAGACGCGAGCACGCCCACGGCGGCATCGGAGGTGACGGACGGGGAGCGCCGGCCCCCCGACATGGTCTGGTACGCCGGCTACGGGTCGAACCTCTCCGCCGAGCGCTTCCTCTGCTACATCGCCGGTGGAACGCCGCGCGGCGCAGCACGGCCCTGCCGCGGCGCCCGGGACACCACGCCACCGAGGGAGGACCGTCCGCTGGACGTGCCGTATCGGTTGTACTTCGCCGGCCATTCGAAGATGTGGGACGGCGCACCCGCATTCATCGACACCGTCGACCGCACCGACCTGCCGGCCCGGGCACGGGCGTACCTGATCACCTGGGAGCAGTTCGAGGACGTCGTCGCCCAGGAGAATCGTCGCCCGACGGCGCCGCTCGACCTCGCGCCCGAGGAACTGGCGCTCGGCTCCAGCCACCTGATCGGGGCCGGCCTCTACCCGAATGTGCGCTGCGTCGGTCACCTCGAAGGGCACCCCGCGCTCACGTTCACCTCGGCACTGACGATGGCCGACACCCAGGCCGAGTTCGCACGGCCCGCGGACGTCTACCTCGAGACGATGATCGACGGCTTGCGCGCGGCGCACGCCATGAGCGACGACGCAATCGTGGCCTACCTCGGGTCGGCGCCAGGGTGCTCCGAGAAGGTCGTCGCGGCCGTCGTTGCCGGGACCGGCCGTTGACGACCCTGTGCCGCGCCCGAGACGCGGACCCGGGCTAACCCAGCCGCTCGATGACGGTGGCGTTGGCGAGCCCGCCGCCTTCGCACATCGTCAGAAGTCCCCAGTGGCCGTTCGTCCGCTCGAGCTCGTTGAGCAGCGTGGCCATGAGCTTGCCGCCCGAGGCGCCCAACGGGTGGCCCAGCGCGATGGCGCCACCGTTCGGGTTCACTTTCTCCATGTCGGGGTGGTGCTCCTTCTCCCAGGCGAGCACCACCGAGGCGAAGGCCTCGTTGATCTCCACTGCGTCGATGTCGTCGAGCGTGAGCTTCGCCCGCTCGAGCACCGCGGTGGTCGCCGGGATCGGCCCGGTGAGCATCGTGACGGGGTCCACGCCCGCCAGGGCGAAGGCGTGGAAGCGGGCCCGCGGCCGCAGTCCGAGCCCGTTGGCCTTCTCCTCGCTCATGATCAGCACGGCGGAAGACCCGTCGGTGATCTGCGACGAGTTGCCCGCCGTCACCTTGCCGTCCTCCTTGAACGCCGGCTTGAGACCGGCCAGCCCCTCCACCGTCGAGTCGGGACGGATGCCCTCGTCGGCCGACAGGATCTCGTCGGTGTCCTTGCCCTCTTCGTCGTGCACCGGCACTGGGACGATCTCGTTCTCGAAGCGGCCTTCCTCCGTGGCCCGCGCCGCCCGTTGGTGGCTCTGCACCGAGTAAGCGTCGAGCTCCTCGCGCGAGATGCCCCACTGGTCCGCGATCATCTCGGCGCCGATGCCCTGGCCCTTCAGCCGGCTGTGTCCCTCCTCGTCCGCGTAGCGCGTCATCATTCTCGGCCCGAACGGGAAACCGAAGTCCCGCACGACCGACGCCCCCATCGGCGTGTGGGTCATCGATTCGACACCCGCCGCGACGGCGATGTCGTAGGCGCCGGCCATGACGCCTTGCGCTGCGAAGTGGATGGCCTGCTGCGAAGATCCGCACTGGCGGTCGATGGTCGTGGCCGGCACCGACTCGGGCCAGCCCGCAGCCAGCACGGCGTTGCGACCGATGTTGAGCGACTGCTCTGAGACCTGCATGACGCAGCCCATGACGACGTCGTCGATCAGCGCGGGGTCGAGCTTGTTGCGCTCGGCAATGGCCTGGAGCGACTCGGAGGCCAGGTCCACGGCGTGCCAGCCCCGGAGCTTCCCGTTGCGCTTGCCGCCAGCCGTCCGCACGGCGTCCACGATGACTGCGGTGGTCATGATGCCTCCTCGCAAATCCGGTGGGCAGACCCGCCCTGCCGGTCCAGAGAGGACATCCTACCCGCCGTGTTCGGGGCGACCATTTGGTCGCTGACCAGGGCGCGAGCCGCCGAATCCCCCGGCGGACGCCCGCTATCGTCTGCCCTCGATGAGCAGCACACTCAAGAACATGGACCGTTGGCTCGGCGACGGCGGCATGCCGATCATCGAGCGGTGCGGCGGTGCGTTCACCGGCTATGGCGTCGACGGCGAGGACCTCGGTTGGGCCGCCGGCTCCTTCACGCCCACGGAGCTGGCCTGCAACCCGCACGGGATCGTCCAGGCCGGCATCCACTCCCTCCTGCTCGATGCCTCCATGAACTTCGCCATCAATGCCGCCCTGCCCGGCAAGGCCCGCACCCGTGGCACCCTCGAGATGAAGACCGAATGCATGCGCCCAGCCCTCAAGGGTGAGCCCTACACCCTCCGAGGCGAGGTCGTCCGCATGGCGAAGCAGGTCGCCTACGGCGAAGCCAGCATGCACAACGCCGACGGCGAGCTCGTCAGCCGGGCGACGGGGACCTTTCTCTTGCATCGACCGTCTCCCGAACCCGACTCCTCTTCCGGCTGACCCCGCCGACCCGCCGGACCCCGACCCCGGAGCCTGCCGCGTCTGCTGTGGTCCGGCGCTCGGTCCCGACCGCGTTTGCTTCGCCTGCCGTTTGGTCGCCCGCCGCCTCGGCGCCGTGCTCGCCCCCGTCCTCCCGATGCAGATGTGCCCGTTGCCCGGTCCTCTCTACACCGTGCTCATGGGGTACAAGGAGGCGCCCGTCGCCGAGGCGCGAGCCCGCTTCGGCCCCATCGTCCGCTCGCTCGCCGCGCGCTTCCTCGGCGCGCACGCCGACTGTGTCGCTGCCCTCGCCGGCGGGCCGCCGCATTTCGTGCTGCCGGTTCCGTCGACGGCGCGCCCCGGCGGCTCGCCGATCGCGCGGGTCCCGGGATTGGCGGCCGACGTCGAGTCGGCGCTCCCCGGTGTGCGCTGGACCGGGCTGCTGTGCCGAACCCGCGAACCCGTCGGCCACATGCATCCCTCCGCCCACGCCTTCGCGGTGCCGCCGACGCTCCGCACCCGCGTAGCCGGCCGGCGTCTCGTCCTGCTGGACGACACGTACGTGAGTGGAGCCCGTTCGCAGAGCGCGGCCGCGGTGTTGCGCCGCGCCGGAGCCGCGTCGGTGGTGGTCGTCGCCCTCGGCCGGGTGCTGCGCCCGGACCGGGTCCTGGCTCACGCCACCTTCCTCAGCCAGCACCACTCCGACCCGCTGTTCGCCGGACCGAACGGCCTGTGCTCCCGCTGTGTTCACAGGGCGGCGCGCACCGAATAGCGGACGCCGGTTAGCTCCTCCGACGCCTCCCACAGCCGCGCTGCCGACTTCATGTCCCGTGACCGCCGCGACCGCCTGACGACGCGGGGAGGCCCGTACATCCCGAAGGCGCCGCCCGGGCCGACGTACTGGCCGTTGCGCACGTGCGACGACGTCGCGGCGCACAGCAGCGGCAACGCGCCGCCTGTGGCGGACTGGCCGACGTTCGCACCGGCGATCCGGCTCAGCCGCCGGCGCACGCGGCTCCGACTCAGCGAGGCACCGGTGCCGGCGAGGTTGCTGCGTGTCCAGCCGGGGTGTGCCGCCAGCGCCACGGTGCGGAAGCCACCTTCCTCGAGGCGCCGGCTCAACTCGGCCACGAAAAGCAGGTTGGCCAGCTTCGTGGTGCTGTACTGGATCCACGAATTACGCGCCTTGGTCGTCGCAACGTCCTCGGCCCGGATCCGGCCGAGTCGGTGCATGTGGGAACTGACAGTGATGATGCGGGATCGCTCTGTCGTCACGAGCCGGTCCACGAGCAGCCCGGTCAGCGCGAAGTGGCCCAGATGGTTCGTGGCCATCTGCAGCTCGAAGCCGTCGGCCGTCTGGCGGTAGGGCGTGCCCATCACGCCAGCGTTGTTGATGAGGAGGTCGAGGCGCGCGTGCTGCGCCACGACCCGCTCGGCCGCTGCGCGCACCGAGGCCAGGTCCGACAGGTCGAGATCGAGCAACTCGAGGGAGCTCCGGTCGAGCTGGCTTTCGAGTTTGTCCCGTGCCCGGGCGGCCTTCTCCCTGTCCCGGCAGGCCATGATCACGTGCGCGCCATGGACGGCCAGCACCCGGGTGGTTTCGTAGCCGATGCCGCTGTTCGCACCCGTTACGAGCGCGACGCGACCGGTGAGGTCGCCGGCGTCCGCAGCGCTCCACGTGACGCTGTTCGTGACCTCGCTGCCCGGGATCCGCTGCATGCCCCGATCATGCCCCGCCACGCAGCAGGAGCGGACACCGACCGGTGGACCTAGGCGTTACCGATGTGATCGGCGGGCACGGTGCCGAGCTTGCCAGCCTCGAAGTCCTCGAAAGCCTGGATGATCTCGGCGCGGGTGTTCATCACGAACGGGCCGTGTGCATAGACCGGCTCACCGATGGGCTGGCCGCCCAGAATGAGGATGTCGAGCGCGGGGTGCCGGGACTCCTGCTCCGCGTCCGCCCGCACGACGATTGCTTCGCCGGGACCGTGCACCGCCAGCTGCCCGGTACGGATGGGCCGCGCCTCCGTGCCGACGGAGCCGTGGCCCCCGAGCACATAGACGAGCGCGTTGAACGCAGCAGGCCACGGGAGCACGAGCTCGGCGCCCGGCTCGACGGTGGCGTGCACCAACGAGATGGGCGTGTGCGTGGAACCAGGCCCTCGATGGCCTGCGACCTCACCGGCGATGACGCGGACCAGCGCGCCGCCGTCCGAGCTGGTGAGCAGCAGTACCTGGTTGCCCTCGATCCCCTGGTACCTCGGGTCGAGCCATTTGTCGGCTGCCGGCAGGTTCACCCAGAGCTGGATGCCGTGGAACAAACCGCCGGTGGCGATGAGCTGGTCTGGCGGCCGCTCGATGTGCAGGATGCCCGAGCCCGCCGTCATCCACTGCGTCGAGCCGTTGGTGATCAGGCCGCCGCCACCGATGGAGTCCTGGTGCTGGAACGTGCCGTCGATCATGTAGGTGACGGTCTCGAAGCCGCGGTGCGGGTGCCACGGCGTGCCCTTCGGCTCGCCGGGCGCGTACTCCACCTCACCCATCTGGTCCATGTGGATGAACGGGTCGAGCTCGGCCTGCGGTACGCCCGCAAAGGCGCGCCGGACGGGGAAGCCCTCGCCCTCGAAGCCGGCGGGCGCGTCGGTCACCGTCTTTACGGATCGGATCGCGGAGCGATCGGCCGGCGGCGTGATGCGGGGGAGCACCAGGTTGTCGGGGACGGTCACTGCGGGCATGGCGTTCTCACTTCCTCTCGGCGCCGGCACGCATGCCCTCGGGGCATGACCGGCGGACGGTTGTGCAACCCGCCGGGACGACGTTCTGTTCCGCCGGGGCGGTGGCCTGGCCTCCAATCAGTCAGCGTCGAGGCGAGCGACCTGGTCAGGAGCGAGTTCGATGTCCGCCGCCGCGGCAGAAGAGACGGCCGTCTCGGCGCGGCTGCTGCCGGGGATCGGGATGACGCGGGAGCCCTTGGCGAGCATCCAGGCCAGGGTGACCTGCTGGGGGCTGGCGCCGACCTCCTTGGCCACGGCGGCGAAGGCGGGGTAGGTGTGCTCGATGTCGTCGGCCCGGCCGATGCCGCCGAGCGGGCTCCAGGGGATGAACACGATCCCGAGCTTCTCGCAGTGCTCGAGCTCGTTCTCCGACGAGCGGAAGCGCGGTGAGAACTGGTTCTGCACGCTCACGAGCCGGCCGCCGAGGACGTTCTGCGCCTCGTCGATCTGGGCCACCGTCGCGTTCGAGACGCCGGCCATGAGGATCTTGCCCTCGTCGAGCAGCTCGGCCAGCGCGCCGACGGACTCGGCCCACGGGACCTTGGGATCGGGGCGGTGGTACTGGTACAGCCCGATCGCATCGACGCCGAGGCGCTTGAGCGATGCCTCGCACGCCTCCTTCACGTAGTGCGGGTCGCCGTGCACGGTCCAGCTGCCGTCGCCCGGGCGCCGGTGCCCTCCCTTCGTGGCGACGATCACTTCGTCAGTGGCGCCGGGGTAGGCGGCGAGCGCCTCGGCCACCAACTCCTCGCCGTGACCATGCTCCTGCACGCCGAGCGAGTAGGCGTCGGCGGTGTCGATGATCGTGACGCCGGCATCGAGCGACGCGTGGATCGTGGCGACGGCTTGGCGGCGGTCGGGTCGTCCCTCGATGGAGAGGGGCATCTCGCCGAGGCCGATCGCGCTGACCGTCCGGTTGCCGATGGGACGCTGCTGCATGGGTCCTCCTCGTGGGGGCCGGTATCGAGCGGCTGAGCGAGTCAGTCAGCTCGTCCGCAACACTCCGACGTTACCGGCCACCGCGAGGGTCTTGCCGGGGCCACGGCGGCTCGCACGCGGAGTGGCGACGAGACCGTCGCACCTGGTCAGCCCACCTCACGGACGACGTGAAACGCGATGCGGTACAGCTCGGTGTCGTCGGTGATCGGCCCGGCATGGGCGGCCCGGTGGCGCAGCGCCTCCTTGTCGACCTCGCCGGCGCGGCGGACGTCGGTCTTCGTGATGGACGCGAACGAGACGAGATCCATTTCGTCGATTTCGATCTCCACGCGGCCGACCCGGTAGCGGCCGCCAACCTTGGCCTGCGGCCGGCGCCAGAGCCGGAACGACACCGTGATGTCGCCGGCGGCGATGTCGTCGCGCAGTTCCTTGCTGAACTCCACGACGTGAGACGCTACGGCACGACGCGCCTCGGCGGAAGGCGCGGACGAGCACCGCCGCGTGCGGGCGCGTCAGCCGTGTTGTCATGCGCGCACCCAGTCGATCCTCGCCGTGGCCGGCATCGGCGTGTGCATGTTGAAGGCGTTGAGGCTGATCCCGAGCGCCGCCGTGATATTGAGGAAGAAGGGCTGGTTGTACG
>Ga0306926_10009948_pt1 | contig 10490 bp, 11 predicted proteins | sample flu12Cox44000178_FD_203759 | JGI IMG/M metagenome (GOLD analysis project Ga0306926, IMG submission 203759) | Lab enrichment of tropical soil microbial communities from Luquillo Experimental Forest, Puerto Rico - flux8day.12C.oxic.44.000.178 (v2)... | ecosystem: Environmental > Terrestrial >... | reverse complement strand
CTGCCCAGACCCTGGACGAGGTAGCCGAGGCTGGGCCGGGGCGGGGCGCCCGCCCGGGCCAGCTCCTCGTCGAGGATGACGTCGTAGACCGGCGGCAGCTCGCGTCCCCCGTACTCGCGCGGCCACGAGAGCCCGAAGAAGCCCGCCGCGTAGAGGGCCCGGTGCCAGTCGGCCTGCCGTGCCCAGTATTCGTCTCCGGACGCGGCGAAGTCACCGGCCCGTTCGGAAAGCCAGTTCTTGAGCTTTTCCCTGAAGGCGGCCTCGTCGGCTGAGTCACGATAGTCCACGGGTGATCTCCTCGAGCGCCACGGGGAACAGGTCGGCGGCGGCGAGCACGCGCCGCAGGTAGACGTGGGCCAGGCAGTCCCAGGTGTTGCCGATGCCGCCGTGCACCTGGATGGCCGTCTCGCACACCGTGCGGGCGGCGCGCGCGCAGTAGACCTTGGCGAGCTGAGCAGCGCGGATCGCCTCCGCCGGCGGGAGCTCGTCCACGGCCCAGGCGGCGTAGCGGAGCACGCTGACCGACCCCTCGATGAGCGCGAGGCCTTCGGCGAGCGGGTGGGAGACGGCCTGGTAGGAGCCGATCGTCTTGCCGTACTGGGCGCGCACCTTGGCGTAGTCGCAGGCGAGGGCGTGCGCGCCGCGGGCCGCGCCGAGCAGGTCGGCGGACGTGATCACCAGCGCCAGCGCCCGCCAGCGTTTCGCGTGGGCGGCCGAGATCTCGCCCGCGGGCGTGCGCGGGCCGGTTACGGGGGCGCTGTGCCTGGTCAGGTCGATGCTGACGGTTGGCTCGCCCAGCGGGGCGGTTTCCAGGGTTCGGTCGCGCAGTCCGAGGGCGCGGGAGATGCCGCGCGCGTCCGGCGCGACGCCGTCGACGGCGATCGTGGTGGGGGTGGTGCCCGGGCGAAGGGCGTCCGCGAGCGCCGGGCCGGCGAACGGGACGTCGACGAGGCCGCGGGCGAACTCCTCCGCGACGATGGCCACCTCGACGCCGCTGGCGCCGTCGGACCGCAGGCCGCGCCAGCCGGTGGCGGCGACCGCCTTCTCCAGGCGGGCGACCCGGGCGGCGTCGTCCAGGTCGAGGACGGATTTCGGGCCGAGGTCGTCGGCCAGCTTGGCGGCGGCCTCGCGCAGTTCGCGCTGCTCAGTCGACAGGCGCGCGTCCATACTTCTCCTTCAGCACGCGGCGCAGCGCCTTGCCGGACGGCAGGCGGGGGATCTCGTCGACGATAATGACCCGGGCTGGCTTCTTGTAGGAGGCCAGCCGGTCGGCGACGTGCTTGATGAGGTCCGCGGGCTCGGTCTGCTGGCTGAGCTTGACGGCCGCGATGATCGACTCGCCGTTGACCGGGTCGGGGACGCCGAAGACCGCCACGTCGACCACGGCCGGATGGCCGAGCAGGACGCCCTCGACTTCGGCGGGCGCGACCTGGAAGCCGCGTACCTTGATCATCTCCTTGAACCGGTCGGTGAGGTGCACCCAGCCGTCCGGCTCGACGTAGCCGACGTCGCCGGTCCGGTACCAGCCGTCGCTGAACGCTTCTTTCGTGGCCTCTTCCGGCAGGTAGCCGGACATCAGCGACGCGGCGCGGACCTGGATCTCGCCAACCTCGTTTGGCGGTAGCCTCTTGCTGTTATCAAGTGAGACGACGCGGAGGCTGACGCCGGGGACGGGCTTGCCAGCGCTGTCGAGGCGGGCGTTCCGCAGAGGGTTGCAGGCGATCACGGGGAGTTCGCTCGCGCCGTACGCCGGGACCCAGGGGACGCCGGTTCTGCGGGTTACGGTTTCCGCGACGCTCGGCGTCACGGGGGTCGCGCCCCACATGATGAAGCGCAGCGAGGTCAGGTCGTAGTCTTCGAGCTTGGGATGGTTAGCCAGGGCCAGCGCGATCGGCGCGACGGCCATCTCCACGGTGATCCGGTCGGCCTCGATGTGGTGCAGCATCCGGTCCAGGTCGAACCGCCGGTGCAGCCGCATCCAGATGCCCAGCTCAAGCGCGGTCGCGATGTTCAGCAGACCGAGGATGTGGCTCGGCGGGGTGGTGACCTGGATCCGGTCGTTCTCGGTGAGCTCGAGGGCGTCGCGCCAGTGCCCGATGGCCGCGCGCAGCGACCGGTGCGTGTGCCGGACGGCCTTCGGCAGCCCGGTGGTGCCCGAGCTGAACACGAGGACGGCCTCGGCTTCGGGGTCTATCGCCGCCTGCGACGTCGTCTGCGACGTGGTCGGCGTGTCGCCTCTTGCTGTTATCGGCTCATCCAGGTCCAGCATCGGCAGCAGGCTCGCGAGTACGGGGTGGTCGCCCACCGCGTGCTTCGGGTTCGTGATCGCGATGGCGTGCTCGGTCTCGGCCTGCTTCCACGCCGGGCTGAACAGCACCACCGCGGCGCCCAGCCGCCAGATCGCCTGGACGGCGATGACCCACTCCGGGCGGTTCGAGCTCATCAGCGCGACCCGGTCCCCCGCCTTGACGCCGCTGTCGGCGAGTGCGGCGGCTAGGCCGCCTGCCAGGGCGTGGAGCTGCACGTACGTGTATTCGGTTTCCTCGAAGACAAGCGCGACGCGCTCGCTTCCGCTGCTCCCGTGGCGCGTCATCGAGAGGGCATCTCCTTTTAGGAGAATGTGATTACCAGTTTGCTAGAGCCTTCATACCAGATATGGCGCGTGATGGCGAGAGCTCCGCCGGCCGAGGGGCGGAGCGCCCGGCGGGCGCGGTACGGGCCTGGTGGGCGGGGCCTGTCGCGGGCGGGCGGGGTGAGCGGCCGCGCCTGGAGCGCGGGCGGGAGCGCGAAACGGAGCTCTCCCCGGGGTTGCTCAGGACAGCCATGGCCGGGGCGCCGCGCCCGTTTCGCGCAGACTGCCATGATCGCGAAGAGTTTTCGTCGTTATCGCGGTGAATTATCTACGTCAAAAAAATATTTTCGGGCTATGGTCCGGGTCGTGGTCCGGTCCGCGTGCCCGTGGAATTATTGCGCGATGCTTGCTCCCTGGCAGGGGGTCAAACGTCGCGCAATCTTTCGATCATGCCGGCCGTCGGCCCGTTGGCGCCCGGAATGACCGTTTTCTGGCCGGGGATGGCAACAGCAGGCGCCTCGCTCCGGGACGCAACACCCCAGGCGGGCGCACGCCAAGACGCTGCCTGCCCGAGAAATATGCAACCGACGGTTGCACATCAGTCGCGGGGTTGCTAATCTTCAGGTATGCGCAACCGAAGGTTGCATATCGCGGAAGGAGATTCCCATGACCCCCGACGCCATCGAGAAAGAGATCCTGATCAGCGCGCCCGTGGCGACCGTGTACCGGGTGATCACCGAGCCTGGGCAGATCGCCCAGTGGTTCAGCGACGCCGCCGAGCTCGACCCGGTCCCCGGTGGGGCGGGCACGCTAACGTTCGAGGACCGCGCCACCAGCCAGCGGATGACGGTGCGGCTGGTCGTGCAGGCCGCCGAGCCGCCGCACCGGTTCGCGTTCCGCTGGGACTACCCCGAGGGCGAGCAGCCCGGCGAGGACAACTCCCTGCTGGTGGAGTTCACCCTCGCCGCCGAGGGTTCCGGTACCCGGCTGAAGGTGAGCGAGAGCGGCTTCGGCGCACTGCGACGCCCTGAGCAAGACAAGGCCGGCTACTACGAGGCGCACGACAAGGGCTGGGAGGCTCACCTGGCCAGCCTGCAGAACTATGTCGCACGCGAGTCCTGATCCGGGGCGCCGCGACGAGCCGCCAGGCGAGGATGAGCTGTGGGAGGCGGTCGCCGACCCCTCCCGCCGGAAGGTGCTCGACCTCATCCTCGCCCACGGCCAGGCCACCCCGACGACACTGGCCGCCGAGCTGCCCTTCACCAGGCAGGCGGTCGCCAAGCACCTGGCGATCCTGACCCGCGCCGGGCTCGTCGAGGCGCAGCGGCACGGCCGCGAGGTCCGCTACACCATCCGTGCCGAACGCGTCGACGCGGCCGCCCGGGCCCTGGCCAGCGCCGCGGAGGCCATGGCGGCGGCCGCCGCGCGCTGGGACCAGCGGCTGAACGCCATCAAACGCCTCGCCGAAGCACAAGCCCGTTCCGGGCAAACCGAGCCGCCGGCTATGGGTTAGCGAACGTCAGCGAGTACCGCGTCGAGTGGACGCGGCAGTCCGCCGGGATCGACTGCCTCGACGAGCAGGCGTGCGTAACGGAGCTTGCGCTGGGAACCCGCGCCCAGGAAGCGGCGCAACTGCGCTTCGGTGCTCCTGCCCCGCCAGGCGGGCTGCCGTCGCATGGAACGGAACGAGCGGAGATCACCTTGAGAGCCGAAAAGCTCTATGACCCGCGCGGCGCCGACGGCGCGGATGAGCTCGTCCTCTAGGTCCTCGACGCAGACGTGAAAGCTCATGCGCTCCATGTCGGCACGCGTCCGCGGCGAGCCGACATGGGCCGTGGCAAGACCGCGCCGGAGGATGTCCTCTTCCCCGGCATCACACAGGCCGGCGAGCCGCACGCCCTCGCCTTCGGGGCCGAACTGTCTCAGGAAACGGGTGACCGCGTGGATACCGCCGACCGGAAGGACCACGATGCCCTCCGCGCCGAGGTCCCGGCCGCGCCGGACGGCGAGCGTTTCGAGAGCGATCTGGTCGCTGACACCCTCGACGAGGATGACGGCGCGGGCGCCCGCCGTCTTCGCCAGCGCCGCGGCCGTCGCCTCCGTCGCGGCCGCGGGGCCGCTCACATAACCGGCGAGGAGTTCACTGGCAAGCTCGCGGCGATCGGGGATCTTCATCAGCCGTCCTGCCACCTCCGCCTCCAGCTTGCCACGCGCGGCAGGGCGGCGGCGCCTCGCGTCCGGGCGGTCAGGTGCTGGGAGCAGCCGTTAGCTGGGCAAGCCGATTATCCCCGCGGAGGTGTTCTCGTCCAGGGTGGACCGGTGAGTCCAGAGCCGCTCGAACTCGCGGGAGAACCAGGTTCCGAGCACCGCTCCGTCGGCTTCGTTGTTGCGCCCCGCGACTATCGCGTTATCGTGCCCCCATACCTCCACGCTGGCCGGGTCGAATAGATCGAGACGCTTGTTATCGCGGTGCGTGTACCAGCCAAGTATGACCAGCTCTCCGATACGTCGGCCGCGCAACGCCGGAGGCACGCTGTACAGCCGCATGCGCAGCTTGTCATAAGTGCTGAAGTCCATGTTCACGAGGTCATTGAGCGAGCGCCGCATCCTGGACTCATGCCAGCCGGAGACCCGCTCGGGGTTAGCGGCAAGCAAATAGATGGCGGCGTCGACGTCACGCAGCGCGCGCAAGATGGATCCCGTCGTCGCGGTGCTGAACTCAAGCATTGTCGCTCTTTGCGGCCGCTCGCGGCGTATATATTCAATTGTCTGTTGCTCAACGTCATTCTGCGTGGCGAAAGCCCAGATACCCGGCCGCCGGTCAAAAATCGAAGAAGGCTGCTCTTGCTGCGCCGCACTCAAGATCTGTTCCGCCACATCGTGGAGCAGATTTTCTTGGATGTCGTGACGAAAGTAGTCCCAGCTTACGCTGAGCGCCGTGGCGGCCTCTTCTTGCCGCACCCGCCATGTCCGCCAGCGGGTCTGACTGGTAAGGCCGAACAGAAGCCGCAACGCCCCGGCTTCGCGGGCGCTCGGCGAAGAGCCCGGCTGCAGCGGGACCGGCGATACCGAAGACGCGGATTGCCCGATGATGTCCACCGCGTCCACGATCGCCTGGACCAGATATTCATATTGCGCCTTCGAGTCGCTGCCGGCCAGCCGGACCGGGGCCAAGCCGCGGAGGATAGGCGCCCGCTCAAGCAGCCGCAGCCGCTGCCGTACGCCGCTGTCGCGCAGTCCGGCCTTCGCGAACTCGCGCAGTTCCCTGGCCACGTCGGCCACTGTTGTGTTCATGCTGTCCTCCCGGCCCTGCTGCCAAGGTATGCAGGCCATGCCGAACCAGCAAGAGCCTAAACCTCCAAACCACAACCAAACTGGTACCAGGCCGTCGCCAAAACAGGACCATAGGTAGTCCCGCGAAGTCCCAGAGCATGGGCGATTCTAACTTGTAGAAGCACGAGAAAGGCTCGCGGACATGCACGCTGAAATTCTCTGGATATTCGTATCCGCGGTTCTGCTGCTCCGCTTCTGGCGGACGGTGTTGTTCCTTTCCCTATGCGGCCTCATAAGCGTTATCCTGTTTGTCCTGGTGACAGCGGTCCACTGGTTGCATATGACCTGAGGCTCAACTTGCCCGGGACCGCAGGCCGCTGATCATGATCCCGAAGGTTTCGTATCCGTATAGAACAAATTATTTACGTCAGAAAATAACTCTTCGCGATCATGGGAGGGGTTCGACGTTCGGGTGCTCGGCTACCCGGATTCGTCGCCTGGCTGAGGTAGCGGACCGGACGCCGGCAGTTCGCGGGCCTCTTCGAGCCGTGGTCGCCTCCGGATCACCCCAGGTGAGAGGCTATGGCCCGGCTGTGAGCGGGTTAGCCAGCCTAGCCCGCGGGCGGACGGGGCGGGGCCTGGCTCCCAGGGGAACGCCAGCGCGATGACGGCGATCGCCGCCGCGCTCCAGCCGAGCACCACCAGCAGCTCGGAGAGCGGCATCGGCCAGGATTGCGTGGCCGGCTTGAAGGAGTCTTCCATTGTCCGGGCGATCGGGGCGACCGGGAAGGCCGACGCCAGGTCGTACAGCCACGTGGGCGGGTGGCTGACGTAGAAGAACACGTTCGAGATGAACGCCAGCGGCATCACGGTGCCGAACGCGATCGGGAGCGCGGTCTCGCTCTTGGGGACGACCGCGGTGACCGCCGCGCCGATCAGGAAGAAGCAGGCGATGCCGAGGAAAGCGGCGGCGACGAAGTAGCCAAAGGCATGCCAGACGATGCGCACTTTGAAGAGCGCTACCCCGGTCGCGATGATCACGCCGCATGCGATCACCGAAGTCACGAAGGCCGAGCCGCACCGGCCTGCCAGGTAGGCCCAGGCGGGCAGGGGCGTGCCGCGCAGGCGCTTGAGTGTGCCCTCCTCGCGGGCCAGCACCATGCTGGTGATGACCGTCACGTAGCAGGCGTTGAGCAGGCAGAAGGCGCACATCGCCGGGGTGACCCACTGCGCATAGGGCAGTCCGTTCACCGGATGCGACGGGGTGATGACCTTGAGGCAGACCAGCAGCAGCAGCGGGAACACGATGGACAGGAAGAACACCAGCGGGCTGCGCAGCAGCAGCATGAGCTGGTAGCGGACCTGGCCGAGGGCAAGCAGCAGCGGCGGCCGGGACCTGTGCGCTATCTCAGTGGCCATCGCCGGCTCCGATCCCCGCCTGCCCGGTGATGCGCAGGTAGACGTCCTCCAGCGAGGGTCTGGTAACCGTCAGCCCCGGCAGCTCCGTGTGATGGGCGCACGCCCACTGAGTCAGGGCCAGCAGGACCTGAGTGGGCTCGTCGGTATGCATGGTGAACTCGCCCGCGGGACCCGCTGTCTGATCCCAGGGCCCGGCCGGCGGCTCGCTGCCCCGCAACTGCTCGGGAAGCCGGAAGCTGATCACGGTGCCGGAGACATCGCGCCCGCCCAGCGCGTCCGGGGTCGACTCCTCCACCAGATGGCCGTGGCTCATCACGCCCACCCGGTCGGCCAGCTGCTGTACCTCGTCGAGATAGTGCGAGGTAAGCAGCACGGTGGTCCCCGAGCGGCGCAGACCTGCGATCATGTCCCAGGCATCCCGCCGCGCGTTCGGGTCGAACCCGGTGGTCGGCTCGTCAAGGAACAAGACCTCCGGGTCGCCGATCAGGGCCAGCGCCAGATCCAGCCGGCGCGCCTGCCCACCGGACAGAGTCCGCACCCTCGCCCGGCGCTTGTCCGCCAGGCCGACCTGCTCGATCGTCCCCGCCACATCCCGCGGCCGGGCATAGAAGCCGGCGAACAGCGCGACCGTCTCCCGGACCGTCAGCTCGGCATCCATGCCGCCGGACTGCAGCACGATCCCGACCCGCTCGCGGAAGCGGCGATCGCCGGCGCCCGGATCGAACCCGAGCACCCGCACCGAACCGCCCGACCGCTGCCGGTGCCCTTCGAGTATCTCCACCGTCGAGGTCTTGCCCGCGCCGTTGGGCCCGAGCAAGGCGTAGATCTCGCCGCGCTGGACCTGGAAGCTCACGCCATCTACCGCGCGCACCGTGCCGTAGTCCTTGCGGAGCCCCTCCACCACGATGGCGGGCGCCTGGCCGGCCGGGTTCTCCCCCATAGTCCCATCATCAGCGACGGCCGGTCCGGCAGCCAGAGACCTAGGTCCGGGAGTTATCGCCTAGCTCGGGCGGCGGGGCGTACGGCGGATCGTAGCCGGCGATCCGGATGGGGCTGGCAACCAGGCGATACTGGCCCGCGGTCACAAGCGCGCCGGGCGCTTCGGCTAGGGCTTGCGGAAGAGTCCGAACGTATGCGGCTGGCACCCCTAGCGGCTTCAGTCTCGCTTCCCAGTTCGCGGCCGTGTCCGTGGCCAGGGCCTTGGCGACGATCGCGAGCACCTCGTCGCGGCGGGCCGCGCGCTCGGCCATCGTGGCGAAGCCGGTGATGCCCGCCTCGGCCGAAAACGCCTGCCAGAAACGGTCGTGGGTGACGAACAGGGCCAGGTAGCCGTCGGCGGCCGGGAAGAGCTGGGCGGGCACGTAGTAGGAGTGCGCGCCGAAGGGCAGGCGGCGGGGCTCGGCGCCCGCGTTGAGGTAGGCGGAAGCCCGGTAGTTGAGCTGGGAGAGCATGACGTCGCGCATGGCCACGTCGACCTGGCCGCCGCGGCCGGAGACGATCAAGGCGAGCAGGCCGAGCGCCGCGGTCAGGCCGGCCGAGTTGTCCGCTGACGAGTACCCGGGCAGGGTCGGCGGCGCGTCCGGGTCGCCGGTGAGCGACGCGACGCCGGTGGCCGCCTGGATGAGGTAGTCGAACGCGGGGTCATCGCCGCCATCCAGGCCGTAGCCGGTCAGCGCGACGCAGACGAGCCGCTCGTTGTGGGACTTAAGGGCGTCGTAGGTGAGGCCGAGGCGGCGGATCGCGCTCGGCTTGAGGTTGACCAGGAGCGCGTGCGCTTCCGTGACGAGCTCGCCCAGGCGGCGCTGGCCGTCCGGCGACCCGAGGTCCACGCAGACGCTCCGCTTGCCCCGGTTGAGGCTGGCGAAGTAGGTGTCGCCGACCTGCCGGGAGATCTCGCCGCCGGGCGGCTCGATCTTGGTGACCTTGGCGCCGAGGTCGGCCAGCATCATCGTGGCGTACGGCCCGGCCAGCATGGTGCCGACCTCGAGCACGCGGACGCCGGCGAGCGGCCCGGTGCTGGTCATCGCAGGGCCGCCGCGATGCCCGCGAGAACCTCCCTGGTGCGGTGCTTGGAGGCGATCAGCTCGTCGCGCCCGGTGCCGATCGGCAGCAGGCGCACCGACAGGTCGGTCACCCCGGCATCGGCGAACCGCCTGAAGCGGGCGGCGATCGCCGCCTCGTCGCCGGCCGCGAGCAGGTCGCCGACGTCGCGGATGTCGCCGTGCTCAAGCAGGCGCTGGTAGTTCGGGGACTGCTCGGCCTCGGCCAGGACGCGGTTGGCGCGGGCCCGTGCCTCGTCCACCCGCGACGGGGTGCACAAGGTGACGGGAATCCCGGCCACGATCCGGGGAGCGGGCCGGCCCGCGCTCTCCGCGGCCTTGGTGATCTTCGGGACGATGTGGTCGCCGATCGCGCGCTCATCGGCCATCCAGAGCACGGTGCCGTCGGCGCGCTCCCCCGCGATCTTCAGCATGACCGGGCCGAGTGCCGCGATGAGGACTCGCAGGGGGGCGACCGGGCCGACGTCGAAGGGGTTGTGCACGGTGAACGTGTCGTTCTCGACGTCGATCCGGCCCTGGCCCGGACCCGGCGCCGCGGCGGTCGCCCGCCACGCGGCCCGCAGGACCTCAAGGTAGTCGCGCGTGTACGCGGCCGGCCTGTCGTAGGGCAGGCCGAGCATGTCGGTGACGATCCAGTGGTGGGAGGGGCCGACACCCAGCGTCAGCCGGCCGCCGGTGATCGCGTGCGCGGACAGCGCCTGCCTCGCGAGCGCCACCGGGTGCTGCGCCTGGAGCGGTACCACGGCGGTGCCGAGCTCTATCCGCCTCGTGTGCGCACCGAGGAGGGCGACGCAGAGCAGGGCGTCCATGTCGTTCGGAATCTGGGGAATCCAGGCGGTGGCAAGCCCGGCGTCTTCGGCCCACGCGATGTCGTCGAGCATGCGAGCGACCTTGCGGGCGGTATCACCCCGTTCGGGGCCTACCATCACGCCGACCTGCATCATGCCTCCACGGGGGATTCGGTTAGGGCGCGGACCTCGGCCACGACGGCGGCGAGCGGGGTGCCGGTCGGGAACACCGCGGCGGCGCCGGCCGCCCGCAGCTTCGGGATGTCCGCCGAGGGGATGGTGCCGCCGACGACGACGGCGATGTCGCCGGCGCCCGCGGCCCGCAGGCCGTCGATCGTCTTGGCGGTGAGCGCGAGGTGCGCGCCGGACAGGATGGAC
>Ga0306926_10009945_pt1 | contig 10491 bp, 9 predicted proteins | sample flu12Cox44000178_FD_203759 | JGI IMG/M metagenome (GOLD analysis project Ga0306926, IMG submission 203759) | Lab enrichment of tropical soil microbial communities from Luquillo Experimental Forest, Puerto Rico - flux8day.12C.oxic.44.000.178 (v2)... | ecosystem: Environmental > Terrestrial > Soil... | reverse complement strand
CGGATGGAAACAGCCTGTGGGTGAACGCATCGAGTGCGGCCGGTACGCCGACGCTCCTGAACGTCAAGCTGAACGGGAAGGTCACGTCGTCTTTGGAAGAAACCGAAATGCAGCTTGGCTGGGCCATTCCTTCGCCGGACGGCCGTCACGTTGCCATTTGGAAGGGTGAGCTGAGCTCAAATGTGTGGCTTCTCGAAGGCTTTTGATTGCCGTTCCCGTGATTCGGGGTGATGAAAAGGTTAGCGATTTCCTGACTTCGGCAGCACGTGCTCGCAGCCCTCGGGAACCTCGAAAAGACCGGGATCCAGTGGACCCATTTAGGCGGCTTCCCCGTTCCGCTTATCCGCCTTTTGGGAATCGCGCTGAACTTTGCCGTCGACCAGAGTCACCGGGAATCGCTCGCCTGACGGGGTGACTTCCACAGTTCTCTTCAGGATGGGGTCATACTCGTAGCGCGTGCCATCCGGGAGCGCCTTCTTCGGTCCTTCCTGCAAGCCGGTGAGGGCCTCCAAACCGTTCATCAGTCTCTTGCCTGACGGACCTCTGTCGCGCGAAATCCGCTGAACGGCGAGGTAGTACAGGCAGTTTGGCTCACCAATTTTCCGGAAAGTAGGACGATTTATAGTGGTTGCTTTCGATCCATGCAATTAGGGCGATCCAAGACTACAGATACAAGCCGCTATGCGTGCCGGCCAGCGATTGCTTGTTCACGCTCTCATGCCCATGACTCCTGCCCAGCAGCTCGTGTTTCTTTCGCCACTTCGATCTCTCCGGGCTCTTACGCGAGCGCCAATGTTGGTACCGAAACAGCGCAGCCTATCTCGTTGATTTCGCTGCTCCGACGGCCCGATATCCGGCCAAACCCGTCGCTTCCGCGGCCGGTCAAACCTGTCACTTGAAAGCTAGGGAGGATCATCACTTCTTTGCATTACGGCACGGCCAAATTCGTCGCTCACGTGGCCGGCCAAATTCATCGCGTACCCGTCCGGCGGCATGGCCAAATTCGTCGCTTTCGTCCGCTTAGGATGTGCGGCGCTCCCAGGCTTCGATGGTGGCGACCCTCACCCGCATAACGGCAGCAGGAGCGGTCCCTCAATGAAAAGACCTTGGAGCCTTGGGCCAACCATCCAGTCCAGACCGGATTTCTGCCCCACTTGCGACGGGCGCCGGATCATCAAGCGCGGCCTGCGCAAGAACTGTTTCCGGCGTTTGCAGATCTATTCGTGCAAAGACTGCAGGAGATATTTCGTCTCTCTCGTGGGACTGAAAGGCGTCAAATATCCGCCGCGCGTCATTGCTCGCACTTTGTGCCTCTACAACCTGGGTCACGCTCAAGAGGAGACCGCACGGCGTATCACTACGGAGCATCGCATTACCGTCCCGCGGCGAACTATCTCCCATTGGATTTCGGAGTACCGACCCATAACCACCTTTCACCGTCTGCGGAACGTCTCTGTGCGAGCCTTCGGCTGTCGTATGTTGAGGGAGCGCACCTTAGAGCATCAGCAGACCTACCAATACAAGGTTCACCTGTCAAAGCTGGCGCTTACGGCGAGCGCGGTTGCACCGAATGTAGCGGCACGGGTCACGAACTATCTGCTCAGTGTCTTTGGAGACTTTCCCGATGACTTCTTTCGCGACGATCCCACATCGAATCCTGATCGCCAGGGGCTGTCGGCGCCGGACGGCGGTCTATCCACGAACCCCACCGAGTCTGCGCAGCCTGTCGCAATGAGGTCCTCGAAGTCACATTTTGAAATCCTACCGCTCGTCCGAACGGAGAAGCAGAACCTGGCGAATGACCTCGCAGCACTCGGCCTGCTGCTTGCCCGCAAGAACCGCGAGCGCCATCCTGCCGTGCAGGATTTCATGCTGGCCAACGATTCCTGCACTGTGGCCTGCGAGGTCCCCGTCTATTTGACGGCGCAGGAAATTGCCTACTACAAATCGAGAGGATTTTTTGTGACTTTACCTGAGTCATCCAAGCCGATTACTGGACACATCGATGTCGTGCAGGTGAGAAACGGCCTAATCCATCTGCTCGACTACAAGCCGAACGCTCGCCAAATTAATCCGGTCAACCAATTGGTGGTCTATGCGTTGGCGTTCGCCTCGCGCACGCGCCTTCCCGTTAAAATGTTCAAATGTGCTTGGTTTGATGAGAAAGACTATTTCGAATTCTTCCCCTTACAGGCCGTCAAGGCCAAAATCGGAGTGAGGACCACGTTTCCTGTCTGAGCAAGAAAAATGCCGCATATTCTCCAGCGTCGGCAACGATAATTCGGCTGGACAGCGATGAGCGACAATTGAACCTGCATGACTCGCCCTGCGCATCCACGCTAACTGCCCTCATCTCTTCCCGGAGGAAACCTTTTATCTATCTGGCACGTTCTAAGAACATGGTCCAGCCACAGTCCGAGTGTGGCAGTTCGCTCTCGTATACGCGCTTGTAAAACGAAACTGGAGGGCCAGATGCCGAAGACGTCGAATCCGACTCCGGCGCTACTAAACAGTGTTGACCTCCGGGGTCGCCCAATCGAGCCCAACGTGCTCTCTGCCGCCAACGAGATCGCCCCGAAGGCTCTCTGCTATGCTGAGAAATTCGTCGGCGACCCCTGTGTCGCGATGAATCTTCTTGAAGAGGTAGCGGCAACCGTGTCTGAAACTGTGCGTGCCAAAGAAGCCGCGCAGGCTCCCCCTGTTCGTGACATGCGCGCCTATGTCTATCGTGCCTTTTTGCGCAAAGTCGCCGAGGAGCGGCGAAACGGAGATCGACGGCAGCAAGCAATTGAAGAGCACTTTGGCCTCGATGAAACAGTCAGCCCTGAAGCTAAGGCAGACCGTAAGCTCGCCCTGAAGCAGATCTTGAGCATGTGCGACAGGAAGACATGCGCGATCATTTGGGGCCGAATCGAGGGGCGGTCCTGGGATGACATTGCCTATGACTGCGTCATGTCAAACCACGCGGCAAGGCTGCATCACAGCAAAGCTTTGAGAAAGATCCGAGAGGCTTTGAGAACCGACCCACAAGCGTATGCCGAAAAGATCAGATCAAAGGAGTCCGAAGAACGTCGAAAAGCGAGCCTCCTCTCCTGGCTTGAGACGGTGTATGGCTTGTTGCAATTACGGGCACTCGCAAAGTTCCGACGCAAGAAGATGACTGCAATCGTCTGGCGGATCCGCATAATTCACCGCGAGAAAGAGGGCATTCTTGCCGAAGTGGATCGCATGTTCGAATAGAAGTCCCTTCCTACTAAGATCTTCCGCCGATCTGGCCTGAAATCCGCGTATCCAGAGACATTTCTCAGAAAAACACCTTCTATATACGTGAGGGGCCTCCCGCATTCTTTTTCCCTGGCGCCGGGGCGGTACGGCCCTTCCTCGGTGAACCGGTGGCGCGGCTGGTTGAGCGGACGACAGCTGGCCGCGAAGGGAAAGATCTTCTGTTTGAGGTTTGGGTAGAGGTGTGTGTTGCCGGGCTAAGACTGAGGAATTACACCGAAGGCAGGTACACGAAAGGGAGGAGGCACGATGGTTGGAAACGCGTTGCTTGTCACAATTGCAATCTTGCTTGGGTATTTGTTTTGGCTGATTGGCCAGCTGAAATTCATGGCGCCGTATAAGGTCGTTTTGTTTCGTGCGTATGGCAGCATCATTTTGGGATGGTTTGGGTTGTTGTTTCTCCATGTCTTTGTTGCGGTCTACTTAATAGGGCGCAAATTTTTTCCGAAAGATACAGGGCGTAAGTTGTGGCACATGGATGTTGAGGCAAATCGTGGCCTCATTCAGGTGTCTCGTCCGGATGTGGATGGGCAGTCCTTCTAGAATGTCACGCGATTTCAGCCCCGATTTGGAAAGCTTTCGTGCGGCGTCAAGGCAACCTCGCCAGAAGCGTCATGAAACACCCCTTGGCGAGCCGGGTCGTGGCCCGAGGCGCCCAGCAGAAAGAACTCAGTTGCGGCCCCCGGAGGTTAACGGGATTCGGGCAAGGGAAGTGCCCGCAAAAGAATCTCGCGTCATCCTCTATGACCGCTACCGAGGGTACGACCTGCGGGAATCCGAGGTGCATGTGCTTGCCGATCTGGGCAAGTTCCGCGTCATCGCCACCGATGATCTCGTGCGCTTTGCCTACAACAATGACAAAACCCGAATGGAGCAGGAAATAGCGAATCTCACCCGGCGGGGACTAATCGAAGAAAGAGAAGTCGAAACCTCCTTCGGCAGGACGTCCCGTATCTTTGCACTCACGAGGGCCGGGCGGAAGCTTCTGGCCAGCTCGAACCGCCTGCCGAAGGGGCAGGAAATCTACTCCGGCTTTGTGAAGCCGAAAGAGGCCAAACACGACACCGAACTCTATCGCGTCTACCAGCGGGAGGCTTCTCGGATCGAGGGACGGGGCGGCAGAGTTCGGAGGGTTGTGCTCGATTACTAATTAAAGAAAAAGGTGAACGGGGATCTTATGCAAATGGGCAACGAGAAAGAAAACCTCGGCAGGAAAGAAGAGGTGGCCGAGCGATATGGGCTGCGCGTTGTCGCGGGTCGAATTTCACTGCCCGATTTGCAGATTGAATATGAGATGACCGAAAAGGGAGTGGCACGCGTGAATCTGGAGCTCGCGACCGGAGACTATCGGCCTGCACAGATCGCGGAGAAAGCGCGGGCGGGATTCACTATTTACAGTCACCCGGACGATGGTGCGCGTGTGCGTCGAATTTTGGACCAGCAGGAACTGACTGCGGAGATTCTGTCGCTATGATGATTCCCGAGGACAGGATCGAAGCGCTCAGGCGCTTCGGGTATACCGAGGAAGAAGCCAGGTTTCTCTACCTGGTGGCGATCCACTCCGGGTATTTTTTCGCGCGTCAGTTCCTTGGTTTTATTGGGGCAAAGCGGGGATACCGCAGTCACTCACTCAATCAGAAGCTCATTTCCCGGAGCCATGCGACGATGCGCGAATATCGGCGAAACGGATGCATCTATCATCTTTACTCCCGTGAGTTGTATCGAGCGGTTGGCCACGAGAATCTTCGCAATCGCCGAAGCCATCGTTTGGAGGCCATTCGAACACGTCTTTTGGGCCTCGATTTTATCCTCGCAAACCAGGGGCATCAGTACCTCGAAACCGAAGACGAAAAGGTCGCCTATCTCTGCAACGAACTGCATATCGACAAGCAGCGGTTGCCAGTGAGGGTTTACACGGGAGCGCCCGACACGCGGGCGACGCTCCGCTATTTCGTAGATCGGTTCCCGATGTTTCTCGCTTGTCGCTCGTCTTCCTCTCCCCCCGTGGTCACCTTTTCCTATGTAGATCCAGGCTTCGAAAGCCTCGCCGGCTTTGTTACGCACTTGACGCAATATCAACTTCTGTTCCGTGAGCTTTCAGCATTCCGATTTGTTTATATTTCAAACGCGGCGATGCATTTCGAAAAGGCCAGGGAATTGTTCACGGCACTCGTGCGGACTCCCCTGGAGTGGGACGTCACGCCTGATCTCGTGCGGTATTTCAAAACACAGGCACTCTGGGAAACGGCGGAGTTCAGAACGCTTAGCAAGGAGGACCTCCTGTTCCTGAACCAAGCAAAGCAGAGATTCAACGGGGAACCCTTCGAGACATGGCTGAGGGATTGGAAATCGGGCCGAATTACCGAGACAGAAATCCGATCCGAGTTGACGACAGGCAAGAACAAGCGAAGTGTGGATTTCGAGACGGTCCTGCTGACAAAGCAACCTGATTTTCGAGCGACAGGCGACGAGGCTGCCTGAACGGCCACGAAAAGCCGCGTTCCAGGGGGCCGTTCTGTCTCGGCGTGGATTTCGAAAGAAGTAAGCCGTGAGCAAGCACAAAGATAGAGCGAGGATGAGTGAAAAATGCAGGCGGGGCAAAAACACTCGGATGGGCGGGAGCGACCCCACTTTTCGATCCTTCGGCTCGCAAAGTGACCCGTGGGTCGCTCCCGCCCATCCGTTGGCGATAACCGTGCCGACTGTCTTTGCCACGCCGCTGCAGAAAGAAGAGAGAGGGAGAAAAGAAAAATGCCAAGCGAAGAACGCGTCAGTGACGTGGTCGACGGTTATACCCGGTTCTTCGGATCCGGGTCTGCTCGTGTGGTCGATTGCGTGCCAAGAGACAGGCTGGTCGGGGACCATGACTACAAACGGTGGAACGGCCCACTTAATCGGGCCGCGTCAGCAGGGCTGGCAATTCAATGGGCAGGTGCCTGATGAGCGGCCTCCTGCAGTATCGACACTCTATTGCCGGTGTGCTGGCGCTGGGGGCTGGACTGGCGATTTCCACTGTGTTTCCGTTTCCCGAGTCGAACATCTTTCTGCGAGTAATTGCCATACGTGCGCCGGAAGCGTACCTAAGCTTCAAATACCTCACCCTTGCGATGTATTACGCCGCTCCGTGGCTGACGTTTTCCGTGATTCTTTCGGGCGTGTATATCTTCACGCTGAAACTGAGGCGTCCCGAGAGGCCAGGCCGCTTGCCGCGATACCCGGAACCACAGAAGCGCGACAAGGTCTTTCTTGTTGCCGGAGAAGTACACCACCCTCGTAGGCCAACACCGACTTCGAGCCCCAAGTGGCTCGTGATCCCCGAGCGGGGCCTCTACACGGGCATCGCCATTCTGGGCGCCGTTGGAAGCGGGAAGACAAGCTGTTGCATGTACCCATTTGCGAACCAGATTCTTGGGTACCAGTCGCACGACCGTGCAAAGCGAATCGGAGCACTCATGCTCGAGGTGAAAGGCGACTTCTGCCATCAAATCCGGGGAATCCTAAAGAGGTACAGGAGAGAAGAGGATTACATCGAGATTGGCCTCGACTCGGGCTATTGCTACAACCCCTTGCACAATGACCTGGACGCATATGGGTTGGCCTACAGCATCGCGTCTCTTCTGAACAATCTCTTCGGCAAGGGAAAAGAGCCTTTTTGGCAGCAGGCATACACCAACCTTGTGAAGTTTATCATTCTGCTCCACAAAACCGCTTTCGATTACGTCACGCTTTTCGATGTCTACTACTGTGCGATATCTCCAGACGTTCTGGAGGAGAGAATCAAACAAGCGGAACAGATGCTTCTCGATAGGCATCTTGTCGTGATTGCGAAAAGCATTTACCAGGAGCACATCGAGGCGCTAGTCGATTTCGATTTTGAGCCGACGGACAGCGATGGCAAGCCGCAATATCGCACCCCGGCGACAGCCGAAATCGAGCGGCATCTGCGCAAGCACGGAATCGAGTATCGGAAAAAGACCATTCCGGCGCCGGCGAACGCAGGCCAGGACAAGCAGGCAAAACTCGAAGCCGTAAGGCGCTGGTTCCACGACGATTGGCAGCGGATCGAGCCAAAATTGCGGACCTCGATTGTTGAGGGGATATCTGTCTTCCTCTCGCTCTTCGACGACAACCCGAAGGTGAAGCGGCTTTTCTGCCCTCCAAAGGAATGCTATGACCCGGAGGCCAACGCTGATTTCGGATATGGCAGGCCTCTACCCTCGTTCTCCTGGCTCATAGAAAGTGGCAGGGTTTGCGCACTCAACTTTCCGATCAGCATGAACCCCGGCCTCGCGAGGGCTATCGGAGTCATGATGAAACTGGACTTCGAGCGGGCCGTCCTGAATCGCATCCCCCAAATGGAGACTGATCCCGAGAGGTATTTTCGCCAGGTGTTGTTCCTGTGCGACGAGTACCAGCATTTTGCCACTGTGGGGGAGAATGAGCCTACGGGTGACGAAAAGTTCTTCAGCCTTTCTCGCCAGGCGAAATGCATCTCGATTGTTGCAACGCAGAGTATCAGCTCCCTGAAGTCCACGTTGCCAGGTGAAACCTGGCGCACGCTTTTGCAGACATTTCGCACCAAGATATTCCTCGCATTGTCGGACGACTTTTCGGCCAAGATCGCGAGCGAGCTTTGCGGGAGGGAAGACCAGCTCAAGGTTGCCTACAACGTTGCCGAGACCGGGCATGACACCCGCATCAGTTTTGTGACCGGGAAGGCCATCTCAAACAAGGCCAATATCACGACCTCCAAAAGCTACATCCAGCAAAGTGATTATCGCTTCGACATGAAGACATTCACGGAGCTCCGCAACGCTCAATCCATCACAGTGGCGTATGACGGCATCAATCCGATGCCGCCGACGTTTTGCTATCTGAAGCCTTATTACAACGATCCGAATAAATCATACTTCCGGCAATTGGCCGATGGAGAACTGTGATCGAAATCATCCTGCTATTTCTGAAGCCCATCGGGCACTTGATTCTCGACGACAAGATCAGCGATCTCATGGGTAAACGGTTCGGACAGCCTGTTCATCGAGAAGGACGAATTTCAGGTGCTCGGTAGACCGTAAATACATTCTTCAGATCGTGGCTGATATACTCCAACCCGGGACTTCCCCTTCGCCTTCACTGGCGGCTTCTCAAATCCCTCTCCCTCCTTCAATGGAGGAGGCGAGAAAGATGCAGAGAAGAAGGTACCAACGAGGACACGTGTTCCTCCGAGGTAAGAGGGGTCAGCGGGTATGGGTCGGGCGGTATCTTGAGGGCATCAGCACCGACGGAAAGCGTATCAACAAGTCCGTCGTGCTCGGTGATGAGAAGCAGTTCACCGGCAAGAAGATGGCCTTTCGAGCCCTCGAGCCCTACCTTAAGAAGGTAAACGACATCCACTACAGGCCCGCGACACCGGTTACGTTCGAGGAGTTCGCCGCGACCTGGCAGGAGACGGTGCTACCAACAGTGAAGAAGCGTTCCTATCGACGGGACATTGCCTCACAGCTGGACAAGCACCTGATTCCTGGCCTGGGTCCCTTGAAACTCTCCGACATAGGGTCGCGCGAGCTGCAGAAGTTCATACTAACCATTTCCCCTGGCCGGCAGCGTCACGTCTTCATCACTTTTGGGAAGTTGTGGAAGACGGCGACTGACTGGGGCTACGTCAGCCACGAGATCAAGGGCATTGGGTTCACCCCGTACGACAAAGAGGAGCAGCGCTTCTTCACTCTCGAGGAAGTGCGGCAGATCTTCGCCGAGGCAAAAGAGCCGTGGAAGACTCTCTACTGGGTGATCATTGAGACCGGGCTGCGTATCGGCGAGGTCCTCGCGCTGAGGTTTAAGAACGTCGAGGGTGAGGTTCTGTACGTGGAAAAGAGTGTGTACGAGGGCGTCACGGACGATCCAAAGTCGAAAGCCGGGAAGCGCCGTCTCCCGCTATCGGCGCCCTTGGCTCAAAAGCTTTTGTCGGTGAGCCAGGGCAAGTCACCCGATGCCTTCATCTTCTCGAGTAAGAAGGGTACGCCGCTGCGGCCGAACAACATCATCCGCCGGCACCTCTACCCTCTGCTGGACTCGTTGAAGATCCCACACGGCGGGTTCCACGCGTTTCGGCACGCGAGTGCATCCTTCATGGATCAGCTGAACGTTCCGATGGTGATCCGCCAGAAGAGGCTGGGTCACGCAGACATCAGCACCACCATGAAGTACACGCACTCTGTGAGTGAGGAAGAGCGTCGAGTGAGCGAGAAGCTGGGAGACTTTCTGAGCCTGGAAAATGGTTCGAAGATTAACCCAAGTTTTCCCAAATCGCCCGACTCGGGCCTTCCGAACTGATGTAAGTGATTGAAAAATTGGGGTGGGAGATGGGATTTGAACCCACGACATTCGGAGCCACAGTCCGACGCTCTACCAGCTGAGCTACTCCCACCACAAAGAGTTAGTTTAACACGAGCAGAGAGAGCGGGAAACGTGGGCGCTCCTTCGGCAGCGATTCCGCAGTCGCCCGTTAGGAGTTAGAAGAGCTGGTTGATTATCCATGAGTTGGGGTGCTGTTGCACTGCGGACGAGATTCGGATGTTTTTTTTTGGCCTCGGGGAGGTTTGCTGTTCGGCCTTTTCGCCTTGTTAGAGGTGACTCCGCGACACCTCTGCTTGCAGAGCATTCACGGTAGGGATTCTGTAGTGGTCCCTCGCTCGCTCTGGTCAGGGTGGTGCGGTGATCCGGGAGAAGCGCGGAAGAACATGCAGCTCGGCCGCAATCAGTTCGACCAAGAAGGCCATGGTTCGGCCGCGGCGCAGTTGTGGCTTGAGGTTCAGGGCAAAAAAGGCGTGGAACAGGTTGTAGGCCAGAAACGCCAGTAGCAGAAAGCATTCAACGGCCTGCGGCTGGTGACGATAGACATGGTCGGCGTGCCAGCCGTTGACCAGTTCGTTGAATCCGTGATTCTCAATGTCCCAACGCAGATGCGCCAAGTGCACGATCTGTTCGGTGCGCACTTGAGCTGGCGAACAGGTCGTCAACCACACCCAATGGGTGCTCTGCGCTGTGGCCTGTTTGGTGAGTTGCCGCTTGACGGTCCAGCGTTCTTCGGAGCGCACCACCCGCAAGGATGTGTGGTAAGCGTCATCTGAAGGCCGTGGTGACGGATTTTGTTTAGTTGAGGAAGATGACTCAAGTGGGCACTTACGAAGTGCCCACTTGGGGGAGATG
>Ga0306926_10009944_pt1 | contig 10492 bp, 8 predicted proteins | sample flu12Cox44000178_FD_203759 | JGI IMG/M metagenome (GOLD analysis project Ga0306926, IMG submission 203759) | Lab enrichment of tropical soil microbial communities from Luquillo Experimental Forest, Puerto Rico - flux8day.12C.oxic.44.000.178 (v2)... | ecosystem: Environmental > Terrestrial > Soil... | reverse complement strand
TCCGGCACGGCACTCCTCTGGTTGTGTTTCCTGAGGGCGGGCGCTCGCCGTCAGGGCAGTTGCAGGCCTTCATGGCCGGCGGATTTTATGTCGCCATTCGAGCGCACGCACCGGTTGTGCCTGTCGTGATTGTGGGCACCTACGAATTGGCGCCGATGAACAGCTTTCATGTGCGGCCCGGGAGCGTGCAGCTAATCCTCGGCAAACCTATTCCTTCTGCCGGTATGAAGCCCCGCGACATGGAGAAGATGGCTCGGCAGGTCCACGATGTGATCGCGGAGACTTATTACTCGCGCGCACGAGTCACCCGGCCAACGCCTGCAAACAACCAGGGTAAAGCGAAGGAGGGCTTTACTGACTACCCAGTGGGCCTGCAGCCTACGCAAGGCGACGAGAATCAGTCGCGCTAATCGCGGTAAGGGAAAAGAAAGGATGGCCCCGGCAGTTTTCTCCTGATGCGGGGCTACGCCGTATAACGCGACTGCGGTGAACAAGGAAATAGAAAAGGCGCCGCCGTGGCAGCGCCTGTAGAAACCCGTCGCGACTTTACTTGGTCGCAGCCGAGCCGCTTTGCTTGGCCAGCTTCACGCGAGCGGCATCCAATTCTTTCTGCAGCTTGGCAACGCTCTCGGTGTCGACCTCGGCGGGAATAGTCTTGTTCCACTCTTCCAGAGCGGCTTCCCAGTGCATTGCAGCCAGCTTCAGACGTCCGGTCTTCTGGTAGAGTTCGCCCAGATGTTCCTGCACTGTCGGGTCACTCCCAATGCGCTCTGCGGCGCGCCGCAAGTTCTCTTCGGCCAACTCGTAGTTCCCGAGCTTGTAGTAGGCCCAGCCCAGCGAGTCGAGATACGCGCCATTTTGCGGATCGAGAGCAACGGCACGGCGTATGTAGCCGAGCGCTTCATCTAGCCGAGTACCGCGATCTGCCAGCATGTAACCGAGGTAATTCAGCACCATGGCGTTCTTGGGATCATCGGCCAATGCCTTGTGGAATTGTTCCTCGGCGAGTTCGTACTTTTTCTGGCGCTCATAGATGGAGCCGGAAACAAATGTTGCGTAGTCCTTATCCTCGGGACGCGATGACATCTCGACCGCTTTGCCGATGTTCTCTTCCGCTTCGTTCCAACGCTTTAGCCGGCTGTACATCTGGGCCAGGGCGATATAGACCTCGCGATCCTCGCCGGAGCCCTTGAGCATGCCCTTGACTTTGTCGATCGATTCGTCGGGCTTGCCCATGTCTGCCAGTTGGGAAGCCGCCACCATTTGCAGTCCGCGGTCGGCAGGGAACTTCTTCGCGGCCTCCTCGGCCACGTTGGTCGCCTCCTGCCACTGCTTGTTATCGCGGTAGGTTTCGACGATCTGCTGATAGCCGCGAACAGCATTGTCGTCGCCTAAAGGCAACATCTTGGTAAACGTGTCAACGGCGGCCTGATGCCTGTTGGCCTCGCGTTGCACCGTGCCCAGGCGCTCCAAAAAGACCGCGCGATTGTTCTTCTCAGGCGTGCTGTATTGACCGTCGGAGTGTTCGGTCTTCTGCAACAACTGCTGCAGAATCTGTATGGAATCGTCGTATTTACCCTGGGCTTCGTAGATCACCGCGATGTTGTATTGCAGCTCCAGCGAGTCGGGAACAATCGCGGTGGCCTTCTTCAATGCATCGAGCGCCTGATCGAACTTCCCGTTCTTGCGATCAATCTCGGAGATGCGCATGTAAGTCTGCGCGTCCGAGGGGTCGGAATCGGCAATGATCTTGTATTGTTCCAGCGCGGCGTCCGTCTGCCCGTCATTCAGCAGGTTTTGCGCTAGGCCACGCAGATAGTCGAGATTGTCGTGGTCCTGATCGACTGCATGCCGGTAAGCCTCGATGGCCTTCTTGTAATCCTTTTGCTGTTCGTACGTGTACCCCAGTGTGGAATACAGCTTCGCCGTGCGTGCAGATTCCGGGACCGAGTTCAAGACCTCCAGGGCGCGCGACGTATCTCCCTCATCGTTATAGAGATAAGCGAGCATTGTCGCCGCTTCTTCCGAGTCGGGGTGGATCTTGAGCGCGGTTTTGAATTCGCCTTCGGCCTTGAGTAGCTCGTTGTTTAGCCGGTACAAACGCCCCAGCAGAAGGTGATCTTCCACGCTCCTGGGGTCCAGCTTCACGATCTGTTCGTACTGCTCAATTGCCAGCTTCAGCACTTCCTGGGACTGCGTTCCGGCCTGCATATCACCCAGCGAGCGCAGATAAATCCGGCCAAGCAGTCGCCGCGCTTCCAGGTTGTTGCCATCCCGCTTCAGGATGTCCTGGGCCTCAAGGACGGCATCGCGAATACGCCCGGTTTTTGCGTACAGCTCCGCCAGTCCCGCATTCAGGTAGTCAGAGTTGGGATCGTTCTCCAGAGCGAGCCGATATTCCTCGATGGCCTTGTTGGCATACTCCATGCGCCCGTTCATGGAGACCATGTCCTCATACATGTGGGCCATCATGAAGTGGTAGTACGCAGCTGCTTTGTCAGGGGCCTTCTGGGGTGTTGACTCGGCCGACCGCACTGCGGAGTCAGCAGCAGCTCCGGCCTCCGGGGCAGGCGAGGCTTGTTGCTTGCCTGCGGGTTGCTGGGAAACCTCGTCAGTCGCAGACGGGAACTTGGGTTCAGGTTTATTTTGCGACCTGCCGCTGGCAGAGGCGGCGAGCAGCAAAGCCAGTATGGGAACACCAAAACGAGATAAAGTCATTCAGAAACCAGCCCACTCAAACAGCGATTGGATGCGGCACCGCATAGCCGAGTCTCCTCTATTCTAGCCGTTAACTGAGCGGGACGGGAAAAATTGCGGCCACTCCCACTTCTGCGCCCGCTCGAGACTGTGTAAACACCGGAAGAAGTTAGACGTAGCGGGACCGGGAAAGTTAAAAGGCAAGGACAGCCTGTAGGATCCGCACCTTCCATGAATTTTCGGCCGCGGTGACCAAGGCTACATAATGAAAGCTGCCGTCCTCGGAATGGATCACTTATCGCCATCGAGTAACTGGATTTGAAGATGCGCGGCATCACGCAACTCCATCGCCGAACCTTCAGGCGAATAGAACACGGCTTGAACGGCGTGCCCCTTGTCGACGAACCGCTGACGCAGTCCCGCCTTTTGTTGCTGACTGACCGTGTCGCGCAGTTTGTACGCCGCTGCCCCACGAAGTTCGCGGCCAGCAGGTCTGCGCGGTTCTCATCAAGCGCTTCCGCCAGGCTTTGCCATGCGGCGGAGTAATCGCGAGGCACGGCTCTCTGCGTAGTGTCCTCCACCTGCCGAGGAGCCGTGCCTTGAATCGTTATCGTCAGCACGGGAGCGCCGGCAGCCAGCACGGGAGCAGCCCCCGGAGCGCAAGAAATAGTGCGGTCCAAATTATCGCAACCAGGGTGCCGCATATCACCAGCTTCATCGCACGCCTCCCAGCGGATCTCATTGCCTACCACAACGCCCGATGCTACCGGGAACGTCGCGTTTTCTAGCCGCCAAGGGCCTAAGGATCTTGTAATACGCGCGTCTAATCGGTGTCGGGCCAAATTCCACCGGGGCAAAATTACTCGAAACCGCCGTTTCCTACTCGACCGGTGATGGATGTTCTGAGCGGCGCCATTGAAAACGAAGGGGTTACTGCGAATTTCAAGCCATGCCAGTTTGGCAATCGACTTGTAGTAGAAAACAGGGTTCCCGCATGCCATGGGGCAAATGCGGAGGTCGTAAAAAGGAGCGGCTGACCTTGCTTAGCTGCCCTTGTTGAAGCTGGACGGATTAGAAGTGCCGGTCCGGCTTTGGAGGGATCAACACATGAAACGTATCGAGACCCGTATCCTGTTCACGTTGGCCTTGGTGGTGGCTCTGATGGTCCCGGCCATGGCGCAGCAAACATCGTCGGACGCAAACCAGCAACCGGCAACATCCTCGCCGCCTAGTGCGCAGAGCTCATCCAGTCAGACAGCCGCGACTCCAGACACGAATTCTGATCAGAATATGTCGGCGCTCCAGCCGTTACAGCCAGACTACCGGGAAGGTTTCTGGGGCAAGCTGAACCCGTTCGCCCGCAAGAAATATGTGCAGCGCCAACTTAACCCCATCCGCAACCGCGTCAATGAGCTGGATGACCTCACGGCGGCGAATGGCAAGCAGATCAAAGACGTGGATGCCCGTGCACAGGAAGGCATCCGGCAGGCCTCGGCCAAGGCCAGCGAAGCGGATCAGCACGCCATCGACGCTGGCAATCGTGCGCAGCAAGCAAATCAGACAGCGCAGCAGGCCAACACTCGTTTGAACAACGTGGAGCAGGTGGTCGGAAGCATCGATCAGTACCAGCCGACCACGGAGACCGAAATCCGTTTCCGTCCGGGCCAGACAAAGCTGAGTGCCAAGGCTCAGTCGGCACTCGACGACATGGCCGCCAATTTGAGCGGCCAGAAAGGTTACATCATCGAGGTGCAGGGGTACTCCCCTGCCCGTGGGCAGGCTGGTATTCAGGCCTCGCAGGCGATGGCAGACTCGGTCGTTCGCTACCTGGTCGAAAAGCGTGACGTGCCGGTGTACCGCATCTTCGTGGTGGGAATGGGCGACGCTCAGTCGGCCAGCACTCAGGCCACCGCTGCTGAGTCCAGCAGCACAGGAAGCCCGAGCGCAAAGCCATACCGCGGAAACCGTGTCAACGTCAGTCTTCTGAAGAACAACGTGGATCAGCTCGCGTCAGCCAATCCACCAAGCAACATGAACAATATGAATTCAGCTCCGGCCAACAATTCGCCGGCAACACAGCCGAGACAGTAATTTCCTCCACAACAACGTCACACTCCGAACACTCTATCCTCCAACCCCCGCCAGAGCGGGGGTATTTTTGTGTGCCGATCGGCGAGCTGGTGTGAACGCGCCAGTGTTACCCTGTCTCACGGAGTGGAGTGATGGAAACCCTTTACTACTCGCGAATGTCGTCGCCGGTTGGGCCATTGCTGATTGGCGTGTCCGGGAGAGCTCTGGTCATGCTGGAGTTCGACCCCGGTCTGCCGAAGAAAATTTGCGGCGAGCCTGTAAGGTGGGAAGAATCACGGGAGCGCACGCGAAAGGTGCGCGAGCAGATGGAGCAATATTTCGCTGGAGAACGGCGCGAATTCGATTTGAACCTGGACCTGCGGGGAACCGAATTCCGCAAGCGGTGCTGGGAGCAGCTGCTGCGAATTCCTTACGGTGAGACTCGTACCTACGGTGATATCGCGCGGTCAGTCGGCAGTCCTAAGGGCTTTCGCGCCGTGGGTCAGGCGAATCACTACAATCCCGTAGCGATTATCGTTCCCTGCCATCGTGTGCTCGCTGGTGGCAAATATCTGGGAGGCTATGGTGGCGGCCTGCCGGTTAAAGCATTCCTGCTGCGGCTGGAGGGCGCCAGGTTCCTGGAGCGCCGGCAGGAGCATGCCCCAGCCGAGCAATTCGCCTTCATGGGTTCGTGAATCGCAGCTCAGGCGTTGCCGCCACCAGGGTTCGCGTGTAAGGATGTCGCGGCCTCGTCGTGATCGCTTCCGTTTGGCCTGCCTCAACTATTTCGCCGCGTTGCATCACAGCGATTCGGGTCGCCAGATAGCGCACAATCGGCATCGAGTGCGAAATAAACAGGTAGGTAAGCTGGTATTCGCGCTGAAGCCGCTGCAAGAGATTGATGATCTGTGCTCCCACGCTCACGTCGAGCGCCGATACCGGCTCATCCGCGACGATGAAGCGCGGCCGCAGAATCAACGCCCTGGCGATGCCGATACGTTGCCGCTGGCCGCCGGAGAACTCGTGTGGGTAACGCGCCAAGGCCGATTCGTCCAGCCCCACGGCACTCATTGTTTCCGCCGCCCGCTGCCGTCGCAACGGCCTGCTATTACCGCCGTGGATTGCCAGCGGTTCACACACGATCTGCTCCACGGTCATGCGCGGATCCAGCGAGCCAAACGGATCCTGGAAGATGATCTGCATGTGGCGCCGGAGTTGGCGCAACCCGGTGTGCCCAGCCCGCCCAACGTCGTGGCCGTCGAAGAAGACCTCACCAGAACCTGGCTCGATCAGCCCCAGCAAGATTCGTCCCAGGGTGCTCTTGCCGGAACCCGACTCGCCCACCAGTCCTAGCGTTTCTCCAGTCTCAATTGAAATTGAGACATCGTGAACGGCACGTACTTCGCAGCCTGCTCCTCCAAAGGCCGCCTGACCGGAGCGAAACGTCTTGGTGAGGTGGCGTGCTTCCACCAGGGGCATGGCGAGATGGTAGCAGACTGGACTCGAGCCGACTCCTTGGAGGAACGGCCTTGAGGGATTGGGTTGCAACCGATAAGTACAACTTGGCAACGGGACAAGAGCAAAACCAGCCGCCCATCCGGGGCCCACGGAACGTGCGGTAGGGTTCGCTAATCCGGTCTATGCAATGGCGGAAAGCACCCCGGAGGCCATGCGGCGCACCCGGCCGCCCTTAGAAGAAGGCGGTACGAAAGGCATTGTGGCGTTTCTGTGCCATGGTCATCAGCTGCTGGAACTCCGCCTCATTGCGCAGGCTGTCCAGGAGCGGATCGGAGGTGAAATACGGATAGGAGAAGAAACCGTTCTCGATGCTGTATCGCAAGACGCGCAGCGCCGAGTCCTTGTCGCCCAGCGCAGCATAGGCCTGAGCAATTTTATAGGTCGCTTCGGGATCGCCCACTCCGCGTTGCTGGATCTTGCCCTCCAGGTTACGCAGAATTTCCAGTCCCTCCGAATTGCGCTGCGCGATTGCAAAGCTGAAGGCCTTACCCGTCTGTGCGTATAACGTCGGATCAAGCGCGTCGGCGTGATCGAAGTCTCTGGCCGCCAGGTCCCAATTCTTCTTGTAGTATTCGCCCAGCCCGCGATAGAACACCACGAAAGCCGAATCGTTAACGTCGGGCAGGCTTGCCAGGAACTTGTCGTACTCTCCGAGGTAAAGATAGGTATTCAACACGGAACCATTGGACCTCTTGACCAGCGGATCAATTTGCCGTGCCTTCTCACATTCCGCCACTGATTCCTGCAACATGCCGGCAAAGCGGTATGCGTATCCCAACTCCCAGTGAACGGCGGCGTGGTTGGGATTGGTTTTCAGAGCATCGCGTAGCAAGGGTACCGCCTGTTCCACCTTTCCGGTATCGATCAGCAGGTTGGCCAGGAACATATGTGCTTCGAGTTGATCCGGCTGGAGAGCCAGCGCCTTTTCATAGGCAGCTCGCGCTTTGTGGTACTGCTCGACTCCACCGAACTGGAAGGCTGCCGCAGAATTGTACGAAGCGCCAAGGTAAGCCCAGGTTAACGCGTAGTTGGAGTCGATCTCCGTCGACTTCTGCAACATCTGGATGGCCATTGGAAAATCATGCCTCCCGTAGAGGTCCACCCCGCGCAGGTAATACTCGTAAGCTAAGGGATCAATGGGCCGGTCGGGCTTGATTCGCTCGGCTTCGGAGGGGGTGAGGTTCAATTCCAGAACACTGATGATTTCCTGGGCTACGCTGTCTTGCACCCGCAACAGTTTGTCGTACTTTAAATCGACGGTCCCCTTCCCAACGATGCGGTCAGACTTGGCATCGATCAGCTGGTAGGTGATCCGAAGATTGTCGCCTTCCCTTATGAAGTTGGCGGTGAGCAGCGTGTCAACATTCAACTCCGCCGCGACCTTAGCGGCATCAATTGGCTGGTTCCGGTACTTCTCGATCGCGGTAGACGGTCGGACACTCAGCGAGCTGATGTATCCCATCTTCATAATGACCGCGTCAGCAAGGGAATAGCCGAGAAAGTCCTCACGGGCATTCGGTTGAAGATTCTGGAACGGAAGCACGGCTAGGGTGCGCAGTGGAGGCGCATTGTGGGTGGTTGCCCGCTTTGCGAAAAAAGTAAAGTAACCGAACAACGCGAGCAGGCAGACAACAACAGCTGCTGCGGGTATCGCGCTTCTTGTTTGCCATCTTTCCGCTGCGGCTGCCTGAGCGGCAGCGGATCGGCTTGCGGGGCTGATCTCGCGAACAGGCTCGAGCTTTGCTTCTGGCAGGACCGCTGCTGCTACTCCCGTGTTGGAATCGCGGTCCGCGCCGAAGTGGAGCTCCTGTAGGGGAGCCGCGATAGCCGTATCGCCTTGTGCCGTGACGAGCTCCGGGGTTGTTCCTTCCCTGACTTGGGCGGTAAACCGATAGCCTCTCTTGGGGACCGTCTCGATGTACTGTAGTCCGCCTTCCCGGTCGCCGAGGGTTCTTCGCAGAACCGAGATCCAAACGGTGAGGTTCGCCTCCTCCACAAAGCTGTCTCGCCAGACCGCCTGCATGATTTGGTCCTTGCTCACGAGCCGGCCCTGGTTCTGGACAAGGAAGACAAGGAGATCAAAGGGTTTGGGGGCAAGCGAAACCGGGTGATCGGAACGCAACAAAAGATGCTCTCCAGGTTCTAGTCGAAAGGGACCGAATTCGTAGAAGCACTTTGTATTCAGTCCCATGCGGAGCTCCTGCCCCTGTTTGGATTTTCTTTGGTTTTCTTTTGGAAATTGTTCAGCTCGCCTTAAGGATTTTTCCTTCGAACTGCTGCAAGTTGGGTCCGTCGCGCAGTCCTGCTTCGCAAGCGTTGACCGAATTCTAACCCTTCGCTATGGCTGGGGCAAGAAGCTGGCGACCGGTTTTCAACAAAGAATAACCGAGTAATTACTTAGGAGATAACAGACGTGAAACGCTGGCTCATTGCAACCCTCGCCGCAGCATCCCTTATGCTCCCGGCCATGTCCTCCTGGGCACAAGTCGTCCAGGAGACCACCTTTAACCTCACTCCCCAGGAGAAATTCATTTCGTGCTTTGCTCAGGATGGCTACACCCCCAGCGCGCAAGTGATCGTGCAGCGAGGCACCGACAATGACGTGCTGATTCTGCGCGCCCAGCACATAAAGCCTAACTTGGCCTTCGACTTGTTCACCATTCAGAACTCGAATTTGCTCGCAAACGGCGAGATCAATCCGAACTTCACCAACTTCGGGTTGGCATGGTACCAGTCGGATCTCCAGTCCGACAGCAATGGGAACGTGGATATCGCGATCAAAACCATCTTGCTCGACCAGATCTTCGGATTCGATCCAGCGGCCAGCCTGCTGCCGACGAACACTTTCCACGTCGGCTTCTGGTTTAACAAGCCGAGCGACGCAGAGGCTTGCGGTTTCGACGTAACCAAGCCGACACCATTCAATGGGCAGCACAAAGCCGGACCCAATGCCATGATCTCCCTGCCCAACGCCGAGACGCAGCTCGGACCGCTGTGCACCGCTCCTTTGAAGCGGGGGAATAGTTTCGTTTGCAACATCAATCAATAAGATCCGGGCTAGCAGGGCCTGGTGGAAGCACCATCCTGTGGCTGCTCGTAGCGATATGGGCGGCCACCAGGTGGCAAAACAGGCTCTCCAGCGGATCAAGTCAAATTGAAAAGGAGTCAAACACGTGAAGACCACTCGCGTACTCGTCGCCAGTGCCATGATCTGTGCGGTTTTCGTCATGGGATCGGCAGAGCGCTCCTGGGCCACACCTCCGGGCGGAAATCAAGCAGGTGCAGAGACCACCTCGCCACAAAAGGCCTTGACCTCTACCCAGCCTGATGCTGCGCGATCGCCTGAAACGAAACTCGAAGGTTCGTGGACGGAGACCGATACCGACAAGGACCGCAGCTTCACAAGCTTGCTCACCTTCACCGCGGAACAGTCCGATCCCCATTGGCACGGCGAAACGACCAAGACCTACTTCAACTCCTCAGTTCCGCTACTGACCAGCGGCCACGGTGCCTGGCTGAAGACGGGGGAAAACCGATGCACCGTGGCACTGCGGTTTCTCGACGCCAGCGGCGCATTTGTTCGAGTCCGTGTTCATGAGGTCATCGAAGTCAACGATGCCCTCGACCACTACGCGGGCACCTTCGAGACCAAGATTCTCGACGCCGACGGCAATGTGCTGGAGACGCTTACCGGCACTGTTGAGGGCAATCGCATTCAAGTCTGCACGAATCTTGATGGGTCTGCCTCGCAATGCTGAGCTGACCATCTGGCTGGAATGAGGATTTTATCGTCGGCCACATATTTGCGAGAGCACAACGATGCGCCTCGCAAACACTTGATAGGACGGAGGACCTATGTTGGACGGACTGCCGCTCGCTCATGGAGTCATGGAAGGTGATGGAGCCTATAACATGCACGCCAGGATCCCGGCAGGAGGCGCGAGCCTGGCGCTGCCGCTGTTGAAGCAGGCAGTTCGAAACATCGCGCTCGACGCGGGTAATGAGGCTGTCGTCATCGCCGATTACGGATCGTCCCAAGGCAAAAATTCCCTCGCCCCGATGCGGACCGCTATCGAAGCCCTGAGGGCACGCCTCGGCCCTGATCGAGCCATCTTTGTAGTTCACATCGACCAGGCTGCCAACGATTTCAATACCTTGTTCCGGGTTCTGCATGCAGACCCGGATCGGTATTGCCGGGATGATCCGC
>Ga0306926_10009939_pt1 | contig 10496 bp, 8 predicted proteins | sample flu12Cox44000178_FD_203759 | JGI IMG/M metagenome (GOLD analysis project Ga0306926, IMG submission 203759) | Lab enrichment of tropical soil microbial communities from Luquillo Experimental Forest, Puerto Rico - flux8day.12C.oxic.44.000.178 (v2)... | ecosystem: Environmental > Terrestrial > Soil... | reverse complement strand
TGCAGGCAGCCGCCGCGATTGCGCGCGACGACCCGATGAGCGCCAGCGTCCTGGGCGGAGCGCTGGCCACAGCCCGCCGCGGCGGATTCTGTAACACCGTCGTCACCACCGCACCCCAGGTGACCAGCTACCTGATCGAGCACGCCGCGGCCACCCGGTCCGACCGGTTCACCGAGCAGCTGATCACCGCGGCTCTCCAGGCGCGCTCCGCCGATCCGGGCACCTCCCGGCCTGGCCGCATGGTCACCGAGCCGCTGACCCCGGCCGAGCGGCGCGTCCTTGAGTTCCTGCCGACCAGCAGCTGCCCGCAGATGGCAGCCGCCCTCTGCGTTTCCCCGCACACGGTCAAGACCCATCTGCGGGCCATCTACCACAAGCTCGGCGCGGCGTCGCGCTCGGAGGCCATCGAACGGGCCGTCGAACTGCGCCTGCTCTGACGCCCTTCAGCCGCCAGACTTACCTGCGCCGCCGGGCCGCCGTGACGACGAGCTGTGCGCCTCGCCGACCGGCCCGGAGCTGGGTGCGGCGCTCACTGAGGCGGCCCGATACCGAGCAGCACGCCGACTGCCAGGGCGGCGGCGCCGCCCCGCGGATCTTGCCCCCTGCGCTGGATCATTGAGGCGATCCTGTACCTGGCCGCAGGACTCCGATCGGTCAAGCGGCGAGTTCTGTGGCCACCCGGACGGGCCGATAGCGCAATCGTGCGCCGCCACCAGGAAAGACAGCGCCCGCTTGGCACCGTGTTGGCCTTACCAGAAGTAATGGCCCTCTGGTAACTCGCGGTCAGTACTACGAGAACGGCTGTGACCTTCGGTGATCTTCACGAACGGCGCCCGTGGCCGGACTGACTCCCGCGTGTTATCTCTGATAGATGCGTTAAGACGCCGCGACCCTCGAGCGGCCGGGGCGTCTAAACAGGTTCGGCGCCGGGCCGTCCCGTGAATCCACGCGGCGAGAGCGCTCCGCTCCCTCGGCAACTCCAAGGCCATCGCCTCGTACTGGCCAATGGCGCTGGCGCCACATCTGCGCGACTGTGGATGTGGACACGCTCACTTCGGCGGAGAGGGCGGCCTCGACCGTCGCCATGCTGGTCCTGCCGACAGTTCGTTCTGGCTCTTGTTGGGTACGGTCGCCGCTTGTCGCAGGTCAGGTGGCAGGAAAGCCGCGCCGGCGTGTCGGTGGCAGATCCCTGAAACAGCGTCGGCATTCCGGTACAGTCCTCGGCAATTGCGAGCCAGGTTCGTGATTGCTGAAGCCGAGGTGCTGGATGGCGCTGGGAGTGGTCCGGGACCTGCGGTCGCCGCGGTCCCTGGACGCGCCGGGCGAGGCGGCGGCCTATCAGGAGCACCTGATGGCCGAGTACGTGCTGGCCCGGCTGGCCCATGGCGTGACGAACGGCACGATCCGCGGCGAGATCACCGCGGTGGAGCAGTTCCTGGAGCATGCCGCTGGGCCCACCCGGCCGGGACCTGCCCCTGGTGCGGGCGGGCCCAGCCGATCGGCAAGGCCAGGGCGTGCCGGTCCTGCCGGCTCGCGGCCCGGGCCACCCGGGCCGTGAGGAAGCGGCCCGGGCACGCCGGCCCCGGGTCGCGCTCCCGCCCGCGGCCCGGACCCGCGAGATCACCGGGGCCTGCCGCGACTGCGGGGATCTGACCTTGCTGTCTGGCGGGCTGTGCAAGGCGTGCCGGCTGTTCCGCCGGTGCCATCCGGTCGGGACCTGCCCCTGGTGCGGGCGGGTCCAGCCGATCGGCGCGGCCGGGGCGTGCCGGTCCTGCCAGTGCGCCGCCGGGCCATCCGCAAACGAGCCCGTGACGCACCCCCGGCCCCGGCCGGTGCCCAGCCCCGCCGTGCCGCCGCCCCTGGACGTGCTCGTGGGCTACAGGCTGGCGATCGTGGATGAAGGATTCGTCGGTGATCAGGCCGGGCTCATGCTCGGTCCGCCCGGTGGCCGGGTCCTGGATCCCAAGACCGCCGCGCTGGTGCGGGTAGGGGTACTGGCGGCGATCGGGGCGCCGGAGGTCTGCCTGGAATGGGGCAGCAGCCAGGCGCTGGCGGCGGGCGCAAGCGAAGACGAGTTCACCGGCGTGCTGCTGACCATCGCCCCGGTGATCGGACTTGGCCGGATCGTCGGCGCCGTTCCCGGCGTCGCAGGTGCGTTCGATTACGACATCGAGGCCGCGCTGGATGACCCAGGTGCTCCCTGACGGCTCCCGTGACCCGCCGCGCCAGTTAGCTGGCGCGCCAGGCCGGAGCCCGATCTGCTCAGCGTACGACGGAAGGACATTCCAGTGGCACCCGGCGGAATGCGCCACAGCCGCCGCCGCCGTCGTCTGCTGATAACGTTTCTAGCGGGCACTCGCCGAACAGGGCATGCCCCGCGAACAGCGGTCACGCACAACGCAGCGCAGCCCGGATTCCGGCACTTCCGCCGACTTTGCCAGCCTTCAGCACCAAAGCTCAGATTACTGAATTCGCCTGGGAAATCGCACCGATCATGGGCTGACCGGATCGTTGGTGCTCGTCGTTACTTCACTGCGAGTTTCTTCGGTGCGTTCGGGGAGCAGGAGTATGGCGCCGATCAGGAAGCAGATCGCGCCGATCAGGGTCTGCGTATCGGCCCGCCCGACGTTGTGCACCTGGCCAGTGACCGGGTTGATGTATCCGGCCACCGCGGCGATGCCGAACGCGATGGATCCGACCAGGTTCAGCAGCGTGATCCACCACGCCCAGTACGCCGGTCGCCAGGCAGCCCAACCGTGGCAGACCTCATACCACGACAGGACGCTGGATGCCAGGAAGCAGGCCGAGCCGATCGCATCGGGCCGCCACACGTGCTGGTGCGCGACCTGCGCAGACAGGTTGGCCGCCATCGCGACCCCGCAGCTGACGTTGAAGTACAAGGAACCGGCGAATTCCAGCGCGGTGGCCCACCAGTCGATCCGCCCCGGCTGGTAGACGAAAAAACGCCGGTGCGCGGGGTTCAGCAGGCGCGGAGAGGCATCGACCGCCTCCCGGTAGGACAAGAACGAGGGCGCGGTGAAGAACAGCGACCCGATGAAGTAAGTGACTGTATCCCACCGGGCTCCGACGACGCTGGCATACCCGGGTATTGCCCCGAGCGCGAACAGCAGCGACCCGATCGCGAACAAGATGGCGATCCACCAGCCGCGGGCCAGCGGCGCCCACCAGGTCGACCCGGCGGCGGGCTTTTGGTGCTTGCGGTGCCGCCGCGATTCCAGCCGGACCACCGACCCGTCCGGGCGCACGTGATCGACGAACGTCGCCGGGGCGCCGATGCTCGGCTCCGGGCCGCTACGGTCCTGTCCAGCCACAAATGCCTACTGTCTCCGCTCGCCACCAAGCGCCATCCCGCACCGGGACGGACGGGGTTACATGGCCCGAATGAAGTGAAAGAACGGGTTCAGCCCTTGAGGAGCCCAAGCGCACGGGCCGTTTTCCAAGGCAGCAGCTGGCCGCGGCCCGAATGCAGACGCCCCGCCCGGCCCCGTCAGGCCGTCTGGGTGTGCAGGCTCTGCATCTGCAACCCGCGCGCACACAACACGTCCTGGAGGGTGGCTCCGAGGGCCATCCCCAGCGCGCCGAGCACGCGCCCCTTCCTGTTCCGAGGGGACGTGAGCGCCGCCGCCAGCAGCGAGATGTCCACCGCGTCGCCCGCCACTCTCCCCCACATCCCGGTGGCCGGCCGGTCGTCCACCAGCACGATGACGCCGGTCACCGCCTCGCGGACCCCCATCGCGCGCAGGAGCGTGGTCCGGTCCTCGTCCACGCCGATCTGGCGGGCCAGCCACTCCGGAGCCAACATCTCGGTGAGACCGACACCGATGCCCATCCATCCGAGCCTTTTCGCCATCCTCACCTGATCCATGCTGCTTGCTCCTTTCCGAGAAGCCCTGGTGCCAGGGGGTTGCGTTCGCTGAAAGGCCGGGCACGGCCTGTGCCTATCCCTTGAGGAAGGGCCGCGCCGCCCACCCCGGCGAGAAGGGTTGCGGCGAGAGGGTTGCGTTCGGGGCTTATGATCGCGGCTGCGAGCCGGGGCGCCAGCCCACACCGAGCGTGCCTTGTGCCGCCGCCACGCCGCTCCGGTCGCCGCCCCGGCCGCGCAGGACGTAGGCGAAGCCCACGGCGATGGCACCGCCTGCCACCGGGCCGACCAGGTACGCCCACCACGAGGTCCAGTCGCCGAGCACCAAGGCGGGCCCGAGCGACCGGGCCGGGTTCATCGACGCGCCGCTCACCGGCGATCCCCACAGCCCTGCCAGCGCAATATAGGCGCCCACGCCGAGGGCGGCCAGCGGCCCGATCTGCTGGGCGCCGGACGCGGTGCCCAGGATCACGCTGACCAGGCCGGCGGTGAGGACGAGTTCCCACAGCATCGCGGTGGTGGTCGAGATGCCGGGCCCGGGCAGGGTCAGGCCGGCGCTGCCCTGCTTGCCGATCAGCGCCCACAGCAGCAGCGTGGCGAGGATGGCGCCGAGGAACTGAGCCGCGATGTAGGCGGGGACCCGCTTCCACGGGAAGTCGCCCCGGAGTGCGAAGGCGCAACTCACCGCCGGGTTCAGGTGCGCACCGGAGACCGTCCCCATGAACAAGATGATGGCCATCACCATCAGCGCCGGGGCCACCACCTTCGCCCCGTAGGGAACCGCGTTGCCGCCGAACCGGGGCGCTGACCATGCCGCCGCCGACGGCGACCAGCACCAGGAAGAATGTCCCCAGCAGCTCGGAGAACAGGCGCCGTCCCTCGTAGTGGTCGTCCCAGAAGTCGAACTCCTGTGCGACCGAGTTCGGCTGACCGATAGACCGCAGTGCGACATCGGCATAGCGGACTGCTTGCTGCCGGTCCGGCTCAGTGGGCGGGGCTAGCCCGCCCGGATGGCTGGTCATCTGCTACCTCTCTGGCTCGCAGCGGGTACCGGTTCCGGCGCGCCGGTAGCGCCCGGTCACCACGAGTGTCACGTTGCCGCGTTCACACGAGGCGACGGCGATAGTCCCCCCGGTTAAGGTCGCGCCGGGTTCACGAATGGCACGCTGTCGTGGATGGTCCGCATGTAGGTGATCTTCCCGTTCTGCACCTGGAAGTAAGTGGCGCCGAGCACCGGTCGATCGGCATCACCGGGATAGGCAATCTTCACTCCCTGCGCGTTCTTTCCCTCGTAGCGCCAGATGACGCAGGCGGCATCGCCGTCAGCAAGGGTGTGCTGGGGGTACGCGAGAAAGACCCCCTTACCGCCGCTGATGGCGTCGATCGCCTTGCGCAGAACGTCGATGCCGGCGATGTGGCCGACTAGCTGATCGTCGCCGGTGAAGTCGTCACTGATAAGGGCGAGACATTCGTCCCAGGCACCGCGATTAGCGCAGTCGTAATATTTGTCGACGATTTCTCGGATAGTCATTCCTGTTCCTCCTCGTTGATGGGCATGTAGGGACGGGGCCTCGGTCCCCGGGACCCTCGGCAGAATGCCCGGGGTGCTCGCCTCTCGCGTGAAGGGGACCATCTCCGGGCTCGTCGTCCAGGAGCGAGAAGCGGCAGGTTACGTCATACTCGTTCAGGACCAGGGCCAGTACGCCTGCCGTTCCGGGCTGTGAAAGGCGTACCTGTCGGTGATGTCCAAGATCGGATCGGCTATGGCCCCGGACCCGGGAACATGGTCAGCTACGCTCATCTCCTCCTACGTTCGGGGCGATCAGGTGTCCAGGTCGGCCAGCCAGCGCAGGCCCCGCAGGCCGGGACCGAAGAAGTACTCGCCGCCCCGCGTGACCACGAACCGGGGCAGCCCGTTCAGCCGCCGCCGGATCGGCATCTGCGGGATGGTGAGCTGGGTCGTCCCGTCGTTCGGCCCGACGAGCGGGTCCATGTCGCCGGTCGCTCCGAAGAAGGTCCCGTCCTTCACCCATTGCGACTGGACGAACTCGAACTGCCGCGCCAGGTGCGCCCCGGCGAAGACGAACGCCAGTCCCCGTTCGGCCCCGTCGTCCTCCAGCACACCGTCCGGCAGCGGCGGACCGTAGCTGGTCCCGCGGCGGATCATGCGGTGCAGGCGCGGGTCACCGATGATGTCCGCGTCACGGGCATTCATCCGCCGGATGTGCGAGCCGGGGGGCGTCTTCAGCCCTTTCGGGTCGTCGTGGTAGAGGAAGTCGTTATTCCGCTGCGGGTCCGCCCCGCACTCCGGGTCGTCATGCATCGGGCACAGAGCCAGCGGCGCGCCGCTCGGCCACCGCCCCAGCATCTTCGCTGCCAACAGTTCTTCCTCGCCGGGGCTGGTGGAGTTGGCCCTCAGGTACTGCCGGAACGCCGCCACCCGCTGGTGCAGCTTGCGGAAGGCGACGTAGGTGCCGTTCCGGCCCAGCGCCTCCGGCCGGGGCATCGGGGACAAGGCGCCGGTCTCGTCCTGGTAGCCCAGGAGGAACTCGCCGGCCTTGAGCGGCGGGTCTTTCGGGTTCGTCCCGGGGATGCCGCTGCCCTCAACGGCGGGCTGGCCGATGCCGTCCTTGAACCCGAACGCCTCCCGCCCTGTCGGCAGCACGTGCGCGTCCAGCTTCCAGATCGGGGTGACTCCCGGCTGGTTCTCGAACGCCTTCCGGGCGCGTGACAGCACAGCCTCCAGCCGGGCTGCGTCCGGCGACAACGCGCTCACGGCGACGTGCACGTCCGGGGTGCCGAACGGCTTCTCCCAGTGTTCGGGAGCGCTCTCCCCGGTGTCGCCCAAGATGGCCGCCCGCGCGGCCATCCCCTGCCGGAACTCTTCCGGGAAACTGTCGAGCGAGTCCTGCGGCACCCCGAGCGCCTTGAGGCCCTCAAATGAGAACCCGACGCTCACCCAGGCCTGCTGGTCGCGGTCTGGCGCCAGTGAGGTGGTGCCGATGGCCGGCAGCAGCTGCCGCAGCATCTCCCGGCCGGCACCGCCGTCATCGATGCGGAGCACGGTGTAGTGAGCCGCATACGGCGTCGGCCGGGAATGCAAAGCGCCACTCTGGATATCATCGAGTTCAAGCGGCGCTTGCGTCTCACCGCTGCCCGTCATCGGCTTACTCCGCCGCCTGGTCGAGCAGAGGCTTCAGCGCAGGGTGCTTGAGCGCTTCCGCCGCGTCGGGGTTGTCGAGCACTTTCTCGAACGCTGCGAGCACCTGCAATGCCCGGTTGAGCTTCTTGCAACTCGCCTCCGGGTACGTGTCGATGTAGACGGCCGCTTTGGTGCGGACCTTCGCGAGCAGCTCCTTGGCGTCCGCGTTACCGACCGCGCCCGGGGTGCCGGCGTCCGGCGGGATTTCCTCGCAGTACTGGAGGAACTTACCCCAGGGGGCAATGCCACCCATCATCTCGACCGCGTCGTCGACGTAGGTATCCCAGTCCGTGTCGAAGGTCGTGGCGAACAGGAACCGCGTGTCGTTGTCGAACAGCGTCCCCCGCAGCGTACGGACACCGATCTTCTCCGCGGCGCCCACCATCCCCCGGCGACCGGCCGACGTCGCGAACTCACGCACCGCGTTGCGCAGGTCCTCGGCGTGGCCCGGCCTGACATGCAGATAGCACCCGAGCTCGCTGACTATCCCGTCACGAGAGCCGTCATATGTACCCTGGGTCGCTGAGTCCTCGGCCATTGCTTTCTCCTCCAGTTGGCTGGCGATCCACTTCCCCCAATAGAAATCCCCCGGCGCGCAAGCCGCATCGCACGAAGAGGGGTAAACCTGCGCCGATAGGGTCCGTCCAGCGTCCCTACCCGCGAAGCACCGCCATGGCAGCCCTCGCGCCCCTATGTCGCCTGCCAGGAGGGGCATGTCTTAACCAACCTGCGTCTCTGTCACACTTTCGGTGGTGACGCCGCGCCCGCAGCCGCGGCGAGCTGCACGATGCCACCGAAGCCGAACTCGAAAAGATCGACGCGGCGACCCGGCGACCCGGCGACCCGGCGGCCCCGCCGTGGCGATCGCCTTCGGGCTTCACCTGCCGGACGCCGACTGGATGCCCATCGCCACCCTGGTCGCCATGCAACCCAGCCTGCAGCAATCGGCGCTGGTGACCGCACAGCGCGTCGCCACGTCACCGCGGTGCAGGGCGCGCTCGCCCGCGAGGCTCAGCTCTGCCCTGGGGCACGTCGTCATGGCGGATCGCGTGCCACCGCTGATGGTTCCACTCCGTGGACCGCGGCGAGGGGTGGCCCAGCGATGGTGGGAGTAGGTGAAGGCCATCACCTCTTCGGGCCGGTCACGCGCCGTTCCTGCTGTTGTGACCGGTCACCCCTTAGGCGACGATTCCACGAGGTCCACGTGGACAACTTGGAGCCGCAAGGAGGCGATCCGCTGAATGAGGCCGGCGAAGGCTGCCGGATCTGGGAGGTCGGCACGAAGGGTTGTCGTGGCTGGACCTATCGTGATCTCGCAGTCGTCGAATTCTGCGCGCAATACAGCGCCCGCCTGGTTAGCGAAGGTGATCTCATAAGTTTGTGATCCCACCGGCTACATCCCTCAGTCTGCTGGTTAACGTGTTACCAGCATGCCCCCGCGGGCCGGGGCCGGGTCATCATCATCCCGGGATGATTCTGGTCTGCGTGATCATCTGCCGACGTGACCTGAGTACGAGGCGCTGGCGTGGTTGAGGTCGGCTGCGTGCTGGGGTTGCTGATGCCGCCGACGCCGTCGGGGACGGCGTGGACGCTGGGATTCCCGCCGAGCTGACCAAGGGGCTGGCGTCCCAGGCTTACTCCTGGCCGTGCTCGCGTTCGCCGCCGGCGACCATCAAGATGCCGGCCTGTGCCTGCTGTCAGGCCGTTTACTGCCAGGGCATTTGAGCGGGCAGCGCTGTTGTGACCACCTCAGCCGCCCGGATGGAGCGAATCTAATCCCATGAGGGGTAGAACACGGCTGGCCATCGCCCAACGGCGTCCGTCCGCTGGAGCCACCGCGGTGTCAGGCACGGCGATCTAGAAGACTAGCGGCGGCTCGGTTATCGCAGGAGGCCTCGCTCGCGCTTTCCAGCACAGCTCCGCTTCAGTGGCTGTTCCCAGATGGCGGCCGGGTTCAGCCGGAAGCCGGTTCCGCTTCCCGGTCCGCCGGGCCGGGCTGACCGCGCCACTGTCTGCGTCATGATTTGACCACGTCAGCTCCAGCTACCACCGTGACCAGCACGAACGTATCTGGATTTCAAATGATCAGGCAGATCCGCAGAGCCACTGCGGGAGGATCTCTTCCTCGGAAAGGATCGGCTAGCGGAGCCTAGTAGGCGTGCAGCCCGTCTGGGCACCTGGGTTCGCTGCCGCGGCCCGCCAGCCGCCGCTGGATATGCCCGGACTATTCCATCCCGCTTGGGGGAGGCGTCCCTTCCCAGGCGGGTGATCGACTCATCGTGAGTGCTACAGCCGTGCCAACGACGCGCTCTGTGCCCAGCGGCCGCATGGTCTCAGTGAGGAACGGCAGAAGCCTCAACCGGCGACTGAGCGGAATGTGAGGGGAATGACATGGCAGACAAGCAGCCGAACATCGTGGTGTTCTTCTGGGACAACTTCGGCTGGGGTGAGCTGGGCTGCTACGGCGGCGGGGTGCTGCGCGGCGCGCCGACGCCGCGGATCGACAGCATCGCCGATCAGGGCCTGAAGCTGCTGAACTTCAACGTCGAGGCGCAGTGCACGCCGAGCCGGTCGGCGATCCTGACCGGGCGGCACCCAATCCGCTCGGGAACGCAGACCGTGCCCCTGGCGGGTGGCGCCGATGGGCTGACGCGGTGGGAAGTGACCACCGCCAGGGCGCTGTCGGATGCCGGCTATGCCACCGGGATGTGGGGCAAGTGGCACCTGGGCAGCGACCCGGAGAACCGCAGCCCGATCGACTTCGGGTTCGATGAGGCGGTATGGTCACCGCGAACCGCCGATGAGGTGCTGTGGACGATGCAGTCCTACTTCCCCAACGGGACGGTCACCTCGGCGCCCTACGCCGGTGCGATGCAGATCCCGCTGGAGCCCCAGCCGATTTACGCCCGCAAGAAGGGCGGCAAGCATGAGGTGATCGCCACCTACGATGCGGAGTTCCGGGCGGGGTTCGACCGCAAGATCACCGACTGGGCGGTCGACTTCATGCGGCGCTCGCACCAGGAGGGCAAGCCGTTCTACCTGTACCTGCCCTACACCCAGGTGCACATCCCGCCCATTCCCGACCCGGAGTACGTGAGCAAGACCAGGCGCGGCAACTGGGCCGACATCCTCACCCAGATGGATGACTTCACCGGCCGGATCCTGGACGAGTTCGACGCGCTGGGGGTGGCCGACGACACGATCGTGGTGTGGGCGTCCGACAACGGCGCCGACCCGGACTGGCGGATGCCCGCCGGGGATCCGGACCCGTTCGGCGGGCTGTGGACGGGGTTCTCCGGCCCGTGGCGCGGCTCGTACTTCACCTCGCTGGAGGGCTCGAACCGGACACCGTGCATTATCCGCTGGCCGGGCAAGGTGCCGGCGGGCAAGGTCAGCAACGAGCTTGTGCAC
>Ga0306926_10009938_pt1 | contig 10497 bp, 9 predicted proteins | sample flu12Cox44000178_FD_203759 | JGI IMG/M metagenome (GOLD analysis project Ga0306926, IMG submission 203759) | Lab enrichment of tropical soil microbial communities from Luquillo Experimental Forest, Puerto Rico - flux8day.12C.oxic.44.000.178 (v2)... | ecosystem: Environmental > Terrestrial > Soil... | reverse complement strand
CCTGCCGCCGACCATCTCGAGCTTCGCGCTGCTGGAGGAGGGATCGGACCGCCGCTTTCGCGCGCTGGTCAACGATCTCTTCACCATCGCGAGCCGCATGGAGGTTGTGCGCGGTCATCTGGGTGAGCGCATGGGTTTGAGCGGGCCGCAATACAGCGTGCTCATGGCCGTCGCCCACCTTGAGGGCGAGCGCGGCACGAGCGTCGGCGCCGTGGCACAGGCCATGCATGTGTCGAGCGCCTTCATCGCGTCGGAGACCGGCAAGATGGCGCGGCAGGGGCTGCTGCTCAAGCGCGCCAATCCCGACGATGGGCGCAGCGTGCTTCTCAGCCTCGCGCCCGCCGGCCGCCTAAAGCTCGATCGTGCCGCTGCCGAGATCTGTGCCATCAACGATCTGTTTTTCGGCACGCTCGATGCCGGTGCATTTTGCGCATTGAGCGCCGCCGCCGCCGGCCTGGTGAAGGGGTCCGCCAAGGCTTTGCATTACCTGCGCGCAGTGGAGAGCGAGCCGCCTTCAGCGTTGAAGGCGGCCGGATGAAAGGGCGAGGAGCACATGGTTTCCTATTTCGTCAGGTATCGCGGGGCCGCCGGCGATCCATACGCATTTGTCGCCTACTACGAGCAGCAACACGCGACGATCCTGCGCCGCTTCCCGAATATTCGCTCTCTCGTTCTGCACCGCCCCGCGCTAGCGGAGGATCCCTTTCCGGTGCGACCAGGCGACACGTTTCTCTTGGCGCAGATGCAATTCGACAGCGCGAGCGATCTGAATGCAGCACTGCGCTCGCAGGCGCGGCAGCAGGCGCGCGATGATTTTCACCGATTCCCGCAGTTTTGCGGCGAAGTGACGCACGAGGCCATGACCGGCAGAGTGGTGTTCTAGGAAAACTGTGCGACAGGCGCGGTATCTCTCCCCGCTTCAGGCAAGACAACCGCATTTGGATATCGGCGGCGCAGCAGACGTTCACCCTCCCCTGGAAGGGGAGGGTCGCAAGACGCCGAGCGTTTGCGCGAGGCGTCGAGCGGGGTGGGGTGACGCGCGCGTCTGGTGCATGTTTGGTCGTGGGGGCCCCCCCCCCCCCCCCCAACCCCCCGCCCCCCACCCCCCCCCCCGGGTGGGGGGGGCCCCCACCCCGGCGCGGTTGGGCGGGCGGCGCGGGGGGGGGGGGGGCCACGCGCGCGTCTGGTGCATGTTTGGTCGTTCACCCCACCCCGGCGCGCAAAGCGGCGCGCCGACCCTCCCCTTCCAGGGGAGGGTGGCAACGGAGATTGCTGCGGCGATGACGCTCCCCTTTCAGGGGGAGGTATCACCGTCTCTGCTGCTTCACACGTGGCAGACTCCATCTCCGCGATAGAGAGGCGCGCCATTTTCTCCCAGCAGCTCGTCAACGGCCTGATGCTTGGCTCCATCTATGCCATGGTGGCCGTGGCCCTGACGCTCAGCATCGGCGTCCTGAAATTCCTCAACTTCAGCATTCCCGGCCTGTTCATGATTGGCGGCATGGTCAGCTGGTCGCTGGTGCACAAGGGCTTGTCGTGGCCGCTCGCCGTCGGTGCCGCACTGATCGTTGCGGCGATCGCATCCATCATCGTCGAGCTCTTCACCTGGCGCTGGATGCGCCGCGTGGAGGAGTTCGTGCCGCTGGTCAGCTCAATGGCCTTTCTCATCCTGTTCGAGAACCTGGCGGTGGTGTATTGGGGCTCCGAGCTGCAAAGCCTGCCGCACCTCTTCGCCAGCACCGATTGGCGCCTCGGCAATCTCGTCATCAGCGTGCCGCAGCTCTTCGGTCTCGTGGCTTCGATCGCATTGATCGCTGCGCTCTCGCTTGTCCTTGCCAGGACGCGGCTTGGGCGCGCGCTGCGCACCATTGCCGAGGATGCCGATACGGCGCTCCTCCTCGGCGTGGACATCCATCGCGTCGTGCCGCTGGTCTTCCTCATCAGCGGCGTGTTCGCGGCGCTCGGCGGCGTTCTCTTTGCCCTCAATTATCGTCAGGTGCAGCCCTTCATGGGCGAGGCGCTGGGCCTGAAGGGGATTTCCGCAATGGTGGTCGGCGGCATGGGCAATACCTGGGGCGCCATTGCCGGCGGGCTCATCATCGGTTTGGCGGAAGTGATCTCGATCGATCTCCTCGGCGCCGATTTCGTGGATATCTCGGTTTACGGCCTGTTGCTTCTCGTGCTCATCGTGCGGCCTAGCGGAATTCTTGGCGCCGCAGGCGGTGGAGTGCGCACGTGAGCGGGTATGTCGAAGGCATCCTGGTGCTGCTGGCGATCAACATTGTGCTCGCCTACGGCGCATTCCTGCCGATGTCGGCCGGACAGCTCAATCTGGGGATGGCGGGCTTTGCCGCAATCGGGGGCTATGTCTCCGCTTATCTCAGCAACAATTCAGCGATGCCTGTCCCCGTGGCCATTGTGCTGGGAGGGGTTGCCGCCGCACTGGTCGCGCTTGCCGTTGCCATTCCGGTGCTGCGCACGCGCGGCATCTATCTCGCGCTGGCGACCTTCGCACTGGGCGAGATCGTGCGCGCTGCCATCCTCAACCTGGAAGTGGTCGGTGGCGCGGCGGGGTATCCGGTCGCCGCATTCATCCGTTTTCCCACCATCGCCGGATTCACTCTCGGCGTGGTGATGCTGGTCTCGCTCTTATTTGCCACTCGCTTCGGCATTGCAATCACCGCAGTGCACGACGACGAGCGCGTCGCTGATCTCATGGGCCTCAACGTGCGCGCATTTCAGATTGCGGCATTCGCGGTCGGCTCCGGCCTCGCCGGTATCGGCGGCGGCCTCTATGCGCATCATTTCAATTATATCGAAGCACAATATTTCGGCATCTCGCTCAGCATTTACATCGTACTCTATGTCCTCTTCGGCGGAACGCAGAGCGTGCTCGGACCGCTTCTCGGCGCCATCGTGTTCACCCTGTTGCCGGAGCTCCTGCGCGGCAGCGCGCAATGGCGCTACGTGCTGTTCGCTGCCATTGTCATCGGCGTGATGGCCGTGCGCCCGCAGGGGCTCGTGACTGGAGCGCAGATCAGGCGACTTCTCGCAGGCATTGCCGGGCGCAAAGAGCAACCCGCGTGACGAGGCCGCAACCCATTTTGCTGCTGGACAACGTCAGCAAGAGGTTCGGCGGCTTGCGCGTGGTTGATGATTTGAGCTTTTCCGTCCAGCGTGGGATCTGCACCGCGCTCATCGGCCCGAACGGCGCCGGCAAGACGACGGTGTTCAATCTCATCACCGGCGTCCATCCCGTCGACGCCGGTCGCATCCTGCTGGACGGCAATGATATCGGTGCCCTGGCCTCGCGCCGACGCATCCAGCACGGCGTCGCCCGCAATTTTCAGAACATCCGGCTGATGCCGCACTTGAGCGCGCTGGAGAATGTCCTCATCGGACAGCATTGCCGCAACGGCGGACTGCGCGGCGTGCTGCAGCCGGTCAACCTTGTCCCCCGCAATCGCTGGCGCGAGGAGGCGCGCGCAGGCCTTGCCGAGGCCGGTCTCGCGCAGCATGAGCGCGCAACAGTGGGCAGTCTGCCTTACGGCGTGCAGAAGCGGATCGAGCTCGTGCGCGCGCTGATCTCCAAGCCGCGTCTTCTCCTGCTCGACGAGCCCGCCGCAGGCCTCAATCCCGCGGAAACGGACCTGCTGCGCGAGCGCCTTGCCTCGATCAGCAGCGAACGGGGCATCACCATGCTCGTGGTGGAGCACGACATGCACTTCATCGGCGCGCTGTGCGAGCATGTCATTGTGCTCAACTTCGGCCGCAAGATTGCCGAAGGCACGCCGGAGCAAATTCGCGACGACGCCATGGTGCGAGAAGCGTATTTCGGCCAGGAGGCCACGCCTGTTCCCGAGCAGCGGCATGCGTCTTGAGCTTTGCGATGTGCATGTGCGCTATGGGCGCGTGCATGCGGTACGCGGTGTTTCGCTTGCAGTGGGAAGCGGCGAAATCGTCGCCGTCCTCGGCGCGAACGGCGCCGGAAAGTCATCGCTGCTCAAGGCAGTAATGGGACTTGAGCCGGTCGCCGAGGGCAGGATCGTGCTTGACGGCACCGACATCACCGCCTGGCCGCCCAGCCAACGGGTGCGGCGCAATCTGATCCTGGTGCCCGAGGGCCGTCGCATCATCATGAGCCTGACCGTGCATGAAAATCTTCTCATGGGCGCCTTCGCGCGGCGCGATGCTCCCGCGGTCAAGAGGGAAATCGAGATTATCTACGAACGCTTCCCAAACCTTGCCGCGCGCCGGCATCTGCCGGCCTATGTGCTTTCCGGGGGCGAGCAGCAGATGCTTGCCATCGGCCGCGGTCTCCTTGCCAATCCGCGGCTGATGATGCTGGATGAGCCTTCGCTCGGATTAAGCCCGCGTCTGACCACGGAGGTCTTTGCTCTCATCGGCGAGCTCAACCGCGGGCGCGGTATTGGTATCCTCTTGGTCGAGCAAAACACGCACAAGGCGCTCGACCTTGCCGAGCGCGCATATGTGCTGGAGCTTGGACGCAAGGTCATGGAAGGCCGGCCGGCCGATTTGCGCGACGATCCGTCACTGCGCGACGCCTATCTTGGACGCAGCGCCTCGGCGTCAAAGGCAAGTGCCGATTCTCGACACGGAGCGTAAGCGATTGGGTGCACCGGAGCATTTCAGCGCGTCATGGCCGGACTTGTTCCGGCCATCCACGAATTGCTTTTATGCCAGAAAAGACGTGGATGGCCGCGACAAGCGCGGCCATGACGATTTGTGGTGGCCGAGGCGACCGAGAACTTCAACAGCAGAGGTTGGTTCAACAGCTTCGAATTGCTCTACCAGGTTCAGCGCCGTCCAAATGAGGAGAACAGGGATGAACAACAAACTATTGGGCTTGACGATAGCCCTGTCGGCTCTTGCCGGCGTGCCGGCGCATGCGCAGGAGATCCTTCTGGGATATCTGCCATCGGGAGCGGGGCCCTTCGCAACGATCTCGCGCACAAACGGGATTGTCGCGCAAATGGCCGCCGACGAGATCAATGCGGCCGGCGGGATCGGCGGCAAGAAGATCAAGATCGTCGCTTTCGACACAGCGGGAAAGCCGGACCAGGCGGTCGTCGGGCTGCGCAAGCTCGCCGAGGACGATCACGTGCTGGCGGTGATCGGGCCATTTAGCTCAGCCGAATGCCGCGTTGTGTTTCCCGCGGGCGAGCGCATCGGCGTCGTCACCATGTCCATGGCGTCGTCGGCGCCGAAGCTTGCGGAGCCTTTTACCTATGGGCTGCGCAACACGTCCGATGAAGGCTACATGTTCCAGCGGGTGATGCGGACGCTGCAGGAGAAGAAGTATCCGACCGGCACCGGCGCGGTCGCCTATGCCACTGACGACGTCATCTCGAAGACCATGGGCGAGATTGTGCTGCCGAGCACGATGAAGCAGTTCGGCACCGACGTGAAAGGCAGCGTCACGTTTCAAACCCAGGCCTTCGATCTCGCTCCGCAGGTATCGCAGCTCAAGAGCATGGGTACGGATGTGGTGGGCGCCGGCTCGGGGCCGGAGCCGGCGATCCGTCTTGTGCAGGAGATGCGACGCCAGGGTGTCGCCAGCCGTCTCATCGCCGGCTCGACCGTCGGCGATTCGGAGCTCGCCCGCCGCATGGGCAGTGACGGCAACGGCACCGTGATCCCGAGCACCTTCTATCCCGGTGTCAGCGACAAGGCGCAGAAGTTCGACAATGAGTTCATCAAGCGCGCCAAGGATAATGGCATTGAGCACTCCGCCGCTTCCCAGTTCGACGCGGCGACGTACGACATCGTACGGTTCTATGCTTATGCCATGAAGGAAGCGAAGGTGACCGGCGATCCAGCCAAGCTCGCGACCGAGCGCACTGCGATCCGCGACACCCTGCGCGCCATGAAGAGCTATCCTGCCCTGGAAGGGCCGATCTCGTTCGGCAGCAACGGCGATGCGCTCAAGCCCGTCTACATCATCGAGATGAAGGACGGGCACTGGAACCTGATCGGCACTTACCCAGCCGGCTCGTAAGGTGGGTCAAGGCGCCCGATGAGCCGAAGAGATTAAGCGAAACCTTGCGCGCCGCGACCCACCATCCTCGCGAGTAAACGGTGGGTCTCGGCGCGATCGAGATTGTGAACGTGGAAAAATTCTTCGGGCGCCTCGACCCACCCTACGGCTGTATTTGCATATGAAATTGTTTGAATGCCAGAATTGCGGGCAGCCGCTTTATTTCGAGAATACCTCATGCGAGAGCTGTGGTCTGCGGCTCGGCTATCTTCCAGGGTGCCAGGTCGTGAGCGCGTTGCAGGAGGCCGACGGCGGATGGCGACCGCTTGCCGCGCCGGAGGAGCTTTATCGGTTTTGCGCCAATGCGCGGCATGATGTCTGCAATTGGCTGATCAGCTGCGAGCATGATGAAATTTTTTGTGCCGCATGCCGGCATAACCGCACGATTCCCGATCTCGCCAATCCGGAGAATCTGCTGCATTGGCGCAAGATCGAGCTCGCCAAGCATCGGCTGTTCTATACATTATTGAAACTGCGCTTGCCGCTCACCACGCGCATGGAGGACCCGAACGGGCTTGCCTTCGACTTTCTCTCTCCGCCCGTCGCCGGAGCGAAAGGGGCGGCCGCGGTCGTCACCGGGCATGCCGGCGGGCTGATCACGCTCAACGTTGCCGAGGCCGACGACCTCGAGCGCGAACGCCAGCGCAAGTCGCTGGCCGAGCCTTATCGCACATTGCTCGGCCATTTCCGGCATGAGATTGCGCATTACTACTGGGATCACCTGGTGGCGAGCACTCCCGCGCTCGACGAGTTCCGCCAGCTGTTCGGCGATGAGCGGGAGGATTATCAGGCGGCGCTGCAACGCTATTATGCGAACGGCCCCGCAGCGGACTGGTCGGACCGGTTCGTCACCGCCTACGCCAGCGCGCATGCGTGGGAGGATTTTGCCGAGACCTGGGCGCATTATTTCCACATGGTGGACACGCTCGAGACCGCGGCCGCCTTTGGCCTGCGGCTGCGGCCGCAGGTCGCCAAGCATGCCGGGCTCGACGCGGTCATCGATTTCGACCCGCATCTTGCGGAGATGGATCGCATCATTGATACCTGGCTGCCGCTCACCTTCGCGGTCAACTCCATCAATCGCAGCATGGGCCAGCCGGATCTCTATCCCTTCGTCCTGCCGCCGCCGGTGATCTGGAAGCTCGCCTTCGTGCATGAGCGGATTCGCGCAGTGGATACCGCGCGATCCGCCGATACCGCGAAAAACGCGCTGCGCGCTATCGTTGCCGGCATCAAGCGAGCCGTCGCCTCGCCGTGAAGCGCAAGCCTGAACAAGGAAACCTATTACGATGTCCGCGACGGCAATTTCTGAGCTGAGCATCGCGGTGAAATCATCGCTCGCGCCGTCGGAGCTCGACGATTGCGCGGCGCTCATCAGCGAAGCGCGCTGGAATCAGGTCGCCGCCGACTGGCGTGTTTTCCTCGAGCATGGCCGCATTCATGCTGCGCACGCCGCGAATGGCTGCATCGTCGCGACCACCGCGACGCTGCCGTATGGCGGTCGCTTCGCATGGATCAGCATGGTCTTGGTCGCCGGCCCCTATCGCTGTCGCGGCCTGGCAACGCTGCTGATGCAGCGCGCGATGAACGAACTGTCTGCTGCCCGCCTTGTCCCTGTGCTCGACGCAACACCGGATGGCCGCGCTGTCTATCTCACGCTGGGCTTTACCGATTGCTGGGGATTTGCGCGGCTGCGCCGGGAAGCGCGGGAGGCGGGTGAGGCCGTCCGCCCACCTGATGGAATTAGTATTCGCCCCATCAGGGACAGCGATTGGCCGGCGCTGTGCGCATTCGATGCCGCGTCATTCGGGGCAGAGCGCGGCGCGGTGCTGGCGGGGCTGCGCGGCCGCTTGCCGCCAGCCGAGCTCATCGCGCATTCCGGCCATGGCGTGCACGGATTCTGCCTCGGCCGCGACGGTCGCGTCGCAGCTCACATTGGTCCGCTGGTTGCAGAGAATGACACGATCGCTTCTGCCCTGCTTGGCCATGCGGTCGCGGGCATCGAGGCGCCGATCTTCATCGATCTCGCCGACGCCAAATCGGAAGTCCGGTCGTTTTTGGAAGAACGCGGTTTTGCACCGGCACGGCCGTTCACCCGCATGCTCCACGGCAGCGCCGAGCGGTTCGATGATCACGTGCGCACGTTTGCCGTGGCAGGGCCGGAATTCGGCTAGGCCAGATGTCAGATGACAGATTGCAGACCAGCCCATAATATCCATTCTCTCTGACGTCTGATCTCTGACATCTGATACCCGGCAATGGCTCAGCAACGACTCGGCATCATCATGAACGGCGTCACCGGACGCATGGGGACGAACCAGCATCTGGTCCGCTCGATTGTCGCCATCCGTTCGCAAGGCGGCGTGGCGCTCAAGAACGGCGATCGGGTGATGCCCGATCCCATCTTGGTCGGCCGCAACGAGGCGAAGCTTGCGCAATTGGCGAAGGCGCACGGGATCGCGCGCTTTACGACCAATCTCGACGCCGCGCTCAAGAACCGCGAGGACACCTTGTTCTTCGACGCCGCCACGACCAAGCTGCGGGCCAAGCTGCTGCACAAGGCGATCGCCGCCGGCAAGGACATCTATTGCGAGAAGCCGATTGCCGAGAACCTCAAGGATGCGCTTTCGCTCGCGCGCGCCGCAAAGAAGGCCGGGCTGCGCAATGGGGTCGTGCAGGACAAGCTCTTTCTTCCCGGCCTGCTCAAGCTGCGCACTTTGATCGATGCGGGATTTTTCGGCCGCATCATCTCGGTGCGCGGGGAATTCGGTTATTGGGTGTTCGAGGGTGACTGGCAGAGCGCGCAACGGCCGTCCTGGAATTACCGCAAGAAGGAGGGCGGCGGCATCATCCTCGATATGCTCTGCCACTGGCGTTACGTGCTCGACAATCTGTTCGGCGAGGTCAAGAGCGTCTCCTGCCTCGGCGCCACGCACATTCCCAGGCGTTGGGACGAGAACGGCAGAGCCTACAAGGTCGACGTCGATGATTCCGCCTATGCCACCTTTGCGCTCGCGGGCGGGGTCGTTGCTCACATCAACAGCTCCTGGTGTACCCGGGTGCGCCGGGAGGATCTCGTCACCTTTCACGTCGATGGCACCCATGGCTCGGCCGTCGCCGGCCTGCAGAAATGCTGGAGCCAAGGGCGGGTGAACACGCCGCGGCCGGCGTGGAATCCGGACGTGCCGCAGCCGATCAAATTTTTCGAGACCTGGAGCGAGGTCCCCGACAGCATGGCCTATGAGAACGGCTTCAAGACCGAATGGGAGATGTTCATTCGCCACCTGTTCGAGAATGCGCCGTTCAAGTTTACGCTGCTCGAAGGCGCCAAGGGCGTGCAGCTCGCGGAAGCCGCTTTCAAGAGCTGGCGCGAGCGGCGCTGGATCGACCTTGCGCCGTTGCAGGCATGATGCCGGAGAAATACGCGTGCCCACGCTCAATCTCCCCGTAGCCGGCGGCCGGCTCGCGCCCTACACCACCCGGCCGGCGCGCGAGCTTGCGCCTGCGAAGCCGCCCTTCAACCGCATGGCCTATGCGGCCGCGCACGTCGTGGCCGATCCATTGGCCGATGCCGATCCCTGGCTTGACGCCGCCATCGATTGGGAGCGCACCGTCGCCTTCCGCCGTCACCTGTGGTCGCTCGGTCTCGGCGTGGCCGAGGCGATGGACACCGCGCAGCGGGGCATGGGCCTCGACTGGCCGCAATCGCTCGAGCTGATCGAAAGAAGCCTCGATGCCGCCAGAAATGTTCCCGGCGCGCAAATCGCCTCCGGCGCCGGCACCGATCATCTCGAGCCGGACGCAAACGTCACCATCGACGACGTCATTCGTGCTTACGAGGAGCAGTGCGCGGCCATCGAGAAGCTGGGCGGGCGGATCGTGCTGATGGCAAGCCGCGCATTGGTCAAGGCGGCGCGCTCCCCCGATGACTATGCCGAGGTCTATGGCCGCGTGCTTGCTCAGGTGCGCGAGCCCGTGATCATTCATTGGCTCGGCGAGATGTTTGATCCGGCGCTTGCCGGCTATTGGGGTGCAAGCGACCACGACAAGGCGATGGCAGTCGCCGTCGATGTGATCGCGGCCAATCCGGAAAAAGTTGACGGCGTGAAGATTTCCCTCCTCGACAAGGACAAGGAGATCGCCATGCGCCGTCGCCTGTCGCAAGGCGTGCGCATGTACACCGGCGATGATTTCAACTACGCCGAGCTGATCGCGGGCGACGCGCTGGGCTATTCCGATGCATTGCTGGGAATCTTCGATGCCATCGCGCCGGCGGCAGCCGCCGCGCTCGGCGCGCTCGCCCGCAACGATACCGGCACATTTCACGAGGTTCTGGCGCCGACCGTGCCGCTCTCGCGCCACATCTTCAAGGCGCCGACACGCTTCTACAAGACCGGCGTAGTGTTCATGGCCTATCTCAACGGCCTGCAGGATCATTT
>Ga0306926_10009937_pt1 | contig 10498 bp, 9 predicted proteins | sample flu12Cox44000178_FD_203759 | JGI IMG/M metagenome (GOLD analysis project Ga0306926, IMG submission 203759) | Lab enrichment of tropical soil microbial communities from Luquillo Experimental Forest, Puerto Rico - flux8day.12C.oxic.44.000.178 (v2)... | ecosystem: Environmental > Terrestrial > Soil... | reverse complement strand
AAGGCCGAGATTGCTGCCGGCGCCAGTGGCGGCAAAGGAGTGGCGCAGATCGTGTAGCCGCATGTCGGCCAATCCCGCCCGCTGCCGGATCGCCTCCCATGGCCGCTTGAGATCCCGCCGGGCTTGCTCCGGGTGTTTGCCGGCGATGACGATCTCGCCTGCGCGCGGCAGGCTGTCGAGGAGCGCGATCGCTGCCTCCGACAAGATGACCGGTTTACGACCGGTCTTGCTATCCGGCAACAGCAGCAGGCCGCGGTCGCGATCGAACTCCATCCAACGCAGGTTGAGGATCTCGCGCAAGCGGCAGCCGGTGAACAAGAGAAGCCGCAGCGCCACGGTGGCGAAGGGCGAGACCTTAGTGCGGCGATTTTTCTTTGGGACGTGTTTGGTCTTCGGATTCGAGCCGTCGACCGTCCACGGGATGCCGACCGTTTCGGCCTCGCGCAAGGCGTCGCCCAGCCGCTCGAGCTCCGCGCTCGATAAAAACCGCTCTCGCCTCTCCTCCCGATAGCGGGTGATGCCCCTCGCTGGCTTGAGATCGTGAGGCACCCGGCCGGTACGAGCTGCCCACGAGTAGAGGCCAGAAATCAGGGCGACGACGCGGTTCGCGGTCACCGGCGCCTTGGCGCCGATTTTGCGGTGGAGTTTTGCGACGTCGTTCGGCCTGACCTCGCGGGCGCGTTTGGTGCCCAATTCTGGGCGAATGTGCCGGCGAAAGTACATGTAGTAGAGGTCGGCCGTGCGCGCCTTGCGGGTCGGACACACCTCCTCGCGCATGTATTCGTCGATGAGCTCCGAAACCATCGGCGAGCCCCGCCGCGCCGCGCGATCGTGCGGCGCATCCTCGCCAAAGCGGACCTTGGCAAGAACGTCGCCCGCGGCCTCGCGCGCCTGGTCGGGGGTCAACACTGAGGTCGATCCAAGTGTGATCCGCCGCTTGCCGACGCCACGGCCGCCGCCGTAGGGCCGGTATTCGACGATCCAGCTGCGCACGCCGTTCGGTGTGATCCGGACACCGAAGCCCGCCAGGCTATCGTCGTAACCGATGTAGATGCGATCGCGGGTCGGCAGATTTTGGACGATGGTCTTGGTGAGCTTCTGTGTCGCCACGCGCAACTCCTGGCCGAACAGTTTCCTGACGGCACGGTCGCCCGAGTCGCCACCGAGTCGCCACCGAATAGGAAATCGAGGTAATTTCGGGTCAACTGAGGTAAGCTGACAGTCGCTAAAAATCAAGCATTTCTAGGGAAGCGGTAAACTTGAGGGGTCGCCAGAAAGCTCAGACAGCCAGCCTGGGGGACTGGGGGTCCCGAGTTCAAATCTCGGCGCTCCGACCATAAAATCCCAAATAACTCAAAGCTTTTTGAAATCTAGCTGCTTGCAGCGGGTGCCCAGAAGATGCCCTCTGGGCACCCTCTGGGCAGAAAAAATTGAAAAGGGCCCGTAAGGCCCCTTCTCGCTGTTGCGACTTTCTGATCAGGCCCTCACGGCCACCAGGCGCGGCGCATGGCGCGGGTCGCCGCGTCGAGCTCATGGCGGAGGAGGTCGAGATAGACGGCCCTTGTATCGGCGAATGGTTCGACAGACTGATGCGCGATCGCCGCAAGCGTAAGGGCCGCTCGCTCGGCGCGGGTTTTCACATCGCGAGTTGATCGGACGAGGTCGGGTCATGACGCTCCGACCTCAATCGCCGTATAGATCACGGCGCTGCGGATAAGGTGACGTAAGATTCGGAGTTGCAGGTCGGCCTGCTGCACTGGCTGGTCGCCCGCGCCGGCTCGCGTCTGCTCGTCGTGATAAGCCGACCGGCGAGCGCGTCAAGCTCGTCAACCGTGATAGTCTCAAGCTTAGCTTCTGGCGGCTGCAATTCCGGAATTGACCCACAGCGGTCATAGAAACGAGAGACTACTCGATCACCTCGTCTGCGCGGACGAGTAGCGATGTCACCGTTTGATCTCGAATTGACAGTTCTCGCCCTCACGCCGGCCCAGTGCATTCAAAGCCAGCATCAGAAGATCTGGCGATTCCGTCACCTCGCGCTCCTTTCCAATGTGGAGTATTCCAATCTGAGCCAAGGTCTTCGCAGCAAAAGCCTTGGCGCACGAAAACGCGCTTGTTGCGCCACCGACCAGAATGATGAAATCCCGTCGCCTCATTCGATCAATTCGTCGGCGGTCGCGAGTAGGTCAGTCGGCACGGTGAGGCCGAGCGCCTTGGCCGTTTTGAGGTTGATGGCCAGTTCGAATTTGGTCGGCAGGAAAACGGGAATCTCACCCGGTTTCGCCCCTTTCAGGATCCGGTCGACCATGGCGGCGGCGCGGCTGCCGAGTTCGTGGAGGTTGACCCCATAGGACATGAGCCCGCCCGCTTCGACGAACTCGCGAAACGGGTACATCGCCGGCAGCCGTCCCTTCTCTGCCAGTTCAACGATCAATCTGAGGTTTGTTACGTTTTCGGCCGCATCGTTTACGCCGATCATTTCGGCACCCTCCTGCGCAAGGGCAGCGAATAGCCGGCGATATTCCGTCTCGTCTATCGGACGCTTGAGCGGAGGACCAACTCGCGTTAGTCCGAACATCCGACACAACCAAGTTCTCCGGCATTGCCTTGGTCTCGGGATTCTGGCTGTTCAACGACCGCCACTCGGGTCGCCTGCGGTACCATTTGCTTTAACAATTGGACCCGTTTTCCCCACTGCTCCTCCCCAATATTGACGGAGACCCCAGTGACATTGCCCCCCCGTCGCGCCAGACTCTGCACGAGGCCGCTCTCGACGAAATTGTTGGTGATTGTAACGATCGGAATTGTGGTGGTCGCCGCCTTGAAGTCGAGCGGGAGTTTCCAGCCAAGGGCAATAATCAGATCTGGATTGCTACCCACGACGTCGCGAACCAAATCAGGATAATCCGAGGCACGCCCTTCGCCGGAATATCGCTCAATCAGGAGATTCTGCCCCTCGATATATCCCAAGCGACGGAGTGCCTTGAGAATTGTGCGAGTCGCTATGGAGCCGCGGCTCTCCTCCGTGAGATCGGTCGCTGGGGCCGAGGCATGAGCGATGGCGATGCGGTAAACTTTTCCACTTTGCTGCCCATGAGCAGTGCTCATCGCTGCAAAAACCAATAGACCCAACAGAAGGTTGCGTCGCCTCATCTGATCACATCGTCGGCGACTGACGTCCGGTGCCCGCTCCGAGTACAATATCCTATCATCCCTCGCACTGGACGGGCGTGCGAAACTTCACAAAACAAAGGGACAGTCTGCATCGGCGGCCCCCTACGGATTTGACGCTATCCGTTCTGGACCGGCAGGAGTCGATATGGCCTAAAGGGCTCGCTATCTGCCATGCTCCATCGGAATCAGAGGAAATTGTTGTGCGGTAATGGCTTACCTGTGCTCCTGCGGTCGGCACCTGCCGGATGTTAAGTTGAGACGATCATCGTCGGGCTGGCAGGATCGATCGAAGACATCACCAGCCATATTGGGGGCTCTGACCCAGGTCGCATTCCCCTGCAAGGGAAAGCGGCTTTGTCCGGGACGACCTGATGGTCTGGGGCCAAGAAAAAAGGATCAGTACCCTATTCGGCTTGGCTAGAAACGAGCGTTTGGCTGCCAAGCTCAAGTCCGAACGGGTACCAGGCTTCGACGCACTCTTGATCTATGTCAATGCCTATTGCAGGATTGGTAGAGAAAGACCGGGCTTGCAATAGCTTGGCCCGACCTTGTATCGACGGCCGCCAAATTGTCCCAAGGGCTCTCTAAGTCCCCCTACGCTCGGTGACCGCGATAACAAATTTCCAGTTGAACTGATCCTTGTGACCAGTGAGCTGCAGGATCAGCACCGCCAGACAAAACCAAAGTACGACACAGGGAGGATCCGTATGACGAGCCACGCTCTGGAGAGCGTCGCACTGGCGCTCGTGGCCGAGGGGAAGGGGATCCTGGCGGCCGACGAAACCGTCCCCACGTTGACGAAGCGCTTCGATGCACTCGGGATCGCGTCGACCGAGGAGAGCCGGCGCACCTACCGGGAAATGCTCTTTACCTGTCCTGGTGCCACTGAGTTCATCAGCGGCGTCATCATGTATGACGAAACGATCCGTCAGAAGAGTGCTAGCGGCGCAACGCTCGCAGAGGCTCTTACGGCCCGGGGCATCCTTCCCGGCATCAAGGTCGACAATGGCGCAAAACCCCTCGCGGGTTCTCCCAATGAGACCGTCACCGAGGGGCTTGACGGCCTGCGAGATCGTCTCAGGGAGTACGGCGGCATGGGCGCGCGTTTTGCCAAGTGGCGGGCGGTCATCCATGTCACGGACACTCTACCGAGTGCCGCCTGCGTGACTGTCAATGCTCACGCGCTGGCCCGGTACGCTTCCCTCTGTCAGGAGCAGGGGCTCGTGCCGATCGTCGAGCCGGAAGTGCTCATGGATGGCTCGCACACGATCGAGCGCTGCGAGGAAGTCACCGGTTTCGTCCTTCATGCGGTCTTGCACGCCCTCTTCGAGCAGGGTGTTGCGCTAGAGGGGATCCTCCTCAAGCCCAACATGGTCATCGCAGGCAAGGGGTGCACCCGCCCGGTCTCCGTGGAGGAAGTCGCGACCACGACATGCGCCTGTTTACGCCGGCACGCGCCGGCCGCAGTGCCCGGCATCGTATTCCTATCGGGCGGCCAACATGCACGCTTGGCGACCGCCCATCTGAACGCCATCAATCAGCTCCCGACCCCGAAGCCCTGGAAGGTCAGTTTCTCCTATGGGCGGGCGCTTCAGGATCCGGCGCTAGAGGCATGGCACGGCCGGGACGAGAATCTTTCGGCAGGCCAGCGGGCCTTTTACCACCGGGCCCGTTTAAACGGGGCGGCGAGTGTCGGGAAGTACATGGATGAGATGGAGGCGGCATCGCCAAGCGATGAGGATCCTCCGCACCGCCGCGATTGGAGCGACGACTGATAGGCACGCCATTCCACCAATCGGCCCAATGCGTAGCTCAATGACACAGGATCAGAGGAGGCAATGATGGGAAACGCGCTGAGCGATAAGGAGCGGGCATTGATGGACGCGTACTGGCGGGCCGCCAACTACCTGTCGGTAGGCCAGATCTATCTCTACGACAACCCGCTGCTCAAGCAATCCCTCACAAAAGACCACATCAAGCCGCGGCTCCTGGGCCATTGGGGCACGACGCCGGGTCTGAATTTCATCTACGTTCATCTGAACCGGGTGATTAAGAAGCACGACCTCGACATGATCTACATTACCGGCCCCGGGCATGGCGGGCCCGGCCTGGTCGCGAATGCCTATCTCGAGGGAACCTACAGCGAAGTTTATCCAAATATCTCTCCCGACGAAGCGGGCATGAAGCGCCTGTTCACCCAGTTCTCGTTTCCCGGCGGAATCCCTAGCCACGTGGCTCCTGAGACGCCCGGTTCGATACACGAGGGAGGCGAGCTCGGCTATGCCCTCTCGCACGCCTATGGAGCAGCCTTCGACAACCCCGATCTGATCGTCGCCTGCGTCGTCGGCGACGGCGAGGCAGAAACCGGACCGCTGGCGACGAGCTGGCATTCCAACAAGTTTCTCAACCCAGCGGCGGACGGAGTGGTCCTGCCGATCCTTCACCTCAACGGCTACAAGATCGCCAATCCCTGCGTTCTCGCCCGGATCAGCCATGAGGAGCTGGATCAGCTATTCCGCGGCTATGGCTACACGCCGTATTTCGTCGAGGGGCATGAGCCGGAAGAGATGCACGAACTGATGGCGCACACGCTCGACACCATCATCGCCGAGATCCAGCGCATCAAAGCGAACGTGCGTCAGAATGGTTTTTCGGAACGGCCCCGGTGGCCGATGATCGTGCTCCGTACCCCAAAGGGATGGACGTGCCCGAAAGAAATCGATGGCAGGCGCACAGAGGACTACTGGCGCTCGCACCAAGTACCGATGGGGGAAATGCACGAGAAGCCCGCGCACGTGCGCATCCTCGAAGGGTGGATGAAGAGCTACCAACCCGAGGAGCTCTTCGACCGCAGTGGCCGCCTCCGTGCCGAGCTCGCCGAGCTTGCCCCTCGGGGGGATCGCCGCATGAGCGCCAACCCGCACGGCAATGGCGGCTTGCTCCTGCGCGAGCTGCGCCTCCCGGATTTCCGTGATTACGCTGTCGAGGTCACCGCGCCAGGCGCGGTCGTCGCGGAATCGACCCGGGTCATGGGCAGATTCCTCCGTGACGTCATGAAGATGAACCTGGAGGCACGGAACTTCCGGCTCTTCAGCCCGGACGAGAACAACTCGAACCGCTGGCAGGACGCGCTCGAGGTGACGAATCGCGCCTGGGCCGCCGAGATCCTTCCGTGGGACGACCATCTCGCGCCCGATGGGCGCGTCATGGAGATGCTCAGCGAACATCAGTGCCAAGGTTGGCTCGAGGGCTATCTCCTCACTGGCCGCCACGGCTTCTTTTCCTGCTACGAGGCGTTCATTCACATTATTGATGCGATGTTCAACCAGCACGCCAAATGGCTGAAAGTTTGCAATCACATTCCGTGGCGCCGGCCTATCGCCTCGTTGAACTATCTGCTCTCCAGCCACGTCTGGCGGCAGGACCACAATGGTTTCAGCCATCAGGATCCAGGCTTCATCGACCATGTCGTCAACAAGAAAGCCGAGGTCGTCCGCGTCTACCTGCCGCCTGACGCCAACTGTTTGCTCTCGGTCACAGACCATTGCCTGCGCAGTCGAAACTATGTCAACGTCGTCGTCGCCGGCAAGCAACCGGCCCCCCAGTGGCTGACGATGGACGAGGCACTCAAGCACTGCGAGGCCGGGCTCGGGATCTGGGAGTGGGCCAGCAGCGACCGAGGCGGTGAGCCCGATGTCGTGATGGCCTGCTGTGGCGACGTGCCGACCTTGGAGACTCTGGCTGCCGTCGACCTTCTGCGCCGTTACGCACCCGAGCTAAAGGTGCGCGTCATCAACATCGTCAATCTGATGAAGTTGCAACCTTCGAGCGAGCATCCGCACGGCCTCTCGGACGCCGAATTCGACGTGCTGTTTACTCCCGACAAGCCGATCATCTTCGCCTTCCATGGCTATCCGTGGCTGATCCACCGGTTGACCTATCGGCGCACGGGTCACGATAACATCCACGTGCGTGGCTACAAGGAAGAGGGCACGACCACGACGCCGTTCGACATGTGTGTGTTAAACGATCTCGATCGTTTCCACTTGGTGAGCGACGTGATCGACCGCGTGCCAAAGCTCGGATCGCGGGCTGCTTACGCGAAGCAGGCGATACGCGACAAGCTCATCGACCACAAGGAATATATCTGCCGATACGGCGATGACATGCCCGAGATCACCGGTTGGCGGTGGGGGCAGGAAGCGGCTAGCACAGGGGTGCGTTCGACAGAGGCCGACAACGTTTGACCCCGAGGAGGTCGGCACGTGAAGGTCTTCGCGCGTGCTCGTGGCGCACGAGATTGGTGTGCCCGATTGCGGCCGTCAGCCCTTCTCCCGGCACGGGCACTAGAGCGCGGTGAGCGGTCGCTTAGAAAGCTGGAGAGGCACGCGGTGAGCGAAGGAAAGTCTCGCCCATTACGTCGCGGGCTTGGCCGGTCTTTCACAGACTCTCCGACGCCAGGGACGTGCTCTAATGACCGCCACCTGCTCTTTGATGCAACCGTCGCTCCGGCTGCTGCCGAGCCACATGAGCGATCCCGGGCCCGATCAGTCAGGAATGTCCCTTGACAACAGGAGAGCGATCGATGCCGCAGCCGAGCAAAGGTGTAATCACCCGCGACGAGTACGACGCCGTCCTTCTTGACCTTGACGGTGTGATAACGGACACAGCTAACTTGCACGCGGCGTGTTGGAAACAGATGTTCGACGAGTACCTTCAGAAGCGTGCAACACAGAGAGACGAAGCATTTCGTCCGTTCGACCTCGCCACCGACTATCTCCTCTATGTGGATGGAAAGCCGCGTTTCGACGGCGTTCGCGCCTTTCTCACATCACGCACTATCCAACTCCCCGAGGGAAGTCTGGACGACCCCCCGCAGGTCGAAACAGTCTGCGGGCTTGGGAACCGCAAGAACGAGTTAGTCAACAAGATCATCGAAGACGAGGGGGTGGAGCCTTACGAGGGAAGCGTCAGACTCATCCATCAGCTCCGTGATCGCGGGTTCAAAATTGCCGTCGTCACATCGAGTCAGAACTGTGCCCCCGTCTTAAAGGCCGCCAAGCTCGATGCCTTCTTCGAGGTACGAGTCGATGGCAACATGATCCACGCGCAACAACTGGCAGGCAAACCCGCGCCGGATACTTTTTTGATCGGCGCAAAGCTGCTGGGGGTTGAGCCGGCCCGGTCGGTCGTCATCGAGGATGCCATCTCGGGCGTCCAGGCCGGGTGTAGCGGGCACTTCGGACTTGTGATCGGCATCGCCCGCAAAGGAAATGCCGGGGAGCTTAAGCATCATGGCGCGCACGTGGTGGTGAAGGATCTAGGCGAACTGGTTGACTGACCAACAACGCTGTCTCGGGAGAAACAGCCCGATGCTCCATCATGAGCGCCTCAGGCCGCCATCGCGTGATTATCCGGCCGACGAGTGGAATGTCATAGAGAAAGGCTTTCATCCCGAATTCTTGGCCCAGCTGGAAACGATGCTGGCGCTGGGCAACGGATACCTCGGTATGCGCGGGTGCCCGGAGGAAGGCGGCCCCAATGCCGAAAACGGCACCCTGATCAATGGCTTCTACGAAACGCGACCCATCGTCTACGGAGAAGAAGCTTACGGGTTTGCGAGAACTGGCCAGACCATTTGCAACGTGACCGATAGCAAAATCATCAAGCTCTTCGTGGATGACGAGCCTTTCTGGCTGCCTGATGCGAACCTCTTAAGCTACCACCGACGGCTCAACATGAAGTCGGGGACGCTCGACCGCGAGATCCTCTGGGAGATACCTGCGGGCAAACAGGTGTTGATCACATCGCGGCGTTTGGTTTCCTTTGCCAACAGGCACGTGGCCAGCATCTCTTATCGCGTGACACTCCTCAATGCAGAAGCCTTCGTGGTGATTTCTTCGGAGATGGCGGCGAATGGTCCAAGCGCCCACATCGATGCTGCTGATCCGCGACAGACGCGAGCCTTTTCGGGGCGGGTGCTCCACCAGCGATCCAGCTATTCTAAAGGCCGTCGCGTTGTGCTGTGCCACGCGACCGAAAAAAGCCGCTTGATGCTCACCTGTGCGACTGAGACCGCGCTGGAACGTGCCCGCATACCTACAAGGTTGTCCGCACCGAGGACTTCGGCCAAGTCGCCTTCAAAATCGACGCGCGGCCAGGCTGTCCGATTGAGCTCAGCAAATATATCGTCTATCATACCTCCCCGACAGCTTCAGCTGAAGAACTCTGTGGCCGCGCCGAGTGGACCATGGATCGCGTCACGGCCCAAGGGTTCCCGCAACTGCTCTACGCCCAAGAGCAGTACATGAACGATTTCTGGCGTCGCAGCGATGTCCGGGTCAGGGATATCCGGGAAGACCGCACAAAGCGCACGACGGTGGAGATCCAGCAAGCGATTCGCTTCAATCTCTTTCACATCCTGCAAGCCTCAGCGCGTGCGGAGGACGTGGGTGTGCCTGCGAAGGGCCTCACCGGACAGGCGTATGAGGGACATTACTTCTGGGACACCGAAATTTACCTGCTGCCGTTTCTGATTTATACGTCTCAGCGGATCGCCAAGAATCTGCTGAACTTCCGCTACAATGTTAGGGCAGGCGCGAGCGCGCGCGAGGGAATTGGGCCATCGAGGAGCCATGTTCCCGTGGCGCACCATCAGCGGGGAAGAAGCTTCGGCATACTACGCCGCCGGGACCGCGCAGTACCACATCAACGCCGACATCATGTATGCGCTGCGCAAGTACGTGCAGGCGACCGGCGACGAGCAGTTCCTGCGGAACTGCGGTGCCGAGATGCTCGTGGAAACGGCGCGGCTTTGGCTGGACCTTGGCTTCTATTCGGACGCAAAAGGGGGGGAAATTCTGCATCAACGCCGTCACCGGGCCCGATGAATAGAACACCGTCGTCAACAAACTTTCGCTACGCAGCCCAGACTGTCGAATCCCTGCGGGCGACAGAACCGGATGCATACGACGCGCTCGCACACAAAACGGCGCTCGAGCCCTCCGAGGAGAATTGGCTTCGCGCGGCGGAGAGCATGTATGTGCCCTATGATGAAAAGCGGAAGATCACACCGCAGGATGACAATTTTTTGGACCGAGAGCCCTGGGACTTCCGGAATACACCGCAAGACCACTATCCGCTGCTGCTCTTTTACCATCCGCTCAACGTCTACCGGAAGCAAGTGATCAAACAAGCAGATGTGGTCTTGGCCATGTTCCTGCTGGGCGATGCTTTTCCGGTAGAAGCGAAGAAACGCAACTTTGATTTCTACGACCCTTTGACGACAGGCGACTCATCATTGTCGTCGTGCGTCGAAGCCATC
>Ga0306926_10009935_pt1 | contig 10499 bp, 10 predicted proteins | sample flu12Cox44000178_FD_203759 | JGI IMG/M metagenome (GOLD analysis project Ga0306926, IMG submission 203759) | Lab enrichment of tropical soil microbial communities from Luquillo Experimental Forest, Puerto Rico - flux8day.12C.oxic.44.000.178 (v2)... | ecosystem: Environmental > Terrestrial >... | reverse complement strand
CCGCCTTCGGCGCCAAACGCCGCTATATGCGCCGCGCGCCACCGGCCGTGGACATAGTCGCGGTCCGCCCAGAAGGTCTCGGGCTCCGGCGCTCCGAGAAAGGTCCCAAAGGCGATGCGACATATTCTTGCCGCCGCCGGCAGATCGGTTTCGCGCAGCGGACGAACGAGAACATTGCGCGGCATCTCGATCTATCCCTCCAGTGCCTCGGCGAGCGCCAGCAGCATCTCGCCACCATTGCCGCGCCAGGCGCTGCCATGCATGCGCGCGAGCAGCGTCGGCCCGGCTTCTGCGACACGCGCCAGGATCTGCCGGGCGTTCCTGGTGTGCGAGTAGTAGTCCATTTGTTGGCGGAACCGCTCGCTCGGCTCGAGGATGTCGCCTTCGGTGATCGGCGGATGGTCCGAGCCACCCTCCGTAAACAAATCGCTGCACAGCAGAGTGCGCGTCGTGCGCTCGAACAGCACGCCGCATTCCCAGGCGTGCGGCATGTGCGGGGTATCGAACCACTGGATTTGCCGGCGGCCCAGCGCGACGATCTCGCCGTCCTCGAGCGGGCGCGCCTCACGCTCGGCGATGTCGTTGACCGAGACGAGTGCCGCGATCTTGCCGCAGAGCGGCACGGCAGTGGGCGCCACGGCCAGAAATTCGTTGAGCGAGCCGCATTCGTCCGCCTCGAAATGCGAGAAGCCGATATAGCGGAGCCGCTCGACCGGCATCACGTGGCTGATCGCATCGCGCACCAACCGAAAGAGTTTGCGCGGCCCGGTATGAAACAGCAGCGGCTCGTCGTCATCGATCAGGTACTGGTTGAAGCTGAACCCACCGGGAAGTTTCTTCACCGGTGTGCTGATCCGATAGATCCGGTCCGTGACCTCGTCGATTCTCGTGCCGGTCTCGGGGTTGGCGATGGTCATCGCGTGCGGCCTCCCATTTCCAGCCAACTCAGGCCTACGCGATCAACCCTGTCGAGTCCATACCACAACCCTGGTATCGTTTGCCGTGCCGCGAAAGCTTTATGATCGCGCCGACAGGAGCCGATCATGGCTGGAAGCAACGCCGAAGCCAGGGTCTATCGTGAAATAGTGCGGCTTGCGCACAGCGGTATCGACTCGCCAACGCTACGGCTCGAAGTGATGCACCGGTTGCGCAAGGTCATCCCGGTCGACGCTTTTTGGGTGGCGACGGCCGACCCGGCGACCCTGTTGTTCACCAGCGCCGTCAAGGAGGCGATCCCCAACAAAGCCGTTCCGCGCTTTGTCGAGAACGAGTTTCTCGAGGATGATTTTAATAAGTTTCGAGTGCTCGCCGCGAGCTCTCGAGCGCCGGTCGGCAGCCTCTATCGAGCAACCAAAGACCGGCCGGACACCAGTCGGCGTTATCGCGAGATCCTGACGCCGCTGGGATTTGGTGATGAATTGCGCGCGGCGTTTGGAGCCGGTGGCTCGGTGTGGGGCTTTGCCTGCGTGCACCGCGAGCGCGGGGATCGTGGCTACACGTCCAAGGATGCGCGCCTGCTTGCCGCGGTGGCGCCGGATCTCGCCGAAGGCTTGCATACCGCATTGCTGCTCGAGCATTCACGCCGTCGCAACTCGCCGGACCATGAGGAGGGCCCGGGACTGATCGTGCTCGCCGACGATTTGTCGATCGCCGCAACGACCCCGGCCGGGGAGCGCTGGATTGCCGAAATCTGCGATCGGGCAAACCGGCTCGCGTTGCCCGAGGCGGTGCAATCGGTCGTCGCGCGACTGTGGGCGCTCGAGCGCAGCACGGGGGACGAAGGCGGCAGCCGTCCCTTGCCCCAAACGCGGGTGCGGACCGCGTCCGGCCGTTGGTTGCTGATACATGCCTCCCGGCTTTCCGGACCGGGGACTGTCGGCCAGACGGCGGTCATGCTGGAGCCGGCGCGCTCCTCCGAAATCGCCCCCTTCTGCTCGATGCCTATGGGTTGAAGCGTCGGGAGGCCGAGGTGACACAATTGATCCTCCGCGGCATAGCAACCAACGGGATTGCTGCTACGCTGTCGATTTCACCGCTGACCGTTTTAGCAGCACCTCAAGGCGGTGTTCGACAAAACCGGCGTCAGTAGCCGGCGCGAACTTGTCGCCCGGATTGTTGCCGAGCAATACCAGCCCACGGTGCCCCGTCAAGCGAGCTGAAGAACGCGAGCAATTTCTGAGCAGAGTCCTATAATCCAGCCGAGCCACTTCCGAGTATGGTGGGAACCTGACACTCGGTAGCGCGCGCCGCGAGGGAGATTGCTTCCCGGCGGTCGATCCCGCGGCTCGCAATGACACCTCAAGTGCCCGTCATTGCGAGGACCACGGACGGCCGGCCCTGTTCAAGCCAAGGGCAGGCTCTGAGGGCGTTCTGGGGGGACGAAGCAATCTCGACGAACAGAAACAGGGATCGTCCGTCTGCATGACACCACCGAAATTGGCGCTCCTCGCGATCGTGGCGACCTTCGCCTATCTCGGGCTTGCAATCCTCGGCCAGGGAGGGTTCGCGGCCTTCTTCTCCCACCCGGCCTTGATTGCCCTCGCCGTCGCTCTCTTCCTATTGACCGGCGCAGCACTATTCACCAAAGGCAATCTGAGCCGCGGCGAGCGCGAGGATCGGGCCAACCGCTGGGTCATCGCGGCCTTTGGTCTGATCGGCGTCCTCGCCGCGTATCTGCCGGCCTACACCGACCGGAAAGGGTTCTGGGTTCTCGACGGGGAGACCGTTCGCTGGCTCGGTGTCGCGCTGTTCGCCGCCGGTGGCCTGTTGCGGATTTGGCCGGTTTTTGTGCTCGGGCGGCGTTTCAGCGGGTTGGTCGCGATCCAGCCGGGGCATAGGCTCGTCACCAGCGGTGTCTATGGCATCATCCGCCACCCCAGCTATCTCGGATTGCTCGTTAATTCGCTGGGGTGGGCCCTCGCTTTTCGATCGGGCGTTGGCATCTTGCTGACAGCGCTTCTCATTCCGCCGCTGCTCGCCCGCATACATGCAGAAGAGAGGCTGCTGCGCACCCAGTTTGGCGAGGAATACGATGCCTACCGCGCCCGCACCTCGCGGCTCATTCCGGGACTTTATTAGGGCTCAAGGCGCTGCCAGGAGCGGCGTGAACCGCTGCCGGAACATCTGCCCACCCCGCTCGCGCAGCGCAGCGTCGCGGGTTCGCGCTGGCAGACTGACGCTTTCGCCCACCGCGCGGCTCTGCTGCCGGACCCAGCCGACTCTGGGCCTCCGTCCCTCGACATAGGCGTCGAGCGCACTTTCGATGCTGTGCGCCGAGGACAAGACCTCCGCCAGCACGACCGCGTCCTCCATCGCCATGCAACCGCCCTGCCCTATCATTGGCGAGCTCGCATGGGCGGCGTCGCCGATCAGCACAACGCGGCCGCTGCGCCACTCGTCGAGCTCCAGCCATTCGATCGGCCCGCAGTGGATCTGCTCGTCCTGGTCCAGACTGGCGAGATATTCCTGCACCAGCCCGCCAAACTTTGCGAAGCGGTCGCGCAGGCGTCCGAGCCGGCCTTGCACCGGATCTTGCAGCCGCGGCCCGGTCACGTTGCCAAAACCATAGGTGCGCCCGTCGCCAACTGGGCAGAGCCCAAAAAAGCAACCGTCGCCGAGCCAAAACTGCAAGCTCGTCAGGCCTCCCGGACGGATCGGGGCAATGCTGCGCCATGCCAGATGTCCGCTGTAAACCGGCGGGGTGGCGCTCAAGCTCAGCCGGCGCACGGTAGACGATATCCCGTCGGCACCGATGACGAGATCGTATTCGCCGTTGCTCCGATCGCTGAAGTCCACCGCAACGCGGCCGTTTGATTGGGTTCACTGCCGTGACCCGGGTCCCGAGGCGGCAAGGCGTGCCCTCGGCGGCGGCCGCCTGAAGAGCGGCCTGCAATTTTATCCGCTCGATGCCGATGAAGGGGCCGACATCACCCCACAACGCTTCGAGGTCGATCTCACAGAGGGTCTCGCCCTTCTGGTCGCAGAAGAACCACCGGCGGAGTACCGCCCCCTTTATGCTCTACGGCCGCGTCCGCGCCGAGCATGCGCAGCGCGCGCATGCCGTTGAGCTGCACCGCGATACCTGCCCCGATAGCCTCCCATACCGCGCTGCGCTCGGCGAGCTCTGGATCGAAGCCGCGCCGCCGCAGCGCGGCCGCCAAGGTCAGCCCGGCAATGCCGTCACCCGCGATCAAGATACGTCCGCAGCCAACCATCGTCCTGCTCCATCTCAATGGCGCTGCTGTCATGCTGGCAGCGATTACCGGCGCAGGCTTGGACCGAGCGGAACAAAGCTTTGGACTGGAGCGAACTCGCGCGATGCTCGCCGGCTCGCGAGCAGGGATAAAGAACGATGCAGTCGGCGACAGCAGAACCGAGGTCGTTCCATTTCTCGAGCGGCGACTTGCCGCCGAGCGAGCGCGGCAACGCGGTGCGCGAGCTGTACGAGCGCGGCATTGTGCCGTTGGAGCCGCTGCCGGATTGTTCTCTGCACGCGCAAATCACCAAGTGGTTTCTGCCTGGCGCCGGGATCCTCGCGGGCGCGCTCTCCGGATTGCGGCAGGTGGCAACGCGGCACATCGGCGGCGACAGCAATGATGTCTTTTTCGGCATCAATCTGGCCGGCATCAGCACCGCCGCTCAGCGCGGCCGCGAAGTCACGGTGCGCGACGGAGAGGCGATCCTGCTGACCCATGCGGCCGGCGACTTTGCCATCAGCCGTCCGACACCAGCGCACTTGCTCGGGCTACGTGTGCCGCGCACGGCGCTCGCACCACTGGTGACAAATCTCGACGACGCCGTGATGCGGCTGATCCCGAGCGCAACCGCTCCTCTTCGGCTCCTAACCCGTTATGTCGCTGCTGTCGGAGCCAGCGCGCGACTAGCCTTGCCGGAGCTGCATCGTCTCGTGGTTGCCCACATTCATGATCTGATTGCCCTCAGCCTCGGCGCGACGCGCGATGCTGCCGCGGTCGCTCAAGGGTGCGGCGTACGGGCGGCACGGCTGCCGGCGACAAAAACCGACATTGCCGCAAACCTCGGCGATTGCGATTTGAAGCTGGCCGCGATCGCGGCGCCAGCGGGTGACGCCGCGTTATATCCACAAGCTCTTTGCGGGAGAGGGAACGACATTTTCCGAACTCGTGCTCGGCCGGCGGCTGGCACATGTACATCGCTTGCTGAGCGATCCGCGTCATGCCAAACGCGCGGTCAGCTCGATCGCATTCGAGGTCGGGTTCGGCGATTTGTCATATTTCAACCGTTCGTTTCGCCGATGCTATGGTGCAACGCCGTCGGAGGTAAGGAACAGCGCCGCCGGTTGATGGGGGATTAGTCTGCGGTGGACGAGCTGGGCAGCGGCTCGGCATGCACGCCGCGCAGCACCAGCAGCCCGGTCGTCACCGCGGCGATCACGGCAAACAGGCAGGCGCTCAAAAAGATCTGACGCGGCGCCATCCCGCGCGACAGCAGATACCCGCCCAGCACGGGTGCCGCGATGCCGCCCAGTCGGCCGATGCCGAGCGCCCAGCCGAGACCGCTGGTGCGCATGCGCGCCGGGTAGAGCTTGCCGCAGGCGGCGTTGGCGCCAGTCTGGCTGCCGATGATTGTCATCCCCGAGAAGAAGATCATGATCGCGAGCAGCAGATAAGGCATCGCAAACAGCGCGATCGCGGCGATGAATACGATACCAGCAGCATAATGCAATGCCAACGCCCGCTCCGGACCAAAACGATCGATCAGCAAGCCGAGATAAAGCACCGCCAATATCGCACCCAACTCGCGGAAGCTTGTCGCGCGGGCTGCTTCGGCCGGCGTCATACCCGTCAGGTGTAGCACCTCGGGCAGCCAGTAGACGAACAAAAACAGGTTCATCAGGCTGCAGAAAAAGACGATCCACAACAGTACGGTTTGCAGCGCATAGCCCCTGCCGAGCAGCATCTTGATCGGGTTGGCTTGAGCGAGGTCGATACCCGCCGCGGTACCCAGTCCCGGTCTGATGTCGAGGCGCTGCAGCAATGCGGCCTCGCGTGGCGACAATCTGCCCTTGGCGGCAAGAAAGCGCGGCGATTCCGGTAGCCACAATGCCAGCGCCACCACCATCAGCAGTGGGACGACACCGCCCACCAGAAAGACGCTCGGCCAGCCGAACCGGGGCAGCAGAACCCCGGCTAGCTGCCCGCACAGAAACCCGCCAATCGGAGCCCCGGTGAAGGTCACCATGATCATCGTCGCGCGCAGCCGGTGTGGCGCATAGTCGCCGGTCAACGTGGCCGCTCCCGGGAAAGCGCCGCCGATGCCTATGCCGGTGAAAAAGCGCAGGATGCTCAGCACGAGCAGCGAGCCGGCGAACGCGCTCAGCACCGAGGCGAGGCCGAAGATTGTGAGGCTGGCGAGCAATAACGGCTTGCGCCCGACGCGGTCGCCGAGCGGGCCGGCCGAGAGAGCACCGACCATGATGCCGATGCTCGACCACAGAAAGGCCTGGGTAAAGGCTGGCCCCGGCAGGTTCCAGGCATGCGTCAGCGACGGCACCGAAACACCGATCGCGTTGACATCGTAGCCGTCGCAGACCTGCACCAAGGCGCACAATGCCGCGACACGAAGCTGCAAACCACCGATGCGTTGGTTTTCGATCGCCCTTTCGGTTGCCGATAAGATGACTTCCGCCAATTCGTTTTTCTCCCTGTTCGCTCTGTTGAGTTAGACCTGGCTCGCCGGTACGGATGGATCGGCGAAGGGTGCTGAGGCTCGCCCGCGGAGCACCAGCAACGCCGTCGCGATTGCCGCGACCAGCGCAAAGAAGCAGGCGCTCAAAAAGATCTGCTGCGGCGGCAGACCGCGCGCCAGCAAAAACCCGCCCAGCGGCGCCGCTGCGATGCCCCCCAGACGGCCGATGCCGAGCGCCCAACCGATGCCGCTGGTGCGCATCCGCGCCGGGTAGAGCGAGCCGCACGCCGCATTGGCGCCGGTCTGGCTGCCAATGACCGTCGTGCCGGCAAGGAAGATCACGATCAGCAGCGTCGCATAGGGCAAGGCGGCGAGCGCGATCAGGGCGACAAACACGATGCCCAGCGCGTAATGCAGGGCCAGTGCCCGCTCCGGGCCAAAGCGATCGATCAGCAGACCGAGATAGAGGACTGCAAAAATCCCGCCCAACGGGATGAGGCTGGAGGCGAAGACCGCCTGGGGCGGGGTCATGCCGGTCAGGTGCAAGACCTCGGGCAGCCAGAAGACAAACAGGTACAGGTTGAGCAGGCTGCAAAAGAAGATGACCCACAGCAATACGGTCTGCAGCGCATAGCCCCGGCCGAACAGCAGCTTGACCGGGTTTTCCACGGCAATGTCGACGGGATGCGACTCCGCCTGTCTCCGGGTGATATCGAGCCGCGCCAGCAGAGCCTGCTGACGCGATGACAGGTTCGGCTTGCGGGCGAGAAAGCGCGGCGATTCCGGCAACCACAGCGCCATGACCGCCAGCAGCGCCAGCGGAAAGACGCCGCCCAACACGAAGATGACCGGCCAAGAGTAATGCCGCAGCAGTGCGGCCACGATCAGACCGCCGACAAACCCGCCGAGCGGCGCCCCGGTGAATGTCACCATGATCATCGTCGCTCGCAAGCGCTGCGGCGTGTAATCGCCGGTCAGCGCCGTCGTTCCGGAAAACCCGCCGGCGATGCCGAGCCCGGTGAAGAAGCGCAACCCGCTCAGTACACCAAGCGAAGGGGCGAACGCACTCGCCAGCGAGGCCAGGCCGAAAATAGCGACGCTGGCGAACAGCAATGGCTTACGCCCAAAGCGGTCGCCGATCGGCCCCGAGGCCAGGGCGCCCGCCATGACACCAAGATTGGACCACAGGAACGCCAGCGAGAAGGCCGAAGGCGGCAGGTTCCACGCATGGGTCAGGGACGGCACCGCCCAGCCGATCGAGCCGACATCGTAACCGTCGCACATCTGGATCAAGGTGCAGAGCGCGACCACGCTGATCTGCAAAGAGCCGATCCGCTGGTTTTCGAGCGCTCTCTCGGTGGCCGAAAATGCCGTTTCCGCCATCGTGTTCTTTCCTCCCCGTCCCCCGCTTCGCTCTGTCGCACGTTCGGCACCACCGCACAAGCCTCGGATGGCGGCTCTCCTTGGTGATCGCCGTGGGGACGACCACATCATCAGCCATGGCGGACCTGGTCGGAGGTTCCGATGAGTGCGATGCGATCAGCTCGGCGCGATCTGTGGGACAACCCGATGGGGACGGATGGTTTCGAGTTCGTCGAATACACCGGGCCCGACCCGCAGGCGCTCGCTGCTCTGTTCGAGCGCATGGGGTTTGTCGCCGCGGCACGCCACCGCTCGAAAAACGTGACCCTCTACAGGCAGGGCGACGTCAACTTCATCCTCAACGCCGAGCCCGAGAGCTTCGCCCAGGCGTTCGCCCGGCTGCACGGTCCGTCGGTCTGCGCGATAGCCTTCCGTGTCGCCGACGCGGCCAGGGCCTACGAGCGCGCGATCTCGCTCGGTGCCAGGCCGGTCCACAGCAAGGTCGGGCCGATGGAGCTCAACATCCCGGCCATCGAAGGGATCGGCGGCAGCCTGATCTATCTGGTGGACCGATACGGCGAGCGAACGATCTACGACGTCGACTTCACGCCATTGCCGGCCGGTATCGGGGCACCGGGTGTCGGGCTGAAGGGAGTAGACCACCTGACCCACAATGTCCATCGCGGACGCATGCAGCTGTGGGCCGAATTCTACGAGCGGCTGTTCAATTTTCGTGAGGTCCGCTACTTCGACATCGAGGGCAAGCTGACGGGGCTGCGGTCAAAGGCAATGACCAGCCCGGACGGGCATATCCGCATCCCGATCAACGAGAGCGCCGACGACAAGTCGCAAATCGCCGAATACCTCGAGGCCTATCACGGCGAGGGCATCCAGCACATAGCACTCGCCACGGCCGACATTTATGCGAGTGTCGAGGCGCTGCAGAGGCGCACGATCTCGTTCATGTCGGTCCCCGACACCTATTACGAGGCAGTAGATGCGAGAGTGCCGGGGCATGGCGAGGATGTCGTCCGCTTAAAGCGTGACCGAATCCTGATCGACGGCGCGCCAGGCGCCGGCCAGGGGCTATTGCTGCAGATCTTCACCGAGACCGTGATCGGCCCGATCTTCTTCGAGATCATCCAGCGCAAGGGCAATGAAGGGTTTGGCGAGGGCAACTTCCGCGCTCTCTTCGAGTCGATCGAGCGCGACCAGATCCGCCGCGGCGTGCTCGCCTCGACATGACGCGGTTCGCCCCCGCAGACCTGACCGAGCTACGCGACCAGATCGCCGGGACGCTTGGCGCGCAGGAACCGGTCGAGATTGTCGTCGGCGGCTCGAAACGGAGGCTCGGACGGCCGGTCCAGGCCGCCTACCAGCTCGACCTGACGCGCCTCTCCGGCATCCGCGATTACGCGCCGAGCGAGCTCGTGCTGACCGCCGGAGCCGGCACCCCGCTCGGCGAGATCGAGCGCGTGCTGGAAGAGGCCGGTCAGATGCTGGCTTTTGAGCCGCCGGACTGGCGCGGCCTGCTCGGCGCCGAGGCGCAAGACAGCACGGGGCCGACGCTCGGTGGCGTTCTCGCCTGCAATCTCTCCGGTCCGCGACGCATCAAGGCGGGTGCGGCGCGCGACCATTTCCTTGGCTTTCGGGCAGTCAGCGGCCGCGGCGAGATCTTCAAGGCCGGCGGCAAGGTCATCAAGAACGTCACCGGCTATGATTTGCCGAAGTTGATGGCCGGCTCCTACGGCACGTTGGCGGCGCTCGAAGAAGTCACGATAAAGGTGCTGCCGCGGCCGGAGACGGTTGCGACGGTGCTGTTCACGAAAGTCGAGCCCGCCGCGGCGGGTCGTCTGATGGCGGCGGCACTCGGCTCGCCGCATGATGTCTCGGCTGCGGCCTATCTGCCGGCGGGGACCGCGATGACGCTATGTGTACCGGAGCGCGGTGGCACCGTTGCCTTGCGGCTGGAAGGCCCGGAGCAGTCGGTGGGGTTTCGCCGCGACAGCTTGATCCGCGAGCAGGTGACGGACGGTGCTTGCGAGGTACTGTCCGGCTCCGAGGCGATCGCGTTGTGGCGTGCCGTCGGAGAGGCGGCGCCGCTCGCGGGGCCCGCCGGGCGCGCCGTGTGGCGCATCTCGGTAGCGCCGGCGCGGGGTGCCGAATTGGGCCAGGAGCTATCGCGAGCGCTCGATGCGGCCTGGTATCTCGATTGGGGCGGTGGTTTGCTGTGGATCGCCGTGGCCGAAGCCGGCGACGCCGGCGCGGCAGTCATCCGCGCCGCGATCCGCGGGCCCGACGGCCGCGACCCCGGACACGCCACGCTGATCAAGGGTTCGCCAGCCTTGCGCGGTTCGGTCGCCGTGTTCGAGCCGCAACCGCCGGGGCTGGCCGCCTTGTCACGCCGGGTCAAGGACGCCTTCGACCCGGCGCATATCCTAAATCCAGGCCGTATGGTCGAGGGCAGCTGA
>Ga0306926_10009930_pt1 | contig 10501 bp, 10 predicted proteins | sample flu12Cox44000178_FD_203759 | JGI IMG/M metagenome (GOLD analysis project Ga0306926, IMG submission 203759) | Lab enrichment of tropical soil microbial communities from Luquillo Experimental Forest, Puerto Rico - flux8day.12C.oxic.44.000.178 (v2)... | ecosystem: Environmental > Terrestrial >... | reverse complement strand
GCCGGCTTCGCGTGGGGCCATAGCTCAGCTGGGAGAGCGCTTGCATGGCATGCAAGAGGTCGGCGGTTCGATCCCGCCTGGCTCCACCAATACAATCAGGGAGTTGTGCTCAGACTCTCGATCGCGCTTGGAGCTTCGTCCCCATCGTCTAGAGGCCCAGGACATCGCCCTTTCACGGCGGTAACAGGGGTTCGAATCCCCTTGGGGACGCCACGGCCTATATGCCCCGATCGACCCAGGGCTGCGCGCAACTACCCACCCATTGGAACCGCGTGACGGAAACGTCGCGATCGAGGACGTGCGGTGGCGCACAGCTTGCCGGCTCAAGAAACATTGCTCGAGTCGCACAAGCCTGCCGAGCGTTCCCGGGTATCGGCTGCATGCTGCGCGCCGATGAGTACCTCGCCGCAGTCCGGTATCGGGGCCATGCCGTTGCGGAGCGTGACACCAGGGCGCATTCTCAATTCCGAGCTGGAACAAGAAGCGGCGCGTGAGGACATGCGATTCGCCGTGGTCAGCCTGATTCTCGTCCTCGGTGTGACCGCCTGTGGAAGCGGAAGCCTGCAGCAGTCCTTAAGTGGCACCGAAAGCTCGCATCCACAGTCTTCCGCCGGTTCTGCGGTACTCAACTGGGATCCCGTGACAGAGGACACCAGCGGCAACACTCTAGAGGGTCTCGCCGGATATAAGATCCATTACGGGACATCGGTAGAAGCCATGGACACTGTCGAGGTGCTCAGCGATCCGAGTCAGACAACTTATATCGTGTACGGTCTCTCCCCTGGAACCTGGTATTTCGCGGCCAGCGCGTACACCAGCGACGGCACCGAAAGTGGTCTGTCCGATGTCGCCTCGAAGACGATCGATTGAGTCGATCAGAGTGAGTCACAGCGCCGGGCCGCGGTTCACGCGAGGTTGGCCGGGCTCCGATGCTACTGCTTGATAATGTAAAAACGCGGCGGATGAGGTGGCGCACATGCACCGATGTGCGTCTGTTGACGGGGAATATGATGTCAAGACGCGAGCACGTGTCGCATCTGCGCGACTAGAATGACCGTGCACAACTGATATCTGCACCGATCGTCATACAAGCCGTGCGCCGTATCCGAGGGGGACCCTGCCATGATCGGTCGAGAGTTCCGCAAGAGGCTGCGACTCCTGCAAGGGCGCAGCGAGACCATTACGACGCGCTTCGAGTTGACCGATGCAGGTCGCCTGGTAGAGCACGTCTCGCTGGAGACTCACGACAGGCGTATCGGTCGCACCGACACCCGGCTTGTGCCTGTCGACCGGCGCAAGGAGTCGGCGATCTGACCTGAGCAAGCAGCCCCGGTCGCCACTGCTGAGTCCACACGGCCCAGCGGAGGCTCTGCCCAGCCAGGCGATCCACACTTCCCCCGATTCGTCGATGGCTTCGACTCAGCTGAAGCTACGGCTGACCGATCGATGCATATAGGATCCGCTCGAAGCTTGGAAATCGCGACGACGGAGCCCGAAATGAAAAACCCGACATCTGGAATCGATTCGGCGTTCGTGGAGAAGCAGCGTCAGCACCTGCTGCGACTGCGCGCGGACCTCATCGCGGCGGCGCATGCATCCGAGTCCGACGAAGCGGAGGTGAAAGGCCAGCGCGCGGGCGGTGCCGTCGAGCTCGAGGAAGACGCACAGGCGCTCGATGCGCTCGAGCGTGATGGCAACCTGGTAGTGCGCGATATCGCGCGGCTGGAGCGTGTTGATCGCGCTCTGGAGAAGATCAAGGAAGGCACGTACGGTCTTTCGGACAAGAGCGGCGAAGCGATTGCACGCGAGCGCCTGGAGGCTGTTCCAGAAGCTCTCTACACGCTGGGCGAGGAGCAAACGCTCGAGCGACATCGCTAACCGATGGGCGAGCTCGGCACACGCGCGACGCCATGCGCAGGTCGCGCCCCGCGCGGTCAGAATGCGCCGACAGCCGCTGCTATGGGTTTGGCCTAGCATAAAACTCCCCACGGCGGAGGCGTCGCCATGCCGAATCGGAAAACGCTGGAGCGTGCGCAGCAGGACAAGCGCGATGGCAAGTCGCCATCAACGCAAGCGGGGGAGCTCGTACGGGAGGAGATTCATCACGTTCGCGAGGGCAAGCACGGCGCACGCTCACCGGAGCAGGCAATCGCCATCGGCCTCTCGAAGGCGCGTCGTGCGGGGATCGAGGTGAGACCGCCCGCGCGCGGCAAGACATCCGACAGTACGCGCCGCAAGGCGCAGCGTGATTACGCACGTGGCCACGGTGCACGTCCATCCCGGCGCGGCGGCGCACGGCGCAGCGCCGTCACAAGTGGTGCGCTGAGGCGCGAACCTCACAGCTCTGCCTCGAGACGCGCCCTCGGTGCGCAGGCGCATGCCTCAGCGGGCCGACGGAGCAGGTCGGAGCGCTCGGCCGCCGCCCAACAGGCGTCCCGCACCAAAGGTAGACGGGTGAGATCGGCCGCGGCACGCAAAGCCGTCCGAACGCGGGCGGCGCACCGGCGCACGTGAAGAATGGAGAAGCAAGGAAGAACGCCACAAGGATCTCCTGACGCACTGGCTGGCTGACGGTTACACTCAGTTTTTGGGGAAAACGAGTGGACCGAGCCGCGCTGAGCCGCCTCGCTGCTGATTATGGGTGCTATGCCGATCTGGCGTTGGCGCAGGTGGAAGGCGCCGACTTCACGGTCGCCGTGCAGCGCAGGCCCAAGTCGGCGGTGGCGATCCTCGCACCCCACGGCGGGGGCATCGAGGCCGGTACATCGGAGATCGCTCGCGCTGTGGCGGGTACGGAGTTCAATCTCTACCTGTTCGAAGGCATCCGCAAGTCAGGCAACTACGCTGCGCTCCATCTGACGAGTCATAGGTTCGATGAGCCGAGGTGCCTCACGCTTCTTTCTGCCTGCGATCACGTCATAACCATCCACGGATGCCGCGGCGAGACGCCGCGAGTCCTGCTCGGTGGGCTCGATGCGAAGCTGAAGGAAAGGGTGTGCACGTCGCTCACGGCTGCCGGCATAGAGGCTCGGCTGAACGGGCATCGATTTCATGCTGTCCATCCGCGCAACATATGCAATCGCGGCCGCCGGGGCGCCGGTGTGCAGCTCGAGCTCACCAGCGCTCTGCGGCTCGTGCAAAGTCATCCGGCCCTGGTCAACGCACTCCGCTCGGTTCTGCTCGCGCTGTAAGAACCGGGTGGCATCGGTGGCATCGAGTTTCTGGTAGCCACCTGCGGGCGCCGCGTTCACCTCATCGAAGTAGGTAGGGCGACGACTTCTCAGCCTTCAGCGGCGACTTGCAGCGATGCGTAGCGACGCTCGAGCGCGGCACGCGAGACCGAGATGCGCATGTTGCAGCAGCGCAGTACTGCGCTGCGTACCGCGCGCGGATTCGCGGCCAGCACCAGCATCAGGACGAGCACGGCGTCGCCAAATCGGTGGATCAGGCCGCGACGGTCGGTAACATCGACCGCGGCTTCGAAGCCATAGCGCGAGAGGATCCGCGCGAATTGTTCGGCCTGTTCGCTTCCGATCACAGGCATGTTGCCGCAGATCACGGCGATATCATGCAGGTGTGCGTGCGCGGAGACGTAACCAGCGAGCTCACGGAGCGAAATGTCCATGGCGCGGTCCACTCTGCGACCCCAGGCGAGGGTCGGCCCCGTCCGTCCAATGACGGGCATCTGCTCGTTCCAAAGGTGCAGCACCAGCACTCGGCTTCCCGCGCCGACGGAGGTGCCATCCGCCAGCACGAGGGGATCCTCCACGGTCACCACCTGGAGGCGAAACAGGCACTCCGGATGGACGCTGTACTCGAATACCCCGATGCGCTCGCGAATGCGGCGGTCCAACGCAAACACGGCGGTTTGCAGCCAACTCCCGGCCGCGCCGTTCCCTACATTCTCCGTGCCAACGGCCGAACGCAATCTCATGTTGTTTTGACGAGTGCAGCGCCTGCCCGCACCATGCCCCGATCATAGATGAGGTCGGGACGGAGCGGAATCGGGCGTTGCCCGTATCCAGACACAGCAACGTTGCTGCCGAGTTCACGTTGGGCAGCGATCCTGCAAGCGGAGCAATAGGGCAACACCGAGCTGAGCAGCACTGTTGCCAACTGTGGCCGCTCCGGCGGCGCTCAGCCGTTCTCGTCCTCCAGCGGCGCGACTTCCGGCGACGCAGCACGGACCTGGAGACGATCGGTTCTCGAGCACCGGCACCATGACGCTGAAGACCCTTTATCACTCAGCACCGCCGTGGTGCGCGCGATGCGCGACTCGGGGCACTTTTCCTCATCGATGGGCGAGGTTTATTGCATCCTGTCGTACGCGCGCCACGCTCTGAATAACGGCGAGCGCCGCGCGCGTAGAATGGCACGGAGGCGCGCGTCCGCGCCGCCAGGGGGAAAGTCTGATGATCTCCAGCACCGCTGCGCGGCTGCTCGTTCCCATCGCGTGGGGACTGGCCGCGTCCACCGTCTGGGCCGCCTCGACCGAACCCGCCGGCTACGATGTTCTCATCGCCGGCGGCACGATCTATGACGGCAGCGGCGGCCCGCCCTTAGTCGGTGATGTGGCGATCCAGGGCGACCGGATCGTCTACGTCGGTCCGCCGGCTCCGCATGCGGCGCGCGAGCGTGTGGATGCGCACGGCAAGGCCGTCGCGCCCGGGTTCGTCAACATGCTGGCGCATCCTGAGGCCTCGCTGCTGGTCGATGGCCGGGCGCTCAGCGATCTGCGCCAGGGCGTGACGCTCGAGGTCCTCGGCGAGGACTCGATGGGACCCCTGACGCCCGAGATGAAACAGCTTGCTCTGCAGCGCCAGGGCGACCTCCACTATGTGATCGACTGGACGACACTCGGCGAGTACCTGCAGCGGCTCGAACAACGCGGCATCGCGCCGAACGTCGCCTCGTTCGTCGGCGCCGGGACGGTGCGTACCAATGTGCTCGGCGAGCGTGATGTGCAGCCCACCGCGGAGCAGCTTTCGCGGATGCGCGTATTGGTGCGTCAGGCCATGGAGCAGGGCGCGGTCGGTGTGACCACTGCACTCATTTACAGTCCCAACGGATATGCCAAGACGCCGGAGCTCATCGCGCTCGCGACCGAGTCGGCCCGCTGCGGCGGGATCTACAGCGCGCACATGCGTAGTGAGGGGGACCGGCTGATGGACGCCGTGCAGGAGACCATCGATATTGCCCGCGCCTCCAGTGGCCCCGCCGAGATCTATCACCTGAAGGTGGCCGGCGGGCGTAACTGGGACAAACTGCCGGCGCTCATCGCTGCGGTGGAGAAGGCACGCGCGGCCGGCACGCGCATCACCGCGGACATGTACGTCTACACCGCCGGCGCCACCGGGCTCGATGCGGCGATGCCGCCGTGGGTGCAGGACGGCGGGCTCGAAGCCTGGATCGAGCGGCTGCGAGACCCGAAGGTGCGTGCGCGGGTCATCGCGGAGATGCGTGACCCGAATCCTGCCTGGGAAAACCTCTACGGCGCCGCGGGTGCGGACGGGACGCTCCTGCTCGCGTTCAAGAATCCGCAGCTCAAGCCGCTCACCGGCAAGACGCTCGCGGAGGCCGCCCGGCTGCGGCGTGTATCGCCCGAGGATGCCGCGATCGACCTCGTGATAGAGGATGGCTCTCGCGTCGGGGTCGCGTACTTCCTGATGTCCGAGGACAACATCCGGCGCGAGGTGGCGCTGCCCTGGGTGAGCTTCGATTCGGACGAGGCGGCGCCGGCGCCGGAGGGCGTGTTCCTCAAGTCCAATAACCACCCGCGCGCCTACGGCAATTTCGCGCGTGTGCTCGCAAAGTACGTCCGCGAGGAGAAGGCGCTGACCCTGACGCAAGCCATCCACAAACTGGCGGCCTTGCCCGCAGCGACGCTGTCGCTCGCGGACCGTGGTCAGCTGAAGACCGGCTATTTCGCCGATGTCGTGGTGTTCGATCCCGCGACCATCCAGGATCACGCCACCTACGACCACCCACATCGGCTCGCGACCGGAGTCGATGAGGTATGGGTGAACGGGGTCCGCGCATTGCGGCACGCCGAGGCGACCGGCGCAGCGAGTGGCCGCGCGGTGCGCGGGCGCGCGTGGACGGGTGCGGGCGGCGGTGGCTGTCGGGCGAGCGCGCAGGAGTGGAGTTGGAGTCCCTGAGCGCGTCGACGAGCCCGGCGGCGCGGGAATCGAGTGTGGCGGCCCCTCTCTCGCGCGATCGCTGGTACGTGCTGGCGATGCTGACCCTCGTCTATGCGCTCAACATCGCCGACCGTTTTTCGATCTCCACGCTGATCGAGCCGATCCGCACGGAGCTGCGCCTGAGCGATGCCGCCACCGCCTTTCTCACCGGTGGGGCGCTCGCCCTGTTCTACGTGACGGTCGGTATCCCGGTCGCGGCGCTTGCGGATCGCGCTAACCGGCGCAACATCCTCGCCGTAGCCCTCGCGGCGTGGTCTGCGATGACGGCACTGTGCGGTCTCGCCCAAAACCGTCTGCAATTGACGCTGGCCCGGTTTGGCGTCGGTATCGGCGAGGCCGGTGGCACTCCGCCGTCCACCTCGATTCTCGCCGACAAGTTTCCACCGGCCCGACGGCCGATGGCGCTCACTATCTACGCTCTCGGCACCTGTCTTGGTGCCTGGCTCGGCTCCTCGGTAGCGGGCACGGCCGCCGAGCGCGGCGGCTGGCGCGCGGCTTTTCTGGTGCTTGGCATTCCGGGTGTGGTGCTGGCGCTCATCGTGTGGCTCACGGTGCCCGAGCCGCGCCGTGGCCAGCTCGATGCCACCGCCCCCGATAGCCGCAGCACACTCGTGGCGACGCTGCGTTTCATCGCGCGGCAACGCTCGGCGGTGCACCTGCTCCTCGGCGGTTCGGTGGCGACCTTCTGGAGCTGGGGGCTGATGTGGTGGACGCCCGCCTTCCTGCAACGCTCGCATCACTTGAGCGTGGCGGAGGCGGGACAACTGCTGGGCCCCATGCACCTGGTGGCAGGCACCGCGAGCACGCTGGTCGCAGGATGGCTCATGGCGCGGCGCGCCGCCGCGGACCCGCGCTACGTAACGCGGCTGCTCGGCTGGGTGACCGCCCTCACGACCATCCCTTCTTTGCTCCTCTACTGGGTGGTGCCGGAACAGGCGGCGGTCGTGCTGCTCTGGATCTTCGTGCCCGCAGTGTACTTCTATATCGGCCCGATTCTGGGTCTGCTGCAGAATGTGGTTCCGGCGCACATGCGCGCTACCACCTGCGCCATCCTGTTGTTCCTCGCGAATGTCGCCAATCTACTGCTCGCTCCACAGCTTATCGGCTGGATGAGCGACTGGTTCGCGGCGTCATTCGGAGCGGGTGCGGAGTCGTTACGCTGGGCATTGCTGCTGCTCGCGCCGACGGGCTTCTGGGCTGCCTGGCACCTGTGGACGAGCGGCCGCACCATCCGCGAGGATGCTGCCCGCTCCGGCTGATCCGGTCGGTGCACATTTGATCCGGAGCTTCGCGATGACCGTCGCAGTTACGGTAGTCGACAACCGTCAAGACGCTGGTAGCGCTGCGTAGTGTCCCCGGTCATCCACCCTTTACAATGTCGCAGGTTCCGCCCGTTCGAAGGATCTCGCGACGATGGATCGTTCGCTTTCCTCAACACCGACTCGCGGAGCCCTCCGCGGGATGGGACTGGCCGCATCACGGACGCTGTCAGGCATCCGGACGTGGCAGGTGTTCCACGTGGCGCTTGCCCTGCGACTTCCCATCGTCTGGCTGCGCCCGCTCGAGGCGCACGCTGAGAACATCAAGGCCGGGTTCACGCTCGCCCAGCGAGGGTACTTCGGCGACCCATTTTCCATCCCGACCGGGCCGACCGCGCATGTGGCGCCGGCCTACCCGGCACTTGTGGCGGCGGTGCGCTCGCTGACGCCGAGCGACGCGGCCTGCATGCACGCTTTATCGATCATCATCGCGGTCGTCAGTGCCGGCAACATCGCGGCGCTGCTGCCCGTTTCTCGGGTATTGAAACTGCCCAGTTCCTCGGGAACGATTGCCGCGCTCGCGTGGTTGTTCCCGTTTTTCGCCTGGATCGAGGTGAGCGCCGAATTCGAGACGCCGTTTGTGGTCGCGGCGCTCCTTACACTCCTCACTCTGGTGGCTCGGACCGTCGAATGCGCGCCCCCCAACACCGTGGCCGGTGCAAGGCTCGGGCTTGCAGCCGGCCTCGCCGCGTACGTGACGCCAACGGTGTTGCCAGTCGTGGCCCTGGCGACGCTCGTCGGCGCACGTCTCGCGCGCTGGAGTATGAAGGGTTTGCTGGCGGTTACGGCCGGCGCGGCTCTGACGTTCGCCGTGGCGGTTCTGCCCTACACGTTGCGCAACCATCATGTGTTCGGTGAATGGTTCCTGATGCGTGACAATTTCGGGATGGAGCTCGCCACGTCCAATGGCCCGAATGCCCGCGCTACGAAGGACGAGAACAGTGATGCCTGGAACGGCACCCTGCGAGTCGTTCCGGGCAGTTCGCATCAAGAGGCGGCCTTGGTGCGTGATCTCGGCGAGGTCGAATACAACCACCGCCAGCAGCGCGCGGCCGTCGCCTGGATAAGGGCCAATCCGGGAGCGTTTCTGGCACTCGTTGCTGAACGCGTGGGCTACATGATCCTGCCACGATCGATTCGCTGGTCCCAACAGATCATTGCCGACGCCATCAGCCTCATGACGATTGCAGGGTGCGTGTTGCTCTGGCAGTCGCGCTACAAGTTCGGCGTTCGGTTTCTCAGCGCTGCAATTGTCGGCCACCTGCTGGTCTATCTGCTCATCGAGCACGATATACGGTACATGTATCCGGCTCTCTTCCTCGAGTCCCTGATCGCTGGAAGTTTCCTGGTCGCGCTGGTGCGCATCTGGAAGGACCGTCGAGACAGGTTGACGGAATGGGCGACGACGTATCGTCCATCTCATCGCACACGTAGACTATGATCGTTGCTCCCGCGCAGGCGCTCGAAGGCGAACCCTGCATTCGCCGAGCGGAACGCCGCCTGCTCGGAATTATCGTCGCAAGTCTCGGGTTATACATCGCGACCTGGCTCTTGGAGCGGGCCATATTCGGCAACCGGCTGCCCGTGCCCGCGTCGGTAGCCGACCCCGCCAACGCGGGGAATCGAACGTTACTTCTGTGGCAGATGACCTCCTACGCCGTCGTCACCGTCTTCATTTTCTGGGCCTACCTGATGGTTATGCGGATGTGCCGCCGCGGCGAGATCTATCACGGCCTGGCACGGCGCTTAGCATTCGCAGGGCCTGTTCTCCTGAATCTGCTCTGCTTTGCATGGCTGCCGTTGTTGTCGGACGACGCCTTCAGCTATCTCGCGCACGGCGTTCTTGGGCTGATTCCCGGCCACAACCCGTTGCTCGAGGCGCCCGAAGCGGTCCGCCATACGATCGTCGGGTCCCGACTCTCCGCATTCGAGTGGCGCGTCCCTCCGGACATTACGCCCTACGGAGTTCTGTGGACGCGCCTGGAAATGGCAGTCGCGAAGCTGTGCGCCGGGAACGTCGTCGCCGCGATCCTGTCGTTCAAGGCGATCGCCCTGGCGGCCAGCCTCGGTTCCGCTCGGATGATCTGGCTAATTCTCGGGCGCACGCATCCGAACCTGCAGCTGCAAGGCACGCTCGCGTACCTCTGGAACCCACTCATCATCATCGAATTCGCCGGGGCGGGCCACAACGATGCGCTGATGGTTTTCTTTTCAATTGCTGCCATGGCGGCGTGCGTTGCGTACAGACCAACAATATCGATCATTGCGCAGCTGCTAGGGGCCATGACGAAGTACACGTCCCTGCTGTTCCTACCGGCTCAGCTCCGTTACCTCTGGCATTCACGGCGCAGCGCAGCGCAGCTGACATTGCAGGTCGCAACCGCCATCGCGGTGACCGTTGCCGTTGCGCTGATACTGTATGCGCCGCTGTGGACCGGTCTCCACACGTTTCAGGGCATCGTGAGGCGCGCGGATCCCGTCAACACCGTGTCGCTGGCGAGCGCTGTAGCCCGGGTCCTGAGGCACTCGCCGCTCGAGCCGATCGCGGGACCGATTGCGATGGCTGTCGTCACGGTGCCATTGGTGGTGCTCGTCGCGTGGACCGCTCTGCAAGTGAAGAACGCGGCAGATCTGGGGCGGGCCTGCGCGTGGATATCGTTGGCGTACCTTCTGGTAGCTTCGCCCGATTACTGGCCGTGGTACGCCTGCATGCCGATTGCGTGGATCATGATAGGAGAGCCCAGCCGTCTGTTCTGGCTGGCTCTTATGATGAGCCTTATGGCGCGGCTCGTGGCACCAGTCGAGATCCTCCACACCCATGGCTATCTGAGTTGGCCAGTTTCGAAGGCAATCACCGCTGCGCTGGGCTCGCTCATGCCCCTGATTGCGCTTGCTGGCTGGTTGTGGCGCCAACGGCAACCTAGGAGATCGCCGGCTTCTTGAGGCCGGCGCTGGCACCTCAGTGAGCAGGCTGCCAGGTGG
>Ga0306926_10009928_pt1 | contig 10501 bp, 8 predicted proteins | sample flu12Cox44000178_FD_203759 | JGI IMG/M metagenome (GOLD analysis project Ga0306926, IMG submission 203759) | Lab enrichment of tropical soil microbial communities from Luquillo Experimental Forest, Puerto Rico - flux8day.12C.oxic.44.000.178 (v2)... | ecosystem: Environmental > Terrestrial > Soil... | reverse complement strand
GGAGTTCGTTAGCGCCCCGATGGAAATGTAATCCACTCCGGTGGCCGCCACGCGCCTGACGTTTTTCAACGTGATTCCGCCACTTGCTTCGAACTTAATATTGTTCCTGTTCAGCGCCACAGCCTCCCGAATTTGGGCGGGCGTCATGTTGTCGAGAAGGATCACGTCTATGCCGTCCACCTCTACAAAAGCGCGGACTTGTTCAAGGTCATCCGCTTCCACTTCAATGCGGATGTTTGGCCGCTCCTGGCGAAGCTGACGAATTCGATCGCCAAAACTGGAAAGCCCTTCAAAGGCGGCCAGATGATTGTCCTTTACGAGCACCATGTCGTACAAGCCAAAACGATGATTAGCGCCACCACCCGCGACCACGGCAGCCTTTTCCAGTGCTCGTAGACCAGGGGTGGTTTTCCGCGTATCCAGAATCTTAGCTGGATGGTCCCCGACGGCATCAACAAATTGGCGCGTGAGCGTTGCGATGCCGCAGAGACGCTGCAAAAAATTCAGCGCGACGCGTTCCGCTTTCAGAATCGAACGCGCAAGGCCACGCACTTCGATGATGACGTCGCCGGCAACAACGTTACCGCCATCGTGGCAAATGATCTGGGTGTCCGTTGATGGATCGACCTTTCGAAAGACTTCCGCAGCTGCTTCGGTGCCGGCGACGACCGCGCTTTCGCGCGCGATAATGCGTCCGGTTGCGTGCAGCGTCTCCGGTACGAAAAAGTCAGTTGTGACATCGCCCTCGCCAATATCCTCCTTTAGGGCGGCGAAGATCGGATCGTAATCATTTGGCTTCATCGGCACGGGAGCACGTCCATGATAAGTGCAAAATGCTTTTGGGTCTATTTCCCGCCCGTGTATCGGCTGCCTGATGCCAATCAGACAAAAAAAGATTCGGGCAGCGCACGCTAAGGAGAAACAACGAATATTAAAAAGTCGTGCAACCGCCCGAATCGCCTTAACCTGTTACATTTGACAGTCCATAGCCACGGGCGTTCGAAATTTTGACGAAAAATTCGTGTTCGTGCTTATAACCACGCGTTTAGGAGGTTACGCGACTCGCCGAGGCGACGGAATGGAGTCTGCCGTTCCTGAGCTACAGAAGATTTCTCTGACCGCCCGTCCCAACACGGCCTGCTTCGTCGCGCACTTCCTGAAGCAGCGATTTGAACTCACACTGCTCCAAGGCACGGATCAGATTGGGATAATCGGGTTCGATCCGAAGCGCATCGATCGGCACAGGCAATTCAAGATGACAATCCAGATCGACCATCTTTCGGTTTTGCAGAATTTGCTCCCGGGCATTGCCGAGTTTCTCCTGAGTCCGCGCGCTTTTTACCTTGTCGATGTTCTTCAGCAAGGGTTCTAGCCCGCCGAACTCACGAATCAATGCCGCGGCAGTTTTTCGACCCAGTCCGATGCCCGGGATGTTATCAACCGAATCGCCCGTCAACGCGAGCACATCCCCGATAAGCTTGGGCTGGACTTCCCATTTTGCAGCGACCTGATCTTCGCTCAACAAGGCGAACGCATCCTTGGGCGACGCAAGGTCCGCTTTCGCTGTCGTATAAACTTTCACGCAAGGACCGACCAGTTGATAAAGATCTTTATCGTTGGTTGCGAGCACGACCTCCATTTCGGGCCGTTTGCATGCGGCCATGGCATAACATCCCATCAGATCATCGGCCTCGGTGTCCGGGACGGAAATATTTCGAAAGCCCAGCATGGGGGTGAGTTTTTGAATGAAGTCCAGCTGCGGAATCATGGGCTTGGGCATCTCTTTGCGCGTCTCCTTGTACGCGGGTTGCAGTTCCACTCGCCTCTGCGGCACGCCTTCGTCCCAAACCACCGCGCCGAACTCAGGCTGCAAATGCTTCAGCATTAGCCGCAGTGTTTTCGTGAAGCCGAAAATCGCGTTGGTCGGTTCGCCGCGGGAATTGGAGAGATTCGGGATAGCGAAAAACGAGCGGTAAACGTAATAATGACCATCGATGAGTAACAATTTCATTGCGGAGGCAGATGCTAGATTCTGGATGCATGATGCTGGATGATCAAGGCATGACGGAAGAATGGATCGTGCGCGTGCAAGGAAAAGAATATGGGCCGGCGGACATCGACACCTTGCGCGAATGGAAGCTAGAAGGACGGCTCCTTCCTGAAAACGAAGCGCGAAACGCGGGTGCCGATCTTTGGGGCACGGCCGCGGCGATCCCGGGATTGTTTGATGTAGCTGCGGTTGTGCCAAACGCCGCGCGCTCGACACAGGGGCCGCTACAAACGCAACATCGCGGCTTCGGTCAGATTTTGGCGGAGACGTTTCGGATTTATTGCAAAGGCTTCTTCCAATTTCTTGGACTTACTCTGCTCGTGTTGTTGCCGTCGGTATGCAGCCAGCTAACGACTGCATTGATGCAAATCGCGAAGGGCTCGGATGGCGATTTGCGCGTTCTCGCCGGCGGGGCCTTTGCCTTTTTAATGTTCGTCCTCTCGATAGCGATGTGGCCGGTGTATCTCGGGGGAATTCAAATTCTCACCGCTGAGATTGCTTCCGGACGCCGGCCCGGTTTGATCGCCGCGCTAAATGAGGCTGTGAGGTTCTGGCCGCGCGTTGCTGCACTGTGCATTTTCGTCTATGGCGTGTTCGCCCTCCTCATGTTATTTGGGTTGGTCATCGCAGGCATTGCTCTTGCGGGTTCATCTTCGTTGTTGTTGGTCCTTTTCGTGCTGGCTTTGCTCGTTCTGCAGGCTTGGATGTTTGGTCGTTTCTTCGTGAACGTTTTGTTTTGGCAGCAGTTTGCCGTTCTTGAAAACGCCGCATTCATCGATGCACTGCGCGCTAGCAGAAATCTCGCGTATGGCGGCCGCGATCTTCCCTGGTTTCAACGCCCGTTGTGGCGCGGAGCCTTCATTGCGTCCCTGTGGTTCGCGTTTGTGCTGGCAGTCACACTTGCTTCCGAATGGACGACTCTGAACCATTATCTGAATGAATTGGCGACCACACAGGATGCTCAGACGCTCCTGCAACAACTGACTGAAGCCCAGCAATCCCGAGGCTTTGATATTTCCGTTTTTGCCGCGAGCCTTCTGCAAAAAATTCTCCAACCGCTGGTTGGAATTGCCTTTGTGCTCCTGTACTTCGACAGCAAATAACACTGACCAGTTTCATTTCGCTTCGCGGCTTCGCAGGACAAGCGGTGCAATCGCAGCGAAGTAACGACCGGTGTAAATCAGGTAACCGATGAACGAAACGAGTTGGGCGCTGATCAGCCAAATGTGACGGGAACGAGCGATAAACAGATTGGGCCAACTCCAAATGGCGAATGCGCAGACCAGATTGAGGAAGAAAAGCAAGGGAATGAGTATGCGAATATTTAACCAATTGATCGCACCTGGCTCGAACGTAAAGGGCGCGCTCTGAATCGTCATGTGATTCGGCGATGCGTGCGTGAATCAATTGAAACTGAAAACTTCACATGAATATATTAATCCGTGAAAATCGCGAAGTTGATCGCACGCAGACCGAGCAGTCTGTTGCGCCGCCGTCGAGCGTGATCGAAGCCGGCGACGGCTACACACTTGAACTCGAGATGCCTGGCGTGACAAAAGATGGGCTGGAGATCTCAGTTGAAAACAACGAGCTGACGATTATCGGCCGACGTTCGTTTCCAAAAATTGAGGGGACGCTGATTTATCACGAATCGCGTCGGAGAAACTTCCAGCGCACATTCGAGCTGGATCCGTCGATCGACGGTGACAAAATCAGCGCGAAAATCGAGCAGGGGCTCGTGACGTTGACTCTGCCAAAAGCCGAGCACGTCAAGCCGCGCAAAATCACCGTCTCGTAACGACTAGCTTCGCTGAAATTAAGGCCGCGAACGTGGAAGTTCGCGGCCTTTTTTCTTTGGCTCAGTCGCAGTCACTTTGCTTTTCTGCTTGGCGAATCGTCGCCTGCGTCGTAATTAGAGTGATCCTGATATGGCGACAAAGACCGAAGAAAAAACAGCCACTGACAAACTCACCGCGGCGCGAAATAAGAACCTCGATTTGGCGATTCAGCAGATAGCCAAAGATTACGGTGAAGGCGCGATCATGCGCCTTGGTGACGAGAAAATTGTCGATATCGACGTCATTCCTACCGGCAACATTTTGATCGATCGCGCTCTTGGCGTGGGCGGATTTCCAAGAGGGCGGGTGGTCGAAGTGTTCGGGCCCGAGTCGTCAGGGAAAACGACACTGACCCTCACAGTGATCGCGCAGGCGCAAAAGCGCGGCGGGCTGGCGGCGTTTATTGACGTCGAGCACGCGCTCGATCCGGCGTACGCGAAAAGGCTCGGTGTTAACCTCGACGATTTGCTCGTGTCTCAGCCAAGCTCCGGTGAGGAAGCGCTGCGGATTTGCGAAACCCTGGTACGATCCAACGCTCTGGACGTGATTGTGGTTGATTCTGTGGCAGCGCTAGTGACACGGGCGGAGCTCGAGGGCGAGATCGGAGATGCCACAGTCGGCGCACAAGCGCGACTCATGAGCGCGGCGCTGCGCAAGCTCACATCCCTTATTTCAAAGGCGCGGACCTGCTGCATTTTCACAAATCAAATCCGCGAAAAAATCGGTGTGATGTTTGGAAATCCAGAGACGACGCCCGGCGGAAAGGCCTTGAAATTTTACGCCAGTGTGCGCGTCGATATTCGGCGAATCGGTGCAATCAAGCAGACTGATGGCGTGGTGACAGGGAACCGAACCCGCGTCAAGATCGTTAAGAACAAAGTCGCGCCGCCATTTACAGAGGCCGAATTCGACATCATGTACAACGAGGGAATTTCCTCGACCGGCGCGCTTCTGGACGTCGCGTTGGAAAAGCAAATCATCGAAAAGCGCGGCTCCTGGTTGAACTACAAAGGCACGCAGCTTGCGCAGGGCCGCGACGCTGCAAAAGAGGCGTTGAAAAACGACAAGGCGCTCTACGCAGAAATCGAGGCGGCGGTTAAAGCGAAGCTCGACGAAGACAAAGAATAATCGCGGGCTTGGGTTGCTAGTCCGCCGGAAATCTAATCGTGTAGAACACGACCTGGCCTTGGCGGTCGGAGTACGGTCTGATCTCAACATTTTCGCCGCTGCCCCGGAGCGCCTCTAAATAGACAAGATCGTATCGGAACAAGCTGTATTCGGCCGGATGCGCCAGATAGAGGTACTGCGGCCGACGCGGCAACGGAGGGAGCTCTTTATATTGCGGAAACCCCAAACCGGCTCGACTAGTTTTGGCGCGTCGGTCAGAAATGCGACCTGCTCGTTAAATCCCCAATCCAGACTTGCGATTACGAGATCGGAACGGTTTTTGTTTTCCCGGCAAAATTGATCGAACGCGTTGCTCCAGCGTCCGCGTCCTCCTGTTTCGGCCAGCAATCTCTCGGTTTTCGAGATGGCAAGCAGATCGCTCCCAATGAGAATTAAGATCGCGGCAGTAGTCGTTGTTCGCGTGACGCGCCGAATCGATTTTGTCGATTCACGGTCCCAAACAAATACGCAGGTCACGGCAATGATCAGTTGCGGGAATGGAAAAGCCAAAATTGCGTGATGGATTCGAACGGCGCCTGGGAGGATCAACACGCCGATCGTAATCAGAAATAAACTAACCAGTAGAAATCCGATCATCCGGACGAGATTTCGTTCGCGCGCGAAAATTGCGACCGAAATGATTGCAAGGGCTAGAATTAGGCTCAGTAATGCATGAACGCCGGCTGGCTGATCGTACATTTTCTCGAAGATTCCGCCGATGTTCATCAAGCGGTGAAAATATGAGCCGTCGTACATCGCAACTAACGTGTGCAATTTTTCGCTGAGTTCTCGCGACCCCGTCGAGGCCTGGGCTGTTGTGGTAAGGCTAACGATCCGCCTGATTCTGAGAATCATCACGCCGGCGCCTAACAAAAAGCCGAGACAAACAATTGGCACGATTGAGAAACGCGCCCTTAGTGCTGTCCAGATTGGCCGGCCATAAAAACAAACGGCAGCAACGCCGGTCGCGCTTATGCAGACGAGAAAGTCGACTTTGTTAAAAACGCCGAGCCCGAGAAACAGGCTTGCCAAGAAAAGATAAAGCAGATTTCGACGTTGCCACCCAAGCAGCGCCAGCCAAAATGCAAGACATCGACAAAGAAAAGCGCCAATAGATGCGCCCCAATCGAGCAGACCAAGAAAAAAGTAATTCGGATCGACGATCAACAAGATTCCGGAGATCAAAGCCACACGTAGACCCAGCGCTCGTCTAGCCGCGAGCATAAAACGAGCAGCGCGAGTAATGCCCAGAACAGTGTCGTTAGGCGCAAAACGGCGATGCTAGAGCCGAAAAGCGCAAATCCCGGAATCAGCATCCATGATTTCAAAGCACCCAGGTACGGCTGAACAAACATCGGCCATGGTCGGCCCAAGAAAATCGCTCGTTCGCAGCCCGGCATATGCAGCCGCTTTTCGCCAACGACGAAATCTTTAGCCAAACCCGCGAACACGGCCTCGTCGTAATACAACCCGGGCACAGAAAGATTCTGTTTCGCAACCGCGAGCGCAGCGACGGACAGAAGCAGCCAAGCGCTGATCAAAACGATGCCGTCTCGCCGCTTACTTGATAAACTTGCCGCGTTCATGGGGAGTATTAATCACGAATTAACACGAATGGCCATCAATTCAGACTAAAGGTTTCAGGGTCTTCGAATTAGTGTTTATTTGTGTCCGTTAATGTTCAGAAAGTGAAGACCTCGGCCCAGATCCGGCAGTCGTTTCTCGATTTTTTTCGCGAGAAAGAGCACACCATTGTGCCATCGTCATCTCTGCTGCCCGAGGCGCCGAATCTGCTTTTCACGAATGCAGGGATGAACCAGTTCGTGCCGATTTTTCTCGGACAGCAGAAACCGGCGTGGAATCCAGCGCGCGTGGCTGACACCCAGAAGTGCATTCGCGCCGGCGGAAAGCACAACGATCTCGAGGACGTCGGCCTCGATACCTATCACCACACATTTTTCGAGATGCTGGGCAACTGGAGCTTCGGCGATTATTTCAAAAAGGAAGCCATCGAGTGGGCGTGGGAATTACTCGTGGAACGCTGGAAATTTCCGGCACAACGACTCTACGCTACGGTTTACAAGCCTGGCCCGGGGGAGCCGAGCGAGTTCGACCAAGAAGCGTACAATCATTGGGCTCATTTATTTCGTGAGGCCGATCTGGATCCAACGGTTCACGTTCTGAGTAGCGGCAAGTCTGACAATTTCTGGATGATGGGCGACACCGGCCCGTGCGGCCCATGCTCGGAAGTGCATATCGACCTTACGCCCGATGGCGACACGCGCGGCGCGCTCGTGAACAAGGAAGACCCGCGTTGCATGGAGATTTGGAACCTGGTCTTCATCCAGTTCAACGCGCAGCCTGTAGCCGGGGGCGGTGAGCCCGGCCGGACCGATTACGTCCCGCTCACGGCGCGTCACGTTGATACCGGAATGGGTTTTGAGCGTGCGACGGCGATCATTCAAGGCACGCAGAATCTGACCGATTTTTCCGGAATCATTTCCAATTACGACACCGACGTTTTTCGCCCAATTTTCGATGAGCTCGAAAAACTGAGCGGGAAGAAATACGCGAGCACACTGCCTGATCGCTCTCAACCATCAACTCTCAACTCTCAACAAGCGACGGATGTGGCTTTCCGTGTCATCGCCGATCACATCCGGGCGCTCTCGTTTGCGATTGCCGACGGAATCATTCCATCAAACGAAGGCCGCGGTTACGTTCTACGCCGCATTCTTCGCCGTGCGGTACGTTATGGCCGCACGCTCGGTTTTCGCGAGCCGTTCTTCTTTAAGCTCGTCGATGTCGTGGCGAAAACCATGGGCGATGTTTTCTCCGAAGTCCGCTCAAAACAAAAAACGATTAAAGAAACGATTGGTCGTGAAGAAGAATCGTTTAACAAAACACTCGATAAGGGAATCGAGCTTTTTGAAGCGCGGATGTTAACTGTCGAGCAGGACGCGAAGAAGGTTGCTCCACTTGGAGGTTGGGTCGTCCTCCCCGGCGATTTCGCTTTCAAACTGTACGACACATACGGTTTCCCGCTTGATCTCACGGAACTGATGGCGCGCGAGCATGGGCTCACGGTCGATGTAGCGGGTTTTGAGAAACTCATGGACGAACAGCGCGAACGCGCGCGCAAGGCACAAAAGAAGGAAGAAATCAGTGTCGAAGAAGGCGAACTCAAAGCCCAGCCTACGAAATTTCTCGGTTACGATTTTCTCGAGGCGGAAGCAGTCGTTGAAACCGTTCTCGCGGGAAAAAAACCGGACGAACTACATATCGTTGTCGATCGCACGCCTTTCTATGCGGAAATGGGTGGCCAGGTGGCCGACCGCGGGCTGCTGCACGTTCCCGGACATGATTGGACCGAAGTTGGGCAGTTGCGCGTAATCGACACGCAAAAACGCGACGATGTTTTTGTTCATCGCGCGACGCTTATAAAAGGTCGTGCACCGGAACCGGGCGAGGCGGTGCGCATTTCAGTGGATGCTGATCGGCGCAAATTGATTCAGGGGCATCACACTGTGACGCATTTGTTGCATTGGGCGTTGCACGAAGTGGTCTCACGTGATGCGTCGCAAAAAGGGAGCTACGTCGGTCCGGACAAATTGACGTTCGACTTTTCAAGCGCACCACTCACGCCGCAGCAAGAACGCGACGTCGAAAAATTGGTGAACGAGAAAATCGCGGAAAACGCGCCGGTTTCGTGGACTGAAATTCCGTTTACAGAAGCGAAACAGAGAAAAGACATCATTCAGTTTTTCGGGGAGAAATATGGCGACACCGTACGTGTCTTGCAGATCGGCGGCGCGCCTCGGGCGCTTAATGGCTATTCCATGGAGTTGTGCGGCGGAACGCATGTGAGATCCACAGGCGAGATCGGTCCGTTCCGGATTGTGAAAGAAGAAGCCATCGCGGCCGGAACGCGTCGAATCGAAGCAGTCGCCGGTGACGCAGCGCGAGCATGGGCGAAGCAGGAAGCGGTGCGACAACAGGAGAAGTTTGAGACGCTCGCGCGGAAGAAACCAGACATCGCGGCGCCGCCGGCTTTCGTACATGATGCAGCTACAGCCGAAATGCTCCGACAAATCGAGTCGCGCGCGATGCATCTTGAAAAACTGGATGCCGACGTTCGTGACTGGGAAAAAAAGGCAGCGAAATCGGCTGAGGCAGAACTAAAGAGCAAGGCTGTTCAAATCGCCAACGAACTGGCGCAATCGAACGCTGGAAAAAATTTCTGCGTCGCGGCCGTACCGGATGCCGATGGAAAATTGCTCCAGGCAGTCGTGGATGCGCTGAAGGCAAAATTCAACGGCCCGATCTTCCTTGCCAGCACGCGAAACGCATCAGTCGCTTTGGCTGCTTATGTTCCTGCCGCTATGGCCGCGAAATTCCAAGCGAACAAGTTGATTCAGCAGATCGCGCCAATCGTAGGCGGAAAGGGCGGCGGGCGGCCGGAGAGCGCGCAAGGCGCAGGTAATGACCCGAGCAAGATCGAGATGGCCTTGGCGAGAGCGAGAGAGTTGATGCAGTAAGTGACCACGGCAATCAGGGGCCGCTCACGCTTGGGAAACGCGCATTCTTGATCAGGCGTTTCAAATTTTTTCCGTCCGTGGACATTCGATAGATCGTGTCGTCCTTTTCGCCGCGCGCGCGGCTAAGAAAAAGAACATTGTCGTTGTCGAGCCAAACGCCGTCCCAGCCGAAAAGTTTTTTTGGCGTAAGCCTTGTCGCCTTTTGCGATTGGAGATCGAAGGCCCAGAGCGCCGGCAACGGCCCGTCCCAATCTTTGCGACCGGATTCTTCGCCCATGTCGACGCTCAACAGCAATCGCTTGCCGTCCGGCGAAACGTCGATGCGGCCATCGCCGCTCATGTCGCCTTTCGGCACGATCTTGTCGATCTTCCATTGCGCCAGCACGGCGCCATCGAGTCCGAGTCGATAAATATTCGTCATGTCCTGATAGAAAACCGATTGGCCGTCGCGCGCCCAGATCGACGAGCAACGCATAACTTCACTTTGAACGCCGGGCTTGAGCACATGAAAATTCGTGCCGTCCGCATTCACAACCGCCAGGTCCCAGACTTCGTGCGGCCGCGTTGTGAAAAGGATTTGTTTTCCCTCAGCCGTCCAGCTCGGGTAGTAGGAGTTATCACCGGGAACGTCCTTGAAAACGTCAACTTTTCTCGTGGCAACATCGACAACCGCCATGTGACGCACATAACTTGTGTTGCTTGTTTTTTCCATGGTGTTAAACGCAACGCGTGTTCCATCAGGCGAGATCGCGGGGAAAATTCCGTCGGCAATCTTTTTCTCGTTCGTTCCATCGAGGTTGGCGATGTACACAGTGTTGTTGCGTTCGAAAGCAATGTGTGGATCGCCACAGGAAGCTGGGACTCGAAAGATGGCGATGGCGAAAGTAAGGAAATAATTTTTTTCATGG
>Ga0306926_10009926_pt1 | contig 10503 bp, 12 predicted proteins | sample flu12Cox44000178_FD_203759 | JGI IMG/M metagenome (GOLD analysis project Ga0306926, IMG submission 203759) | Lab enrichment of tropical soil microbial communities from Luquillo Experimental Forest, Puerto Rico - flux8day.12C.oxic.44.000.178 (v2)... | ecosystem: Environmental > Terrestrial >... | reverse complement strand
TAATCCCTCAATACCGATGATACCGGTGATATGAACAGTGGCGACGGAAATTGTTGTCAACCCAGCACGCACCAGGACCAACTGGCGGTCCCCAAAACGGTCGACCGTAAACACCGCCAATGACTCCTCCGGCGACCGCTCCAACAGGGCCCGCAACCAGTAGGCCCGAGCCCGCTCCGGCGGCAGCGCCGACCATGTCGGCGTGGGCGGCCGACGTAATCGTCGCGACTGTGATGATGGTCGCGATTGCTAGAGCTGGCGCATTGCTCTCTCTCCATGAGACGAGCCTCGGGCTATCGTCGGTCTGACACCCAAACGGCGTCAACCCGTCCGCGAACAAGTTTCGTGAGCGTTGCCGAGAAGCCACAGCTCATCTTCAAAAAAGACATCAGCGAGCGCCTGCCCGTTGTGGTCGCGCACGATAAAGCGAGTGGATTGCTCTTCGACGCGGATGCCCGGTATTCCCACGAAAAGACCGCAATAAAGTCGCGATAAATTCGCTGAAATTGCCTTAGCTAACATGCTCCCTAGCAGGAAGCGCCCGATGAAAAACGATCAGGGGAAGCCAATGGAGTTGGATGACGTTCTTGTGGGGATCATTCATCGCCTCGACGACGGGACTTCGAAACTAAAGGCAGTTTATGATCGTCTTCTAGCGATAGAAGATGATATTAAAGGGCGAGCCTCGCGAGGAGGTTCCGCCCGCTATCTGCTCGCGATTTGTATCGGTGTTGCAGCCACCCTGGCTTGGCAATCCTACGGCGAGCCAGCAAAGCAGATAATCGCGACCAGCGCCCCAAAACTTGGTTGGTCGCCGGAAGCCAAGCAAATCATCGCGGGCTGGGTCGAGCGCCTCGGCTGGACGAAGCCGTCGGCCGGTCCCGAAATCGCTGCTGTTCGACCGTCCGCGCTGGGGACGCAAGTGGCAACGGCTGGGCAGACCGTGCCCGCGAAAGCGCCCACTCCCTCGATCGACCCGGAGCAGGTACATCAGATAGCGGTGGATCTCGCCGCGCTGGGGCGAACCGTGGACCAGCTCGCCGCCAGTCAAGACCAGATGGTGCACCAGATCGATATGCTACAGACCTCGAACCAGGAAATCCTTGCCTCCAACCAGGGAATCCTTGCCAAAATACCAGCTCCTCCTCCGCCGCCACCCACTGTTGCCGCAGCGCGCAAGCCCACGCCAGTGTCGCCGCCGTCATCGCGGGCATCAATACCGCCGCCTCACCCGTAATCCGCGACGCCTTTAGCGCGGGAATTGAAGCCCGTGGTCGCTCGGCGCGCCGACAAGCTTTGCGCAACAGGTCGGCAGCCTCGCCACGTTCGCCACAATCCGCCGCGCCTCATCTTTAGTGAGTAACTTCACTGCCGACCTTCGCCCCGGCTCATCCTCGAAATAGACGTAAGCGAGTTGCTGGCCGCTATGGTCGCGCACGACGTAGCAGGCGTCCAATTCTTCGACTGACCACGGCGGCGGGAAGCGGCGTGTCGTCACGGCTGACGGCTTCGATTTTTTGACCTTATCCAGTGTGGTGAACCCCAATCTACTTCGGCCTCGCGCTTCACCGCTGGCGCTTTCGGATTTTTGACCTTCACCCAATGCGACGACCGCCCCGAGCGATAAGGCGAGCCAAGCCGTTTTGACACAATGCCCTCACAGCCGAGCTGGCATGCTGCGCTAAAAACGAGCGCACCGTCCTCCTCGAAATGTTCGTTCAGTACGAGACTGAGCTGAGAGCCGCGCAGTAGCTTCGTGAGCAACATTTTCCGTTTCTCGATTGGCTCGCGCCGCAAATCCTTGCCGTCCAACTCAAGCAGGTCAAACGCGCAAAGCACGGCCGACGCTTTGCTGCCATGACCACGGATCAGATCAAAGACGGCAAGCCCGTTTTGGTCGCAAACGACCGCCTCACCGTCGATCAAGCACGACCGAACCGGGAGCTTGCTCACCGCAATTGCGATGAAAGGAAAGCGAGACGAGAAATCGTTTCCGGCGCGAGTAATCAGCCGCACGCCCGCCGCATCGCCGCGAGCCAGTATGCGAAAGCCGTCGTGCTTGATTTCGTGAATCCAGCCTGGGCCGGAAGGCGGAGCCTTAGCGGGCGACGGCAGACACGGTTCGATAATGCCAAGACCCGGGCGGGTACGCTCACGCAACAAAACCATTCTTGATTAATAGGAACGGCGGTTCGAAGAGTCGAGTCGCAAAGTGCTGATCGAAAGAGGATGCTATTCACGTTGGCATATAGACTGCCGCACAGAGAAACCGCATTTTGCACGATCATCTCGAACACTGGCCGCACGTCAGCTGGTGAGGTACGTATCGCGCGAAGAATCTCGGCGGTCGCTTTCTGCTGCTCACGCGCTTCGTCGCGCTCGTGGGTGAGACACGCGATCTCCGTTTCCCGGCCAGTAGCGCGACCGCGCACCCTTGGTGCATTGAGGCGCTTTTGCACCACCTCTTTGCGGTGTCGTGCTTTTGTAGGTTCGCCGCCTGCTCTTGAGCGCCGTCTCATCGCCTTCCCCAAGGCTCAGGACAAGGCATTGTAGCGGGTAAAGCACACTGGAAGTAGCCAGGATGAGATCGGGCCTCGCGATGCTTTCAAGCTCTCGGAAAAGCTCCTTGACGGCCTCTTGCATCATCCCCGCTTCGGCAAGCGAGTCGAGGACCGATTTTATTCCGGCTCCTGAAAAGTATTTTTGAGGCCGTTATTGAATGTTTTCATTTCTCCCTCTCGCGGCGCGCGTGTCTCAGACAATCAATCTTGTTCTTGCGGTGCACGGTCGAGCCAATAAAGCAGGTCATTCTTCTCAACGAGAGTTATTTCACGTGCGAGCATGTCTCCGGGACGCCGAGGAAAATTTTGAACCAACCCCTTGCGCGATCGTAGTTTGCCAGAATTGATGGCGCTTTTTAGTAATGCGTCCGCCCAACTTTCACTGCAGCCCTGGAACTGCTTTACCACTGCAGTCGCTTCGTGCGGGCGCAGCCATATGTCGGGCATGGCATCACACACAACAATGGGGGTCTCTCAGCGTATCAGCCCTGCAGGCGCGGTGGCCAGTTCGTAGAACATTCGGACGAATGCCACGTTTGGGCGATTTGGCAGTCTGTTTGTCGCCTGAGCCGCCGCAAAGCTTAGCGACCGTCGCTGCCTTGCTGAGTTGCTTGCGGCCCCCTGTACGTGCCGCTTTTCTTTTGGCCTGTTGCGTATCGACCTAGCAGCTCCGACAGCTTCGCCAGGTTAGCCGCGATCCGCCGCGCGTGAGCAGCTTGGCTGCGCGAGCGGCCGAAACACTCGCAGTCGTATTACGAAAATTTCACGTAGCTGAACGGTTTCTGCTGGGCCAGCGGTTGGACGACAAATGGGCGCTCGCAATCGGGCCACTGCGGTTCTTTCGCAAGTGGACTAAAACTGTACTTCGATAACCCGCAGTTTCCTTATCGGGCCGCGCGAGGGGGTTTTGATTTCGCGCGCTCGCGTGCGTGTTTTTGGCCCCCACCCCAACCTGCCCGACTCTAGGGACTGCTATTCGGCCAAAGTTTCATAGCGGCGCGAGGGCATGTCGGAGCGGCTCGCTCGAGATCATCATCAGACCCGAAAACGGCTTGCTAAGTTCCAAAATCAGGAAAATCGCACATGACGCCGACAGCGCGAAGAGGGATAGGCAAGTGAAAACCGTCACGTTCAAATCCGAGAACAGACTGAAGCTTGCAAATATGATGACGATCCAGAGGACCAAGATGACGAGAAACGGCGTTGGAATCACGTTGCTCGACTCCGCAAACAGGATGAGACGGGTTTGTACCAAATCGGTGCTGAGCTGCGCCGCACGGGCCTGAAGTGAGCGCTGGAGGTCGTTCTGAGGGGACAGCGACTGGATTCCAAGATAAGCCTTTTCCGCCGAACCGCTTAATTCAAATGTGGTCGCTGTGCTTTCCTGCTTCTCGCGCCAAAGCCGATCGGCGAGCGGGCCAATGATACTACGCATCTGTTCGCGGATCGGACGGGCTTCCGGTCCATACGCCGCAAGCAAGTTGTCTAGCAGGATTATATCAGCGGTGATCTGGGTGATCTGGGTGCTTTGCGTGTCGAATGAACTCTTTGCGGCGGCGATGAGTAAGCCGAGTACAAGCGCGGCTATGGTCCCGATCAAGCCGACACCGAGCCGGATCACTTTCTGGGAGTTCTGGCTGAGATGATGTTCCGGCAATACTCGGCGCAGCAATGTGCCCACGAGGATGCCACCTAGCGTCAACACGAATATCAAACACGAGAATGCCAGGGCGCTCATAGGCCTTCCCGAGATCAAAATACACCTGATGCCGATTATATGCCGGATTTGACTACCCCAACAGCAACACAGAGAACAAACAAATTGTCGGACCTGAGACGGCGCGCCTAATGATTAAGCCCACCCGCGGCCTATAGCATTTCTGCTACAGCGAAAGATTATTGTCGCATCAGGAGCATTGTGCCGCCAAGTCGCCGGAATTGGACGCTGAATGTGACGCCGGTCACATACCGGAAGATAATAGGGTGCGAGAGGAAGCGATGATCGTGGCCGCCTCGCTGGGTCGCGCCGTTCGTATTGTTATTTTCTGACCTAGTGGCTCACGGCGCGCGCGCGCTCATTCAGTGAAGGCGGATTGCCCAAGCGGGCGCCGCCAAACTCAGCACGCTCTTTGAATTCCATCAGTGCCGTAGCATTTCAAGCTACCAACGCCGCTCATGGACGAGGTAGCATGAGAGAGCGTCAGTACAATCGTTACGGTCAGCATCGCTGCCACCGTTCCGATCAAGGCTACGGGCCGTAGCACATTGCGTGTCATTAGCCCCTCCCCCGAGTTGCTCTATTCACACAGTCTAACAAAATCATTCAGGAGTGGCGACCCCCCAAGTTGGCCAGAGCCGGCTGTCTGTCCCAGCGGCGTGATAAGCGGGAACCATCCTCGAACTGACGTCTTCTAGTTACTGAAGGGCGACGGTTCGTTGGGTACGCACTTCATGAAGCTAGGCAAAACGACAGCGTTCCGCACGCACGCGTTTGCGATGATGCTGGTGATGATGGCCGGCGCCGTGACCTGCGGACCGGCCTCGGCCCAATACTGGGGCGATTCCTCCTCAGGCGGCTGGGGTGGTTGGGGCTGGGGTGGTCGCTCGTCGGGCGGTTGGGGCGACCGCTATCGCTCGGATCGCTATTATCGGCGATCGCCACACCGCGATTTTTCTTCCCCGTCCTCTGGCGAGCGCCGCAATCGTCAAGCGCCAGCCGTCGATTACTCGAAGGCGCCGCCGTCGCGTAAATTGGAAACGCCGCCGAGCCAAACAGTAGTGGTCATCGGCGATTCGATGGCCGATTGGCTGGCCTATGGATTGGATGAAAACTACGCCGAGCGACCGGAAATCGGCGTAGAGCGCAAAATCCGCGCGACATCCGGACTGGTTCGTTACGACGCGAAGAACGAGGCGCTGGATTGGCCGCAAGCAGCCAAGGACGAATTGTCGAACGAAAAGCCGGATGCCATCGTAGTCATGCTGGGGCCGAACGACAGGTTGCCACTGCGCGAGAAAGCTCCGGAGCCGCCAAGGCGAAGTGACGAGCCGGCCCAACGAGAAAATCAGTCGGCGAGCCAAGCTTCGCAGGCTAAACCCGCCGCGCCGGCGGAGGCCAAGACCCCGCCGCAGGCCGCGTCGCAGCAGCCGGTGCCGAGTGGCCCCTATGATTTCCACACCGACGAATGGGCGACACTCTACGCCAAGCACATCGATGCAATGATTGCGGCGCTCAAGAGCAAGGGGGTGCCGGTTATTTGGGTAGGGTTGCCGGCAATTCGTGGCACCAAAGCGACCAGCGACATGAGTTATCTAGACGAGCTTTATCGCGAGCGCGCCGAGAGAGCCGGAATTATTTACGTCGACATTTGGGACGGCTTTGTCGATGAAGATGGCGACTATGCGGTGCAGGGTCCGGATTTCGAGGGTCAAACCCGGCGGCTCCGTACTGCCGACGGCGTGTATTTCACCAAGGCCGGGGCGGTAAAAATCGCAAGCTATGTTGACCGCGAACTCCGCCGGGTGATGCCGAGCTCCGTCGCGCCGGTGGCGCTGCCCGGTCCAGAACCGACGCCGAAATCCGGGACGGCTAGTGCGAGACCCGATGTCGGTCCAGTATTGCCGTTAAGCGCAAGCAGCAGCGAGCACGGCGGCGACCTGCTCGGTGCGAAAGACCACCCAACGCAGACGAAGTCCGACCCGATCGCGGCGAAAGTTTTGAGCCGTGGTGAAACTTTGGCAGCGCCGGCCGGTCGCGCCGATAATTTTTCATGGCCGCGTTCCGAAAGCGATGCGAGTGCCAGGCCGGAGGTTTCGCCTGAGCCGGTTGCGGCGGCGCCGAGCACGCCGGAAAAGCAAGACACTGCGACGAAGGACGATGGCAAAGACCAAGCCGACGCCAAGAAGGATGCGAAGGAGAAATCTGCAAGCGATTCGCGCGCCAGTGCGCGGGTCCACCGTTATTATAACTACTACTCCGGACGACATTACGGCGGATACCGTGGACATCACTACGGCTGGTACCGCTGGTAATCCTCGCCGCGGTTTATCGGTGACTGGCTGCTGCCTGTCCAATGCCTTATGGCGGAGCGAATCGATCTGTGACGTAGGGCACATGCCACAACTGCGAATCAAACTACGCTGCATTCTCGCCGGGTGCAGAGGGAAATTCATATGCGCAAGTCTACCTTATTGGCCGCCGCTCTCGCTGGGTTGGTCCTGATTGGTATCGGAACGTGGTTTGGCGTCAGAATATTTACTGCCACCGGTGCACTGGCCGGCTCAGCCGACAAGCAACCAGCAATGATGACTGGTGCAAAGGGTCCGCCTACTTCGCACTATGATGACTACGAAATCGTGGTCCATTGAGAAAGGCTACGGTTCGAAGGGGTGGAAGGGAAAATGCTGAGGTTAATCCTTACCGCCGTTGTATTCAGCTTGTTGTGTCGACCGACGCCGACTTTTGCCGCGCAGTCGTGCGAAGGTTGGTGCCAAAACCGGTGCGCGCACCGGATCCTCAGTCAGGCGACGTGCATGAACAAGTGTGTCCCTGCCTGTCAGCAGAGGCGCGGACAGGACCAGCGAGTTAGAGCGCTGCCGCAATAGTTCCGGCAGCTTGGCGATGTTCGCCACGATCCGTCGTCGCTTTGATCTATTCCGCGCGACCTGCTTCCGTTATTCTATTAAGGGGGAATGGCTGAGGTAACCAATGCGTGCCTTAAAAGGCGTGCCTCCCCTTGCTGTGTCGGTTGGCTTGGTATTGGCTGTCACGGCAGTTCTTTGGCATGTAAACTCGATTGCCGACGGCCCACAGACGCTTGTCTATATTTATCTCTTCCCTGTCGCTTTGATTGCAGCTCTCTACAACGGTCGTCTAGCACTGTTAGGCACTGCCCTCGCATTGATCTGCGCCGATTACTTCTTGCAGGAGCCACTTTATAGTTTCGCCAATGCCGATCCGCGAGAATACGGCGACCTTGTTTGTTTCGCACTTCTAGCCGCGACGGCAATCAAGTTCATCAGTGTATTGGTGCGGCCACGCACGGGTACTTCAAGAGCATTAGGCCGTTTCCGCCCGAGGTATTAAAAAAGTTCATAACCGCCCAATCTGCCTCGCAATCGCTATGGCGCGGTGTTTTGACGCTGCGGGGAGATGTCCGCAATGAGGTCACTATTCCCGTGCTAATTTTTGCGGGGGACGACATCATGCACATTGCTACCCATTACACTATCCATTACATCGCCGTCGGCTTTCTGATTATTTGCATGCTTTCGACGGCAGCGATGGCTCTCTCGAGCAATGATCGCCAAGCCCGATGGCGATCACCGTGGCGGACACGTGACCCGTTCAAGCTTTAGGATCAGCCGCAGGGTTTTCCGTCAGCTTGGCGATGCTGGCCGCTATTCGCGGTGTCTCTTCGTGTGAGCCCGCAGCCTCAGCCCCATGTTCGTGAAACATTTGTCGCCAGTCTTTACAGCCTCTGGACCGTAGGTCTCTAGGGCGTGCCGCCTGGCGGCGGCGAATCCATATTGAGCTACCGCCAATCTTATTAACTGGCATTGCATTGGGGTTGGGTCTGGGGAGTCTTGAGCGAAGGAGTAATCTGCGATTAGCAAGACAATGCCAGCTAGAAGTAGGAACCTCGGCATCGCTGCTTCGTGCTGCTTTAGGCCCATTTCAACTGCGCCCCCCTTGGTCACATTAGTCCCAACCAAGCAGAGGCCCGATATTGTGTACTGACTGGGGCGACCTGTGGTTTCTTTTGATGATGTGCACTGCCGCCGCCAGCTACATCGGCGATTTACGTCACGCCGCAAGATAAGGGCGCGGCTCGACAGACCAAGGCGGCGGGAAGCGGAGTTGCGTCATTGAAAAAAGCCCCAGCAGTTAGTGCCGAGGCTAAGTCTGGTGAAGGGGGTTTTTAAACCCCCAAATGCAGCGTGCGCAACATTTGTGAAGATTTAGTATCGCAATACGGGCTGGAAGTCGGCTTTTTGCGACCAATACAGGTCAACCAGGTCACGTCCAAGTTGGCGGCGAAGAGACCAGAAGGAGCGTGTAGGGCATAATGCAACAATTGAGTCGCGATACAGTGGCCGCAGGGGGATGCGCCATGCTGAAGCGGAAGAAGTTCACGCAGCGGATGAAGTTGATGCCGAGGGCTGACAGGCCGAAGGAGACGCAAGCGAAGGAGCGCATGGCGGAGGCCTTGGCGGGTTACCGGGGGCCGATCACCAAATGCCCGCCGGGGTCGGCGTCAAATCGGGTGGCGAAGTCGCGGCCGACGCGACCCTCCTAGAACCAGTCCAGCCCATTCCTGTCGCATCCTGTTATAGCCCTGCGAAACTGCATACCTCATACTAGGTATGACGAGCGCCAAGTACCGCATCTACGTGACGTTGAAGAACGGCGACCAAGTGGGTGGCCGTGAACTCTACAAAGGTCCGCCGCCAGCTTCCGGCACCGAGCTTGAAGTGCCGCTGCTACGGGGCGGTACGGTCAAAGCGCGGATTGGCTCGTCCCATACCGAGGAGAGAGGCGGCTTCGCGGGCACGCTCGTCGCCGAGATCATCTACGCGGACGAAATTTGAGAATGATCTTTCGCCCATCTGTCGTATTCGCGTGCCCAACGTGAGGAACTACCCGGCATGTCGCAACGTTCCTCTTGAGGGTTTCTCGGAGGCGTGAAATGGACTGGAACCGCATCGAAGGAAATTGGAAACAAGCTCAAGGCAAGATCAAAGAGAAGTGGGGCAAACTCACCGATGACGATCTGACTAAGATCAACGGACAGCGCGAACAGCTTGAAGGTTTAATCCAGCAGCGCTACGGTCTCGCCAGAGATATGGTGCGCAAAGACGTCGATGCTTGGTTGAAAAGTCAGCCGTAAATTGAAATTTGCGCGCAAGAGAGCGGGGGATGAACAGACCCTCGTCCCCCGCTCTCGTTTTGTATTGCTGAAGTTACATTGAAGTCGTTTGCCGAGCAGCACTGGAGGACGCGTTGGCCGGGAAGGGGAAGAAATCGAAACAAAGAAAGAAGCTGGCAAGGAAGGTGATTAAGAAGGCGAAGAAAGAGGATAAAGGCGACTAGTCTGCGCCCAAAATCAACCTCACTCCAACGGAGTGCGCTGATTTCTTGTCGCCGCTGGCCTGTCAAGATCAACAGTCGAACAACGTCGCCGAATTGACTTTGTGGGAGGGCTCCCCAAATTTCCCGAGGTTCGCTTTCGGTTAAGACCCTTTCGCGTGATCCGTTCTCCTTAGCCTTGCCAGTTCCGGCAACGGGGTTAGCGAGCAAGATTTCTGTGCTGCAAAAGGGTGATATGCGCCCCAATCAGGTCAAACTCATCGCTAAGCAGCTCGGCGTAAACCGAGCAGGACGCCATCGACATGAACCGCTGGCTCGGCGGCGACGCCTCGCTCAACGCACCGATCCGTGAAGTAGCGATACCGGTGAGTGGCAAGACCAGCTGGTCGACGAAAGCGCCAAGTCAGGAGACGGTGCTCGTCGAGGGCGACGAGTTAGACAGCCGCCGCCGGGCGCTCGCCTCAGCGCTCTCTGTGCTCAACGATCGCGAACGCCGTATCTTCGAAGCGCGCAGGCTCACCGAAGAACCAATCACGCTCAAGGAACTCGCCGACGAGTTCGGCGTCTCACGCGAGCGCGTGCGCCAGATCGACGTGAGCTCGTTCGTGAAGGTGCAGAGACAGTCAAGAGCCGCGGGGACGTGATGGAGGAAGTACGGTGCTCACTCACTTCGACGAACCAAAGCTACCCTAATCTAACGGCGTACAGGCAGGCCTCGCGATTTGCGTCTCGATTCGATATGATTGTGCCATGAGAAACGAGCGATACGCCGTGATAAATCATGCTCAGCGATTAGGTGCGCCTGGTTGGGGGTGCGCGGCGACGACTGCGACGTCTGGCGCCTTTTCGAGG
>Ga0306926_10009924_pt1 | contig 10503 bp, 10 predicted proteins | sample flu12Cox44000178_FD_203759 | JGI IMG/M metagenome (GOLD analysis project Ga0306926, IMG submission 203759) | Lab enrichment of tropical soil microbial communities from Luquillo Experimental Forest, Puerto Rico - flux8day.12C.oxic.44.000.178 (v2)... | ecosystem: Environmental > Terrestrial >... | reverse complement strand
CCGCACGCAACCCCGCGCCGCCGGCACCGATCACGACCACGTCGTAGGAGTGCCGTTCGACCTCAACCATGAAACCTCGCTCAGCTTTTCTCGATAATCTCAGAAGTCCTCGAAATGGCTTTTCAGCCAATAAATCTCAAGTCCGTGATGGTGCCGCTGGACACCAGCATGATGTAGAAGTCGGTGAGTGCCAGTGTTCCCAGCGTGATCCACGCGAATAGCATGTGCCGGGTGTTCAGCTTGCTGACCTGTGTCCAGATCCAATACCGCACCGGGTGTTTCGAGAAATGCTTGAGCCGACCGCCGGTGACGTGGCGGCAGGAATGGCAGGAGACGGTGTAGGCCCACAGCAGCAGCACATTGAGCACCAAAATGACGTTGCCCAAACCGAACCCGAATCCGGACGGCGAATGAAAGGCGATGATCGCGTCATAAGTGTTGATCAGTGAGACCACCAACGCAAAGTAGAAAAAGTAGCGGTGGCTGTTCTGAATGATCAGCGGCAGCCGCGTTTCACCGGTGTAGTGCGCACGCGGTTCGGCCACCGCACAGGCGGTTGGCGACTGCCACACCGACCGGTAGTAGGCCTTGCGGTAGTAGTAGCAAGTAATGCGGAAGCCGAGCAGAAACGGTAATACCAGGCTTCCCAACGGAATCCACCACGGGAACTGACCGAACCACACACCCAGGTGGCTGGCGCCGGGCTGACACGACGCACTGACGCACGGCGAGTAGAAGGGCGTCAGGTAGTGGTATTTGTCGACCCAGTAACTGTTGCCCAAGAATGCCCGGATGGTCGCGTAGATAATGAATGCCGACAAACCGAGGTCGGTCAGCAGCGGTGCCTGCCACCACCGGTCGGTGCGCAGCGTCCGTTCGGGTATTTGTGCGCGGGTAGGTGAGAAAACGCCGGACTCATGACGGTTCGCCGTCGGTGCGCTCATCTAGTGTTCCTCTTCGAACGGGCTGTACTCGTCGAAGGGTACACAGAGAGAACCCCCTCAGTTTCGGGGGGCTTGGGTTGTCAGGACCCTTTGTGACCTCCGACACCCTCGTCGTCGACATCGCGCCAGAAGTCCTTGTCGTACTGCGTATCGGGAATGACGATCCGCTCGCCGGACTGCTGCACCGTGGCGCGTGCGAGATCCAATTCGGAGACGTCGGTCTCGAGCAATTGCACGTCGGACAGGATCCGGTCGACGTCGATGCCGATGCGGCGCATCGCCGGGCTGTCGCCGTATCGCGCCTTCAAGGAGCTCACGCACCGCCGCAGGCCACCGATGAGGTCGTGAAGTTCGGCGAGTTCAGTAGTGCCGGTAGGGCGCGTCAACAGAATCTCCTAGGACAGACGGTGTTACGGATCACAGTACGCCCTCGATACTATCCACAGCGCAAGCCTGATGTCAGACAGGTCACTTCGCGACCCAGGGAGCAAACACCCCATGCCAGCTCAGACGATCGCCGAACGCGCCATCGCGCTGCTCGAGCTGCACCAGCCGGGCAACCCCGTGATCCTGCCAACCGTGTGGGACGCGTGGTCGGCGCGGCTGGCCACCGACGCCGGCTTCAGCGCACTCACCGTGGGCAGCCATCCGCTGGCCGACTCGATCGGCAAACCGGACGGCGAGGGCATGTCGTTCGACGACGTGCTGACCCGCGTCGCCCAAATCACCGCCGCGGTCGATGTCCCGGTATCGGTGGACGTCGAATCGGGGTACGGGCAGCCCGCGGCGCGCCTCATCGAGGGACTGCTGAGTGTGGGCGCCGTCGGGCTGAACATCGAGGACACCGTGCACTCGGAGGGCAAGCGACTGCGTTCCGCCGGCGAACACGCCGAATTGGTCGGCGCGCTGCGGGCAGCCGCCGACGCGGCCGGGGTGCATGTGGTGATCAACGCCCGCACCGACCTGTTCCTGCGGTCCGACGGTGATGACTCGGATCGCGTCGAAAGGGCCGTGTCGCGGCTGACCGAGGCCGCCGCTGCCGGTGCCGACGTCCTGTATCCGGTCGGTCGCCATGACCCGGAGACGTTGCGGCGCTTGGCCGCTGACTTGCCGCTGCCGATCAACGCGATCGCGCTGCCCGACCGGGACGACCCGGCATCGTTCGGTCCGCTGGGTGTCGCCCGAATCAGCTTCGGGCCCTTTTTGCAGGCCGCGCTGGCGGGCCGGGCCCGGGAGCTGCTGGCACGCTGGGGCTAGCTGGCGAGAAGACGCAAAGGCCCCCGACACGCCATGCGTGCGGGGGCTTTTGCGTCTGTTCGCGCCCAGCGACTACTTGGCGATCGCGATGCGCTGCGCCTGAGTCCCGGTGTAGGCACCGGTGACGCGCACCGTTAACACGCCGGCGTCGTACGAAGCCGCGATGGCCTCGCTGGTGACGTGCGCGGGCAGCTGGAACGAGCGCCGGAACGATCCGTAACGGATCTCACGCAACGTGCGGCCGTTCGCCTCCTCGGCGTGCTCGTCGCGGTGTTCGCCGTGGATTACCAGGCGACCCTTGTCTACCTCGACGTTGACGTCTTTCTCGACGTCAACACCCGGCAGTTCCAAGCGCACCACCGCGTCATCGCCATCCTTGACGATCTCGCATGCCGGGCTAAAACCGCTAGTCACCGGCTTGAACCAGTCCGCGGTCGCGGCAGGGCCGAAAAAGTCGCGTAACCACCGGTCGGTGTCCCAGGCCGGCCGCGACCACACTGCTAAGTTGCTCATGGCTGTTCCTTTCAGCATCCTTGTGCTCTCTTGTGAGTTAGCTGTGACCGGCACCTCACCGGCCCGCTATTCCTAGAAACATGAGTCGACCACGCTTAAGTTCCACCTGGGCGTTCGCCCTCAGCGAACAGTTTCACGGCGGCCCGTGTGAGGTGTGAGCGCGCCGTCATGTGGGTGTCACATTGCGCGATTTCTCCTTAATTTGGCGCCCCTACCCTCGTGACATGGCCCCATCCGAAGCGGCGCGCACACACGGTGCTGCGCGTCACGTCATCGTGGTCGGGCATGGCATGGTGGGCCACCGACTGGTGGAAGCGCTCCGTGCGCGCGACACCGAGGGGTTGTGGCGCATCACGGTTTTGGCGGAGGAGGCCGACGCGGCCTACGACCGCGTTGGCCTGACCTCGTACACCGAAAGCTGGGACCGGGGCCTGCTGGCACTGCCGGGCAACGATTACGACGGCGACGAGCGGGTTCGATTGCTGCTCAATTCGCGGGTCACCGAAATCGACCGTGCCACAAAGTCGGTGGTGACCGCCGACGGTCAACGGCATAGTTATGACGCCCTGGTGCTGGCCACCGGGTCCTACGCTTTCGTCCCGCCCGTGCCCGGACACGACCTGCCTCGGTGCCACGTTTACCGCACACTCGACGACCTCGACGCCATCCGCGCCGACGCCCGGCGCGCGCTGGACGCCGGTCACGCGGATGCGGGGGTGGTCATCGGCGGCGGCCTGTTGGGACTCGAAGCAGCTAACGCGCTGCGCCGGTTCGGGTTGCAGACGCACGTCATCGAGATGATGCCGCGACTGATGGCCCAACAGATCGACGAGGCCGGCGGCGGGCTGCTGGCCAGGATGATCACCGACCTCGGCATCGCGGTGCACGTCGGGACGGGAACCGAAGCGATCGAATCCGTTGAGCATTCGGATGGTTCGACCTCTTTGCGGGTGCGAGTGCGCGACGGCCTGAAGAACCAAAAGGTCATCGACGCCGGCGTGCTGATCTTCGCGGCCGGCATCCGGCCGCGCGACGAGCTGGCGGCGGCCGCGGGCCTGGCGCTCGCCGAGCGGGGCGGCGTGCTCACCGACTTATCTTGCCAGACAAGCGATCCCGCCATCTACGCGGTTGGCGAGGTCGCCGCGATCGGGGGCAGGTGCTACGGCCTGGTCGCGCCCGGCTACACCTCCGCCGAGGTGGTGGCGGATCGGCTGCTGGACGGCGCCGCGGAGTTCCCGGAAGCGGACCTGTCGACAAAGCTCAAACTCCTGGGTGTCGACGTCGCCAGCTTCGGCGACGCGATGGGGGTGACCGAGAACTGCCTCGAGGTCGCCGTCAACGACGCGGTGAACCGGACGTACGCCAAACTGGTGCTGTCCGACGACGCCAAAACCCTTCTCGGCGGGGTGTTGGTGGGCGACGCGTCGTCGTACGGGGTGTTGCGGCCCATGGTCGGGAGCGAGCTGCCGGGGGATCCGCTCGCGCTGATCGCGCCGGCTCAGGCCGGCGAGGGAGCGGGCTTGGGCGTTGGGGCACTGCCGGATTCCGCGCAGATCTGCTCGTGTAACAACGTCAGCAAGGGCGATCTGAAGTGCGCGATCACCAGCGGTTGCGCCGACGTTCCCGCGCTCAAGTCGTGCACCGCGGCCGGCACCTCGTGTGGGTCGTGTGTGCCCCTGCTCAAGCAGCTGCTGGAAGCCGAGGGCGTGGAACAGTCCAAGGCGTTGTGCGAGCACTTCAGCCAGTCGCGAGCGGAGCTTTTCGAGATCATCTCCGCCACCGAGATCCGGACCTTCTCGGGTCTGCTGGAGCGCTTCGGTCGCGGAAAGGGTTGCGACATCTGCAAACCCGTGGTCGCTTCCATTCTCGCCTCCACCGGGGCCGACCACATTCTCGACGGCGAGCAAGCTTCGCTGCAGGATTCCAACGACCATTTCCTGGCCAACATTCAGAAGAACGGCAGCTACTCGGTGGTGCCGCGGGTCCCCGGCGGTGACATCAAACCGGAGCATCTCATTCTGATCGGCCAGATCGCGCAAGACTTCGGGCTTTACACCAAGATCACCGGCGGCCAGCGGATCGACATGTTCGGCGCGCGCGTCGACCAGTTGCCGCAGATCTGGAAGCGGTTGGTCGAAGGCGGCATGGAATCCGGCCATGCGTATGGCAAGGCATTGCGCACGGTCAAGAGCTGTGTGGGCAGTGACTGGTGCCGCTACGGCCAGCAGGATTCGGTGCAGCTGGCCATCGACCTGGAACTGCGGTATCGCGGCCTGCGTGCGCCGCACAAGATCAAGCTCGGCGTCTCGGGTTGCGCGCGGGAGTGCGCCGAGGCGCGCGGCAAGGACGTGGGGGTCATCGCCACCGAAAATGGCTGGAACCTTTACGTCGGCGGCAACGGCGGTATGACACCCAGGCACGCTCAGCTGCTGGCCGGCGATCTGGACACCGAGACGCTGGTGCGCTACATCGACCGGTTCCTGATGTACTACATCCGGACCGCCGACCGGCTGCAACGCACCGCGCCGTGGGTCGAATCGCTGGACGGCGGCCTGGATCACGTGCGCGAGGTCGTGTGCGACGACTCGCTCGGTCTGGCCGGGGAATTCGAGGCCGCAATGGAGCGGCATGTGGAGAACTACAAGTGCGAATGGAAGGGCGTGCTGGAGGATCCCGAGAAGCTCTCGCGGTTCGTGTCCTTCGTCAACGCCCCGGACGCCGTCGACTCGACGGTGGCCTTCACCGAGCGTGCCGGGCGCAAAGTTCCTGTGCCCATTGGCATGCCGCGGATCCGCTCGTGAACAAGGAAGGAACAGCCATGACACTTCTCAACGACATTCAGGTGTGGACGACCGCCTGCTCATACGACCACCTCATTCCGGGTCGTGGCGTCGGAGTGCTCCTCGATGACGGCACGCAGGCGGCGCTGTTCCGGCTGGACGACGGGTCGGTGCACGCGGTCGGAAATGTCGACCCGTTTTCCGGGGCGGCCGTGCTCTCGCGCGGGATCGTCGGCGACCGCGGTGGCCGTGCCACGGTCCAATCCCCCCTTCTGAAGCAGGCTTTCGCGCTCGAAGACGGTACCTGCCTGGACGACCCGAGGGTTTCGGTGCCGGTGTACCAGGTGCGTGTCACACCCCAGGGCCACATCCAGATCGGGCGACTCGCTGAGCCATTGGCCATCAGCGCGTGATGTCACCGACCAGGTAGCGCTGCAACGTCGGGCCGATCGCGTCGACGATCGTGTCCACCGACATCGAGTGCAGCGGTTCGGAGCGCACGCCGTAGCGCATGATGCCCAGCCCCACCAGCTGGGACGCGCACAACGACGCCCGCACGGCCACCTTGTCGGCCCCCAGCATTTTCAACACCGGGCCGAAGATCGGGCCGATGAACATGCTTTCCACGATTTCGGCCGTCTTGGCCATCCCCGTGGACCCGATCGCGCTGGCCGCGAACGGGCCACCGCCGGCCGCATCCCAGGTGGTGATCAGCAAGTGCAACGTTCGCCGGCCCACCTGGTTTGCACCCCCGGTCACGATCCGGTCGATGAACTCCGGTGTGCCGAACGGCAACCGCAGCATCTTCGCGACCGGATCGAGGAGCCCACGCGACGGCTCTTCGCGACGAGGCATGGTGTCAGGATCGCCCGTGTGTGAGCAAAGATCAAGCGTCGCGGGCTTCGGCGCGCCTCGGCGGCGCGTGAGGTCCGTGCGCTCGCAGCAGGCTCGGTCGACGCGACGCGTGCCGCGCCGTCGCGGGCACGAGCCCGGGCGCGGCCCAGCGGAATCGGTTCGCAATCAGCCGCGCCAGTCCGGGATGAGTACCCAACGGTTGGCTGACCCGGTCGGCGCCGCAGACGCATAGGCGCTGTTGAAACAGGCCGTCGGCCAATAGATAGGAAGCGACCGCGACGCGGCGAGCGCCGTCGCGGCGGGCGTCGGCGACCGCGTCGTCCACGTGCGGATCGCCGGTGGCGGCGAATCCCAGCCGCACCCGCGATCCGGTCAGCGCGGACAATGTCGTCGCGGTGATGTGCAGGTCCGCGCGTGCCCTGGAATCCGTTGTGCCCGCGGCCGCGAGAATCACCGAATCACCCGGACGCCAGCCGGATTGCGCCAACTGGTCGGCGATTATGCGGGCGATCTCACCGCTCGGGCCTAGAGCGGGGGTGACGATCACATTCGGGTGTCCGCTGGCCGCGACATGGGCGGGCAGATCGCTGCGCACGTGATATCCGCGCGACAAGAACGCCGGTACCACGACGGCGGGCCGACCGCTGGCCGCGGCCCGAGACAGCACTTCGCTGGGCGTGGGTCCCAACACATCGACGAACGCAACCTGCACCCTGCGGTCGAGAAGCGCGCCCACCTGCGCCGCAAGGTCGCCGATCATCGCGACACCGCCCGGCCTGCGGGTGCCGTGTGCGGCGAGGATCAGGTCCATGGGGGACCCGGCTTCTCGTCGATGGCAATCCGGTAGCCCCGCTTGACGACCGTCGCGATGATGTTCTTGTCTCCCAAGGCTGTTCGCAGCCGTAGCACGGCCGTGTCGACGGCGTGCGGATCGTTGCTGTTGCCGGGCAGCACCCGCAACAAGTCGTTGCGCGCGACGACGTCGCCGGGTCGTTGTGCCAGTGCACGCAGGATCGCCATGCCGGACGGCGACAGCAGTTTGATCGAGTCATCGACCAGCACACAGGTTCCGCGGATATCGACGGCGTGGCCGGCGGCGTTCACCGTGCACGACCCCAGCAGCGGTAGCTCCTCGGCGATGTGGCGGGCCAAGGCGCCCAGCCGCATCCGTTCCGGCGCCGACGTCGGGACGCCCTTTCGGATCAGCGGTTTGGAGGTTACCGGGCCGACGCACATCGCGTGCACGTCCGTGCGCAGGGCTTCCAGCAGCTGGTCCTCGATATTGAGCTCGCGGCTGCGCTCGAGCACCGCGGCCGCCGCCGGTGCCGACGTGAAAGTGACGGCATCGAATTGTCGTCGCGCGATCCCGGTGACCAGGTGATCAAAATCACCACCCAATGGTGTTGGCTTCCACCGGTACACCCGGATGGGCACCACGTCGGCGCCCGCGAAACGCAATCCGCCGAGAAATTCCGGGAACGGGTCCCAGGCGTCGGCCGCGCCGTGCAGCTGGATGGCGACTGTGAGTCCGGACACACCCGAATCGAGTAGATATTCCAGCACTTCTTGTGAGGATTCGGACTCAGGAGACCACTCCTCGTGCAGGCCCGCGGCGCGCAGCGCGCCGGTCGCCTTCGGTCCGCGTGAGACGATCCGCGCCGATGACAACGCCGTGATGAGCTGGTTGGCCAGCCCCCATCCCTCGGCCGCGGCGAGCCAGCCGCGAAATCCGATGCCGGTGTGCGCCACCAGGATGTCGGGTGGTTCGGCGATCAAAGCCTTTGTGTTGCAGAGCAGTTCATCATCGTCGGGCAGTGCGATCATGTTGATCGCGGAAGCGCTGCAGACCTCCGCGCCCTGGCGGCTCAGCAGTGCGCACAGCTCCTCGGCACGTCGGGCAGACGTGACCGCCACCCGGTAGCCGGTCAGCGGCGGCGATTGCGGCTGGGCCATATGACTTGTGTATGCCTGAGACATTTCCGCTGCGTTACCAAGCAATTGCTGACGCATTGCCCTTGTTGCGACCGTCATCACACCCTCGCCGGCTCGGCTTGCGGGGCGGACTCCGGCACGCCGGCGACCGGGATCCGCCGGCGCACATACAGCATCCAGGTCAAAATCGCAGCGACGACGTAGGAGGCCAGGAACAGCCAATACGCCGACGTCTCGGTGCCGCTGTCGAGGTAGGACTCGCGCAGTGCCAAGTTGATTCCGACGCCGCCGAGCGCGCCGACCGCAGAGCAGAAGCCGATCAGCGATCCCGACATCGCCCGCGACCAGTGGCGGCGTTCCGCTTCGCCGAGATCCAGCGAGCGACTGCGCGCCTCGAAGATCGACGGGATCATCTTGAACACCGATCCGTTGCCCATCCCCGACAGAACGAACAGAACAATGAAGCCCGTGACGTAGCCGGTCAGTGCGATGGAGCTGCCGCCGCCGTCGTGGTCGTCGAGTGTGCTGATGGTGACCAGTAACGCGGCGGCCAGGATCATGCCGCCCAGGACGCCCAGGGTGACGCGACTACCGCTCATGCGGTCGGCGAGCTTCCCGGCGTAGATCCGGGCCAGCGATCCCAAGAGAGGCCCGACGAAAGCGATCTGCGCGGCGTGCAGCGATGCGTGATTCGCGGTTTCCCCGCTGGCCAAGAAGTTGACCTGCAGCACCTGGCCGAAGGCGAAGGCAAACCCGATCCAGGAGCCGAAGGTGCAGATGTAGAGCAGTGAGACCACATAGGTGTCGCGCTCGAACAGGACCGAACGCAGGGTGCCCACCTCGATGCCGTGGTCGAGGTTGTCCATGAACAGCACCGCTGCGATGCCGACGACCGCCAGCAACACGAGGTAGACCGCGCACACCCAGTACGGCGCTTCGTGGCCCCCAAACGGGTGTGTGGCGAGCACCAGCAGGCCGACCAGCTGGATGACCGCGACCCCGAGGTTGCCGACGCCGGCGTTGATCGCCAGTGCCGCGCCCTTGAGCCGCTGTGGGTAGAAGGCGTTGACGTTGGCCAGCGAGGCCGCGTAGTTGCCGCCGCCCAGCCCGGTCAGCGCCGCGCACAACACAAACCACCACAACGGGAGGCCGGGGTTGGCCAGCAGGACGATGGTGCCGACAGTCGGAATCAACAGCACGAACGCCGAGAACGCCGTCCAGTTTCGGCCGCCGAATTTGGCGATGCCCAACGTGTAGGGGATCCGCACGCAGCCACCGACCAGGGTGGCAACGGCGCCGAGCAGCAGTTTGTCGCCGGCTGAGAAGCCATAGACGGATGCGGGCATGAATAGCGCCATCACCGACCAGAGGGACCAGATGGAAAAAGCGACGTGGTCCCCGGCCACCGTGCAAAGCAGGTTGCGGCGCGCAACGTTCTTATTGCCACCCTCCCAGGCCGCGGCATCTTCCGGATTCCAGTCCGTGATGCGGTGTTTGCGGCGTCCAACCGCGGGCATACCGATCCTCTCGTCAAAGAGTCAACTTGAGCCTGGGCGTCAATGCCGCTGTGGGCGGCCCGAAAATGAAGAGGCATGCCCTGCCGTGTGTTTCGATGCTCACATTAGGGGTGGAATCCCGTCAACCCGATTAGGCGGAAATCCGCTGTAAGTTGAATCCCAGTTGTCTGGCAAATCGCTGGAGGGCTGGGTCGGACGGGCAATAATCCGCCCGCTACAAGTGATTTCGTGCGGTTGCGGAATTCAGTGTGAGCTGCAATACACTTCGCGCTATGAGCCGACGAGTGTGGGGTCTACGGACGACGCCAATCGAATTGTCTTGTGGCGCGAGGACTTACCAGACGTCTCCCGCGCGCCAGTCGCACATCAATTCCGCCGAGGTGTCCAAGCTGATCTCGACGGGCAGCACGAACACCGTGCCGTCGTCGCCGGGTGTGCGCGTCGGACCGGTGGGGGTCAGCGCCGACGTCGGCCCGCGCCACGGCGACCACCCGCGCGCCGTATACAGGCTGCGGGCACGGACCGAAGAGCTGAGCGCGCCCAATTGGTAGGCGCCGCGGATCACCTGCTCGCAGCCGTCCATCAGCGCGTGCACCAGGCCCTGGCCCCGGCAGTCTTCCCGCACCGCGACACCTTCTACGTAACCGCACCGCAGCGCTTTGCCGCGGTAAATCAGCCGCCGCTGGACCACCGCGGCGTGCGCGA
>Ga0306926_10009922_pt1 | contig 10505 bp, 8 predicted proteins | sample flu12Cox44000178_FD_203759 | JGI IMG/M metagenome (GOLD analysis project Ga0306926, IMG submission 203759) | Lab enrichment of tropical soil microbial communities from Luquillo Experimental Forest, Puerto Rico - flux8day.12C.oxic.44.000.178 (v2)... | ecosystem: Environmental > Terrestrial > Soil... | reverse complement strand
GCGACGGGCGACAATTTCATGAATATCGTGCAGGATGCGCTGATCAAGAACTACAAGGAGCAACTATACGATCATCTTGCACTTGCCGACCATTTCGAGTTTTCCGAAGACGCCAAGAGCGCCACCTTCCGGCTGCGGGAGAACATCTATTTTCACGACGGATCACCGGTCACGCCGGAGGATGTCAAATGGAGCTACGAGCATTATCACGGCGCGTGGGCCAAGGTGCTGCACGACCGCACCGACCGGATCTCGGTGCTCGACAAGCGCACCATCCGCTTCGACTTCAAGACCCCGTTTCTCGACTTCCCACGGCTGATCGGGACGGCGAATGTGTGCGGCGCGGCCTGGGTGGTGCCGGCCAAATATTACCAGCAAGTCGGACAAGACGGTTTCGCCCAGAAGCCGATCGGCGCCGGCCCTTATAAGCTTGTCGGCCAGGAGCCGGGAGCAAAGCTCGAATTCGAAGCCTTTGAGGGTTATTACCGGCCGGTGCACGTCAAAAACTTCACGATCATCAGCGTGCCGGACCCCGCGACGCGAGTGGCAATGCTCGAGCGTGAGGAAGCGGACATCCTCTATTTCGTCCCAGGGGATCTGGTGGCGCGGGTGCAGAGTGATCCGAAGGTCGTTCTGGCTCCGGTGGTCTCGGGCAACTGGTGGCTCGCATTCCCCGGCTTCCAGGACCCGAAAAACCCGTTCCACGACAAGCGCGTGCGTGAGGCGGTCAGCCTCGCGATCGACCGAGACGCGATGAACCAGGCCGAATGCGCTGGTCTCGGCCGGGTCGACGGCAATTGGATCAACGACGATGTCGAGTACGCGCTCGACTGGCCGAAATGGCCGCGTGATGTCGCCAAGGCGAAGAAATTGATGGCGGAGGCCGGGCACCCCGACGGGTTCAGCTATGATTGGCTGACCCCAGCGCCGCCCTATTATTCGCGCGGCGAGCGCATCATCGCGCAGCTGCAAAGCACGCTCGGCATTCGCGGCAAGATGCAGACCCTGGAACGGGCGGTCTACCAAAAGCGGCAACAGGGCGGGATGAAGGAGTGGCCCGGGGTCAATATCCTGCTCACCGGCGCCCGCATCGGCGCGAGTTGGGCCAATTGGTATGAGACCGAGATCAAATGCGGCGGCATGCTCGCCGCCGACAAATTCTGCGTCCCAGAGCTCGACGCCAAGTACGACAAATACCTGGCTTCCGACAAACCTGAAGAGCGCAAAGCGCTGGCCGAAGAGATCCAGCGGGAGATTCTCGAGAACTACTACTTCGTCCCGGTGTTCCGCCACGCGTTTATGAACGCGATCGGACCGCGCATCAAGGCGACGAAATGGCAAGACGTATTCCCGAGTTATAAGAGCACCGGCTACGCCTATCCTTGGGAAGACATCGAGCTGAAGACGTAGCGTGGGGTTGGAAGTTCGCAAACGGAGAAGAGGGTGAACCATACGACACTGACGCGCCGCGGCGTTCTGAGAATGGCGGCACTGGCGACGACCGCGCTCGCAATGCCATCAGTGCGCAGCGCCCGCGCGGCTGGTACAGTCGTCCCAAAGGGTAAGATGGTGCTGGCCTGGCATACCAATATCGCCGCGCGCTGGCTCGATCCGCAGCAGCACGACGGCACTGCCAGCCCGGACAATTTCATGATGGCGCTGCAGGACGCGCTGATCAAAAACTTCCGCGAGGTCCGTTACGACCACCCGGCATTAGCCGAGGGCTTCGATTTTGCCGAGGACGCCAAGAGCGCCACGTTCCGGCTGCGGCAGGGGCTCAAATTTCACGACGGTTCGCCGGTTACACCCGAGGATGTCAAATGGAGCTATGAGCACTACCGGGGCGCCTGGGGCGAGGTGCTCCACGAGAAGACGCAGGGTGTCGAAACCATCGATGACCGCACCGTCCGTTTCCACTTCAAGGATCCGTTTCTCGATTTTCCGATCCTGCTCGGCACCAGCAATGTCAGCGGTGCGGGCTGGGTGGTTCCGGCGAAATACTATGAGCAGGTCGGGCAAGAGGGATATCTGAAGAAGCCGATTGGTGCGGGACCTTACAAGCTCGCCTCGCAGCAACCGGGAGTGCGCCTCGATTTCGAGGCTTTTGATGACTATTACCGGCCGGTGCACGTCAAACAGTTCACGATGGTCAGCATTCCGGAAGCAGCGACGCGCGTCGCGATGCTCGAACGCGGCGAGGCGGACATCATGTATTTTGTGCCCGGCGAGCTGATCGACCGGGTCAAGAGCAACCCGAAATTGACCTTGGCACCGGTCGTTTCGGGAAATTGGTGGCTCGAATTCCCCGGCTTCCAAGACCCTAAGAACCCGTTCCACGACATACGCGTGCGCCAGGCCGTGAGCCTCGCGATCGACCGCGACGCGATCAATCAGGCGGAATGCGACGGGATGGGAAAAGTCGACGGCAACTGGATCAATGACGACGTCGAATACGGCATGGAATGGCCGAAATGGGAGCGCAACCTCGGCAAGGCCAAGCAGCTGATGACCGATGCCGGCTTTCCCAACGGCTTCAACGTCGCCTGGGTTACCCCAGTGCCTGACTATTATTCGCGCGGCGAACGAGTGGTGTCGCAATTACAGAGCATCGGCATTCGCTCGAAACTCCAGGTCATGGAGCGCGGCGTCTTTCTGAAGCGGCTGCAAGGCGGGTTGAAGGAGTGGCCCGGGGTGCAGATTATCATGAACGCCGCGCGGGTTGGCGGTACCTGGTCGAACTGGTACGACTCGTTCGTGAAATGCGGCGGCTTCAACGGCAAAGACCGCAACTGCGTGCCGGAGCTGGACGAGAAGTTCAACAAATATCTGTCCTCGACCGACCGCAAGGAACGGCAGGACCTCGCCGCCGCAATCCAGCGCGAAATTCTCGAGAACTACTATTTTGTACCAGTGTTCCGGCACGCTTTCGTCAATGCAATCGGGCCACGGATCACACAGAAGAAATGGCAGGACGTGTTCCCGACCTTCGCCACTAGCGGCTACGCCTATCCGTGGGAGGACATCGCGCTGACCGAGACTGCGGCGGCAGAAAAGTGAGAGCTCGCTAGGGAGTAGTGGCGATGGCCCGGTTCATGGTGCGGCGGACGCTTTACGCCATCGTCACCTTGTTCATCCTCAGTCTGACGATTTTCGCTGTGGTCAGACTGACCGGTGACCCGGTCACGTTATTGGCCGAACCCGGCGCGCGTGCCGAGGACCTCGATCGCGTGCGCGCCGAGTGGGGGCTCGACCGCCCGTGGCCGGTGCAATATCTCGCCTTCGCCAGGAATGTCTTGACCGGACAGCTGGGCAAATCGTTCAACTACGAAATGCCGGTCAGCACGCTCTATTTCCAGCGTCTGCCCAACTCACTGGAATTAGCGCTGGCGGCGACGTTGATTTCGTTCTTCATCGGCATACCGGCCGGGATCATCTCAGCCGTTCGAGTCAACAGCGCGTGGGACAATGTCGGCAAGACCGTTGCATTGCTTGGTCTGTCGGTTCCCGGCTTTTGGCTCGGGCTGCTGATGATCCTGATATTTTCCGTGTGGCTGCATTGGTTGCCGACGAGCGGGCAAGGCGGCTGGCAGCATTTGATCATGCCGTCGTTGGCGCTCGGCTGGTACTTTGCAGCCTCACTATTGCGACTGACCCGCTCCAGCATGCTTGAGGTCTTGCGCAGCGAATATGTCAAGCTGGCGCGGTTGAAGGGCCTGCCGGGCTACGTTGTGCTGGCCGTGCACGCTTTCAAGAACGCCATGATCCCGGTGCTGACTCTGGCCGGTGTCAATCTCGTCGTCATGATCAATGCGGCTGTAATCATCGAGGTGATCTTCGCCTGGCCCGGCATTGGCCGGCTTCTCTACGAGGGGATCTTCCAGCGCGATTTTCCGCTCGTGCAGGGGGTGGTGATGGAGGCCGGGATCATGATCGTGTTGATCAATCTGATCATCGACCTCCTTTATGCCTACATCGATCCACGCATTCGTTTGACCAAGTAGGTGCGCCATGGTCTCCACCATCGAAGAGACACGTGCTTCGCCAGTTCCAGTCGTGGCGCGAGAGTTCGCGAATGTCGCGGGGCGCTGGACCAGCTTGGCGCGGCAATTGCCGGTGCTGCCGCTCGCTATTCTGGTACCGTTCATCTTGCTCGCGCTTTTCGCCGATTGGATCGCCCCTTACGACCCCACCGAACCGATCCCGGGGGCGAAGATCTTCGAGCCGCCATTCTGGATGCAGGGCGGCAGCGCCCATGCATTGCTCGGAACCGATTTCCAGGCGCGCGATCTCCTGAGCCGCCTGATCTTCGGCGCCCGGGTATCGCTGATCGTCGGGGTGACCGGAACCATTGTCGCCGGCAGCATCGGCACCGCGCTGGGCATCCTCTCCGGCTATCTCGGCGGCTGGGTGGACCAGGTGATCATGCGGGTGACCGACGCTTGGCTCGCGTTGCCGGCCCTGGTCTTTGCGATCTTTCTGGCGACGATGGTCGGTCCTAGCATGTGGAACATCGTCCTGATACTCGGTCTCGTCTATTGGACCCGCTATGCCCGCGTCATTCGCGGAGAGGTGTTGAGTCTGCGCGAGCGCGAGTTTGTCAAATTGTCCGAAATAGCCGGCGGTTCGCGGGCGCGGGTTATTTTCCGCCACATTCTGCCCAATGTGTTGAACTCTACGATGGTGCTGGCCAGCCTGACGATCGGTGTCGTCATCATCGCCGAAGCCTCGCTGAGCTTTCTCGGCGTCGGGGTGCCGCCGCCCGAGCCCGCCTGGGGCTCGATGCTGGCCGATGGCCGTTCGATGTTGATGGTCGGCGATTGGTGGCTGACCGTGTTTCCGGGTCTCGGCATTCTGCTCGTCGTACTGGCGACGCAGTTGCTCGGCGACTGGCTGCGGGTTCGGCTCGACCCGCAATTGCGCAACATGTAGGTCCGTAGCATGGCCGCTCTGCTGCAGGTGTCGAACCTGCAGACCTATTACTCCTCGTTTGGCGGGGCGCGCGTCGTCAAGGCGGTCGACGGCGTCAGCTTTACCCTCGGCGAGGGCGAGACGATCGGCCTCGTCGGGGAATCCGGCTGCGGCAAGACCACGACCTGCCTGTCGATCGTCGGTCTGCTTCCTTCTGCGGCACGTGTGGTCGGCGGCAGCATTGCATTCGCCGGGGAGGAGATCACAACAAAACGGCCGCGCGAGATGCGCCGGATCAGAGGCCGCCAGATCGCCATGATCCTGCAGGATCCGATGGCGTCGCTGAACCCGCTCTTCAGCATCTACACGCAAGTCGCCGAACCGGCCTATTACCATCAGGCGATCCGTGGCCGTCCGTTGCGGCGGAGGGTGCAGGAGCTGCTGCGCTCGGTGCGCATTCCATCTCCCGCGGTGCGCATGCGCGAATATCCCCATCAGATGTCAGGCGGCATGCGCCAACGCGTCGTCGGCGCGATCGCAATGGCGGGGGGGCCAAAGCTGATCATCGCCGATGAGCCCACGACCAACCTCGACGTCACCATCCAGGCCCAGTACCTGGAAGTGTTGAAGGATATCCAGCAGCAGAGCGGCGTGGCGCTGATCTTCGTTACCCACAATCTCGGCATCGTCGCCAAGATGTGCGACAAGATGGCGGTGATGTACGCCGGCAAGATTGTCGAACAGGGTTCAGTGCGCGATCTGTTCCGCTCTCCAATGCATCCCTATACTCGGGCGTTGCTCGGATCGATGCCCAAGCTTGGCAGCAAAGACCCGCTCTACGCGATCCCGGGACACCCTCCGAACCTTGCCCAGCTGCCGTCGGGCTGTGCGTTCCATCCCCGCTGCGCCCACACCATGCCGCAATGCGTGAGCCGGGAGCCCGAGGACCGGCATGTCGACACCAACTGGACAGCGAAATGCTGGCTCACCGACAAGCAAGCACAGGAGGAATATGTCAGCGCCACTGCTTGAGCTGCAGAGTGTCCAGAAATATTTCCCGGTCAGCACTGGGACGCTGCTGCGGCGCAAGCTCGGCTGGGTCAAGGCCGTCGACGGTGTGGATTTCGCAGTCTGGCCAGGCGAGACACTGGGGCTGATCGGCGAGTCGGGCTGCGGCAAAACGACGACCTCTAAGTTGATCTTGCTGCAGGAGACCCCCACCGGCGGGACGATCCGCTTCGGCGGCCAGGACATCTGCAAGCTGCAAAACCAAGAGCTGATGCGCTATCGCCGCGAAGTGCAGGTGGTGTTCCAGGACCCCTACAGTTCGCTCAGTCCGCGCATGCGGGTCGGCGACATCGTGGCTGAGCCGTTGGAGATCCACACCAATCTTTCGCGCGAAGCGCTGCACGAGCGGGTGGCCGAGGTTCTCGAGCTCGTCGGACTTCAGCCGGAAGTGGCGCGGCTGTTTCCCCACGAATTCAGCGGCGGCCAGCGGCAGCGGATCGCGATCGCCCGGGCGCTGGCGACCCACACGCGGCTAATCGTGCTCGACGAGCCGGTCTCGGCGCTCGACGTGTCGATCCGCGCGCAGATCATGAACCAGCTGGAGCACCTGCAGCAGACATTGGGGGTGAGCTATCTGTTCATCGGCCATGACCTGGCCACCGTGGCCCATATCAGCCATCGGATCGCGGTCATGTATCTCGGACAGATCGTCGAGCTCGCCGACAGCCTCGAGCTGTGCACCAAGCCGCTCCATCCTTATACCCAGGCCTTGTTCACCGCAGCGTTGCCGTCGCATCCCGACCAAAGGCACGAGAAGCTGACCATCAGCGGCGAGGTGCCGAGCGCTCTAGACCCGCCCTCGGGTTGCCGTTTCCATCCGCGTTGCCCGCATGCGATGCCGCTCTGCGCGCGCGAGGTCCCTGTGCGCAAAGAGGTTGCCCCGCAGCACGCGGTTGCTTGCCATCTCTACTGAACGCAGCCGCCCGAACCGCTCGGCATTCACAGCCCGCTGCTCGAGCAAAGCTCCTGAAGCCGGGCGGCAATCTTGCGGGTGACCGACGGAAAGGGATCCTGATCCAGCATGCGCGCGATTTTCTGCCCGTAAGCCCAGCAGAGGAGAAGGGCGGGTCGCGCCAAATCCGGATCCCGCCAGGCGCGCTCGCAGAGGTCGATGAGCAGGGCCATCTCCTTCTTCGGCACCCAGCGCGCCAGCTCGTCGAGGTCGGCGGGTGCGAGCGGCAGCGGGCCTGAATTGGCGAAATCCTCGGCATTCTGCGGCATCGACAGCGCACTCCACTAATGATTTCCCCGGAGCCTTTCGCGCCGTGAGCCGCATGGCCCCGGGCCTATCCTCGGAGGATAACGGAGAATTGCATATTACTCGACCCTTTACCCCCTGCAATCCACCAAAATTTTCAGTAATGTGTAATAATAGAGCGGCAATTTAACGTCTGAAAGAGCCGGTGTAACCATAATGCCTTTTTGTACAAAGTACGGGCAAGCATGGTGGACAGGATGGATGATAATAAGATATTAAGAGAATATGGCATATCTCTCGCTTGTCATTATCCCGTAATGGGCAATTTGAACCTTTGGCTGTCCACTCTGTGAGGGGCAGCGCCTCAGATTGATCGACGCAGCAAGGCCGTGAAGCCGCCGATGCGATTTAGACCAACTTTCTTTCGGCGCAAGATGCAGTGCAGCGACGCTCGGCTGCTTCAGACGACGCTCGAAAATATCGGCGAGGGTCTGAGCGTGTTCGACGGCCGAGGGCAACTGATCGTCTGGAACGCCCGCTTTTGCGAGCTGCTGGATCTGCCGCGGGATATGTCGGCCGGTGCCCCGCTGCGCGACATCCTGATGCTCCAGGCGACGCGCGGGGACTTCGGTGGCGGCGATCCCGAAGCCGAGGTTGCCTGGCGATTGCAAGCGTTTTTTCGCGAGGTCCCGAAGGCTTACGAACGCGTTACTCCGGGCGGCCGGGTTTTGCAGATACGCCGCCGTGGAATGCCTGACGGCGCGATCGTCACGGTTTACTCCGATATTACCGAGATCAAGGCGTCCGAGCGGAAATTGATCCGCGCGCGAAGCCAAGCAGACATGGCAAACCGCGCCAAGAGCGACTTTCTCGCGAACATGAGCCATGAATTGCGCACCCCGCTCAACGCGATCATCGGCTTTTCCGAAATTATTTCTCAAGAGCTGTTTGGGCCTATCGGCAATGAAAAATACCTGGAGTATATGAAAGACATCGTCAAAAGCAGTCATCATCTGTTGGCGATCATCAACGACGTGCTCGACATGTCGAAGATCGAAGCGGGGAAGCTCGAGCTCTCGAAAGAGGCGTTGAATATCCAGGCGGTGATCGGCGAAGTCATCCGCATGATGCGGGAGCGGGCCGAGTGCCGCGGCATCGAGCTGATTGCCGAACTCGCCGACGCCGAAATCGATACCTGGGCAGATGAGCGGGCAACGAAGCAGATATTCCTCAACCTTTTGTCCAATGCGATAAAATTTTCGAAGGAAGGGGGATGCGTCTACATCCGGATCGCCGCCGACTTGCCCGACCTCGCGGTCGTGGAGTTCGAGGACTTCGGGATCGGCATGAACGAGGAAGAACTGGAGCGAGCGCTGCAGCCGTTCGGCCAGGCGAAGCCGTCAACCACGCGCAATTATGGCGGTACAGGCCTCGGCCTGCCGATCACCAAGGGCCTGATCGAAGCGCACGGGGGAAGATTGGAAATCGATAGCCGTGCCGGGTACGGCACGCTCGTCCGTGTCATTCTTCCGGCCGAGAGAAAGGCGCTGACCGCGAGCGCCTGACCGGGTCTATTCGACGATCGGCACAACCGGACCCCCACGCAGGACGCGAAACAGCAGGATCCCGGGAAGGACGCCGGCGGTGATGATCGCCATGATTTGGAAGCAACCGGTATAGGCGGCAAAGGTGGCCTGATCTATGGCTTGGGCGGGCAGTTGAGCGACTACGGCCCCGTCCCGCATCAAATCGGTAAAGTTGGAGTGGATTTTTGCCTGCAGCACGGCCGTCATCGTTGCTACGCCTGTTGCGCAGCCGAGCTGCCGCAACAGGCTGTAGACCCCCGCCGCGTCGGTGCGCTGGTCTGGTGCGAGCGTCGAGAAGGCGAGTGCGCTGAGGGGAGTGAACAACAGCCCGATGCCGAGCCCCTGGAGGGCGCTGGCAGACGCCAGCCAGATCCCGCCATCATTCGTCGGCACCCGCGAAATCAATAGCAGGGCGCCAGCCGTAATCAGTAATCCGCTCGCCAGGAAAACGCGATGGTCGATCCGCTCGATCAGGTAGCCGACAACGAACATCATCGCCATGGTCCCGATCCCGCGCGGCGACAAGGCGAGCCCGGCCTGGGTTGCATCATAACGCAGCGGGCCCTCGCTCAATGCCGGCAAAAAGACAATTGTCGTGAATAGGATCGCCCCCACGATGAAGTTGTAGAACACGGAGGTTACAAAATTCAGGTTACGAAACACTTCGAACTTGAATAATGTAAACTGTGACCGTATACCCCGGACGGCGATCGCGGCCAAGGCAACTATCGCAATAGCTGCTTCAGCGATGATCTCCGCCGAGAAAGACTGCGCTGCGCCAATGCTGCGCTCAAGCGCGATTTGAAGCGAACCGACGCCAAGGACCAGCAATACAATCCCGATCGTATCTATCTGGGTTCTGGCGTCGAGCTCAGCCGTCGCCGGCAACTGGCCGACACCTAAAATCGCGATAAATCCCAAAGGAATGTTGAGTGCGAAGATCCACCGCCACGAGCTGAGGTCGGTGATCACGCCGCCGAGCACCGGGCCGAGGATCGGACCGGCCATGATCGTGCCGCCCCATATCGCCAACATTCGGCCATGGTCGCGCTGCGGATAGATATCGAGAAGGATGGCCTGTGACAAAGGCTGGATAATGCCCGCCGCTGTGCCCTGGATCAGGCGGAACTGGATCAGTGCGCCCGGCGACGGCGCAATTGAGCAGAGTAAGGAGGCAAAGACGAAGAGCCCGATCGAGCCGGCAAACAGCTGCCGGGCCCCATAGCGGCGCCGTAACCATCCGGTCAATGTGGCCATGACGGCAGAGGCGCACAAATAGCTGGTCATTACCCACGACCCGAGATCGACTCCGCCTCCGAGATTTTGCTCGAGTTGCGGCAACGCCACATTGGCGATCGTCGCGTCGAAGGCCTGCATGGCGGTCGCCGTGATTAATGCCACCGCGACCTGCCGCCGGCTCGATCCCGATAGAATGGTTGCGTCCAAGCTCATCCGGTTCCCGGCTCACCGATCGCGGACCAAGCACGGACCCGAACGCGCCGTATCGCGAGAAGCGCAACGGCGGTCGCGCTCGAATGGCAGTGGCAGGGCACTTATCAGGCCGGATATTCGGCCACGAGTCTCGCGCTCTCGAGATAATCGATGCACTTTTTTGGTAATAGACTAGAGCGTGTCGTCAATTGAGCCAAATCATAGCGGCGGCGAGGTGGACGGCAGCCAGGAAATTTCGGGCGGTTTTGTCGTAGCGTGTGGCGATGGCACGGAATTGCTTGAGTTTGCAGAAG
>Ga0306926_10009921_pt1 | contig 10505 bp, 8 predicted proteins | sample flu12Cox44000178_FD_203759 | JGI IMG/M metagenome (GOLD analysis project Ga0306926, IMG submission 203759) | Lab enrichment of tropical soil microbial communities from Luquillo Experimental Forest, Puerto Rico - flux8day.12C.oxic.44.000.178 (v2)... | ecosystem: Environmental > Terrestrial > Soil... | reverse complement strand
CGTTGAGGCTTAGGAGGTTTGTGAGCCTTTTGCCGATTTTCGTTCTGTCGATGCTTTGTATCGGGCCCCCACAGAGCGACTGGTCCGGTCCGTAGGCTTCAGCGTTTGAGAGCTTCCCGCTTCTAGCCTGCTATCGCGGGGATCAGCCTTCGCCGGGTCATGGGCTTCACCATGATGAGTTTCCTGGTGGGTGTCGTTGTGTTCGGGGTAGCTTTGTTAGTCCTGTGTAGGTGTTAACTCGCCCTGTCGCCTGGCGCGCAGCCAGAACCAGATTGACACCCTCCGCGGCCAGGCCCTCCGCGACCGCCGAGCCAATGACCACACTACCGCCGGTGATGACGGCTGCTTTACCTTTCAACTCGAGATCCATAGTTATGGGGAGACTGGCCTGCTCGCCGGGCATAATGCGAGCAAAATTCCGCGGCTTACTTGACAATGAGTACCTTGGTACGGTCGATAGTCGCGGCGACAGCCATGATCAGAACTGCCCCGAAGACGATCTGCTGCGCAAAGATATTGACTCCAATGAACGTCATTCCAACGCGGACGACAGATATAATCAAGGCGCCAATGGCCGTGCGGCCGATCCCGCCGGCGCCCCCGGTGATGGCGGTTCCACCGACTACAACGGCTGCGATTGCAGGTAGCAGAAGCTCGTTCGCCAGAGTCGGTGAGCCACTGCTCAGTCTGCCGGCGAGAAGAATTCCCGCCAAGGCAGCCAACATTGCCGACAACGCGTACGCAATGACTTTTTGGTGATTGACCGCGACACCCGAAGCCCAGGTTGCTGCTTCACCAGCTCCGATCGCGGTGCTATAGCGGCCAAAGGCCGTGTAACACTGCGCCAAAATCCCAATGCCGCCAACGGCCGCAGCGACAATAATCACGTTCGGTACCCCGAAGAAGCGCCCGATTATCCAGCTCAGGAATGACCGGCCAGTGTCACCGATCGTGATCGACCGTCCCTGGGACATGACCAGCGCGGCTGCGGCCGCCAATCCGCTGGTCGCGAGGGTTACGATAAAGGATGGGATCCGTAGCCACACATGAACTATGCCGCTAAAGCAACCAATCGCTAAACCCGCCAGAAGGGCGGCGGGGAATGCCCAATACCCTGCTCGATTTAGTGTTACGGCTATGATGACGCTGCTCAAGGACGCGACCGCTTGAATTGACAGATCAATCCCTCCAAGCATCACAACAAAGGTAACGCCGGCGGCCAGGATGAATAAGGTTGCCGTGTCCGCCATAACAACCACCAAAGTGTCGATACTGACAAAGCCGGGCTTCAAGATGCCGATGAGCGCCACGAGCCCGATCAATACAAGAAAAGGTGCGCTCGTGCGGATCCATGGGCCGAGAGAAAGCCAATTCGCTGCAGTGGCAGTGTCCGTGCGCATCTTGCTCATTCGTTCGCTACACCATGTGACGGATGAGCTGGACCTGAGAGGGCTTGGTGCCCGGTGGTGCCTCAAATCGCGCCGTGACCTGTCCGTCGCGCATGACCAGGATCGAGTGAGACAGTCCGATCGTTTCTTCCAGGGTGTCAGCTGTGAGAACTATCGCTATTCCGCTCTCCGAAAGATCGCGAATCAACTCATAGACCTCTTCCTTGGCACCGACATCAAGCCCGCGGGTCGGGTGATCAAAGATCAAGATTCGGGAGCGCGCATTCATCCACTTACTGAGAACAACCTTTTGCTGGTTGCCGCCGCTGAGATTCAAACAGAGGGTGTCGACATTTGGCGCACGGATTCGGAGTTTTTCGATCCAACGCCTCGCCAACTTCCGTTCGCGGAGTGGATTGATTAGACCGGCAACTTTAGCTGTTGCCAAACTGGCAAGCGTCACATTTACAGCAACAGATAAAGGCTGGACCAGGCCTTCGACCCGTCGTTCGCGGGGAAGGTAGCCAATCCCCAGATCGGCCGCTTGGGATGGAGAGGTTAAACGGACCGACTGGCCGTTGACCTGCAGCGTACCGTGGGTTTGTGGAAGAAACCCGAAGAGCGTGCGCGTCAGTCCTTCCCGACCGGAGCCGATCACGCCGGCTATGCCGAGAACTTCTCCCTGGCGGAGGGTAAAATCCACGCCTTTGTACACACCGCTCACTGTCAGACCGCTGGCCTGCATCACGATTTTGGGCGATGGCGGCTTTTGACGCGACTCTCGATAGTATTCGGCGTGGCGGTCGCGGCCGACCATTAGCTGATGGAGTTGTGGTACCGTCGCGTTGCCGGTTGGCATCTCAGCGACTACCCGGGCGTCCTTCATAACATAAACGCGGTCGCTCATCGCCAGGACCTCGTCAAGGCGATGCGAGACGAAGAGGAAGCTCGCCCGCCGCTTCAGCGTGCGAATGCGAGCAAACAGAATGTCGATATCACGCTGTTCAAGCACTGAAGTCGGCTCATCCAACAGAATCAGCAGATGCCGGTCGGTCCGCTCTTCCAGCGCTAGCGCCTTCGCGAGTTCAACCATTTGACGAGCGGCAAAGTTCAGCTCAGAAGTCCGGGTACGAGGCTCGATATCAATCTGGACCTTGGCAAGCTGTCGCCGCGCGGCATCATTCAGCCGGCGCCGATCGATGATGCCGAGCCGGACAAACTCCGCTTCCTGGCCGAGATAGATATTTTCGGCAACGGTAAGGTTTGGGAGCAGAGACTGCTCCTGGAATACGATTCCGATCCCTGCAGCATTGGCATCGCTTGGCTTCCGTAGAATGACCGGCTGGCCGTCGAGCCGGAGCGAGCCGCGATCCGGGGTATACACACCGGCTAGGATCCGCATCAATGTCGATTTACCCGCGCCATTCTCGCCGACCAGGCCAACGACTTCATTCTCGCCGATCTCCATGCTCACATCGTCGAGCGCCTGGACGCCGGCGAAGGCTTTGCTTACCTGACCGATGGAGAGCATCACCTATTTCACGATCTTGAGGCGCGCCCGGTCAATGGAAAGCGCAACTGCGACAATAATCAAGAGACCCTGTACCGCTTGCTGCAGGTAAGGTGAAATGCCAAGCAGCACCATTCCGTTGGCCAGGACAGCAATGATAAGAACGCCAACCAGGGTGTTTAACACGCCGCCTTCGCCCCCGGTCAGCGCGGTGCCTCCTGCCACGACGGCAGTGATGGTAAAAAAAAGCCGGCCACTTCCGATCAGTGCGTTCCCTTGGCCAAGCTGCGCCGCTGACAACAGTCCTGCCAAGCCATACAGCGCGCCGGCCATTGTGAAAACAATGACCTTCACTCGTTTAACCGGGATGCCCGATAACACCGCCAGATCCTCGCCACCGCCAATCGCATACACATAACGGCCAACAGTCGTAAAACGCTCAAACACCCAGGTGAGGCCAAGGGCGGCGAGCGCCACCCAGACAGCCAGCGGAAATTCAAGCCATCGGGTAAGCGCCAAGGCGCGAATACCGGGATCCAGCACCCGCACGCTCGAACCACCTAGAGCTAGCGTTGCCAGCCCTACGCCGATAAACCACATGCCAAGCGTGGCCATGAAGGACGGTATCCGCAGATTGACGTGAACCAGACCGTTCAAGCAACCGAGCGCGGCGCAGGCGATCAGTGCCGCGACGGGCCCGATCCAGCCGAGGGCGTTCGCGTTGCTGTCGTTGCGGACGAGCAGGCTGATCACCACTGAACCGACAGCCAAAACACCTTCCACTGACAGGTCAATGCTCCCGAGCAGGATTACAAATGTCTCCCCCAGTGCCAGCACCAGCGGAATGGCCGCCAGATTCGCAATTCGAATGAGGTTATTGAATTCGAAGAAACGCGGATTCAGTACACCGATGACGAGTGCCAGACCAACTAATGCGAGGAAGGGGGCGAAACGCTTCAGCCGGGCAGAGCCTCTCTGCGTCAGGCCTTGCCGGTGATTCCGCACGGGGGGCGCTGCGCTTGTCTCACCAGTTTGTGAGGGCTGGCTGCCGGTCTGAGGATCCATAGGGGGAGTAAGGGAGGTGAGACATGAGAAGCTGAAAGTGAGAGGTGATGGGGAGAGCGGCGTATTGGAGGTTGGAGTGATGGAGTAATGGAGTCATGAATGGGTCAAGATTGTCTGGCTTCGCCAAGCAACACTCCAAACCATTTCACTCCGTTGCCGACCTACTCCCCTTTCTCTGGTCGCGGCATTTTCTGATAAGATCCACGAACCGATTGGTCAAAATCGATGATAGAGCCCGTCATCATCCCAGATTCTTCGGAGGCAAGAAAAGCGATTGCCCGAGCGACCTCATCAGGTTTCAGCATGCGCCCGAACGGCAGTTCCTTCTCGGCCTTCTCTTTCCAGCCATCCGTGGCTCCATGGTAGAGACGCATGATGCGGTCCTCACCTGGGGTGTCGGTCCAGCCAATGGCCAGGCCATTGACACGGATACGGTGTGACATCAGGCCGAAGGCCACGTTCTTGGTTAGCGTCAAGAGAGCGCCCTTGGATGCACTGTAAGCAGTGATGAACGGTGGTCCGCCATGCGCAACGACGCTCAGGACGTTGACAATGGAGCCTCTTATCTTCTCCCGGAGCATGATTCGAGCAGTCGCTTGAATCAGGAAAAACGGAGCTCGGACGTTGGTATCAAAAATTTGATCAAACAGCTCCGGAGACGTATCCAGGATCGTACCGCGGTCTGTGATCCCTGCGGAGTTCACCAGAACATCGATTCGTTGGAACTTGCGGTCCGCAGCTCCCACCACCTTGAAGCAATCCTCAAGTTTGCTGAGGTCTGCCGGAACAAATTCGGTCGCACATCCCCGCTTGGTCAACTCCTGCGCAATTCTTTCGCCGTTACGGGCGTTGCGGCCACAGATCACTATTCCCCTAGCTCCGCGCTCAGCAAAGAGCCGGGCGGTTGCTTCCCCGAGACCTTGCGTACCGCCAGTGACGACGGCTACCTTTTCCGACATTTGAGCGAGTTCGTTGGCCGGCATAGGTTGAGGGATCAGTAATGAGTATTCAGTGATCCTGGTTTCTGGCGATCGATGGGCGTCTGGCTCCAATTCAAGATCTTGGCCGCGCCTGAGCCTGAACAGAAGAACACTGACCACTGATTACTGACTACTGATCGCACCTTTCACAAAGCGAGTTAACCCGGATCGGATGGGTCAACTAACTAGCCCGAATCTGTCCGGTCACGCGACTCCACAAATCGGTGAAGTCAACCTTTGGCTCTGATTCGATATGAGTCTTGTAAAATTCGTCCGCATTGTCTTTGGTGACCAGGACCCCCGTCCCGTAGAATTCGCGGTGTTCTTTTGGTTCTTTGGCCGGGTCGAGTTTTCCGCTCTTGGCGGCGTAGGCGATCGCCAGGCCCATGCTGCCCTGCCAGAACGGGTCCCAAGAGACGGTAGCAGCGAATTCTCCGGCACGGACCGCGTCGACCGCAACCTTGATACCGTCAATACCGGTGATAGGTACCTTCCCGGCCAGATTTTCCGCCCGCAGCGCCTCCAGTGCGCCGGTCCCCATATCGTCGTTAGCAGCCCAAATACCTTTGATCTGGTCGCCGAATCGGGTCAGCCAGGCACTGACAATAGTGAACGCTTCGTTGGCCTTCCAATTAGCGACTTGGAAATCGAGCAATTTCACGTTTGGATTGTCTTTCAAAACTTGTTCCATACCGGCCTTCCGCTCGATCGCCGGGGTATTGGAAATGATCCCGCCGAGGGCCACGATGCCCCCTGAGCCGCCAATGGCCTGGACCAAAGCCTTGGCAGTTTCCTGTCCGTATCGGATCCCATCGAAAGAGATGTGAGCAACATAATTTGGGTTGAAATCCCAGGGGTGCAGGTCGGCAGGTTTGTTCCATTGTGTTACGACGTAGGCTCCCGCCTTGACACAGGCCTCAACTATCGGGCGAGCATCCGGGCTGTCGTTCGGGTCAACATTGAGGCAAATGTTTCCGCCGGTCTTCGCCAGAATCGCACGAATGTCGGCGATACCCTTTTCGCTGTCTCCCTCGGTGACAAGAGTGACATACTCGGCGCCGATTGCCTTGGCAAAAGCCTGGCCACCCTGATTCCAGGTAGCGTGGTATGGGTTGGACAGGGACCGGATTGAATTGACGACGGTTGGTGTTCCGGCCGCGAAAAGGCGGCGCGGGGCGATCGACATCGCCGCAGTCGCGCCGGCTAGCGTCGCGGTACGGCGAAGGAAAGTCCTGCGGGGAATCGGCAGGCCGATGGAATGTTTAGCTGTAGCGCTCATGGTTGCTTCCCTGTTGGCAGACTCCGCAACTTCTCGGGCAAAGTCTGATTCGCGGTAATGGGGGGAGAAAGTCCGAATCATCGTACAGGCGCATGTGGAAAAATCAAGGCGGCGGGTCGTGCGAAAGCGACAAGGTCTGGTAGGGCGAGGTCCCCTGCGGCCAGGACGCATGAGTATGGCTAAGGTACCATGAGCATGGGCGAACAGGACCATGAGCATGGCTAACACACCAGAGAGGATCGTTCTCACGCGGCACTGTTGTCAAGATAATTCTTACAGATTGCATAACTGTTATGAATTATCCCCATCCTATCCCCAGGTTATTCCCATGCGTCGGGGATCAAACGAAAGCTGGGTCCATTGCTACCTCCACCCACCATCCCTCCTTTGGTCTGATATGAATACGATTCGAAAGCGATTATCGCGCGCTATGGCGAACCGGAGAACGGCGGTTTAGAACTCATGCTTGGTCGTGATGAGTGGAAGACAAAGCAAGGGGGGAAGGTATTCGCTATTTTAGAGGACGGAAAAGGCGTGGCATGCGATGATGAGCAGGTGCGTGCTTCCGATCGTGAGATCGTCGACCCTGGTGTGGCTCGCGGGCAATGGTGGCACCGCCTGGGTGATGGACGCATTCAGTGCGATCTTTGTCCGCGCGAATGCAAGCTGCACCCTGGCCAACGTGGATTTTGCTTTGTCCGCCAAGCCCGAGACGACGGAATTGTGCTGACGAGCTACGGGCGGGCATCGGGATTTTGCATCGATCCAATAGAAAAGAAGCCGCTTAATCACTTCCACCCCGGGACAAGCGTATTATCGTTCGGGACGGCCGGCTGCAATCTTGGCTGCCGGTTTTGCCAGAATTGGGACATTTCCAAGGCGCGCGCCATTGATCGAGTAGGCGACTGGGCGTCGCCCGAAGATGTGGCGGAAGCGGCGGTCCGGACCGGCTGCCGTAGTATAGCGTTCACCTACAATGATCCCGTGATTTTTGCGGAATACGCGATGGACTGTGCGCAGGCAGCCCACCAGCGCGGTATCAAGGCGGTGGCGGTCACGGCCGGATACGTGAACGCAGAACCGCGCACAGAACTCTACGCAAATATGGACGCGGCCAATGTTGATTTGAAGGCGTTTACGGGGGAGTTCTACCACAAACTTTGCTATGGCGAATTGGAGCCGGTGCTTGACACTTTGCGCTGGCTTGTAACCGAAACCAACGTCTGGCTGGAAGTTACGACTCTTCTTGTTCCCGGCTTTAACGATTCGGACGAAGAGATCGCACGCCTCAGTGAGTGGTTCCGGGACAATCTTGGCCCGGATGTCCCGTTGCATTTCACTGCGTTTCATCCTGACTTCAAAATGCTCGACGTGTGCCCGACACCGCCTGAAACCCTTCTCCGAGCGCGCGTCCGAGCGCTAGACGCTGGGCTGCACTATGTATACGTGGGCAACGTTCACGATGTCGCAGGCGGCTCGACCTATTGCGCTTCGTGCGGCCAATTGCTTATCGAGCGAGACTGGTATGAGCTCGGGCGCTGTAACCTCGACCGGCATGGCTGCTGCAAGTTCTGCGGCGCACCTCTGCCGGGCCAGTTCGACGCGGAGCCCGGGAGTTGGGGAAGGCGTCGTGTTCCAGTGTCGATCCAAGGCTAGAGGGCGGTACGGCCGGGTCAGGCCAATAGTTATGCCGCGAGGTTTTAACCGATCGAGTTCGTGGGCTGACTCGGTTGTTGTACGGCCGGAAGTATCGCGAAGTCAGGAAAGCTGCTATCCAACTCCCAGGCGGATGATCGCTTCCTGAAAAGGGGAGGGGAGGCGCTCTTTCGGGTCTAAACACAACGGGTGTGAGTGGGACGGCGACATACTGGGTGAAGAGATGTCAGCCAGTCACGGTCCTGGTAATTCCGGCGGCCGGTTCCCAACGATCGTGGCGAGGTTGTAGGTGTCGTAAGAGCTACTCAGCGTAAGCTATGCTTTACAAGTTTCAGAGCAATTACCTGAGCGCGTCAATCAAGCGATTGATGGTGCGCAGCTGCGGGAAAGCTCGAACTTGGTGCCGTCCGATCCCGGCCGGATCACATAAGTTGTAAATGCGATTACAACTCCCGAGGCTGATATTAGGAACAGAATTACCCGGGAGGAATTAAAGGAGAAGATTGACCAAAAACGGGAATTCAAACTGATCCAGCTTCCTCCGAACCTCTTTCTATGAGTCGCGAGTTTCTCGACATCCATCGAACCATAGAGCGCGGCGACAATTTGCTTCGTCGTCCGCGGGCTCTCGTGCGCCGCAATCTTCTGGGCGGTCTCCAGAGTTCCCTTGTTCTCGAGATAAACCGTGATCCCGGTTGCCCGGAACGAATGACAACCAACCGGGGCAAAGATACCGGCTTCAAGTGCGCGCCGTCACTAATGTTTCCTCGGTTATTCGCATCGAGTAACTGGCGGATGCGCTCACCAGCGTGCTTATTGAATTGAAGCCGCAGAATCGCTCGCGCCGCCTCCGGGTCCAGCCCCGGTTTATCCGGAGCAATGATCTCAGCCAGGATGTCTGCTTCGGTTACCGCGGAAGAAGAGCTCACGGCACGATCATAAGCCTGCCCCGGCGGATTTTCATCATAAAGTGCGGATTGCTTGCGAACATGCGCGGGACATCCTTGCGGCGGGCTCGGGTTTCTGAAGCAAACCAGATGATTTGAGGGCGCATCAATCCCTCTCAAATTGGCTCTCGTGAAGACAGAGCTCGAAGGTTGTGTAGATCGCCGGCTGTTCTCCAGAGTTTAATCGGAATCGTGATTCCAAGTAGAAAAACCCGGGCACGTCACAGCTGCCAACTATGTTCCATACGCGGTAAGAGTGGGGGTGCTCGATCAGAAGCCGGGCCTTATCGTAGGGTCGAGCAAACCGGCGGCCAATCCACGTCTCGTCTGGAGTTGCGAGTTGCTCCAGGCTTTGCGCTTTTCTTTTCTTCTTCTTAGTACGCTTACGATTGGTCATAGGATCCGTCAGCGGAGCCGCGGGCAATCTGCCGATGCCTTGTGTGCCATATATTGTGGTAGTTTTAACCTCGGAAATACAGCATATTGTGGTTGGAACTTTTCCGAAGCATTGCTACTCTCGATTGCGATCTATGAACCAATGTGCTTTTAGGGCAGACAGAGTCGGCAAATATGGAGAAAAGGCCGAAGGCATTGTACGGGGTGTCGAAGCCAAAGCCAAAGAATCCCAAGCAGGCGTACATGATGAGCTAAGTCACCATCGAAGACCCTTAAAAGTTGAAAGCTTCTCGCTGACGATCAGAGCGGATGATGGTCGTACATTGTTCGAGACCCGCGTTGAGTATATGCATCAAGCGTTTCAAAGGCTGATTGACTGGTCAATCGGCGAGACAGGTTACGATGTTTGCGCGGTTATCAGTGGACCAAACGGCTTTTGCACGAACCACCGAATCAAGGCTTCGGGAGACTTTTCTTGGATAGAAAACAACCAGACGTGATTGATCTTTAAGGCGGTTCACAACCCAATCGCCAACCCCATCGATTCAGCATCTCACACGCCCTCAAAGCCTTTCCCGGAGCTCTAAGAACTCCTCCACGCCCAGCAACTGCTTCACCTCGGCAAAACTCATCGCCGGCGTAGCCAGCTTGTCCGCGCGACCGGTGTTCTTCCACGCCTCGCACAAGTCGCGCATGGCCCGGGCGCAGACCATCAACGACTCGATGGGACAAACCACGATCTTGTAGCCGAGTTGCTCCAGCTCCTTCACCGAGAGAATCGGCGTTACCCCGCCAGCAAGCATATTGACAAACAGCGGATGCTTCACGCGCTTCGGGATCTCCTCCAGTTCAGCGCGCGATTCCGGCGCTTCGATGAAGGCGATGTCCGCGCCGCTGTCGCAACATCGATTGACTCGATCGATGGCGTCGTCCAGGCTGTTCATCTGGCGCGCGTCGGTGCGGGCGAAAATGACGAAGTCCGGATCGCTCTTGGCCTTCACGGCCGCTTTGATCTTTAACACCATTTCCTCGCTCGGAATGACCCGTTTGTTGGCAAAATGCCCACAGCGCTTGGGCATCACCTGGTCCTCCAGTAAAATCCCGCTCGCACCCGCGGCCTCGAAAGCCTCGACCGTGCGCTGGACGTTATGCAAATCGCCGTACCCGGTGTCGCCGTCGGCGATGACCGGGACGCCAACGCGCGCGGCCATGCGGCGCACCGCGTCAGCCATTTCGGACATCGTGAGAAAATTCAGGTCCGGCAAGCCAAGCATTGAGGCGCTG
>Ga0306926_10009920_pt1 | contig 10506 bp, 6 predicted proteins | sample flu12Cox44000178_FD_203759 | JGI IMG/M metagenome (GOLD analysis project Ga0306926, IMG submission 203759) | Lab enrichment of tropical soil microbial communities from Luquillo Experimental Forest, Puerto Rico - flux8day.12C.oxic.44.000.178 (v2)... | ecosystem: Environmental > Terrestrial > Soil... | reverse complement strand
AGTCGACCGCACGCTCGTCCTTGGTCTGGTTGAGGATCTCGATCGCGGCGCGACGGATGTCCTCGTCCTTGTCGCGCACCAGCTGCAGCACCGCATCGATCACCTTGGGTCCGCCGATCTTGCCGAGAGCGTCCGCGGCTCGGCTGCGCACCCACCAGTCGGTGTCCTTCAGCGACTCGAGCAGGTGTTTGACGGACTGGGCGTTACCGATCTCGTTCAGTACCTCGACCGCGGCGCGGCGTGCGTTCTCGTTCTCGTCCTTCAATACCTCGATGAGGTACTGGATAGTTTGGGGGTGGTTCGCCTTGATGACCACGTCGATCGCGCGGTTCATCACATCGAGCTCCGGATCGCGCAGCAGCGCGCAGACCCGCTCGATGTCGATGGGGCCGTCCATGCGTTGCAGCGCCCCGAGTGTCGCCCCGCGGATCAGCTTGTTGGGGTCCTTCAGCAGCCCCTGCAGCGCCGTTTGTACCTCGGGAGTATTGAAGCGCGCGAGTGTGTTGATGATGTGCACGCGCGCGATCGGGTCCTTGCCCTGCACGCGGCTGACGAGCTCGGGAAGCGATTGCTTGTCCGCGATCTCGCCGATGACGCGAAACAGCGCGGCCTTCTCGTTCGGCTCCTGGGTGTAGGCGGCGGCCAGCAGCTCACGTACCCCGAAGCGCGACTTCTGGGCCGTGATCACCTCCAGCAACGCCGACTTGGACACTCCCGGGGTCGCCAGGGCCTCGATCAGCAGGTGCACGGGATAACCGTGGCTCGCCGACAGCGCCCAGGTGATGGCCGAGATGACCCGTGGACTCCCCTCGACCAGCCCGCGGATGAAAACCGGGAAAGTCTTCGTGTTCACCAGGCTCGCGAGCACATCGACGAAGGCCATCGTGGCGGCCTTGTCCGCGTCGGGGAGGGCGGCGAATATGGCCTCGATCGCCCCGGGGCCCACCTCCTTCAGCCGAGCGACGAGCTTCTGCGTGTCGGAGCTGGTGGGGTCGGCCGCGGACCGAATCTCGGTCACGAGCCGGTCGGCACGCAAGTTCGTGAAAAAACTCATTCAGCCTTTCCGTCGCAATGCACTCCCTGCATGCATTCAGGGCGCCCGCCGCGACGGAGCAAAAAGCCAGGGCAACGTCCGGGGCTGGCGCTGGGGATCATGGCCTGTTGTCTACTATAAGGAGCGGGCTGACCGGACTTCTGTGAATTATGCCATAGCCTCGAGCGCGGCCGGCCGGTGCCGTTTGTGCGCGCCGTCTCGCCGGCCACTACAATTGACTACATTCACCCTCTGAAACCCCCGCTGCGGCTCTCAAACATGACCCCTGATGAGACTCTGTCTGCAATTCGCGCCACTCTCGAGGCCTACGTCGACCCCTACCTGGGTGAGACCCTCGGCTCGGCGCAGGCCGTGCGGGAGGTGCGTGCAACGGGCGCGGGCTTCTCGGCACAGGTGGTGCTCGGATTTGCAACCGGCGGATACCAGCCGGAGCTCGCCGCGGCGCTCGGCCGTCAGCTCACCGCGGCCGGAATAGGAGCACCCCTCGCCATCGGGTTGCAGTGCGACATCAAGGCGCACGCGGTGCAGCGCAATCTCAAACCGCTGGGAGACATCCGCAACGTGGTGGCGGTCGCTTCGGGCAAGGGCGGTGTGGGCAAGTCCACCGTCGCCGTGAATCTTGCGCTCGCGTGGGCAGCGCAGGGTGCCCGGGTGGGAATCCTCGATGCCGACATCTACGGGCCGAGCCAGCCGCTCATGCTCGGGCTCGTCGGACAGCGCCCCACAACGATCGATGGCAAGCGCCTGCGACCGCTCGTGAGCCACGGTGTGAGCGCCATGTCCATCGGGTTCCTCGTGGATGCCGAGCAGCCGATGGTGTGGCGTGGCCCGATGGTGACGCAGGCGCTCACTCAGCTGCTGAGTGAAACCGAGTGGGGCGAGCTCGATTATCTCGTGGTCGACATGCCCCCCGGCACCGGCGACATCCAGCTCACTCTCGCGCAACGCGTGCCGGTCGCCGGCGCGCTGATCGTCACGACGCCTCAGGACATTGCGCTCGCCGATGCGCGCAAAGGGCTGAAGATGTTCGAGAAGGTCTCGGTGCCGGTGCTCGGTATCGTCGAGAACATGAGCGTACACGTCTGCTCGAGCTGCGGTCACACGGAACACATCTTCGGCGCCGGTGGCGGCGAGCGCATGGCGCACGAGTACGGTGTGCGGCTGCTCGGGGAGCTGCCGCTCGATGTTCACATCCGCGAGGAGGCCGATGGCGGCCGCCCCACGGTGGTCGCAGCGCCCGACTCGCCGCGGGCGCGGCCGTACTTCGAGATGGCGCGCCGCACGGGCGCGGCGCTCGCGCTGCGGGCGCGCGACCGGAGTGCTTTATTTCCCAAGATCGTCGTCGAGGAGAGCTGATCGAACTCCAAGCCAAAACGGACGGGGAGAACAACGATGCGCTGCCTTCGCCTTGCCATCTGCTCTAGTGGTCTCGTGCTCGCCAGCTGTGCCGGGCAGACCCCGAAGACAACCGGCGGGCTCGACCTGCCACTGCAGCCGAGCCAGTATCCCGGAACGCTCGTTTACCGCGCGCCGGACATCCCGTCCGGGAAGTACAAGTCCATATTCGTCGACAACGCCGACATCTACCGTGCGGCCGATGCCGAGTTCGGCGGCGCGAGCGAAGAGGACAAGGCGCGACTGGCGGAGAAACTCTCCACCGAGTTCAAGAACGCGCTCACCAAGCACAAGTACACACTCGTCAGCCAATCCGGCCCCGGCGTCGTGCGGCTGCACCTGATCCTCGCGGGCGTCAAGGAGAGCAAGCCGGTGGCCGCAACGGTGCTGCGACTGACTCCGCTCGGATTAGGGGCGAGCGCGGCCAAGCGCTCGCGGGCTTCGTGGCCACCGAGAGCCCGATCGCCCTCGACCTCACCTCGGGGCTGGGCAAACTGCGGGCGGCCGAGCTCGGCATCGAGCGCGGCTCCGAGGATTTCGCCGCGGCACTCGATCGCTACCTCAACCGGACTCCAACATGAGGCACGCCGGTAAGGGCCGGCTCTGAAGCGCTCTATCGAGCGGCGGCAGACTGGAGCGCCCCGCGGCAACCAGGCGTCAGCTCGGCGGCGTGCTGGCGCAGGCAGGCGACTCCACGGCCTCCGCCGAGCTGTACGTTGGCACAGAACTTCTGCAGGTCGCCGCCGCACTGGGAGCGCAGTACATGCGCTTGTTCTCGAGGCGTCAGCGGATGTGCCGGCGGTGTGGTAGCGGTCGCCGCCGTGGAAGCGGCCGGAGCAGCTGCCGCTGCCGCACCGCTCGAGGCGGCAGGGCCCGCGCTGGCTGCCGCCGGCGCGAGTGCGTCGCGACACCCCGAAGACACCTGACCACTGTGTTGCAGCAGGCACTGCAGCGAATCCTTCATTCCGGGCTGCACGTTCGGGCAGACATTCTGGTAGTCACTGCGGCAGGCAGTCTTGATGGCAGAACGCTGCGCGTCGGTGAGCTGCTGCGCGAGGAGCTCCGCTCCAGTGGCGGTCAGAGTCAGCAGTCCGATCACAACGCTCGTCAGGCGTCTCATGAGGTGTCTCTCCGTCGTTCCCTGAGTGATCAGTGCCGGCCGCGTTGGCCCAAACCTTCGCGGCCGCCACTCCAGCGCCCGGCGCCCGCCTGGCGGCCGAGCCGATCCTGCTCGAGTTGCTGGTAGTTGCCCCGCTCCATGTAGCCACCCGTGCCGTTGGCACCCCGGAACTGTGAGGCACCGAGCGTCGAGCCCTGTGAGGCACCGAGCGTGTTGGTATTGGATGCAGGCGCGTTCGGACGGTTCGCGGGCGGTTGTACGGGGTTCCAGCTGCCATCGCTGTATTTGGACCAACCGCTGTCGCTATGTTGGTAGACATTGCCGTCATGTCCGGCGTAGACGTCACCGCTTTGAGTCTTGACCGCGCCGCCGCTGCCGCTGGTGATCGCATTCTGGTAACCGGCGCCCTTGGCGCCGCTCGAGGAATTGAAGCTTCCCGCCCGGCCGTTACTGTTGGCCTGGCTTTGCGTGTTCACGGTCTGGTTCGGGCCTGCGAACGTGCTCGAGCCCCAGCGGCCGTAAGGATTGACGTTCTGGTTTGTCGAACCGGAGACGCCGGTGCGGGCATTGTAGTAGCTCGCATTCGCCGCGCCGCTGCCGTTGCTCCAAGAGGCGCTGCCGTGCGCGTAGCCACCGGTGCTCGGGTTATAAGCGGACCAGGCGCCGGCGCCCCCGTTCGGGCCGTAGATCGCGCCGCCCTGTGCCCAAGCGCCCGTAGTGGGGTTGTACGCAGTGCCGCCCTTGGCGACGCCCCCGTACGGCCCGTAGACCGTACCGCCCCGCGCCCAGGCCCCCGTGCTCGGGTTGTACCAGACGGAGCCGGCATACGTATAAGGATAGGGGTAGTAGATCGGCACGGGTCCGGGAATGATCACCGGCGGATAGTAGTAACCGGTGCCGTAGACCAGAACTCCCGAGCTGACATAGCCGAGCGTGTAACCCGTGGTGAAACCGAATGTGACGACCGCAGGTGTCGCTGCGTAGACGTGCACGTAGGTCACCGGGTAGAGCGGGCTGCTGACGGGGATGGTGTAGATCACCGACGGCACAGTATCGGCGAGGATCCAGGGGCCTGTCGGCGCTGGCGCGACGAACCAGGCACCGCCTTCGCAGGCGTAGTACGCCTTCTGCACCTGCAACACGTAGGTGTTGGTGTTCAGCGCGTAGAGCAGCGTGGTCCCAGGGAGCGGCACGAAATGCGGCGGCCCGGAATAAACTACCGTGATCCTGACGGCGCCGCGCTTCAACGTTGCGGTCTGCGGGATCTGCGCCGTGAGTACGGCCTCCTGCGCGGCGATCGTGCCCGGAACCGAGGCGAGCACTGCAGCGTCGGGACCCGTCGGAGAGATCAGTGAGAAATCCGGCGGCAGTCGATCGGTGGCGAACTCCCAGGGGCCGGCAAAAGCGCGCGCGGAGAACCAGCGACCCGAGAGCAGCACGTAATAAAGGTTCTCGGCGGCGTGAAAGAAGAGCACGTTCGGCGTATTGACCACGCGCTGCAGACCCGTGCCGCTCACGGCACGCAGACTCGGGGCGCCCGCGGTGACGATGATTTCCGCCGGCTTCTGACTCACGAGGATCTGCGGTGCGACGTAGTTGGCAGGCGGAGCCTTGGCCGGAATGTAGCGGGCGACGCTGCTGAACTCGGGCTCCTTCTTCAAGGCCTGGAAGGACTCGGGCAATTGCGTAACCGGCTGGTACGGCCCGCCCACCTGAGCCGCGGAGAACCACACGCCGTTGTTGAGTAGGAACCAGGTGCCGTGATCGACGAACACGGCCCAGTTGGTATTGACCGCATCAGTGAGACCGGACTTGCCGGCTGGGACCAGCACCGGCTCACCGTCGAATACCACGAGGCTTGCCGGCCGATCGGCGTAGAAGATGACCGGTGGCGAGTTCTTCACCGCAACGGACGCGACCGGTAGCTGCTTCAGGCTGATGAGTACCGTCGTCAGCGGCACCTCACGGATTTGCATCTGCGGCAGCGCGTCGCGGATCTTCGCCTCGAGAGCCGCCGCCTGCTGCGTGTCGAGGGCAGGGAAGTGACTCGATATCAGCTGTGGGTCGGACAGCTTGACGATCCCGGCCGCCTCATCGACCGCCGTCGCCAGGGTGAGCTCGATGGCGCCCATGAGCGGCTTTGGGTGCTTCGGACCGGTGATCGACAGGGCCGCGCGCGCTTTGAGGCGCTTGCGATCGGGCCACTCGATCGCCTGCGGTTGAAACACCGTGACCGTGCTGCCCTCGCGGGAAATCGTGTGCGGCCAGGACGCCGCCGCGGCAGTCTGTGCCGTGAGGGCTTGCGGCGTCGGCGCCTGCTGCGCGAGCGCCGGCTGCGCAGCGACAACGAGCAGACACAGCGACGGTGCCGCGACGAGCGCGCGGATCACCGCGCGCATCGCCTGCCACCGCGAAGTGCGCAGCGCGGAACGGCGGGCCATCCTTCTCCCTCGTTTTTGTGCGGGCGTGAGCCCGATTGGGCGCGGGATCTTAGCAGACGCCGCTTGCGCACCGATAACCCTAAGCTAGACTCGCAACAGCTGAGTGCCCGCGGCAATTCGATTGCGGACCGAGCGCCGAACACACAAATCCACGTCAACAAGGGGTAGCACCCATGGCACAGACGCGAAAGGGTGCCACAGCAAAGCTGTCGTTAGCGGTGGCGTGCGCGGTGCTGACTTCGAGCGGTTGTAAGGTCGGGCCGGATTTCCGCCGACCCGCATCGCCCGTAGCGGAGCACTGGATTGGTGAGCCGCCCGGAACCGCGCCGGAGCCGTTGGATACGGCGAACTGGTGGAGGCTGTTCAACGACGCGACGCTGGATGGCCTCATCGACACAGCCTTCCACAACAACCTTTCTCTGCAGGTGGCCGCCGCGCGCATCCTGCAAGCGCAGGCGCAGCTCAATGTCGCGATCGGCGAGCTTTTCCCTCAACAGCAGGCACTGGCGGGGGAGGTGCAGCATCAGCATCAAAGCCAGTCGGCACTCCTCCTGCCTTCGCTGAACCCGGATCTCGCCACCAGTCAGCTCGGGGTCAGCGCCAGCTGGGAGCTGGACTTCTGGGGCAAGTACCGGCGCGGCATCGAATCCGATCGCGCCGCGATGCTGGCCTCGGTCGCTGCCTACGACAACGGACTAGTGAGTCTCACCGCCGGGGTCGCGAGCACGTATCTCAACATCCGCGTCCTGCAGCAGCGTATCGCAGTCGTGCAGGAGAACCTGAAGACGCAGCAGGAAGGGCTACGCATTGCCACGGCGCAGTTCGAAGCGGGTGAGACGAGTCAGCTCGATGTGGAGCAGGCGCAGACGCAGCTGGCGCAAACGCGCTCGCAGCTGCCGGGGCTCGAGAACTCGCTGCGGGCGGACGCGGACTCCCTCGCCGTGCTGCTCGGGGTGACGCCGGATGCGGTCGATCCCTTGCTCGGTAGCTCAACCGCCATTCCGGTCGCACCAAGCGAGGCCGCCACGGGGATGCCAAAGGACCTGCTGCGACGCCGGCCCGATGTGCGGGAGGCTGAGCTGACAGCCGCCGCGCAAAGCGCCGGCATCGGTGTCGCCAAAGCGAATCTGTTCCCGGCGTTCTCATTGAGCGGCAGCTTCGGCTTCGTCGCTACGAGCCTGCGCGGGGGCTCGCTCAACGATCTGTTCAAGTGGGACAACCGCGCGAGCGCCTATGGAGGCTCGTTCGTGTGGCCGATCTTCAACTACGGGCGCATCGTCAACTCGATCCGGGTACAGGATGCGGTGTTTCAACAGGCGGTGCTCAACTACCAGAACACCGTGTTACAGGCCCAGCAGGAGGTGGAGGATGCACGCGTGGCGTTTGCCGCCGCGCAGGCCACACTCGCTGCGCTCGGCGACGCGGCGGACTCGGCGCGCCGCACGACGCAGTTGGCTCTCGTGCGCTACAAGGAAGGGGCGACCGACTACACAACCGTCTTGACCTCTCTGCAGTTGGAGCTGCAGATCGAAGATGGGCTGGCGAGCGCAACTGGCGCGGTGCCGCTCGCGCTCGTGAGCGTCTATCGGGCACTGGGCGGTGGCTGGCAGCTGCGCGAAGGGCAGCAGCTCCTGCCCGCTGACACACGCAACGAGATGCACCAGCGCACCTGGTGGGGTCACCTCCCCGAAAGCGCTCCCGAGCTCCCGGTGACCGAGGAGTCCGCGGCGCCGCATCTGGGAAACCCCGATGCGCGCTGAGCTTCCGGCGCAGCGTTCGACCGCGGCGCTCGTCATCTCACTGATGGCGGCGCTCGCATCGCTCATGGCCTGCGGCAAGCGCAATCAGTACCAGCCGCCGCCGGCTCCGCCGGTCACGGTGAGCAAACCCCTGCGCATGCCCGTTACCGACTATCTGCAGTCGACCGGCTCGGTGGCGGCCTTCAAGACCGTCGACCTGATGGCGCGCGTCGAGGGCTATCTGCGGAGCGTCGACTTCAAGGATGGCAGCGTCGTCAAGGCAGGGCAGCTGCTGTTCGTCATCGAGCCGGAGCCCTATCAGGCGAAGCTCGCCTCCTACCAGGCACAGCTGCTCGATGCGCAGGCCGAATACGACCGCCAGCTGCGCATGATCAAGGAGAATGCCACTTCGCAGGCGAACGTGGACAAGTGGCTCTCGCAGCGCGATCAGGCAGCGGCGGCGGTGACGCTCGCCAAGATCAATCTCGGCTACACGCGCGTCACCGCGCCGTTCGATGGCCGCATCGATCGTCACCTGGTCGATCCCGGCAACCTGGTCGGCAGCATGGGGACTGCGACCAAGCTCGCGACCATCGAGCAGATCAATCCGGCCTACGTGTATTTCAGCATCAACGAACGGGATCTCCTGCGGGTGCGCGCCGCGGTCCAGGCGATGAACCGGGCACGAGGCACCCCCGCTGGCGAGGCGCCGCCCGTACCGGTGCAGGTGGCGCTGCAGACCGAGGAGGGCTATCCGCACGCGGGTACGCTCGATTTCGCCGGCAGCGGACTCGATACCGGAAGTGGCACGCTGCAACTGCGCGCGAGTATGGCGAATGCCAGCTACACCCTGCTGCCCGGGTTATTTGCCCGGGTACGCATCGCGCTGGCGGCGCCGACGCCGCGCCTGGTGGTGCCTGACCGCGTGGTGAGCAGCGACCAGGTCGGGAGCTACCTCCTGACCGTGGGTCCGGACCAGAAGGTGCGGCAGCAGCGGATCGAGACCGGTCCGCTCGAGAGCGGATTTCGTGCGGTGCTCGGCGGACTCGATGCCGACAGTGAGGTCGTCATCGACGGGCTGCAGAACGCCGTACCCGGCAACCTCGTGACTGCGACCGAGCGGCCGCTGATCCCGCCGGCATATCAGGCCGCGAGCGCGGACTAGGCCACGCGTATGCTCGCCAAGTTCTTCATCGAGCGGCCGGTGCTCGCCAACGTCATCGCGGTGCTGACGATCTTGCTCGGATTCGTGGCGATCTTCACGCTGCCGGTATCGCAGTATCCGCCTATCACTCCGCCGACGGTGCAGGTGACCACCCGCTACCCCGGAGCGAACGCCAAGACCCTGATCAACACCGTCGCTCTGCCGATCGAGCAGCAGGTGAACGGGGTTCAGGACATGCTGTACATGCAGTCGACGAGCACCAACGACGGCAACTACACCCTCACCGTCACTTTCAAGGTGGGTACGGACCTGGACTTTGCGCAGGTCCTGGTGCAGAACCGGGTCGCCGCGGCACTGGCGTCGCTTCCCGACGCCGTACAGAACAACGGCGTGGTCACCAAGAAGAAGTCCACCGCGATCCTGCAGATCATCACCCTGACCAGCGACGACCCGCGTTTTGACAGCCTGTTCCTCAGCAACTACGCCGCGCTCCGCATGCACGACGTGCTGGCGCGGTTGCCGGGGGTGGGCGATGTCAACGTGTTCGGCATTGGCCAGTACAGCATGCGCGTCTGGCTCAACCCGCAGCAGCTGCTGGCGCGCTCGCTCACACCGAGCGACGTGATCAACGCGATCCGGCACCAGAGTCAGGAGGTCGCGGCCGGCCAGGTGGGTACACCGCCCGCGGCTCCAGGGCAGGATTTTCAGCTGACGGTGAACGTTGCCGGCGCGCTGAACGACGTCGGGCAGTTCGAGGATATCATCGTCAAGAGCGATACGGCGGCGGGCGGCAGCCGGGCCATCACGCGGGTGCGCGACGTCGCGCGCGTCGAGCTCGGCGCGCAAACCTACAGCCAGTCGTTCACCATGGACGGCAAGCCCGCCGCCGGCATCTCGATCTTTCAGCTGCCGGAGGCCAACGCGCTCGACGTCGCGCAGCGCGTGCAGGCCGAAGTGCGCAAGATGTCGCAGGACTTCCCCGCGGGGCTCAAGTACAGCATTCCGTTCGACACCACCAAGTTCGTGTCCGCCTCCATCCACGAGGTCTACCGCACGCTGTTCGAAGCCGGGCTGCTGGTGCTGGTGGTGATCCTGGTGTTCCTGCAGAACTGGCGCGCGACGCTGGTGCCGGCGACCACGGTGCCGGTCACCATCATCGGTGCCTTCGCTGCCATGGCGGCGATGGGCTTCTCCATCAATGTTCTCACGCTGCTGTCGCTCGTGCTGGCGATCGGCATCGTCGTGGACGATGCCATCGTGGTGGTGGAGGGGGTGAGTCAGAACATCGAGCGCGGGCAGACGCCTCACGATGCCTCCATCGGCGCGATGCGCGAGCTGCTCGGCCCGATCATCGGCATCACGCTGGTGCTGATGTCGGTGTTCCTGCCGGCGGCGTTCCTGCCCGGCATCACCGGCCAGATGTACCGCCAGTTCGCGCTGGTGATCGCCGCGACCGCCCTGATCAGCGCGATCAACGCCGCCACCCTGAAACCCACGCAGTGCGCGCTGTGGCTCAAGCCGATAGATCCGCAGCAGCGCAAGAACTGGTTCTATCGCGGCTTCGACCGCGTCTACGAGCCCATCGAGCGGAC
>Ga0306926_10009919_pt1 | contig 10506 bp, 8 predicted proteins | sample flu12Cox44000178_FD_203759 | JGI IMG/M metagenome (GOLD analysis project Ga0306926, IMG submission 203759) | Lab enrichment of tropical soil microbial communities from Luquillo Experimental Forest, Puerto Rico - flux8day.12C.oxic.44.000.178 (v2)... | ecosystem: Environmental > Terrestrial > Soil... | reverse complement strand
GCATGCTGAAGGCGCCGGTCGACTCCCGCTACCCGATCGAGGACATCAAAGCAGCACTGGTCCGTGCCCAGCAGGGCGGCCGCAACGGCAAGGTGCTGGTATTGCCGAACGGGCCGCTGTGAGCCGCCGATCTCCCAGATTCTTCGGGGCCTCGCCCTGTCGTGAGGAGCCGCCCCCTTCGAGCCGCCGCCGGCGGCGGCTTCTCAGGACCAGTCCGGCGTCTCGAAGCGGCGAGGCGCCTCAGGATGAGGAAACATCTTTGTTTGCCACCCACACGGCTCTCATGCTGAGAGTCTGTGTGAATGAATGCCGTCGGCGCGACAGTTCGTCACCCCCGCGAAGGCGGGGACCCAGGGCAGGTGACTGAAATCCCTGGATTCCCGCTTGCGCGGGAATGATGGGATGAGCGATGCAGCGTTGATTTCGACAATTCCTTCACTGGCTCTGAGGAGCGCCCTGAAGGGCGCGTCTCAAAGCACGAGCGAAGTTGACACAGCGTGAAGAGTCAATGACCGACCCCAAACACCAGGACCTGATCCTCGACCAGTTCACCCGCCAGGCGGCGGTGTTCAGCACCGCCCCGGCGATCACCGACGAAGATGCGCTGCGGATGATCGTCGAGGCGGCGAGGCCGGCTCCCGGCGACCGCATGCTCGACGTCGCCTGCGGTCCCGGCCTCGTCGTCTGCGCCTTTTCCCAGCGTGTCCGCGAGGCGACCGGGATCGACATGACCCCGGCAATGCTCGAACGGGCTCGCAGGCTCGCGGCTGAGAAGGGTCTGGCGAACGTCGCCTGGCAACACGGCGACGTGCATTCGCTCCCTTACGATGATGCCAGCTTTACGATCGTCACCACCCGCTTCTCGTTTCACCACTTTCTCGACCCCGCCGCGGTGCTGCAGGAGATGGTGCGGGTGTGCGCTCCGCGCGGACGCATCGTCGTTGTCGACGATTATGCATCCGAGGACCCGGCAAAGGCGGCGGCGTTCAACCGCCTGGAGAAATTACGTGACCCCTCGCATTCCCGCTGCCTTACTTTGAGCGAGCTGAAGGGTCTGTTTGGCGCGGTTGGCCTTCCGGGCCCCGACGCGACCTTCTACGAGTTGCGCGGCGATGTAGAGGGGTTGCTCGCCCGCTCGTTTCCGAACCCAGGCGACGACCTCAAAATTATCGAAATATTCAAAGCATCGGCAGCCGATGACCGGCTCGGAGTCCCGGTCCGTATAGACGTGGACAGGATACATTATGCCTACCCGGTGGCGATCCTCACCGCCACTCGCCCGGCCTGATGAGCTTTCCGACGCCATTCGACCATTACAAAGGCGAGGTGTTGCCCGAGTGGATCGACGCCAACGGACACATGAATCTCGCCTATTACATCGTGCTGTTCGATTACGCGACTGACGCGCTGTTCGATGCGATCGGGGTCGGCCGCGCCTATAAGGACGCCACGAATCACGGCACCTTCGTCGCCGAGACGCACAATCTCTACGAGCGCGAGTTGTTGGTTGGCGAGCGCGTTCGGGTGGCGACGCAGATCCTCGCAGCCGACGACAAGCGCCTGCATCTGGCGCACGAGATGTTCAACCTGGCCAACACAGAGCGCGCCGCGACCCAGGAGCTGATTTATTTGCACATCGACCTTGCCGCGCGCCGCGTCGTCCCGTGGTTGCCTGCGGCGCGCGAGCGTGTCGCCGCCGCGGCAGCGGCACATGGTCGGCTCGCCAGGCCCGACTGGGCCGGGCGCCGCATCGCGATGCCGCCCTAGCAGAACGTCAAGAAAGTTCCGCGAGCGCCTAACCTAGGTTTCGGCCCGCCTCGGTTCTCCTCTACTCTCGCGATAGCTGCGTGACCGATAGGGAAGCGTACCGTGAGGCGCGCAGATGTCGGCCGGCTGATCAGCGGCAGCCCGGCTTCGGCAGGCTTTTACAATCGGATAAACATTCTCGGGCAGTAGCTTATCGACTTCGCCGCGCGCCGCGTCGTCGCATGGCTGCCTCAAGCGGGCGAGCGCATCGGGGCCGTGGCCCACGGCAGACCGGCCCAAACCAGTCTGGGCGGGACGGCACATCGCGATACCAGCTTAGCCGGAGATCCGTTCAGCCCGACCCCGCGGGGTCTCTGTTCGAGAGGACGCAGCCCTTGAGGTTGTCAAAATGCCTCCGGTCGGATGGCGGGTCGGATACCCGCCATCCTGACTGCCTGATTTTTGGGGATGAGATTCTCGGCATTCAATAAGAAGCCGGTGGCGGCGGCAGAGACGACACCTCCGGCGTCGCCGGCGGATACGCATAGGGCGTCGCGGGAGGCGGCGCTGCGACAGGAGGTGGCGGAGCATAAGCCGTCGCCGGAGGCGGCGGTGCGACAGGAGGCGGCGGAGCATAGGCCGTCGCGGGAGGCGGTGGCGTTGTCGAAGCAAGCCCGGTTCCGGTCCCGGCCGCAGCGCCGATGATCGCGCCGGGCACGCACCCTACGCCCAGTAGCGGAGCCGTGACGGCAGCCCCGATACCGCAGCCGACAGCCGCGCCGCCCACGGCACCTTCGGTGGCGTTTGTTCCCGGATTGGAAGTACACGCGGCAAAGGCGAGCAGCGTTCCGGCAGTTAGAATGATCCTCATAGCGTTTTTTCCTCACGGTCTCGGTCGCGTGCACGGTGATCAGTCACCGCGCACGAGGTAACGACGATCAAGAAGATGACGAGCCCAATCTACGTGAATTATAAACGGAACATCGTCAGAAATCGTCAAAAACTTCTGCGGGTTTGATGCCCGTCACTTCCACATTGTCTAACTCACAGAGGGACTGAAAGGTTCCCGCTCCAAAGATTCTGCTTTGGGAAAAATCGGAAACCGGTGTGAGTACCACAGGAATCCTGTATACAGCGCGAAAATCGGGAGGTGATACTCGGCGCGTTCGGGAGTTCGATAGCTCGAGCATGTCGGGACCCGGTCGCTGATCGGCGTTGAGCCAGTGACCGTCAAGCCGGCCGGGTCGCGTGGCCCTGTTAAAGCATAGTCCGCGGCCGAAGCGTTACCTGGCTGGTCAATATCGCGGCTCGCACGGGAACGATCTCCGCCCGCGTAATGTTCTGAGATAATGGCCCTTCAACAGGGCCGGTAAGCCACGGTCTTTAGCTGCGAAGTGTTGATCGGAGCTCCACGACCGCCGTAATTAATCGTCAGGAGCGGCCTCATGACCGAAGAGCAGGCACACCATTACGCCAACGCGCTCGCCCAAAGCATGGATATCACCTTTTACGTTGTTCGCAGCCGCGAGGGCCGCTTCCTGCCAGTCCAGGTGCCATCGGCGGACTGCGAAATTCTAGCGACGGTTAGACCGCCCGATTTGCCAACGAATAAGACGGGAGAGCACAAACCGCTTGTGTAGAGTATCTCCTCGGCCCTTGGGATGGCTGGACCGGCGCCGAAATGGTCTATAGCAGAGATAAGTCAAATCTTCTGTCCCAGGTTCAAGGCGGTCAGCTGCGGCTCGTATATCTCAAACGGCACAACAGAGTCCGGCCTATTTGGGCCAGACCCGAGGCTGGGGCGCTGTCGCCAGCTTTCGGACCGCGTTTCCGTGCATGACGAAGTAGATTGTAACCTTCCGGGAAAATTGAGAGGCGGCGAACCCCTGAATGGCGCTCCTAGCCGCTTGACATGCCGGCTCGTAGATTTCTGGATAGCACGCGCGCGCATGATATATTCGGCTTCGGAAGCGGCGAGCGCTCCGCGACCCAGGAATTGATGTATTTGCACAGCGACCTCGCCGCCCGCCGCGTCGTCCCGCGGCTGCCCGCGGCGCGCGAGGACGTCGATGCTGCGGCAGCGAATGCCGGGCTCGCCAGACCCGACTGGGCCGGGCTTCGTATCAGAATGCCCGGTTAGCCGGGAGATTCGGCGCAGTTCGCAGCTCGTGCGGACTAAGCCTCGATCAGGCTCAGCTGCTTTTCGATGCACTCGATCCGGCGATCCATGTCGTCGAGGCGCACCTGGGTCGCGGCGTAGTCGACCTTCATCCCTGCCAAATCGCGCTTGATCGCCGCAGCGCGGGTCGTTAGCTCGCCAAAGCGGGGCTCGATACGGTCCAGCCGTTCACGGACCCGGGCGAAGTTGGCCCGCAGGAAGTCGAAAACGTCCGATTCTGCAGGAATGACTTGGTCAAGTTTCTGGGGCGAGTGATCGGATTCGAACCGACGACATCCAGATCCACAATCTGGCGCTCTAACCAGCTGAGCTACACCCGCCGCCAGTGCTGGAGGTAACGACTTGCGGGCGGGGCGTCAAGGTCGCGCGTCGCTGGTCGCGGTCCTATGCTTGGTTGGTGAACTCACGGACAATAGCGGGTCTTCGTGTCTATATTCGAGGTCGAAATATGGACAGCATCAGTGTGGCACTGAGCCGTAAGGACAAGGAGACCGACCGCCTCGCGCGCGAGCTCACGGCAATGGCCGGCGAAACGTTGACGGAAGCGATCCGCAAAGCGCTTGCCGAGCGGCTGGCGCGCGAGTGCTTGCGCCGCAGCCAATCCGCGCTCGCCGGTCGGCTGATGGAGATCGGCAGGCATTGCGCGGCGTTGCCTGATATCGACACACGCAGCCCGGACGAGATCGTCGAATATGATGAAACCGGCATGTGGCGCTGGATGGTCGCCGATACTTCGACGCTGGTCGCCATTCTCCTGGGAGAACCTGACGCCGATGTCTTTGCGCGCGCTCTCGCCGACGCCCGGTACGGCTGTTGTCAGTGAGCCGGGTCGAACTTTCCTTTGCGATAGAGGGTCGCAAGGGTGAGACGGGTCGGGGGGACGTCAAACTTCTGCTCCGTGATGGCGGCTTCGACATTGTCGGCGTCACGCTGCAGCAAGTCGAGATCGCCATCGACGCATTTCGGCGCGTCGGCCGCGGCCGCCACCGGGCGCGGCTGAACATCGGCGACTGTTTTGCTGCCTATGCGCTCGCTATCGCGACTGACCACAGCTTGCTTTTCAGGGGCGATGATTCCTTCCACACCGACATTCGCGCGGCTCTGTCGCCGCGGTTGGCGGTGCGGTAACAAACCGCGGTTGGGTCTGGGCATGCGGCGTTTGGGCTTCTGCGCGCTCAGGGCCCTTCCCACATCTCTGCGATGACGATTTCAGAGGCGGGTTGGCGCCGCCACGCCCTGCTGAGCCCGCAGCAGATGGGTGAAGCCGACCGCCTGACGATCGCCGGCGGTATTGCCGGCACCGCGCTGATGGAGAACGCTGGCCGCGGGGTCGCCGACGCGGTCTCCCGCCGCTGGCCGTTGCGTCCTCTCGTCGCGTTGTGCGGGCCGGGAAATAATGGCGGCGACGGTTTTGTCGCGGCGCGGCTATTGGCCGAGCGCGGCTGGCCGGTGCGGGTCGCCCTACTCGGGCCGGCCGTGGCATTACGCGGCGACGCGGCCGAGGCTGCCGCACGGTGGCGCGGCGCCGTCGAGCCGCTGGAGCCGGCGTCACTCGACGGCGCGGCGCTCGTCGTCGATGGAATTTTCGGTGCCGGGTTGACGCGTCCGGTCGAGGGCGTCGCGCACGCTACCATCCGAGCGCTGGGCGAGCGCCGGCTGCCGGTCGTCGCGATCGACGTCCCGAGCGGGGTCGACGGAGCAAGCGGCGAGGTTCGCGGGATCACCCCGCGGGCGGCAGCGAGCGTCACCTTCTTCCGCAAAAAGCCGGGTCATCTGCTGTTGCCGGGACGCAGCTATTGCGGCGAGGTCGTACTGGTGCAGATCGGCATCCCCGATTTGGTGCTGGATCAAATCGCGCCGGACACCGCCGCCAACGACCCTCGCTGGTGGTTCGTCGGACTACCCCGGCCCAGTCTCGAAGGCCACAAATACATGCGCGGGCATGCGCTCGTTGCCGGCGGCGGCGAGATGACCGGTGCCGCCAGGCTGGCGGCGAAAAGTGCCCTCCGGGCGGGCGCCGGTCTCGTCACGCTCGCGGCCCCCGAGGCTGCGTTCCCGGTCTACGCCGCGGCATTGACCGGTGTCATTGTCCATCGGGTCGCCGGTCTCGACGATTTCCGCACGCTCCTTGCTGACAAGCGGCGCAACGCGGTGTTGATCGGACCCGGCGCCGGAGTGGGTGCCGAGACCCGTGACATGACTCTGGCGACCCTCGCAGCGGGAAAGCGCGCCGTGCTCGACGCCGATGCGCTGACCTCGTTCGCCGACGACCCCGGAACGTTGTTTTCGGCCATCCGTTCGCCCTGCGTGATGACGCCGCACGAGGGCGAGTTCGCGCGCCTCTTCGACGTGGTCGGCAGCAAGCCTGAGCGTGCGCGACGGGCAGCGCGGCAGAGCGGTGCGGTGGTCCTGCTGAAGGGCGCCGATACCGTCATCGCCGCCCCCGACGGCCGGGTGGCAATTAACACGAACGCGCCGCCCGAGCTGGCGACCGCCGGCAGCGGCGATGTCCTCGCCGGGATCGTGCTGGGGCTTCTCGCCCAAGGCATGGAGCTTTTCGCGGCGGCCGCGGCAGCAGTCTGGATGCACGGCGACGCCGCGCGCCGGGTTGGGTCCGCGCTCGTCTCGGAGGATCTCGTCGAGGCGCTGGCGCCGACACTGCACGACCTGTTGGGCGGCCCGTTCCCTGGTGGTTCCCTGATCGGCCGCAACTGGCCGAACCTGCTCCCTGCTCGGGCGAAGCCAATTCCCTGATCGGACGAAAAAATATCCCTGTTCGCTAAGTTAGGGAATTTTCGCGCAATTCGTTGATTTTTAGATATGTTGGTAGCGCCGATTGGTCGCATTAAACAGGCGGTTTGTGGATTTCGCTGTATACAGGGGCGCCGGGAATTTGCATGCCCCATCCGCTAACCTTTTTTCGGGATTGACGGTGCTCGCGTTCTCGCGTCTCGTTCGAGGTACTCCGAGGCCAGCAGAGCCGTTATGACCGATCCCGCTCCTGTTCCCGCTCGTTTCTTCGAGGGCGTCTTCGATCGAACGCTGACCAATCTCCGGAACGCGTGGCGCGAGATCGCCGAATCCGCGCGCGGTGTTCTGGCGGGAGCGCCCAGGCCTGAGAGCCTCGCGCCGGACGCCGACCAGCTGCGTCGACAGATGCTGAGTTGCCTCGACGGGCGCGGCGGCGAGGTCACGGCGCGTGCCCGCGCGGCCGATCTCGGGCGGACCTATTTGTCATTGGATGCCGATGGGCGCGAGCGTTTTCTCCAGCTGCTCGCCGGCGAATTTGATGTCGATCGTCAAGAAATAGATCGCTGCTGCAACGCACTGATTAGCGCCTCCGGAGCTGACCAACGCGCCGCCACCGAGAGGGCGTTGCGGGCCGCGCTGGAGCCGCCGCGTATCACCCTCTTACGCCAGTTCAATGCGCTCCCCGAAGGGGTAAAGTTTCTTGTCGATCGCCGTGCCGAACTGATGGATCTCCGGCAGCACGATCCGGCTCTGGCGAGCCTCGAAGAGGATCTGAAGCGGCTGCTCGCCAATTGGTTCGACATCGGCTTTCTCGAGCTCAAGCGAATCACCTGGGAATCGCCGGCCGCACTGCTCGAGAAGCTGATGGCCTATGAGGCGGTTCACGAGATCCGCGGGTGGACCGATTTGAAGAACCGGCTCGAGGCGGACCGTCGTTGCTTCGCTTTTTTCCATCCTCGAATGCCCGACGAGCCCCTGATCTTCGTAGAGGTAGCGCTCGTCTCCGGCATGACCGGCGAAGTTCACGCCCTCCTCGATGAGGCGGCCCCGATCGACGATCCAAATTCGGCCGATACCGCAATCTTCTACTCGATCTCGAACTGCCAGCGCGGCCTTGCCGGCATCAGTTTCGGGGACTTTCTGATCAAGCGCGTGGTCGACGCTCTGGCAACCGAGCTGCCACGCCTTAAAGTATTCGCTACATTGTCGCCGGTTCCCGGCTTCCGCGTGTGGCTCGATCGCCAAGGCGATCTGCTTCTGCCAGCCGAGCGGTCGGCGATCGAAGCCCTGGGCGACGAGGCGCTGGGGCGGGATCTCACGGCACTGCTGGATCATTACGCCGAACCTCGGGTCGCCGCAGCTCTGCGCGATCCGCTGATCCGGCTTTGCGCCCACTACCTTTTATATGAACGGACGCCCGCCGGTCGGGCGCTGGACCCGGTGGCACATTTTCATCTCAGCAACGGCGCGCGGGTCGAGCGATTGAATTGGCTCGGCGACACTTCTCCCAAAGGCCTGCAGCAATCCGCCGGCATCATGGTCAACTACCTCTATCGCCTGTCTGATATCGAGGCCAATCACGAAGCCTATCGCGGTGAAGGGCGGGTCGCTGCTTCTAGCGCGATCCGCAACTTGTTGCGAGCCGGCTGAAAAAATCCTCCAGTGCCGGTCACCCCACCACAGCCCATCCACGATTCGCACGCTTGGCCAGCGTCTATTATGTTACATGGAGCGGCTGTGGTAAGAACGCGTCCGCGGGCCGCGATGGCCGCTCCAGCGGCAGCAGCGGGCGTGGCGGAATTGGCAGACGCACTGGATTTAGGTTCCAGCGATGCAAATCGTGGGGGTTCGAGTCCCCCCGCCCGCACCTCGGCCGCGACCCCTGAGAGCAACGAGTTGGTCATCATAGGCTCCGTTCCATGCAAGTGACAGAAACCAGCGCCGAGGCGCTTAAGCGCGAATTCACAATCACCGTGCCGGCTGGGGATCTTGAGCAAGAGATTACCCGCCGGCTGGGTGAAATCGGCCGACAGGTTCGCTTGCCCGGGTTCCGCCCCGGCAAGGTGCCGATGCAGATCCTGCGCACCCGGTTTGGTCCCTCGGTGCGCGGCGAAGTGCTGCAGCACACTCTTCAAACCAGCTCGGCCGAAGCAATCAGCGAGCGCCAACTGCGGCCCGCTTTGCCGCCCAGGGTCGACATTGTGTCGGCCGATGAGGGAGCCGATCTCGAATATAAAATGGCGGTAGAGGTGTTGCCCGAGATCCCCGAACCAAACTTTGCCGACCTCGACATCGAACGCCTCGTTGTCGAAGTTCCGGAGCAGGAGATCGACCGGGCGGTCGAGCGGATCGCCGAGCAGCAACGTAAATCGGAGGTGGTCGAGCGCCCGGCCGAGAATGGCGATATCCTTCTTGTCGATGTCGAGGGGAGGATCGGCGAGCGGGAGATCCCCGGTGCGAGCGGCAAGGATCGTCAGATCGTGCTCGGGGCCGGCAGCTCCATCCCCGGCTTCGAGGAGCAGCTGGTCGGCGCAACCGCCGGCGAGCATCGTCAGGTCCACCTTACCTTCCCCGCGGATTACGCGGTGGCGGATCTGGCCGGAAAGCAGGCGGATTTTACCGTTGATATAAAGGAAGTCCGCCAGCGCTCGCCGATCTCGATCGACGACGAGCTCGGCCAAGCGGTTGGTCTCGAGAACCTCGCCGAACTGCGCCAGGAGGTGCGGCAACGGCTGCAGCGCGACTACGACGCGGCATCGCGTCTGCGCTTAAAGCGGTCGCTGCTCGACAAGCTGGCCGAGGGCCACGACTTCCCGGTCCCGCCGGGCATGGTGGACCTTGAGTTCGACAACATCTGGACCCAGTACCAGGCCCAACGGGAAGCTCCGCCGGCGGCTGCCAGCGCCGCGGGACTTCCGGCCTCGGCTGAAGGCGCCGCCGACGCCCTCCCAGCCTCGGCTGAAGGTGCCGCCGACGCCCTCCCAACCGGCGCTGGGGAAGCCGGCGATGACGGCGGCGAGCGAGAGCAAAGCGAAGAAGCGGCAAGGTCCGAATACCGCAGGATCGCGGAACGCCGGGTACGGCTCGGCTTGCTGCTTGCGGAGGTCGGCCGCAAGAACAACATTACGGTTACGCCCGACGAAGTGAACCAGGCGATCACCCGCGAGGCACGCCGGCATCCCGGCCACGAGCGTCAAATTCTTGATTTCTATCGCCAGAACCCGGGCACTATCGACGCTCTGCGGGCGCCGATCTTCGAGGATAAGGTTATCGACTTTATCGTCGAACTCGCGAAAATCGGAGAACGCAAGGTTACGTCGCAGGAATTGTTGGGTGAACCCGAGCCCGGGGACGACGCTTCGCAGAGCTGACCCAATTAGAACCGCGCGTCGCGCGGCTCTGTCAAGGAGGGCTTGAATGTCCGAGCATTTTGAACAGTACCTGAACAACTTGGTCCCGATGGTCGTCGAGCAGACCAACCGGGGCGAGCGAGCCTATGACATCTATTCGCGGCTGCTCAAGGAGCGGATCATCTTCCTGGTCGGCCCGATCCACGATGCCGTCGCCAGCCTGATCTGCGCCCAGCTACTATTCCTCGAGGCGGACAACCCGAATAAAGACATCAACTTCTACATCAACTCGCCGGGCGGCGTCGTGACCTCAAGCCTCGCGATCTACGATACGATGCAGTATATCCGCTCGCCGGTGGCGACGGTGTGCATCGGCCAAGCGGCTTCCGCTGGTTCCCTGCTGCTGGCCGCGGGTGCCAAGAACAAGCGCTACTCGCTGCCGAACTCGCGCATCATGATCCATCAGCCCTCGGGCGGGGC
>Ga0306926_10009915_pt1 | contig 10506 bp, 10 predicted proteins | sample flu12Cox44000178_FD_203759 | JGI IMG/M metagenome (GOLD analysis project Ga0306926, IMG submission 203759) | Lab enrichment of tropical soil microbial communities from Luquillo Experimental Forest, Puerto Rico - flux8day.12C.oxic.44.000.178 (v2)... | ecosystem: Environmental > Terrestrial >... | reverse complement strand
CGATCGTGCACGCGATGAGGGGCGGCTCACCGCCCATCGTGTGTTCTTCGGTCTGCCACCCCGCGCGGTGCAGCTGGCGGCGGCGACGCGTGCCTCCGCCACCGTCACCGAGCTCGCCTTCATCCCCGACAGCGTCGCGGACGGTGCGTATCTGCTCGAGCTTCAGGTGCCAGCGCTCGGCGGCGATGCGGTACCGAGTCGCCCGCTGCTGTATGCAGTGAGCGGGCGCACCTGATGAGCCCGGCGCATACACTGGCGGGCGCACAGGCGCGCGACGCGCGCGATCCGCTCGCCGCCTTTCGCGCGCGCTTTGCCCTGCCACTTGACTCGCGCGGCGAGCCGCTCACGTACCTCTGCGGCCATTCGCTCGGGCTCCAGCCCCTCGCGGCGCGCGAGCGCGTGAACGAGGAGCTCGAGGAATGGGCGCGCCTCGCGGTGCAGGCGCACGAGCAGGGGCGGCGGCCGTGGGTGCCGTATCACGAGAATCTCACCGCGGGCCTCGCGGTACTCACCGGCGCCCGACCGGATGAGGTCGTGGCGATGAACTCCCTCACGGTGAATCTGCACCTGATGCTGGCAAGCTTTTACCGTCCGCTGGGCAGGCGCACGCGCATCCTCATCGAAGCCGGCGCGTTCTCCTCCGACCGCCACGCGGTGACCTCGCAGATTGTCTGGCGGGGACTCGACCCGGAGAGCACGCTCCTCGAGCTGCCGCCGGCGGCAGGGGAAGCGACCGTATCCGAGCAGGCCATCGAAGACTGCCTCGCCCGTCATGGCGCGGAGATCGCGCTGGTGCTGTGGCCCGGGGTCCAGTTCCGCACCGGTCAGGCTTTCGACATCGCGCGCATCGCGCGCGCGGCGCACGCCGCCGGCTGCATCGCCGGGTTCGATCTGGCGCACTCCATCGGCAACACACCCCTCGATCTGCACGCGGCGGACGCGGACTTCGCCGTGTGGTGCAGCTACAAGTATCTCAACGGCGGCCCGGGCGCGATCGCTGGTTGCTTCGTGCACCAGCGTCACAGCGAGGCGCAGCCGCGCACGAGTCACGGCGGTACGCTCCCGGGCGTACGGCTTGCCGGCTGGTGGGGCACCGATCCGTCAACGCGTTTCCTGATGGAGCCGCAGTTCCGCGCCGCCACCGGCGCCGCTGCCTGGCAGATCAGCAACCCGCCGATCCTGTCGGCTGCCCCGCTGATCGCCTCGCTCGCGATATTCCTCGAGGCGGGTATGGAGGCGCTGCGCAAAAAGTCCGTAGCACTCAGCGGCTTCCTCGAGGAGTTGCTGCGGCCCCTGGCTCCGGCGGTCGAGATCCTCACGCCACACGATCCCGAGCGCCGGGGCTGTCAGCTCTCGCTGCGGCTTGCGGCCGGTGAGCACCGCGGTAAACAGGTGTTCGATGCGCTCGCTGCACAGGGGGTGGTGTGCGACTGGCGCTCGCCCGACATCATTCGCGTGGCGCCGGTGCCGCTCTTCAACCGCTTCGAGGACGCCTGGCGCTTCGCCCGGGCCCTGCGTGACACGCTGCAGGCGAGCCCATGAAGCTGCCCGCGGGGGCGCGCATCAACATCGTGGGTGCCGGCCTCGCCGGCGCGCTGCTGGCGCTGCTCCTGGCGCGGCGCGGCCTCGCGGTCGCGCTCTACGAGCGCCGCGCGGACCCGCGCCAGGCGCGACCCGAGCGCGGCCGCTCCATCAATCTCGCGCTCGCCGCGCGCGGCATGCGTGCGCTCGAGCGCGCCGGGGTACTGGAAAGCGTGCGGCCGCTGCTGATACCGATGCGCGGGCGTATGGTCCACGATCGCGCCGGCACGGTTGCCTTGCAGCCCTACGGTCAGCGCGAGCACGAGGTCATCTTCTCGGTGGGGCGGGCCGATCTCAACCGCGTGCTGATCGAGGCGGCCGCCCGGCACGGCAATGTCAGCGTGCACTTCAACCAGCAATGCCTGGGCGCCGACATTGGCGGACAGCGCCTCAGCTTCCGCGATGACGCCGGCGGCGGCGAATACCAGCTGCCGCTCACAGCCACGATCGCCACCGACGGGGCGGGCTCGGCGATTCGCGCCAGCCTCGCCGCGGCGCAGCTGCTGCGCGTGCGCGAGGAGTGGCTCGACCATGACTACAAGGAGCTCACCATTCCCGCGGCGGTGGGCGGCGCGCTCGAGCGTCACGCGCTGCACATCTGGCCGCGCGGCGGCTTCATGCTGATCGCGTTGCCGAATACCGACGGCAGCTTCACCGCGACGCTGTTCCTGCCGCGCGAGGGACCGGGCAGCTTCGCAACTCTCACCACGCCACAGGCGGTGCACGAGTTCTTCGCCCGCGAGTTTGCCGATGCGCTGCCGTGGCTGCGGGATCTCCCCGCGCAATTCGCAGACCATCCGCAGGGTCAGCTCGGCACGGTGTACGCCACGCCCTGGCATGTCGGCGGCCAGGCGCTGCTCCTCGGCGATGCCGCGCATGCCATCGTGCCATTTCACGGTCAGGGCATGAACGCAGCGTTCGAGGACTGCGCGGAGCTCGATGCGCTGTTCGCCGCCAGCCGTGACTGGCAGGAGCTGTTCGCAAGATTCGAAGAATCGCGCCGCCCGAACACCACCGCGATTGCGCAGATGGCGCTCGAGAACTACCTGGAGATGCGCGACGCCGTGCTCGATGCCGGCTTCGTGCGCCGCAAGGCGCTCGCGATGGCGCTCGAGCGGCGCTTCCCCGAACGATTCATCCCGCGCTACTCGATGGTCATGTTTCACCCGGAGATCTCGTACGCGGAAGCGCAGCGCCGTGGCGCGCTGCAGGAGCGGCTGCTGCACGAGCTCGACCGTCCGGGCGGTGGCGAGGCGGCGGCGGACTCCGCGCTCGCCGAGCGGCTGATACGCGAGCAGCTCGCTCCACTCGGCGAGACTCTCGCCGCAGCGCCGCGCGGCGGGAATTAGCGCATCGACTGCTACTGTGGCTCCGTGAATCCCCGGCAGACCGCCGCCAGCTTGTTGCCGTCGGGATCACGGACGTAGGCGGCGTAGAAATCCGGGGTGTACTGCGGCCGCAGCCCAGGCGCGCCTTCCGAGGTTCCGCCGTGTGCCAGCGCCTGGGCGTGAAACTGCTCCACCTCTTTCCACGAGCCGGCACTGAAGGCCACCATCGTGCCGTTACCCACACTTGCGGGGCGCCCGTCGAACGGCGGGCAGAGCCACAGCGCGAGCTCCGTCGTCCCGCCGCGGTCATAAGTCCCCCAGCCACGCCAGCCCGCGGCCTCCCAATCGGCTCCCGCTTCGCAGCGGCGGTGGCCCAGTGCTCCAAGGACCACGTCGTAGAAGCGCGCAGCGCGCTCCGGGTCGCTCGTGCCGAGACAGACGTACGTGAACACGATCGTGCGCCGCGTCAGTGATGCCGCGGGGGCTCGGGCGCGTAGCGGCGCTCGAGCGTTACGAAGGTGAGTGGGTAAGCGTGCTCCTCGTCCGCCGGGTGACTGCGGCACTCGACGTCGGCCCACTGCGTGGAGTCGAACTCCGGGAAGGTGATATCGCCCGGTACGTCGGCATGGACGTGCGTCAGGTAGATGCGGCGCGCGAGCGGCAGGACCAGCCGGTAGATCTCGGCCCCGCCGATCGCCACCACCTCCTCGCTGGCGCCGGCCTGTACCAGAGCCTCGCTCACCGAGTGCACCACGATCACGCCATTCGCGAACCAGCCGCGATCGCGCGTCAGCACCAGGTTGGTACGTTCGGGAAGCGGCCGCCCGATCGACTCGAAGGTCTTGCGACCCATGAGGATCGGCTTGCCGAGAGTGAATGAGCGGAAGCGCCTCAGGTCCTCCGGCAGACGCCACGGCAGCGAGTTGTCACGACCAATGACGCCGTTCTGCGCCATGGCGACGATCAGGGAAATCAACGGCGCTGTCCCCCCACTCATGGCGGCGCATTATTGCAGGGGTCGGCTCTGAAAAGTCAGCATGTCGCCATCCGGCGACGTCCGGCCCTCAGATCTCGACCGCGGTATTCAGTATCACGACATCGCGGAAGGGCATGCGGAAGAACTCCGCGGCTGCCGTGCTGTATTGCTGCATGCGCGCAAAGAGCCGTCGCTGCAGGCCGCGCAGCCCGGTGAGCGGACGCGAGCGCACCACGTGGCGGCCTACGAAGAACGAGCTGTCCTCGGTGAACACGCGCAGGCCGCGCGCACGGCAGGCCTTGAGCGCCTCCGCCACGTCGGGGGTCTCCATGAAGCCGAAGTGCGCAGTCACGTAGAACACTCCCGGCAGCACCTCCTCGATCTCCAGCCGCCGCACCGGGTCCTGCCGTGGCGTGCTGGCGATCTCGACGTTCAGGACGATCACGCGCTGATGCACGACCGCGTTGTGCTCGATGTTACGGATCAGCGCCGAAGGGACCAGCTGCGGATTGCTGGCGAGGAATACGCCCGTGCCGGGCACGCGATGCACGCCGGCGACGAGCTTCGGGAGCTCGCTGCGCGGCACCGCCAGCTTTGCGAGAGCCGCGCGCAGCTCGAGCCGGCCACTGCGCCAGGTCATGAAGATCAGGCAGAGGATGGCGCCGAGGGTGAGCGGGATCCAGCCACCCGTGGGTACCTTGGTCATGTTGCCGAGGACGTAGGCGAAGTCGGTCACCAGCAGCAGCCCGAAGACTGCGGCGATTGCCCACTTCGGCCAGTTCCACTGGGTCGCGGCCACGAAGGCGCCGAGGATGGTGGTGACCACCATGGTGCCGACGACCGCTGCGCCATAGGCCCCCGACAGTGCATCCGATGAGCCGAAGCCGATGACGAACGCGCAGACCGCGATGAACACCAGCCAGTTGACCATCGGCACGTAGATCTGGCCGTGCTCGAGCGCCGAGGTCTGCAGGACGCGCAGCCGCGGCAGCAGGTCGAGGTGCACCGCCTGGCGGGCCATGGAGAAGGCTCCGGAGATCACCGCCTGCGAAGCGATCACCGTGGCAGCGGTCGCCAGCAGCACGAGCCACGGCAATACCGTGGCGGGGACCAGGTGATAGAGCGGATGGTCGATGGGCTTACCGAGCTCGAGCAGCAACGCGCCCTGGCCGAAATAGTTGATGACCAGCGCCGGCCCGACCAGGGTGTACCAGGAGACGCGCACCGGCGTGCGCCCGAAATGGCCCATGTCGGCATACAGGGCTTCCGCGCCGGTGAGCGACAGGAATACTGCGCCGATCACCGCCAGCGCCACCTGCGGCCGGTGCAGCAGCAGCCCGAGCCCTTCGAGAGGATTGAGCGCCGCGAGCACCTGCGGATGGCGCAGGATCGGGAATATCCCGATGGCGGCGATCACGACGAACCACACGACCATGATCGGCCCGAAGAGGCTGCCGACGCGCGCCGTGCCGTGGCGCTGGTAGGCGAACAGCACCGTGAGGACGATGAGCGTGATCGGAATGACGGCGTGCTTGAGATCCGGGCTCAGCAGCTCCAGCCCTTCTACCGCGCTCAAAACCGAAATCGCGGGTGTGATGAGCGCGTCGCAGAAGAAGAACGCCGTGCCGGCGAGCGCCAGTCCGATCACCACCTTGCCCCAGGTGCTACCGGGGATCAGCCGCCGCTGCGCGAGCGCGAACAGCGCCAGGATCCCTCCCTCGCCGTCGTTGTCGGCACGCATGATGATCGTGACGTATTTGAGTGAGACGGAGATCGCGAGCGCCCAGAAGATCAGCGACAGCACGCCGAGCACCGCCGTGGCGTCGAAAGTGCCAGCCGCATTCACTGCCTCCTGCATGGTGTACAGAGGGCTCGTGCCGATGTCGCCGTAGACGATCCCGACCGTGCCGACGATGGACGACAGACTGAGGCGGCGCGTGTTGTTCATGCGAATGGGTCGCCGGAGGCCGGACGGGCTGATCAGCGCCGCGGCGTTCGGCTCCGCGCGCCGCTGCGGCCGCGTTCGTTCAGGCGACGCGACGGCCACAGCATGCTGCCGCGGCAGCGCGCGCTGCCGCAGCGGCAGGCGAAAATCGCATCGACGTCCGGCGGGTCGTCCACCTCGCGCTGGATCTGGTAGTCGTAGGTGAGCTCCTCGCCCGGCTCGATGGTGCGCACGGCTTCGATGAACACCCGGCGCTCCTCGATCACCGATTCGCAGTTGGGCTCGCAGGCGTGATTGACGAAGCGGGCGTCGTTGCCGCCGACGCCGGCATCGATGACGGTGCGCGCATCCACGGTGAACAGGAACGTGTGGGCGTCGTCGGCATCCTTGTCCTCGTAGCGGCGGTCAGCCTCGGCATGCGAGACGCGCTCGCCCAGGTACTCGATGATGCGCGTACCCCGGCGGATGCGGCGTGCGGCGAACACGCCGAGGCCGTGCAGCGGCGAGGCGCGCACTTCGATGAGCGGTGCCTTCGGTTCACGCGAGCGGCTCACACGGCCACCGGCGCGCGGATCGGCGCATGATGCTGGTAGTTCACGAACTCGAAGTCTTCGTAGCGGTACTCGAAGATACTCGGCGGGCGGCGGTGAAATTCCAGCCGGGCCAGCGGCAGCGGTGTGCGCGCGAGCTGCAGGTCGGCCTGCGCGAGGTGGTTGAGGTAGAGGTGACAGTCACCGCCGGTCCAGATGAGCTCCCCGGGGACGAGATCGCACTGTTGTGCGAACAGGTGCGTCAGCAGCGCGTAGCTCGCGATGTTGAACGGCACGCCGAGGAATATATCGGCACTGCGCTGGTAGACCTGGCAGGACAGCCGCCCGGCCGCGACGTAGAACTGAAAGAACGCGTGGCACGGCATGAGCCTCATGCGCTCGAGCTCACCCACGTTCCAGGCACTCACCAGGATGCGGCGTGAATCGGGGTTGCCCCTCAGCTGCTCGACCGCTTGCGCGATCTGATCGATGCCGCGGCCATCCGCCGTGCCCCAGGCACGCCACTGCCGGCCGTACACCGGACCGAGCTCGCCGTGCTCGTCGGCCCATTCGTCCCAGATGGTGACGCCATGCTCGTGCAGCCAGGCGACATTGGTTTCGCCGCGCAGGAACCACAGCAGCTCGTACACCACCGACGGCAGATGGATCTTCTTGGTCGTGACGAGCGGAAAGCCCGCGCCCAGGTCGAAGCGCATCTGCTGGGCGAAGAGCGAGAGCGTGCCGGTGCCGGTGCGGTCGGATTTGCGCACACCATCGCTGCGGATGCGCCGCATCAGCTCCAGATACGGCTTCATTGCGCGGGGGCGGGCACGAAGTTGCCCGAGGGTTGCCGTACGCGGTAGGCCCACGCCAGCATCGCAACACCGGCCAGGATCATCGGCAACGACAGCACCTGTCCTTCGGTGAGCCAGCCGCCCGCCAGGTAGCCGATGTGCTCATCCGGCACGCGCACGAACTCGATGAGGAAACGCGCTACCCCGTAGATGAGCAGAAACAACCCGGAGGGAGCGAGGCGCGGCCGCGGTCGCGAGGTGAACCACCACAGCACCACGAACAGCAACAACCCCTCGAGCCCCGCCTCGTAGAGCTGGGAAGGATGGCGCACCTCGCCGTTGACACGGAACCCCCACGGTACCGTGGTCACCTTGCCCCACAGCTCGCTGTTGATGAAGTTGCCGATACGCCCGAAGAACAGGCCCAGCGCCGGCAGCGGCGCGGTGAAGTCATAAACGTCGGCCACGTTGCGACCGCGCCGCCAGGCGAACAAGGTCAGCGCCACGATGACGCCGAGCAGGCCACCATGAAAGGACATGCCGCCTTCCCAGATCTTCAGCGGATACCAGGGGTCGGCGGCCCAGAAGCTGAGGCCGTAGAACAACACATAGCCGATACGCCCGCCGAAGATGACTCCAAGCATCGCGAAGAAAATCAGGTCGTCGACGTCGTTCGGCTTCCAGGTGGAGTCCGGCCGCGCCGCGCGCCGTCGCGCGAGCCACCAGGCCGCGGCAAAGCCCAGCAGGTACATGATGCCGTACCAGTGAACCTTGACACGGCCGATCTCGAAAGCGATGGGGTTGAATCCGGGGTAGACGATCATGGGGCGGGAAGTTTAGCCGACCGCGCCGGTCACGCGGCAGAAGAACGCCTTCAGGTAGCGGGTTTCCGGGATGGCCGGGTGCAGTGGATGGTCGGGGGACTGACCGGCGTGCTCGAGGATCTGCACGAAACGCCCGCTATGGCGCGCCGCCGCCTGGATCGCGACGAGCAGCTCCTCGGCGGCGAGGTGATAGGAACAGGAACAGGACACGAGCAACCCGCCTTCGCTCAGCAGCTCGAGCGCGAGCTGATTGAGCTTGCGGTAAGCGGCCTGCCCCTGGGGGATGTCCTTCTTACGCTTGATGAAGGCGGGTGGGTCGAGCACGACCACATCGAAGTGCTCGCCCTGCGCGCCGAGTGCCTTGAGGGCATCGAAGGCATCGGCGCGCAGCGCTTCGATGGTCATGCCGTTACGGCGGGCGTTGGCGGCGGCGTATTCCAACGCAGTCGGCGAAGAATCCACGCAGCAGGCACGCGCGGCGCCCCGCTGCAGCGCCGTGATCGCCCAGGCACCGACGTACGAGCACACATCGAGCACGCGCACGCCCGCGGCGACATAACGCTCGAGCCGTGCGCGGTTGGCGCTCTGGTCGTAGAACCATCCGGTCTTCTGGCCATCGGCGAGCGGCGCGGCGAAGGTCAACCCGCCCTCCACCACGCCAACCTCCCGGGGCAGCTCGCCGCAGGCCGCCTGCACCCGGTGCGGCAGCTCCTCGAGATCGCGCGCCGCGGAGTCGTTCTTCCAGATGAGCGCGCGCGGGTTCACCGTGCGGCGCACCGCGCTTTCGATCGACTCGCGCAACGCTTCCATGCCGGCCGTGGCAATCTGCCCGACGACGAGGTCGTCGTACCGATCGAGCACCAGCCCCGGCAACAGGTCCGACTCGCCGAACACCCAGCGGCAGTAGCGTGCGTCGCCGAGGCTGTCGCGCAGCGCCAGCGCAGCCGTGAGACGGCGCTCGATGAGCTCAGCACTCACCGGCTGTGCGGCATCGCGCGAGAGGATGCGGGCGCAGATGAGCGCGTGCGGGTTGACGTAGGCGTAACCGAGGAAGGCCTCGCGGTAGGAGCGCAGCTGCGCCACTTCACCCGGCGCGAAGGCGCCGAGCGGTGTGCGGTCGGTGTCGACCTCGTTGCTGAACACCCACAGGTGTCCTGCGAGCAGACGCCGCTCCTCGCCACGCTTGAGACGCAGCACGCGCACGGACTCATCGACAGGTTGCGCTGGGGAAGTTGCCGGCCGTGACATGGGATCGAGAGGGCGGAAAATGTGGAATCGGAGTATACAGAATCGATAGAAATGCCTCGCAGCAGGAAGCCTGCGGCCGCAGTCTCGACACCCCAGGACGCGCTATGATCGCACGGGAATAAACGCTACGCGTGAGGAGCGCAATGTCACCACGCAGGTCTCACGAGAATCCAACCTCATCGGGTATCTATCAGATCCGCTGTACGCAGAACGGCAAGATCTACGTCGGCAGTGCGGTCGATTTGCGAGCGCGCTGGGAGCTGCACCGTCGCTCGCTCAACATGAACCAACATCACAATCCGCATCTGCAGGCCGCTTGGAAGCTGTACGGGCCGACGAACTTCGAGTTCTCGGTCCTGCAGTACGTGGAGGACCACCAGCTTCTGGCCACAGAACAAGCTTGGATTGAGCGCACCCGCTGTACCGACCGCAGCATTGGTTTCAACATCAAGGCGTACGTAACAGGCGGCGGAGAGGGGCTCGGGTTGACGTGGGAGGGATTCCGTGACCCGGATGGCAACGTAGTCAAGATCACCAATTTGCACGACTTTTGTCGGCGCAACGGTCTTGATTTTCCCAGTATGCACCGGCTATGGAAGGGCCAAAGCAAGCTGAAATCCCACAAAGGGTGGACTCACACTAACAGTGTTCGCCAACGTGAGTTCATCAAGACACATGAAGGATTTGTCGATCCGAACGGAGAGCATGTAGGTCCGATCCGCAACCTGGCCGCCTTTTGTCGCGAGAACGGCCTCGACAACACGCACATGACCGCGGTTGCCAGCGGACGAATCCTGTCTCATCGGGGATGGACGCACGTGCGCGGCAAAAAGAGAGTAGCGGCTATCGTGCACAAAGGATTTATCGCGCCCGGCGGCGCGGCCGTCAGAATCACCAATCTCTCCGCCTTCTGCCGTGCTGCCGGACTGTGCACGGTCCACATGTTTGAGCTTAAGAACGGCAAGCGCCCAAGCCACAAGGGTTGGACATGGAAGTATGACGCAGACAAGGCATTTGAATAGCGACGGCACGCCGAAGTACACCAACCATCTCGCCTCCGAGACGAGTCCGTATCTCAGGAAGCACGCGCACAATCCCGTTGAATGGTATCCGTGGGGCCCGGAGGCACTGGAGCGCGCAAGTCGGGAAGGAAAGCCTATTCATCTGAGCGTAGGCTATTCTGCCTGCCACTGGTGCGGAGTACTCGAGAAAGAAAGCTTCGAAGACGAAGCCACCGCCAAGATCCTCAACGACAACTTCATCAACATCAAAGTCGATCG
>Ga0306926_10009914_pt1 | contig 10507 bp, 5 predicted proteins | sample flu12Cox44000178_FD_203759 | JGI IMG/M metagenome (GOLD analysis project Ga0306926, IMG submission 203759) | Lab enrichment of tropical soil microbial communities from Luquillo Experimental Forest, Puerto Rico - flux8day.12C.oxic.44.000.178 (v2)... | ecosystem: Environmental > Terrestrial > Soil... | reverse complement strand
CAGACGCGGAATCGCCGCTGCGTGCATGGGGACAGCGGGCAGCGCATCCAGGGAGATTCCGTCGAGACCGAGGGATTCGACCGCAGGGCGCAGCCTTGCCACCGAATCGGCGGGTACGATCAACGAACCCGCCGGGACGTTGGTGCCGCCTGACTGGAAGGACTGCTCGGCGATGCGGAGCCGCGTGTCCTTCAATCGAAAGCATAGCGTCGCGAGATTGACGGATCCGTTATCGAGTATAGTGTAAGCCGCTGCAGTCGGAGACGCGTCCAGCTTGCCCTTAGGCTCCAAGTGATCTATCTGCTGGACCGGCATGGAAAGGAGCGCGCGATCGGCGCTTTCGACGATCTTCACGCGCGCCATTAGACCCATCGTCCACGCCGAGTCGTCATAAGTCCGGAGGTTGGGATCGGGAAAATTTTGCTTCTCTAGAAGGATCTTCGCGAGGCGTCCGTACGGTTGATCGCGCTTGATCAACAGAGACCCAGCGGGGAAGGTGCCTTCGCTTACTTGGATTTCGGAAGCAGCGCGGCTGACTTCGATGCCCTGCAGGCGCAAGATGTTGACGACCAGTGCGACGCGAGTCTGGTCTGCCTGATCGGCAGGGATGATGTAGCCGTAGGGCTTCTCGGTCTTGCCGGCCTCGATGGAGTGCAGGCTCTTCTCATAAAAGTTCTGTAGAATGATGGCCGGGAAGGCGGCGGCGAGCTGCAAGCCGCTGAGGACGCCGGTTTCCATGTAGTTCGTGTTGTTGCGGATCGACCAGTCCACTTCCGCATAAGGAGGGAGGGGCCGGTACCATTCGCGCGTGGTCCGGTCGCCGCCGGCGTCGCCGGCGTTGGTCGCATCGGGGTTGTTGATGCGGCGGTGCATCGTGTTGGCGCCGCCGTTGCCGAAGGTCTCGAACATGCGGAGCAACCCGTTGTGATTGGACGCCATAAAGCCGAGATAGCCGGGCGACCACATGTCGACATAGCCGTGGGTCCAGACACCGGGCATTCCATAACTGGTCAACTGGGCCACCTCGAAGTTGGCGAACCAGGGCAGTTCGCCATACAGGATGGGGTCGAGCGAAGACTCCTGCGGCGCTTGGCCGCTGAACGTATAGAGGAAGGGCACGGATTCATGCAGGTCGTGAATGATCGGCGGGTGCCATTCGAGATACCAGCGCAGTAAGTTCCGCATCGGCAGCTGCGAGTAATTGATGTCGCGATTGTCGTCATGGAGGACGTACTTACCCCAGTAAGGCGGTCCGCCGAGGTTATCGTCCTCTCGGCTTTCGTTGATCTTGTACCGATAATACCAATCGACAAAGCGGTCGCGACCATCGGGATCGGCGGCGGGAGTGATGGAAACAATAAGGTGATCGCGGATGCTGTTGATCAGGGGGGAATCCTCCGTGATCAGCCGATAGGCGAGCTCCATCAGCATTTCGGACGGCCCGGTTTCGCTGCTGTGCAAACCGGCCATGAGGTGGTAGATGGGCTTCGTGCTGCTGATCAGGTCGTTGGCTTCGGCGTTGGAGAGTCCGCGCGGATCGGCAAGCCGGGCGAGACTGCGACGGTGGATTTCGAGATTTCGGATGGTCTCTTCGGAGCCGAGGAAGACCACGATCGAATCACGGCCTTCGTCGGTCTTACCGATGTCGACGATTTTGACGCGCGCGGATTTGGCGGCGAGCGCGCGGTAATAGGTCAGGAGCTCGGCATAATATGTGAGTTTCTTCGGGGCCCCGATGTGGTGCCCGAGAATGTCCTTAGGCGAAGGAACGGTGGCGGATTTGGGAAGGTGGTCCACCAGGCGGCTGCTGAACTCCGGTTTTGTGGTCCACTCTTTGACCGACTTGGCGAAGTCGGCGTCGAGCGCCTGCTGGGCGGACAGTATTGAGGCCAGGAGGAGAGTGAGCGGGAGAAGACGCATGCTTTACGATAGCCGAACGCACCGGAGGGGTCCACCTGGTTGTTGTGCCAAAATTGCCGTGAGGTCTTTGGCTCGCCGCGGGGGTCGAGCGAATACTTCGATCCCGAATTATGGGGCGCGGCAGCGGGGTCCGGAGCGTCCATGGCGCACATCGCGGGCGGCGCGCCGATGGCCCGAAGCTTGCGTGGGGAGTGCGTAAAGTCCACGCTCACAGAGCCGCCACTCTCTGGCCGGGAGAAGATGTTATCGCGGTCCTGGATTACGAAGCGGAGGGGTGGACGCCGACAGCCCTTCGGGGAATTATGGCGAGGCCCACTCGGTGGTCGGATGGCCTGTCCCACAGTGGTGGAGGATCTGACGGCGGCCGGGCTCCAGGACGACGAATGCATAGAGGTGCGGGCCGTGACCACTGTGAAAAAATCAGTTGCGAATCACCCGCGAGTGGTTCCAAACGAAGGCCAATCACCGCGGGCGGATCCTGAGCAGGACGGCTTCCGCGGCCCAGGGACTTCGGCAGCGGGCTCGGTGCGACTCGCATGCCGAGCTTCGGTTTCCGCCGCCAGGGCGCGCGTTGATCGAATGGGGATCAGTGCCGGGTGGCTGAAGGCAATGAGAACCAGACCGATGATCACAAGGCAGCGCTAGAGGCGCCGCAGAGCTTTCGGGGAAAGCACATTTAGATGAGAGTCGCACGCCGAAACATCTTGAAAAACCAAGCCATATCGTTTTCCATCAGAAACTCTCGCCCGACCACAATTCTTACCTTGGCATGTCTCCCACAGGCCAAATTGAAAGAGGGAACATTCACGACCGAGCAGTCATAAGACGTACGGCTTACCGCTTGTGACTTTGTACGTAGTCTATAGCGAATTGTTTCAACTTGGGGTTGTTCATGCCCAGATCAGTTGCTTCCTTGGCCGCTCGATCGACATCCCAGTGATCCACTGCCATGCGCTTGATGAACCACATTGTGGCCGCCCGCCCCCCACCAGCGCAATGGATGAACGCTGGCTCGGTGCCTTTCTGGGAGATTGCTTCCAGAAACCTGTCCGCAGCGGCCGTATCTGGAGAATTGGCATTGAGAGGGATGCTGTAATAGCGGAGGCCAACGGCTTTGGCGGCGGCGGCCTCGTCTTCGATATTCGCGCCGGACTCGGTCGGCTCGCGCAGATTGATGATCGATACGAAGCCCATCTTTTTGATATTCGGGATGGCCCCAGGCTTGATCGCTCCGGAGCAAGCGACCGTGGTCTCCAGCCGATGGAAATTGACGATGCCGTCAACGCTTTCCTTGGTGACCTCTTGCGCCCGCACTGCCGATGTCCACAAAGCCCCAAACAAACCCACCGTCATCATGAAGTACGCCGTCACGGAATCCTCCTAAGCCGCCTTGGATTGCGATCATATCATAGCTGATTTGCGCGACCTTCCGGGTCTCATGCCAATGTCGCGTTCGCGCAGCGCGCAATTACTATCGTTAGGTGTATACTGAGTGGCCACTCGGGAGCGACCATGAGTCCCGATTATAGGAGAAGAGTCATGAACAGGATTATCGCGGGCTGTTGCGTAGCCTGGTCCCGTTGGCTGTCAGCGTATTCGGACAAAATGGCACGCCAGTTCTAATCCCTGGACATGGCGCTGGCGCACCCCCGGCCTATGCCTTCGACATCCCGAAAGCCCCTGCTGAAGGACCACCCCGGTGGCGACAAGCAGATCCGTGTAGTGGACATGGGCAAATACAATATGGGCATCGGAGTGCTTTATCGCGGTCCCACCAATGACAAACCAGGCGATCCCATCCCCGTGTTGCACCATGACTACACCGCCGAAACGTATATCATCACCTCCGGCTCGGGCATCCTTACAACTGGGGGCGTCATCGAGAATAAAAAACCCGGCACGGGCGTTCCAAATGTCATGAATGGTCCTAGTGGAACCGGTATAGCCGGCCGGGGTGCCTACAGCCGCAAAGTGCAGGCGGGTGATATCGTCATCATTCCCACCGGGGTTGCCCACGGCTGGAGCCAAATCACAGATCACGTGACGTATCTGAGGGTACGTCCTGATCCCGATCGAGTGTTGCCGGCCGGCTGGGTCTATCCGAGTCTGCTGAAGCAGCTGCCTGACGAAGTCGAGACAAATACCACGGCGGGTGCCGGCAACTAGTCTCTGCGACAGGGCGGCCTGCGCCGATTAGGAAGGCGCATCTGTTCGCAAAGAGCCGCTGAGACACGGCTTGTAGCCATTGAAGCCAGAATTAAGCCCCGACGATGTAGAGGGCCGCGCTGGATGCCGCCATCTCCACCTGGCCAGACACATCATTAGGGATATTAGCCAATGGCTCCGGAGTCTCCGGTCCATAACGGGCAGCCCCGCTCCAAAGGCCCAGCGACCATGTCACATCCCGAAACGGAATCTGCACTGATTGCGACGCCTGAGTGAAATTGCAAACCAGCAGGGCCCGCGAGCCGGTTGGGTCGCGGCGCTCCATGACCAGGCGTTGGCCTGGCCGATCCCATTCAGTCCGCACCATATCCTTACGACAGTTGTTAAGAGACGCATGCCGTTTTCTCATTGCGATACAGTCACGATGCCAGGCGAGGAGGCTCGAATGCGGCGCTTTGTGGCAGAGGTTCCAATTCAATTTCGAGTGCTCGAAGCTGACTGCCTCCTGCGGATCCGAGAACTCGCTGCCGGGCAAGAATGCGTTCAATTCCTTCCTGCGGCCTCCGCGGACCGCCTCGGCCAGAGCGGGATCCCCGTGATCCGTAAAGTAGAAGAAGCCAGAGGTTTCCCCATATTCCTGTCCCATGAACAGCATTGGGATGTAGGGGGAAAAGAACAGCACGGCGGCAGCGAGTTTTTGCTGGGCTAGGGAGAGTAGGTTCGATGGGCGAATCCCCTGGAGCGCGTTGCCGACTTGATCGTGATTCTGCGTAAAGACCACAAACCGTTTGCCGGGACGATCCTGGGATGGCGAACCGTGGCGCCGCCGTCGATACACGGACCGCTGGCCTTCGTACACGAACCCGTTCGTGATCGCCTTGGAGAGGCTTGGCACACCGTCGAAGTCCGCGAAGTATCCGCGGGTATCACCGGTCAACGCGGTGTGGAGGGAGTGGTGAAAATCATCTAGCCACTGGGCGTCGACCCCGTAGCCTCCTTGGGCGGGCGCCTTGATCACACGGGCGTCATTGAGGTCACTTTCCGCTATGAGCCAGGCGTACCGATCCAGGCATTCGGCTTGCTTGTGAAAGGCTTCGGCTAGTTCCTGGAGAATATGGCGGGCGCTGAAATCGAAAATGCCATGGATCGCATCGAGGCGAAGTGCGTCGACGTGGTATTCCGTCAGCCAGTAGAGCGCGTTGTCCACAAAGTAACGGCGCACACCATCGCTCTCCGCGCCGTCATAGTTGATGGCTTCTCCCCACGGGGTACGATAGGAGTCCGTGAAGAAGGGCCCAAACTCCGCCAGGTAGTTGCCCTCGGGGCCGAGATGATTGTAGACCACGTCGAGCACGACCGCCAGACCTTCCCGGTGGCAGGAATCAATCAATGTCTTTAGGCCTATAGGCCCTCCATAGGTTGATTGGGGCGCGAACAATGCCACGCCGTCATAGCCCCAATTACGCCGGCCCGGGAACTCCGCGACGGGCATCAATTCGATCGCTGTAACACCCAGATCACGAAGGTGGGGCAGCTTGGCGATCACGCTCTCAAATGTACCCTCGGGAGTAAACGTACCTGTATGCAATTCGTAGATAAGGTAATCCTCGAGGGGGATACCACGCCAATGGCGATCCGACCACGGAAAGGCGGCGGGATCTACCACACGAGACGGGTCGTGAACCCCTCGGGGTTGCCAGCGCGACACCGGATCCGGAAATTGGCGGCCCCCATCGACGCGGAACAGGTAGTCGGCGCCGGCGCGGAGACCTTCGGCGAACGCCGTGAATACTCCGTCGTCCTCCCGATGCATGGCGAGGGCGCTCGGAGGGTCTTCGAGAATCACAACTTCCACGTTGCGCGGCTGCGGGGCCCACACGCGGAACCGCACGCCGGAGGATTCCACAGCGGCACCAAACCGCAAGGACCACATCGTGGTCACTCGATGCTTTCCAGCAGGGCTACTGGAAGGTGAGCAAAAATTTCCGCCAAAGGCAGTGTTTGTTTGCCGTTGCGTTCCACGATCTCGACCGAACGTCCGCTGAACACGTCACGATAGGCGGCGCGAGAGACGTCCCGGCGTAGCAGCAGGACCGAATCACCCCATATCTCACGGCCGGTAGGCCTTATCTTTTCCGCGCCCAGTGCCATAAAAAACCGGCCCGCGGCCGCAATCACGTATCGCCGCCCCAACCCGCGTGCGAAACCGATCACGTGATTCTGGCGGCTGCCGGTTGCACGCAACGGAATGTAGGAGCCCTTTGCGAAGAGATCGCGGTTCGATTTTCTGAAGCAGAGCGCACGGCTTATCAGATACAGCTTGATGGCGCCATCGGTGAGGTCCCGCGTCAGCTCTTCGATCAGAGGCAGAGTACCGTGGCCTTGCGTCTCCCGTAAGCCTTCCAGCAACCGGCACCGCAACGAGTAGTCGACGGGGCGGCGGTTATCGGGGTCCACCAGGCTGAAATCCCAGATTTCATTTCCCTGGTAAAAGTCCGGCACCCCGGGGGAGGCGATCTTCAGCAGGTCTTGGGAGAGTGAGTTCCACATGCCCGCAGCCTTGATCCTCGCGACGAAGGCCGTAAGTTCCCGAAGGAAACCATTATCCGGTGAGGGTTCGAGTGCCAAGCGAACGAATCGGTCGACGGCCTCTTCGTGAGGCCCGTTGGGGTTAATCCAGCTCGAATGAATCTTGGCTTCGCGCAATGCTTTGCGCATGTAAGCCTGCACACGAGCCACTAGCTCTGCCCATTCCTCTGAGGCAGGATCGTGCAACGGCCACACGCCAGCCAGAGTCTGATAGAAAAGATATTCTTCGGCCGCGCTGGGGATCTCGGCGTCCGCCACCATCGTCTTTTTGCCCAGATTCAGCCCGTGCCAAGAACGGATGGCCAGGTGCCATTCGACGGGGATTTCGGAAAGCACGTTGATGCGCGCGCGCACGTCTTCGCTGCGTTTAGAGTCGTGCGTCGAAGTTGCCAGCAAGGCATGAGGCCACGAGCGGCGGCGCTCGAGATTGCGCGCATGGAAGGCCGCTGGTGAGGTCCCAAACTGCCTTGGGTCGCCTCCGACCTCATTCAAGGAAGCCAAGGGACAGTAGCGATAGAATGCGGTGTCTTCCAGTCCTTTGGCCATAACCGGAGCGGTGAATTGCTGGAACGACAGGAGGAATTCGCGCCTCTCTGCCCGCTGGCCGATATCGATCCCTTCGGGATCGTTGACGAGCAGTATGCTCTCGAGGAAATCGAAGATCGATTCTTCGGTGGACTGATTCCGGCGCTTGGCGCGGCCGATGGCGTTCCGGATGTGCCGCTCGTCTTCCGGGTCTGCCCGGTTTGCGACAACGGTGGTGTAGGTCCTGTAAATGGGAAAGCAGGCAACCGTTTCCCGGAGAGCGTGCCGCAGGCTCGCCAGCGTGAAGTCTCGCGACCAGCGGTGTTGCTCGGAAATCTTGTCCAGCCTGCCAGCCAGGACGTTTAGCTCGCCCGACATGGACGTCTGAAGGATCAATCTCTTGCTCCTGTAGACAAGGTCCTCCCATGACGGCGACGAACCGGTGAAAGACTCGTACAAGCGATGGAACGCGCGGCGACGGCTGCGATCGACGAACAGCCCGTTCACAAGGCCAAGAAAATCGTACCCGGTAGTGCCTTCGATATCCCAATCGGAGCGCAGGTTCTCGTTTCCCACCAAAATCTTTTCGGTGACGATATAGCAACGCCGGGACGCTTTTCGCGCGGACATGCAGGCGGCCTGGAGCCTCCGGAAGTACTCGGCCGGATCCCGGAGCCCATCCGAGTGGTCAACTCTCAGTCCTTCAACACTGCCCTCTTTCACCAGGTCGAACAGCAGGGCGTGCACGGCCTGAAACACCTCCGGCTCCTCCACGCGAATGGCGGCAAGCTGATTGATGTCAAAAAAGCGCCGGTAGTTGATCTCGTCTGCGGCTACCTTCCAAAACGAAAGCCGAAAGGATTGCTGCGCCAACAATTCTTCAAGGCGGTCGAAGCTATGTGGGACGCCCTTCATTCCGTTGATGCGGATCCGGGAGCCGTCGATTTCCTCTCGAGCCGCTTTACTGGATTCGATGAGCGCGGATAACCGTTTTCGTATCATCTCTTTTTCGCGCTGCCGTTCCCGGATTTTAGCCGGATCGTCTTCATCGGCCGGAGCCAGATGGGATAGAGCGGTCAAAATGCTCTCCAGTTCCAGTATGTCCTGGTGGCCTTCGCCTAACCTTGTTCTCAACGATTCAACTGCGGGTTCCAGTACTAATGCCCAGCTTCGCGGGGCGAGCGGAAGCGGCTTTTGGTTCACCCTGACGCAGAACCCACCGTTCTCATAGAAAACGCCGATCTGCTGATCTTCCAGGACTCTGCCGTATTGATCGCCGAGAATGGGAAGCAGCACCTTGTTGACAAGGTCGCGCTTCGGCGGATTCCAGTTGATGTCAAAATATCGGGCAAACGGAGAACTTGGTCCGTTTTCCAGTACATCCCACCACCACTCGTTCACGGGATCGTCGATGCACATGTGATTTGGAACCAGATCGGCGATGATTCCCATGCCGTGCTGTTTTAGGCGGTCGCTCAGTTGCTGCAGGTCATCGCGAGTACCAATTTCAGGATTGATTCGCGACGGATTGGTCACATCATAACCATGCGGGCTGCCAGCCGCGGCCATTAGGAAAGGCGAGAGGTAGCATTCGTCGATGCCCATCGAGTACAGATAATCGACGAGCTGGAGGGCTTGACGAAACGTGAATTGGCTGTTCAGTTGAAGGCGGTAAGTCGATGAAGGGATGCGGCCCGGATCGTCTCGGAACTGTTTGTTCACGCTAACCTCCTCGAATTCCGCGCCGCAAGCACCACCTCCGTCTCCGGCTGGGCCTCTGCGGTAGAGGGCTGTCAGCCCGTCTGGGTGAGGACCGCGGCGCTTTCGGGGATGTGCACCCTCAGTTTTTCGCCCAATGACAAGAAGTGGTACACCCAGGAACGGGCCCCTTCATTACCCTCTTGTTCCAGCCGGCTTTGTTCCCCGAAAGCGTTCCTGCGTACTTCGGCCCATAAATTTTGGGGGGTCCAGAGTCCGACTTCGAACGGTAGCGAGCTCGCCATCTCGACGATGGCCTCGAGACGATCGAGGCATGCGGCATCCCCGGGGTGGACGGCGAACCTCTCAAAGAGGCGGTCGAGCGTCAGGCGGAGGGTGTATTCGAGAGTCGTGGAATCGAGGCCAATGCCGGCGGAACGGGACTCCTCCAGGAGCTTCCGTACCTGCTCTAGATCCATCTCTTCACTCGCGAATGCATGCCGCAAATTGCTATTCAAAGCGAACTCGGCGGCTGTCCTGATGGCCTTCGGCAGCGGTACGCCGAGATCGCGCAGGAAGTTGGCCAATGGAGCATGATCTTCGTAGATCTGGCGGTAGGCGCTCTCGGCTTCTTCCAAGGGAGTGTTCAGGATTTGCTGGAGGATGATCCGCTGGTCATCGCAAAACATCGATTTCAGCGAGTAACCAGATGCAAGCTCGTCGTCCATCACCCGGAGCACCTCGGGAATGTCAGCCGCGGAAAAAGCGGTTGTCATCTTCTGGACCAGTTTCTGGTACACGTCCTCATCGCGAAAAACTTGAGTGCCACAGTGTAGATTATGATCGGCGAAATGCAAAGCCGCGAAAACGATCTGCTGGGACTCGTCAGTGACATCGGACGTAAATCGGGCGCGGCCGAGACCCAACCTCATCCGGCCCACTTCGAGATTCTGGTGCTGCATTTGGTCGACGGAATAGCAATAGATGCGCACAGGCTCCGAATAGGGCTTGAACAGCGAGCTAATCGCGTAGTGGGCTGCCAGCTTCTCCAAATCCACGGCGGCCGCCTTCGCGAACTTACGGTAGATGCAGGCACCATCCTGGTGTTCGGGAACATTGCTCTTAGCTTGCGCCAGCGCCTGCAAGAACCTGTCTTCCACATGATCACCCAGCACCTCCTGCGATAACTGCACCGCGCGGCAGGCGTATCGGATTACCTGCACGGTCTCGGGCCCGGAAAGCTCATCGAAAAACCAGCCGCAACTGGTGTACATGAGCATCAGGTGACGCTGGAGTTCCATGAGTTTGAAGGCGGTCACGCGCTCAGTGTCGCTCAGCGCGCGGGCGGCATGGCGACTAATAAAGTCATCCCGGTTTCGGCGCCGATCCAACAGCACGCCGATGTAGTCGTCGCGCGCCGCCCACGGGTCTTTGAGGTATTCGCGAGCCTTTGCCTCGAACAGCGAAGCAAGAGTATCGCGTAGCCAATCCATAGCGTTGCGGAGTGGGCCGCGCCACGCCTGGTTCCATCCCGCGTGTCCGGCATTGCAACCGCAATCGGCACGCCAGCGCTCAATGCCGTGCACGCAGCTCCATGAGCTGTTTTCGA
>Ga0306926_10009913_pt1 | contig 10507 bp, 8 predicted proteins | sample flu12Cox44000178_FD_203759 | JGI IMG/M metagenome (GOLD analysis project Ga0306926, IMG submission 203759) | Lab enrichment of tropical soil microbial communities from Luquillo Experimental Forest, Puerto Rico - flux8day.12C.oxic.44.000.178 (v2)... | ecosystem: Environmental > Terrestrial > Soil... | reverse complement strand
AAGCCCGTCCATCTTCAATTCCGCTACATAATGGAATTCCTCGCCGTCGAGCAACTCGCGCACGCGGCGGTCAAAATCGCGCAGTTCCTCCTCGTTGAGCGCGTTATCCAAGCTGAGCATCACGGAGCTGTGCCGGACCTTAACGAAACCCTCACGCGGCTTGCCTCCCACGCGCTGGCTGGGAGAATCGGGGGTGACCAGTCCCGGGTGCTGCGCTTCGAGCGCTTGCAGCTTGCGCATGAGGGCATCGTACTCCGCATCGGAGATTTCAGGCTGGTCGAGAACATAGTACAGGTGTTCGTGGTGCCGCAGCACATCTCGAAGCTGGTCGATTTCCCGGGCCGGATCTTTCATCGCCTCTCATTTATAATTTAACGAGGAATCCGGAGCGTTCACCATCACACCCTTCAGGAACACGGTTCTAATCTACAATCCTCGGGCAGGCAGACTGGGACGGGGCGGCCATGGGGCCGTCGCCCGCGCGGCGAAGGTCCTCGAACGGCAGGGCCATCAAGTGACCGCGGCGCCCACCACCGGTCCACGCACGGCCGCGGCCATCGCGCGGGAATACGTGAGCCGCGGCGCCAGCCTGATCCTGGCGGCCGGCGGAGACGGCACCATCAACGAAGTGGCCGAAGGGCTGGTGGGGACACAGGTTCCGCTCGGCATTCTTCCTTGCGGCACCGCGAACGTGTTGGCCAGCGAGCTGAAACTGGGATCGCAGCCGGAGCGGGCGGCCGCGAGGCTGGGCCAGTGCCGGCCGTGCCGGATTCCCGTGGGGCATGTCACCTGCGAGCAGGGCGCCGTCTCACGTCATTTTCTCCTGATGGCCGGCATCGGCCTGGACGCCCACATCGTGTACCGCGTGAGCGGTCCGCTGAAGGCCGCGACCGGCAAGCTCGCTTATTGGGTGGCGGGCTGGAGTCTGCTCGGCCGCCGCCTTTCGGAATTCCCCGTCGAGATGAACGGCCGGAACCGTACCTGTTCCTTCGCCCTGGTGAGCAAAGTGCGCAATTATGGAGGCGATTTCGAGATCGCGCGGGACGTCAGCCTGTTTGACGACCGTTTCGAAGTGGTCCTGTTCGAGGGCAGGTCGACTCTGCCTTACGTGAAGTATTTCGGCGGGCTCATACTCAATCGTCTACAGCACATGCGCGGCGTGACAGTGGAGCGGGCCCAATGCCTCCGCGTGCTGGCGCCTGAGGACAAGCGGGTGTATCTGCAGGTCGACGGCGAGTTCGCCGGCCACTTGCCGGCTGAGATCCGCATCATCCCCGAGGCCCTGACGCTGCTGGTGCCGCCGGGCTACTCCGCGACACATGGCGAAGCCGCTATGCTGGAGTCGGATGACGGCAGAAAAACAAGTGCCCCTGACTGACTAGAGTGAAGACGGCGTCGACCTCACTCTGATCCGCTGGATGCTCTCGCTGACGCCGGCCGATCGGCTACAGGCGCTCGAGGCAAGTGTCAATCAGATCCTTCGCATCCGCGGGCTGAATGGTGGAAAGTGATTTCTGCGCCAATACTGGGCGCGCTGATCGCGGCGCCCGTTCGGTCGATTTGTGGGGGGGGAGGGGTTTCTGCATCCTTGGCGGCGCTGCCGGGCTAACACTCGATGTCGACCACTCCGGGGAACCATCAAACCTTGCTCGCCTGCTGCCCATACTCGAGGCTCTCGACGCGATCTACCGGATCCAGCGCCGTCTGCGCCCGACGGTCAACCATCTGGCTTCACCGGGACGCCAGAACTTGGTGACTCGATACGGCCTGGTGGATTTGGCGGGAACGGTCGGTCGCAATCTGGGCTATCCGGAATGCTGCCCCACTCGAGAGAAGATGGACATTGGCGAGGGGGCCCGTGTCCGCGTGCTCGATCTCGAAACACTGATTGTCAGCAAGCGAGCAACTGGGCAGCGAAAGAGACCGCGCCGTATGGCCGGTCCTCCGGCGGACGCTCGCCGAGAAGAAAAAGAAGAGGGGGGAGACTCGACAGCAGTAGTCTTTCGAGCCTTTTCGATCGAGGCGCCCAAGCGAAACGGGTTGTACTCGAGATCGACGGGCGAGGGTGCCGGACACCTAGCCCGAAACGGCTGCAGCAACCTCAAAGCACCTACCTTCCACCGCAGACCGAAGCTAAAGGCTGGCCGTTATGCGTGGGACTCTGGAAGCGGGAAATAGGGGCACCTTTTGCCTCACACCCCCCAGCAGTAGTCTTCGACGGCTTTCTCGATGGAGGTGTCTTTTTCGGTAAGACGCATCAGCTCCAGCCGGATCGCGTCGACTAGTGCTTTCCAGCTGGCTTCGATCACATTGTCGGAGACACCCACCGTTGACCAGCTGCGGCGGTGGTCGGTCCACTCGATCAGCACGCGCACCTTGGCGGCCGTGCCTTTGCGGGAATCGAGCACGCGGACTTTGTAGTCGGTCAGGTGCACCTCTTTGATTTGCGGATAGAGCTTCGCGAGGCAGTTGCGCAGGCACAGGTGCAGCGCATTGAACGGGCCGTGGCCGCCGGCGGTGGCAGAGTGCACGCCATCCTGGGCGCGGAGAGTCACCGTCGCGGTGGTGTGCAAGGGATCCGTGCCACTCGCGCGGGTGGTGACTTCGTAGCTATCCACATCGAAGAAGTGCAAGCCCGGGTGCAGGGCGTCACGCACCAGAAGCTCGAATGTCCCTTCGGCCGCTTCGAGTTCGTAGCCTTCGTATTCCATCTGCTTGATGCGTTCGAGCAGATCGCGGCGCGCATCATCGTCGAGGCGGCCTTCCAGGCCGTGCTGCTTGAGCTTGTACATGATGTTGGCACGGCCGGAGAGGTCGCTCACCAGCACGCGCTGACGATTGCCGACGGTCTCGGGAGAAACGTGTTCGTAGGTGGAAGAGTCCTTCAGGACCGCGCTCACGTGAACGCCGCCCTTGTGCGCAAAGGCGCTCTTGCCTACAAAGGGCTGATCGCTCCGCAACGGCAGGTTGGCGAGCTCGGAGATAAACTTGCAAATCGCCGAAAGATTCGCGAGTCTCTCCGGCCCTATCGTGGTGTGCCCGAGCTTCAATTCGAGGTTGGCGATGATCGAGGCGAGGTTGGCGTTCCCGCATCGTTCGCCATAACCATTCATGCAGCCCTGCACATGGGTCGCACCCGCCTCCACCGCCGCCAGCGTGTTCGCCACCGCCAGTTCGGCATCGTTATGGGTGTGAATGCCGATGACGCCGTCGAAGCGCTTGCGCACCTCCCCTACCACCTCTTCGATCCGGCCGGTTAACGTGCCGCCATTGGTGTCGCAAAGGCACAGGACACTCGCGCCGGCCTGGTGCGCTGCTTCGAGCGTGCGCAGCGCAAACTCAGGACTCGCGGTGTAGCCATCAAAGAAGTGTTCGGCGTCGTAAATCACTTCCTTGCCATGGTCCTTCAGGTACTTCACGGTTTCGAAAATCAGCTTCAGATTTTCGTCCAGCGTGATTCCGAGCGCACGCTTCACATGGAGATCCCACGTTTTGCCGAAGATCGAGATCACCGGCGTCGCCGCTTCCACCAGGGCCAAGACGTTGCGATCCTCGTGGACAGGGTTCTTGGCAAAACGCGTGGCGCCAAAGGCGGTCAGCCGGGCGTGCTTGAGCTCGAGCTCCCGGGCGCGGCTGAAGAACTCCTTGTCCTTGGGATTGGAGCCGGGCCAGCCGCCTTCGATATAGTCGATGCCGAGCTCGTCGAGTTTATGCGCAATGACCAGCTTGTCCTCTACGGAAAAGGAGACCGCTTCGCCTTGCGTGCCGTCCCGAAGCGTCGTATCGAACGTGAAAATCTTCATGAGTCACCTTGGCCGAACGAAAGCGCAGGGCAGAGCCTTACGCTACCTGCGGCACTCCCGCCTCCTTTTTCCTTTTGAGGAAGGGCATCATTTCACGCAGCTCGCGGCCCACCTGCTCGATTTTCTGGCCCTTCTCGGCTTCCCGCATGGCGAGGAATTTCTGGCGGCCGGCCCTGTTTTCCTCCATCCACTGGCGTGCGAATTCACCGGATTGGATCTCAGAAAGGATCTTTTTCATTTCCGTGCGCGTCTGTTCGTTGATGATGCGCGGACCCCGTGTGTAATCGCCGTACTCGGCGGTGTCGGAGACCGAGTAGCGCATGTAGGTGAGGCCTCCTTCGTAGATCAAATCGACGATCAGCTTGACTTCATGCAGACACTCGAAATAGGCGATCTCAGGTGCGTAGCCGGCTTCCACCAGAGTTTCAAATCCCGCGCGGATGAGCGCGCTGACGCCGCCGCACAGCACACTCTGTTCGCCGAACAGGTCGCTCTCAGTCTCCTCGCGGAATGTGGTTTCAATGACGCCGGCCTGAAGGCACCCCAGCGCGAGTGCGTAGGCCAGGGCGTTCTCGAGCGCCTTGCCGGACGGGTCCTGGTGAATGGCGACCAACGCCGGTACGCCCACACCCTCCACGTACAATTCGCGCACGCGATGCCCGGGCGCCTTGGGCGCGATCATAGTCACATCCACGTGCGCGGGTGGCGTAATCTGCTTGAAGTGAATATTGAAGCCGTGAGCGAACATCAGCGTCTTGCCCGCCGTCATGTGCGGCGCAATCTCCTTGTTATAAAGATCGCCTTGCAGGTGGTCATGAACCAGGATCATGACTACATCCGCCTCCTTGGCGGCGTCGGCCGTGTTCATGACCTTCAGGCCGGAAGCTTCGGCCTTGGACCAGGACTTGCTGCCGGGGTAAAGGCCGACGATGACGTCGACCCCTGAATCGCGCAGGTTGAGCGCATGCGCGTGTCCCTGGCTGCCATATCCGATGACGGCGACCGTGCGCCCTTTTAAGTTGTTCAGATTCCCGTCTTTTTCGTAATAGCGTTTAGCCATCTCTCGCTCCAAATTACCTATTGAACGGTCTCTTCCAATTCGTTACCGGCCCGCGTGGGCACCGGAGGCTGCAAGCGCAGCTTTTTATTTTCGAGCCCAATCGCCACCGCACCCGAGCGTGTCACTTCGATCTCTCCATAGCTACGCATGACGTCGATAAACTCGTTCAGCTTTTCGGGATCGCCGGTCACTTCGATCGCGAATCCCTCGGTGGAAGAATCGACGACGCGCCCACCGAATATCTCGGCCTCTTTCAAGACGGCGGCGCGCGTCTGCTGCGCGGTGCGCACCCGCACCAGCACCAGTTCGCGGGTCACGGCCGGCGACTCGGTCAAGTCCGTGGCTTGCAGCACGTTGATCAGCTTGTTCATCTGCTTGATCACCTGCTGACGGAGCCCCGGATCCACCTCAACGGCGATGGTCATGCGCGAGAGCTCCGGGTCGAGCGTGCGCGCGACCGTCAGGCTTTCGATATTGTATCCGCGCTGGCTGAGCAGCCCGGTCACGCGCATGAGCGCGCCAGGTTTGTTTTCCAGTAACAGGGAAATGATTTGCAACACGTTCCAACCCGCGCTACTGCGCGGCCTCCACCACCGGCTGGGGCGGCCCCAGCACCATTTCGTTGATGGCACCGCCGGCCGGCACCATCGGGTAGACACACTCGGCGGGCGAGACCCGGACGTTGAGCAGGTACGGCCCAGGCTCTTTCACCGCCGTTTCCAGCGCCGCCGCCAGCTCCGACGGCTTTTCGATGGTTCTTCCCTTGAAGCCGTAAGCGCCGGCGAGCTTTTCAGCGTCCGGGAAACAGTCGAGTTCGGCAGCGCTCAGGCGGTTGTTATAGAACAGCTCCTGCCACTGGCGGATCATTCCGAGGTAGCCGTTGTTCATGACCACAATTTTGATGGGCAGGCCGAAGCTGGTGATCGTGGCCAACTCGGGGATGGACATCTGGAAGCCGCCGTCGCCGACAACCGCGAAAACGAGCTTGTCGGGCCTGGCGAACTGCGCGCCCATCGCGGCAGGCAGACCGAAGCCCATGGCGCCCAGGCCGCCGGAGTTCAGCCACAGGCGCGGCTCGTTGAAGCGGATCAACTGGGCGGCCCACATCTGGTGCTGGCCCACATCGGCGGCGACGATCGCCTGGCCTTCGGACAGGCGGTCGATCTCTGCCATCAGGTGTTGCGGCTTGATCTCGGAATCGGAGGACACCGGCTGCAGCGGATGCTCTTGCTTCCAGCGCCGGATCTGCTCCCACCACGCGCGGCAGCCGGATTCGGCTTGGGCGACCGGCTTAGCCTTGGGTTCGGCCAGCGCCTGATTGATCCGGATGAGCACGCGCTTCACGTCACCGACGATCGGCACATCCGGCGCTCGGTTCTTGCCGATTTCGGCCGGATCGATATCGACGTGGATTACCTTGGCGTGCGGCGCGAAAGCGGCTAGGCGCCCCGTCACGCGGTCGTCAAACCGCACGCCGAGCGCGATGAGCAGATCGGCAGCCGACATCGCCATGTTGGCCGCGTAGCTGCCGTGCATCCCCGGCATGCTAATGAAGTTCGGGTGGGTCGAGGGGAGTGCGCCCAATCCCATCAGCGTGTTGACCGCGGGAAAACCGGTTCGTTCCACGAATTCCCGCAATTCTGTGGCCGCGCCCGCCGCCACGATGCCGCCGCCCGCATAGACCAAAGGCCGCTCGGCCAACCGGATCAGCTGAACCGCGCGCCTTATCTGACCAGTGTGGCCCTCGGTGAAGACTTTGTAGCCGGGCAGATGGATGGCGGTGACGTGCTGGTAATGGCCCTGCGCCTGAAAAACGTCTTTGGGAATGTCCACCAGCACGGGCCCAGGCCGCCCGCTCGCCGCCACGTAGAACGCTTCGTGAATGATCTGCGGCAAATCTTCGAGCCGCTTGACTAGGTAGTTGTGCTTGGTACACGACCGCGTGATCCCAAATGTGTCGGCTTCCTGAAACGCGTCGCTTCCGATCAGCTTGCTCGTGACCTGGCCGGTAATGGCCACGATGGGGATCGAGTCCATCATGGCGTCCACCAGACCGGTGGTCAGATTGGTGGCCCCCGGGCCGGAGGTGGCGCAGCAGACGCCTACTTTGCCGGTGGCGCGCGCGTAGCCTTCGGCGGCGAAGGCGGCGTTCTCTTCGTGCCGCACCAGCACGTGCCGGATGTGGTGGTCGTACAGCACGTCATACAGCGGCAACGTGACTCCGCCCGGATAGCCGAAGATCGAATCCACGCCTTCGCGGCTCAGACACTCCAGCAGCATTCTCGCGCCACTCATCAGGGTCGACATAAGTTGTGCCTTATCAGAACTGCTCTCCAAAAAACTGCCTACCAAACAAAAAAGGCCATCAGCCGGGCTGCTTACCCCGCTGATGGCCTTGGGAATCTTCCGTTCCGCCGGGCCTATGCGGGGCCGGCTACGATGACCACGATAATAATGCCTACAGGGATTGAACGAAGGGAGTGAAGCCGCCGACCTGGGAAACCATTGCGCATCGCGAACTGGTTACGAGTGTACCCTACAAGATTTTCAAATGCAAGCGGACACCAATATAAATTCGATTAATCCCGGCATTTAGTCTTTCGGTGCAGTCCCACCCTGGGGGCCGCGCCTTGGGGTCACCAGGGCCACCTGGGTCAATCGGCCGTCATACATCCAGCCATATCAGGTCGGGCGGCGCGAGCCGGGACGCCGTCTCGGGGGGGGGGCACGAACTGCACCAGCGCGATCCGCGCGAGTGCGACCTCGCGCGGTTCGACCGCGAGCGGGTAGAACAACAGCATCGGGGGAGAAGGCAGAGAAGGCCGCTTCCGGTGGCGGCACAGCAGGAGCCTCTCAGGCCCTTTGCAGGATGTCGCGGTGGGTCACCTTGACCTTGAAGCCGGCTTTCTGTAAATTGTTTCGGATCGCGTCGGCGATCATAACGGAACGGTGATGCCCCCCCGTGCATCCGAACGCGATCGTCAGATAGCTCTTGCCCTCGCGAATATAGTGAGGCAGCAGATAAATCAGAAGCTCGGAGATGTGATTGATGAATTCTACGGTCTGTGGAAAGCTCCGGATGTATCGCGCCACCGCCGGGTTTCGGCCGGTCAGGTGTTTGAACCGGGATATGTAGTTCGGGTTAGGCAGGAAGCGGACGTCAAACACCAGGTCGCTGTCGGAGGGCAACCCGTAGCGGTAGCCGAAGCTGGTTACGTAAATCTGGATCTTCGATTCTTCGCTCTGGCCGACGAACCTCTCGCCAATGAACTCACGCAGTTCGTGGACCGTGAATTTGGAGGTGTTGATGATCAGGTCCGCCTGGGCGCGAATCGGGGCCATGCGTTTCCGCTCGGCGCGGATACTTTTGATGATCGACCGGCCTCCGCCCAGCGGGTGCGGGCGGCGGGTTTCACTGAACCGGCGCACGATCGTGTCTTCGTCGGCCTCAAGGAAGACTAGCCGCGCGCTGACCGACCGGCGGATGCGCGTAAAAATCTCAGGAAAAAGCTTCAGCCCGCTGCCTTCGCGGATGTCCACCACGAGAGCCGTGGCACGGACGCTCGGGTTATCGTGAGTCAGCTCCGCGAACTTGGGGATGAGTTCGACCGGGAGATTATCGACCGAGTAATAACCCAGGTCCTCGAGCGCCTTGAGCACCGAGGCCTTCCCCGAGCCGCTGAGGCCGGTGATGACTACTAACTCTGGTGTTTGAGAGTGCTTGGGCGCCGGCGCGGGATGGCGGGCCCGGGACTTTTTGCGCGCCATCCGGTCCTGTTATCCTTCTACGAGATCGAAGTGGCCGTCGCGCCGGCGGACCAGAACTGCTAGCCGATCGCTCTCCGCGTCCCGGTAGACCAAGTAGTCCCGATTCTTGTCCATCTCGAGCAGGGCCTCATCCAAGGTCATCGGCTTGCGTGCCGGGCGGTGGTTGACGCGATACACGCGCCGCTCGTTTTCCGGCTCCGCTTCCGGTTCTGGTCTGGCCGTGACTGCCGCCGCCACGGTCTTGCGTGGAGTGCGCTTGGTGTCGCGCCATTTGGTGCGGGTCTTGACAATCTGCTTTTCGAGTTTTTCAACAGCCGAGTGGATGGCGGTGAACAGGTCGCTGTTCGACCCCAGTCCCACGAATTGATGATGGTAGTAATAAATGGTGACTTCGGCGTGATGTAGGTGACGCTCCAAGGACAGTATCACGTGGGCTTCGCATTCCCTCCTGCCATCCAGCAGCTTCCCAACTTTGGCGAAGCGCGCTTCCAGCTTTTTCAACTGCGCCGGGGCCAGTTCCACCTGCCTACCGGTGTATGTGATCTTCATTGGGTCTCCGTAATACCGAGCAGCAGGCCGAAACGCCTGCCCCTCCTTCTCCTTTATAACTCCATTGCGCGGGAATTAGTTGCGAATGCGGCGCTGGTGCGTCGATGGGATCTTCATGTCCTCGCGGTACTTGGCCACGGTGCGGCGGGTGACGTTGATCCCTTCGGCCTGCAATAGGGCGGTGATCTGCTCATCGGTCAACGGCCGCGTGCGGTCTTCCTCTTCAATCATCCGCTTGACCTTGCGTTTCAGCAGCAGCAAAGGAGTGGCGCTGCCCGACGGCCCCTGTACGGCTTCGGAAAAGAAATACCGCAGCTCGAAGACACCTTGGGGTGTATGCACGTATTTGCCAGCCACCGCGCGGCTCACCGTGGAGGGATGGACGCCGACCTCTTCGGCCACTTCTTTGATCATCATGGGCTTGAGCTGGTCGAGACCGGAGTTCAGAAAATCCGTCTGGCGCCGGATGATCGCCTGACAGACCTTGAGGATCGTTTGCTTGCGCTGCTCGATGTTCTTCATCAGCTGGATCGCCGATGTGTAGCGCTCGCGGACATAGTCGCGCACCTCTTTGGTGGCCCCGTTGTCGCGGTCGAGCATGCGCCGGTACTGCGCGTTGAGGCGGAGCTGCGGCACATCGTCGTCGTTCATCTGAATGATCCAGTCCTCGCCGTCCTTGAGGAACGTGACATCCGGCTCGACCACGCGCGCGCCCGCGCCCGAATAGCGCAGCCCGGGGCGCGGGTTCAGATGATGGATCATGTTCACCGCAATCTCGATGTGATCGAGCGGGCGGCCTAAGATTTTGGCGATTTCTTTGTACTGGCGCGTCTCGAGCAGCCGCAGGTGATTGGAAACGATCTGCCAGGCTACGCCGCCCTTCCCGTTCATGCTTTCGATCTGAAGCAGGAGGCATTCCTGCAGGTTCGTTGCGCCGACGCCCGCCGGGTCGAGCGACTGCACCACCCGCAGGGCTTCCCGAACGTCGTCTAGCTTGTGTTCGCCAGCGGCGGCGATCTCTTCGAGCGAAGCTGAGACATAGCCGTCTTCGTCCAGGTTGCCGATGATCGATTCGGCCGCGTTGCGAATCGTGTCGGAGATCAGGCTGACACTCAGCTGCGATCGCAGGTGGTCGCCCAAGGTCACCGGGGCAGACAGAAAGGTTTCAAACGACGGCTTGTCGACCGATTCCGAAGCCGGGGTCTTGTACCCTGGATCCAGGTAATCGTCGAAAAACGAGCCGAAGTCAATTTCGTCGAAGGGGTCGGTGGTGGCCGGGGGGTCCGCGAGCGGGTCCGGGGGCGCCGCTTCGGCCGCGGCGACGGCG
>Ga0306926_10009912_pt1 | contig 10507 bp, 8 predicted proteins | sample flu12Cox44000178_FD_203759 | JGI IMG/M metagenome (GOLD analysis project Ga0306926, IMG submission 203759) | Lab enrichment of tropical soil microbial communities from Luquillo Experimental Forest, Puerto Rico - flux8day.12C.oxic.44.000.178 (v2)... | ecosystem: Environmental > Terrestrial > Soil... | reverse complement strand
AAGAACAAGTCGTGCGGGCTTGTCATTGCCATTGCGCTCACACCCACGGCAGGCAAGCCGGCCTCGGCTGAATCCGAAGACCAACTTGCGGCGATCAAGTGCCCGCATTGCGGGAACGAGGATCTGTATCGCTGGAGCGCCCGCAGTGAATACAAGTACGCCGTGGGAACTGCGAGTACGTAAATCCCGGCACGTGGGCGCCGACTGACTTGCGCCAGCTCGTGGCTCTAGTGCGACGCCCTGGCCCGCGCGCTCAAAGTGGGCTTGGACGTCGCAGCGGCCTCTGACGTGGCTCGAGAGTGGCTGGCCGCGGAATTCTGTGCCACCTGCGGCACCGTGCTGTTCCGTGACTTGCGATTGTGATGCTCGAGGCGGGTCGCGGCGCCGCTTGCAGCACCGACGTAGCTGACCCTGGCGACGGAATTCCCCGCGGGGCCGGGTGCGTGGTAGACGTTACGAATGACACTCGTGTCGACGTTGCTGACCGCGGTGTTGTAGTGAAATCGATCGCCGACCCAGCGGCCTCCGGTATAACCGGCGCCGAAATATCCGTGCCGGTAATTGATGCCGCCATAATCGCCAACGAACGGACCCCAGAATCCGGGGCGAAAGACGAAGACGCCGCCGGTGAGCACCCAGTAGCCCGGCGTCCAGAGCAGCCCCGGCCGCGGCGGGTGCACCCAGGCGCCCGGGACCCAGTGGTAGACGCTCGCCCGCCAGGCCCAGAAGCCCGGTGTCCAGAGGGTGCCCTCCACCTCGCACGGGGGCTGTTCCTCGGGTGCGAGCGGCGGCGGTGCTTCGCTCGCAGTCGTGAGTGACTGCGCGTCCCCGCCAGGCGGCGGACCCTCGACCCCCGAGGCTTCGGCTGGGGGCCACAGTCCCTGCGCCTGCAGGCGGTCGCGTTCGACGTTGCTACCGGGGAGAGTGTCGAGGGCGCTGCCCCAGGCCATCCTGATATCACTCGTCGGCAGGCCATCCACGGTCACCTCGACGAGCTCTTCGCCGACGACCCGACCCGTGTACCGCACTTCCCTCTTGAAGCCATTCCATTCGGCGGGCGCATCGTGCCGCCTCAGCGCGACTGAGGTCGGTGTAAAGCGCTCCACCGTCCAGGTCTCATCCGTGCCGTCGACGCGCGAATAGATGCCATGCGATTCGATGAGCGTGAAGCAGTTCGTCCAGCAGAAATGAGCCATCTTGGGCGGCGACGCGGCATCGCTCACGAGCTTGCGCTCTGCGCCCGGCCCCTGAGGCCGATCGGAAAATACGGAGTGGCCCTGCGCATCGACAGACTCGTAGACCGACTGCGCCTGGAGCGCGATAGAGCCCGCGCATAAAGTGAGCGCGAGGAGCACAGACTCGATCCGCGGGGTGCAAAGAATCAACATTCGCTTATTAAGGCGAATAGCGCGCTCTGTCGCACCTAAGGCCGTCACAGTTGCGCGAGCGCTCGGATGGCGCGCCCTCGACATAATGCGTCTGCGGCGGCACACCGCTGACGACAACACCCAACTCCCAACTGCTGCGATGCAACCGGGCCGATCGCATCTCGATCCGAACTGAGTTGAGGGATTGGCTCACGAAACGCTTGTTGACCTTGTGATCGATTGGCTCGACCGGGACGGCAGCGCCAGGTCCAGTGCGTCGGGCTATACTGGGTTTGACATACCGGCATCTCACGGCAGGCGAAGAGGCGCACCCTGGAAACACCGGAGATCCATGGCTCGCACGCAAGGCACGGCGGCGGCATTCCACGCTGGCTGGATCTGATCATCGCCGTCAGCGCCCTGGTCACCTCGGTCAGCTCCATCGCCATTGCCCTGCACCACGGTCACATCATGTCGATGCTGGTCCAGGCTAATTCGCTCCCGTACATGCAGGGTGGTTTCAGTGACCGGACCGCCGAGGACGAGAAAGTGCTCACACTGGACCTCCTCAATCGCGGCGTGGGTCCAGCGCATGAGGAGAGTCTCCGCGTGAAGGTCGGGGACGGCTACGTGAGATCAGTCAAGGAACTCTTTGCAGCGTCCCTCGGCCCCGAGCGGGCGGCCAAAGCCCAGGAAATCTTCGACCCGACACGGAACCAGGTGCGAACCCGCTTCATCCCCGGCGGACAAACACAGATCGTTTTTCGCCTCCCCAGAACGCCGCAGAACACCCAATTCTGGGACCTGCTCGAGCAGGATCAGAAGCGTTGGAACATCGAGTTCTGCTACTGCTCGGTCTTCAAGGAATGCTGGGAAGTCTTGAGCAAATGGCGGGAGCCGGACCCGGTCAAACAATGCCATCGGGATGAATCGCGCGAGTTCATCCCCTGAAGTCGCCAATCAGTCTTCGACGGCGCCGGCGCTGCAGCCATTCAACGGCCGCGCCTTACCGCGCTGATCAGTCGCCGGACAGTTGCGCCCGATTCCGAGCGCCGGGCTTCCCGACAGGGGTGCCTCGGTCTCCGTGGGTCCGCCGTTGTTCTCCAGCGCGCCGAGCTCCGGGTTGCTGAATACCGTGCCGGAGGTACAAGCGCGATCGGCGTTCGAGCAGATCGCGTGGGTGGCGGGCCATTGAAGATTGTGGGATCCGCTGCTCGCGCCGGTCGAGCACGCCATCGGTGAACCACAATCCCGGGTGGTATTCGCCGAGAACAGCGTGTTGTTGATGCTGAGCGCCGTGTTACCGGCGATCGCTGCGCCGAAATAACCCGATCCACCGGACGCCTGGTTGCCGGCGAAGGTCAGATTCTGCAGCGACCCACCGTTTCCGAAAAGTACGATCGCGCCGCCGAGGCCCTGCTCGGCAATGTTGTCCACGAACGTGTCGTTGGTAAACGCCAGGATCGAGCCATCCGCGAAAAGACCACCGCCGCTCGAGGCGGCGCTATTGGCCGAAACGGTCGAAGCGGTGATGATGAGATTCGAGTTGTGGAAATACATGGCGCCACCGTTGGGGGCGGAGTTGCCCGCGAGCGTGCTGCGGTCGATGGTCGTTTTCTGCATGGCTCCGTCGGGTGTGCGGAAAACCGCGCCGCCGAACGCGCGTGCCCCGGCGGCGTTATTCGTCAGAGTCGAGCCGCAGATGGTCACGGCATAGGCTTCACCCCCGTCCATGAGGACCGCTCCGCCATTGCCGCCATTGCCGACCTGATGGCCTTTCACCGGGCATGCCGTGTTGATCGAGTTTGCCCCGTTGCCCAGCGCCTGATTGGAAGAGAACTGGCTGTTGTAGATGCTGAGATCGCCCCACAGGGCGCCCACGGCACCTCCATTCGAAGCGCGGTTCGATTCGAAAGTGCTGCCGACGATCGTGGTGCCGAGCGACCCGACGGTGTAGATCGCCCCGCCGGCGACATCGGGTCCGAGCGTCGCGCCCTCATCGTTTTTGAAGGTCGTATTCCAGACGTGCAGTATGCCGTCGCGAACATAAATCGCGCCGCCGCCGCCATCGGTCTGCGTGCCCGTTGAGCACGGGGGCGGTGCGGGAGGAATGGCCGTGCCGCTCGCCCTGCCATTTTGCAGAGCGAGGTTCTGGAGGGTGACGGTCGTTCTCGTCGCCTGGAAGTTCGGTGACGAGTAGTACAGGAGGCGGGTGGCACCGCGTCCGTCGAGTGTGATCTTCCCCTGGCCATCGAGCGTGGTGTCGATATCCGTGCGCAAGTGCTTCTCGGAGGTCAACGTTATCGTTGCCGCCCCGCCGCAGTTGAAGCGAATGACACCGCCCTTGGCCAGTGCGTTGGCGAGCGTGTCTCCGTGCAGCTTGCGGCCGTGCCGGTACCGACGGTCACCGTCGTCGCCCGCGTGTCTGCAGTGAAGGGCGTCGGGCAGATGGCGGGAGGACTCGAGGCGCAGAGGATCGGTGTCAACAACAAGGTGCACCCGCTGAGCAGCACTTTTTCGCGCGTATATCCGTGTACGACTTGGGCCATGCCTGAACACCCCTGACGATGATTGGTGGTCGGTACCAGGTGATTGCGACGCGAAACGCATCGCAGGCGTTCACGTCCGACGCGCGATCCTCACACAGCGCGGCTCAGAGCTCGATATGTCGCAGATCGCCTACGCTCGCAGGGCGCACGCGCCGCGATCGCACTAGCCGCAGCGCGCACGGCCTCGAGCCGCATTCGTTCAGGGGAGATAGTAGAGGTCGATCGTCTTGCCGACGCGCTCGACCGGCTCATAGTCATCGAGCCAGCCGTAGTCGCTGAGGTTGCGGGTGCGGGCGAGCTGCGACACGGCGATCCAGCCGGTGGCGCGCTCGTGCGGCGCGAGGATGTGCACCGGCGGGAGCGGCTCACGGCGCAGGTCAGCCGTGCCGCGGTACGCGAGGCTCAAGTGTCCGATGTGCAGCTGCGCCGCGCGCACTTCCAGGCGGTGCAGGTCCTGTCCCCAGTCGAGATCGGAATCGACGAGCACGCGCTCGGGGTGCGCGACCCATTCGTTGAAGTACGGCAGGTAGTCGGGCCAGGCGCGCCAGAGCGGGCTCAGCTGCCAGGCGAGCACGGCCAAGAGCACTGCCGCACCCAGGGTCCGGAGGTTTGCAGGGAGCGCGACCGCCTTGGGTGCCGCGGACGGCGAGCGGAGCGCTCGCCAGGCACGCACCGTGAGCCAAGCCGCACCGAGCGCGAAGAAGGGATACACGATGAGGACGTGGCGGATGCCGATGTTGATGCGGCTCACGGCGCTCGCGAAGACGAGGATCGCCACGACCAGTGTGAGCGGCGCCAGCGCCCAGGAGTCGCGGCGCCGCCAGCCGTGGAGCGCGAGTCCCACCATGCCGATCGGGCCTGCGATGAGCAGCGGGATGGGTGTCTTCACCGCGAGCGCGACGAGGTAGAAGTACCACCACCCGGTGAGGCTCGTCTGGCCGAGAAGGTAGGAGAGGTGCCCGGTATTGTTGTGCGCCTCGACGGCCACGATGCCGTTCACGAGATCCTTGAGCTCGCGGGGCAGCCACAGGTGCGAGAGCAGCACGCCGAAGACGTGCGCCAGGCCGTGCTGCTGGAGGAGGTACGACACCGCCCAGTCGAAACGGAATGCGACCCCCGCCGGGTCGGTCACGCGCGGGCCGTAGGCAAGCCACACCGGCGCGAGACCCACGAGCGCTGCGAGCGCAAGTCCCAAGACACGCGCGCGCCAGTGCGGTGGATCGGCGAGCGGCACGGCCCAGTGGGTGAGCGAGAGCACGATGAGCGCGATGCCGATGAAGGGGACGGCCGAGAACTTGGTGACGACCGCCACCCCGGAAGCGAGGCCGAAGAACACCGCATCGCGCAGGCGCGCGCTCGCGAGCCAGCGCTGCAGGGCATAGAGCGCGAGGAGCGTCGTCGACGCCGCCGCCACATCGAGGCTGGCGAGTGCCGCGTGACCGAGTATCGGCGGCACCGATACGGTGAGCACCACGGCGAGGAGCGCTGCACCTTCGGAGGGAAGGAGCCGCCGCGCCCACAGCCAGGTGGCGTAAAGGAGCAGCACCAGGAACGGCAACATCCCGAGCCGCGCCAGCGTGAGATCCCGCCAGTAGGCCCCCTTCGAGTAGAGGATATGCAGGCCCTCGGGGGTCCCTTCGGGGGGCGGGGTGCCGAAGGAGCGTGCCCCGGCGAGATAGGGGCCGATGGCGAGGAAGAGGCGCCCGAGCGGCGGGTGCTCGGTGTCGTATTCGTACTTGCCGCGATCGAGGAGCTCGACCCCGGCCGCGAGGTGCTCGGGCTCGTCCCAGGTGTTGGAGTACACGCGCCAGGAGCCGGTGGCGAGCACGCAGGCGGCGAGGATGATGAGGATGAGTGCGCGGTGCGCCAGCCTCGGCGCGCGTGCGCTCAGCTGCGCGACGCTCTCCACCCCGCGGCTGCTCACCTAAGCGAACGGGTGGCGCAGCACGATGGTCTGCTCGCGGTCGGGTCCCGTTGAGATCATGTCGATGGGGACGCTGACGAGTGCCTCGAGGCGCTCGAGGTAACGGCGTGCGTTCTCAGGCAGGGCCTCGTAGGCGGTGACACCGACCGTCGACTCGCGCCAGCCGGGCAGCTCCTCGTACACGGGCTCGATGCCGGCGTAATCCTCGACGCTCACCGGCGGGTCAAGGCTCACCTCGCCATTGATGCGGTAGCCGACACCGATGCGGAGGGTGTCGAGGCCATCCAGCACATCGAGCTTGGTGATGCACAGTCCCGTGACGCTGGAATTCACGATCGAGCGTCGCAGCGCGACGGAGTCGAACCAGCCGCAGCGCCGGCGGCGCCCGGTGACCGAGCCGAACTCGTGACCGACGCGCGAGAGATGCTCGCCGTACTCATCGAAGAGCTCGGTCGGGAAGGGCCCGGCGCCGACGCGCGTCGTATAAGCCTTGACGATGCCGAGCACGGCGTCGAAGGCCTTGGGACCCAGGCCGGTTCCCGTGCCGGCGTAGCCGGCGGTGGTGTTCGATGAGGTGACGTAGGGATAGGTGCCGAGGTCGACATCGAGCATCGCGCCCTGCGCACCCTCGAAGAGCACGTTCGCTGAAGTGGCGCGCAGCGCCTCGAGCTCGCGCGTCACATCCGTGACGAGCGGCGCGATCTTCTCTGCCATGGCGAGCTGCGCATCGAGCGTCTTCTGAAAGTCGACCGGCGGCTGGCGGTAGTAGTGCTGCAGCACGAAATTATGGAAGTCGAGCACTTCGCCGAGCTTCGCCGCGAAGCGATCGCGCTTGAAGAGATCGGCGACGCGCACCGCGCGACGCGCCACCTTGTCCTCGTACGCGGGTCCGATCCCGCGCCCGGTCGTGCCGATGGCGTTCGCGCCGCGGGCGCGCTCGCGCGCCTGATCGAGCGTGACGTGCGAGGGCAGGATCAGCGGGCAGCGCGGCGAGACGCGCAGCCGCTCGAACACCGGCACCCCGCGCTCGATCAGCATCCCGCTCTCGGCGAGCAAGGCCTCGAGCGAGAGCACGACGCCATTGCCGATGAAGCAGCGCACCTCATCGCGCAGGATCCCGGACGGGATGAGCGAGAGGATGGTCTTGCGGCCCCCGATGACGAGGGTGTGACCCGCGTTGTGGCCGCCCTGGAAGCGCGCCACCGCGGCGGCGCGCTCCAAGAGGAGCTCCACGACTTTGCCCATGCCTTCATAGCCCCACAGGGTGCCGATGACGACGACGAACTGTCCCACACTCACCTCTCAGCGGACCCAGAACAAGATGATTACGCCGACCAGCATGGAGCCGAGACCGGCGAAGCGCAACTCGCGGTCCTTGATCAGGAGGAGCCGCGCGAACGCGCGCTTCAACCCCTGCGGATAGAGAAACGGCGCGATGCCTTCCAACACCAGCAGTAGGCCGAGCGCGGCCAGGAGGTCGGAGAGATTGAGCGACACGGTCTTTCGGGACGGTGGACGCTGACTAGCGCTTCGGCGGCGCGGCCTTCGCGCCGGGGCCTGGGGCGGCCTCCTTGAAGTAGCGGAAGAATTCGCCATCGGGTGTGAGGACGAGCAGATCGCCGTCCTTGCCGAGCGAGCGCTCGTAGGCCTGGAGACTGCGATAGAAGGAGTAGAACTCGGGGTTGTGGGAATAGGCGTGGGCGTAAGTCTGGGTGGCGGTGGCATCGGCCTCGCCGCGGATGCGCAGCGCATCGCGCTCGGCCTCCGCGAGGATCTGGGTGCGCTGGCGCTCGGCGGTCGATGTGATCGTGGCGCTCTCCTGCGTGCCTTCCGCCCGCAGGCGGTTCGCGGTCTTGGCGAAGGACTGCTTCATGCTCTCGTAGACGCGCGCGGCGACCTCATCGGGAAGGTCGATGCGCTGGACGCGCACGTCGACGAGATCTACTCCGAGTCCCTGGGCGTTGAGGCTCGCTGCGCCGAACACCTGCTTCCTGACCTCGTCGCGCTCGGCCGAGACGATCTGCTGGAGCGTGCGCTGCGCGACCACCGTCTTGATGCCGTCCTTGACGATCTCCGCCAGGCGCTGCCCGGCGATCCCTTCGCTGCCGGCCGCGGCGTTGTAGAAGGTCGCCGGGTCCCGAACGCGCCACTTCATGTAGAAATCGACGATGAGCCCGCGGCCGTCGTTGGTGAGGAAGGTCTCACCGGTGTAGGACTCGGACAGTATGCGGCGATCGAACTTCGTGACCCGGTCCCAGGGCCACTTGAGGTGCAGACCCGGCAGGTAGCGCGTGTCGATGATGGCGCCGAAACGCGTGCGGATCGCGTATTCGGTCTCATTCACCGTGAAGAGCGAGAACGCCACGAAGAGCAGCAATCCCGCCACCACGAAGAACCAGGGGAAAAGGCGCGAGCTCATCTCAGCGCTCCCCTCGCGAGCGGGAGCCTTCGATCGTGATCTGGTCCGTCGACTCCTTGGCGCTCCCCGGGGAGCTTTCGGAGCCCGGCTCAGACTCCCGGTTGACGCTCTTCTCGAGCAGCTTTTCGATCGGGAGGTAGACGAGGTTGTTTCCGGCGTGCGAGTCGATGATGACCTTGTGCGCCCGCTCGAGCACTTTCTCGATGGTCTCGGTGTAGAGGCGCCGTCGCGTGACCTCGGGCGCCTGGGCGTAAGCGGCTTCCAGCTGCGAGAAGCGCGCCGCCTGGCCCTCGGCGAGGGCCGTCACCTGCGACTTGTAGGCCTGTGCGATCTGCAGGATGCGCGCGGCGTCGCCCTGGGCGATCGGCAGAATCTTGCTCGCGTACGCCTCGGCCTCGAGGATGGAGCGCTCCTTGTCGGCCTGCGCCTTGTTGGCATCGCGCTGCGAGGGGACCACCGCGTCCGGCACCTGCACGTCCTCGAGGTTGACCGTCGTGACCGTGATCCCGGTGTTGTAGGTATCGAGCACGGTCTGAATCAGCTCCTTGGTGCGGCGCGTGATCTCGGGACGCGTCGAGCCGACGAGGAGGTCAACGAGCGTGCTCTGCCCGACGATCTGGCGGATCGCGCTCTCGGAGACTTCGCTCAGGGTGCTCTCGGGGTCGCGCACCCGGAAGAGCTTCTTCACCGGATCCGAGAACTGGTACTGCACGGCAAAATGGAGGTCCACCAGGTTGACGTCGGAGGTGAGCACGCGGGACTTGAAGTCGCTGGAGTTCACGCTCGAGATATTGACGATGTTGACGCTCTCGATCGGCCAGGGGAGACGGAAGTGGAGGCCGGGAGGCGTCACCTCGGTGAACCGCCCGAAGCGCTGCACCACACCGCGCTCGGGCTGCTTCACCTGGTAGATGCCGTTGTAGAGCCACACGGCGACCACGGCCGCGATGCCGATCAGCAGGAGCGAGCTGCTGTCGCCCCGCGGGGTCCCTCCCCCGCCGCGCAGGATAGACTCGAGCTTGCGCTGCCAGCTCTTCAGGCGCTCATCGAGGTCCGGGCCGCCGGGACGGCGCCCCCAGGGACTCTGCGGACCGCTTGGTTGGTTCCAGGGCATAGGCAAAAACAGCGCGCGGTCAGCGCAGTTTGCCGGCGCTGGATGCGGCGGTTGATTGTAGGAAGGTGTTGGCGGGGGCACAAGGCGCGCCCGCTCCCTGCACTTCCAGGATCTGGACGCCGGCGGTGCGCGCGAGCGCCAGCAACTCGAGGTCCGGAAGCTCCACGGCGAGCTCGATCGAGCCATCGACGCCCGCGCTCTCGGAGCGGACTGCGTGCGCCGCGTAGAGCCGTGAGCGCAAGGCGCCGGCACTCGCCGGCACCTTCAGCAGCGCGCGGCGCGCAAAGCGGGCGAGGCGCTCGGCCACCGCATCGCGGAGCAGATCGAGCCCGAGCCCCTGCGCGGCCGAGACCCACACCGCGACCGCGCGCCCGTCGGGGTCGCGATCGATACGCGGGGGGGTGCCGAGGCGGTCGATCTTGTTGTAGATGCGGATCTGCGGAATGGCGCTCGCGCCGATCTCTTCCAACACGCCATTCACGGCATCGAGCTGCTCCTCGCGCCGCGGGTTGCTCGCATCGACGACGTGCAGCAGCAAGGTTGCGGCGCGCGCCTCGGTGAGGGTCGACTGGAAGGCGGCGACGAGCTCGTGGGGGAGCTCGCGGATGAAACCGACGGTGTCGGCGACCACGACCGCGGTGCCACCCGGCAGTTGGATGCGGCGCACGGTGGGATCGAGCGTCGCGAAGAGCTGATCGGCCACATAGGCATCCGCGCCCGTGAGCGCGCGAAAGAGCGTCGATTTGCCGGCGTTGGTGTAACCGACGAGCGCGAGGGAGGGCACCGGGATCTCGGCGCGCATCTGGCGACCGGTCTCGCGCTGCTGCTTGATCTTGGTGAGGCGCCGGGTGAGGACCCGCACGCGCTGCGCGATGAGGCGGCGGTCGGTCTCGAGCTGCGTCTCACCGGGTCCGCGCAGGCCCACCCCGCCGCCCCTCTGGCGCTCCAGGTGCGTCCAGCCGCGTACCAGGCGGCTCGCGATGTGCTTGAGCTGCGCGAGCTCGACTTCGAGCTTGCCCTCGAAGCTCCGGGCGCGCTGCGCGAAGATGTCGAGGATCAGCCCGTTGCGATCGAGCACGCGGCGCTCGATGAGCTTCTCGAGGTTGCGTTCCTGGCTCGGGGAGAGCGCGTGAT
>Ga0306926_10009909_pt1 | contig 10509 bp, 5 predicted proteins | sample flu12Cox44000178_FD_203759 | JGI IMG/M metagenome (GOLD analysis project Ga0306926, IMG submission 203759) | Lab enrichment of tropical soil microbial communities from Luquillo Experimental Forest, Puerto Rico - flux8day.12C.oxic.44.000.178 (v2)... | ecosystem: Environmental > Terrestrial > Soil... | reverse complement strand
GCCCCGTGCGAGGTGGAAGGCCTTCCCATCGAAGTGCGCCCGCCGGAACTCGCCACCGACAAGCCGGCTTTCCCGGGGCAGACGCGCGCGCCGTATCACAAGAGCAAGACCAGCTTCAAAGTCTCGGTCGTGACCGACAAGCTCAACCTGCCCTGGTCGCTGCAGTTTCTGCCCGATGGCAAGATGCTGGTGACCGAAAAGCCGGGCACCATGCGTATTGTCTCCCAGGACGGAACGGTATCGGATCCCCTTAAGGGCGTGCCGGAAAGCAGCTATTCGGGCGATGCCGGGCTGCTCGACGTGGCCCTCGACCCGGACTTCGCCAGCAATCATGTGATCTATTTCAACTATATCCGGCCCATGCCGGGCGATCTGACCCGCATGGCTCTCTCCAAGGCGACCTTGGACGAAGCCGGCCTGGCCCTGAATGATTTGCGCGTTATTTTTCAGGCCAATGAAGAGCGTCCGAAGCTTCCGGCCAACAATCAGAACGGGCGCATCGTTTTTGCCAAGGACGGCACATTGTTCATGAGCTTTGGCGGTCGGGGCGAGCTTCCCAAGGATTCGGCGCAGAACCCCCTTAGCGATCTGGGCAAGATCGTTCATATCACAAAGGAAGGGGCGCCGGTAAAAACCAACCCCTTCTACGGCAAGTCCGGCTATCTGCCCGAAATCTATTCCATCGGCCATCGCACGCCCGAAGGCATCGCTTTCGATGCCAAGGGGCAATTGTGGGAAACAGAACATGGGCCGCGCGGCGGCGATGAACTGAACCTGATCAAGCCGGGCGCCAATTATGGCTGGCCACTCGTTGTTCATGGCAAGAACTACAATGGCGAGCTTTTTTACGGCGGTCAGACTGGCCTGCCCAATGTGGTGGAAGCCCGTTATTATTGGGACCCGGTGATCGCACCAGGCAGCCTGACATTTTACCACGGCAAGATGTTTCCGGAATGGGAAGGCAACGCATTCGTTGCCGGGCTGCGTGCGAAATTCCTCACCCGTCTGACCATCAAGGACAACAAGGTGGTTTCGGAGGAGCCGCTGCTGGCTGACATGAACACGCGTATCCGCGACATGCACGTGGCTCCGGACGGCTCGCTTTATGTGCTGACCGACGAGCCGACCAACGGCAAGATCCTGAGAATCTCGGCGAACTGAATTTGTCCGTTTGATATCCAGGTCGGTGGATGCGCCGGCCTGTTATTCGTCAGCTTTCGCCGCCACTGCCGCCGGGACGCCGGAAATCTGCTTTCCGGCTTTGCGGGTCAGGACAAGCGGCTTGCCTGACGCATCCAGCGGGTTGCCGTTCTTGTCGAAATCGCCCCACGGATAATGCGGCCGGTCCATCGCGGCATAGAAGGGATCGGGGTGGGGGATGTCGGCGACATATTTTTCAAAGGTCGGCACGGAAGCTTCCGTTGTGCCCGGTGGCACGGGTTGCGGAATGCGCGTGGCCAGGCCCTTCAGCATCGCTGCCTTGATCGCCTGGTAGGATTTGACGCCGCGCACATCCTGGGCGCGATTGTCCGCGACAATCGGTTGACCGGGATCGATCACATAGGCAGGCGCCAGCTTCAGGCGATAGGCGGTGGAGATGCCCAGCTTCTCGCCGGTCTTGGGATCGGCCATGCCGTCGGCATTGCGTTTCAACGCATAATAAAGCCCCACATGATCCTCATGCTCGCGCACGCCCTGCTGGCCGCCGTCCTGGGCAAAGGTGTCTTCGGCGTATAAATCGCGCCAGTCGCGATAGCCGCCCATAAGGCCCGTGGCGCGACCGTCGGCGCCGATGGTCAGGCGGATGCGGCCCTGGTGGAAGTCGGCGTCGCCGAGATAATTGGTGGTCCAGGTCAGGCGCGGCGCATGCAGTTCCGCCACCTGTTCGCTTTCCACCACCCCATCCTTCACCTTGGCCTTGATGGCGGAGTAGGGTGAGGATTTGATCAGGCGATAGGAATAGTCCGCCGCGACATTGCCGTTGGAATCCTTCACGATCTTGTCGGGCGAGTAGCCGATCTCAAGCTGGGCATTGTCATCGTTCATCGGGTCCTTGTTGCCCGTGATGCGGATGACCATGGTGTAAAGCCCGGCCTGCACCTTGTCGTTGGCGCGCAGGTCCAGATTGGCGTTGCCATTGCCGCGCCAGGGCGCGTCGCAGCCCCAGGCGCGATAAAGTGCGTTGTCGATGCCGCGCTCGCCATCCGGGCTGACGAAATCGCCGGCGTTGATCTTGCCGTCCAGATTGAAGCCGTCGCCGATGCGGCTGTTCACTTCCGGCTCGCCCGGATCATCCGCCGCAAAGGGGTTCACATAAGTCTCGATGCCGCGCTTGTAGCCGCGATAGGCGGCAGCGCGCACCAATGTGTGAAAGCGAACCGAGCTGGGCGAGTTGGTATCGTCGGCGCCGGGCGGATCGATGATGTAGGCGATCTCTTTGGGCGTGCGCCACTTCTGCATGGTGATGACGCGGCGCGTCCAGTCCGGATTGCCGAAGGAGAAGCTGCTACCATGCGGGCAATCCACGCCCGGCTCGATCTCGCCGTCACGGGCAAAGCCGGCGCGACCGCCATAGCGGAAGGCGTATTCATAGGTACCCACCACAAAACTGCGTGTCCACGGCGCTGCGGCCGCGGGCATCGCGGCGTTTGTGGCAAAGCCCAGCGTCGTGGCGCACAGCAGTAGAGAGCGACATCGCATCATGAAGACCTTTCGCGGCTTCGAAGCGGCTGCATTTTAGCGGAAAGTGCGGCGGAACGGGCACGGAATAAATTTAAAGGCCACGTTGCGGATCGCTGCGCCGGGATCGTTCTGACCCTTCGGAACTTACGCCCACCTCGCAAAGGACCGGTTTTCATGCCCCGCAAAATGCTTGGCTTCCTGCTTTCGGCCTCGCTGCTCGTCAGCGTCACCGCTTCGGCCCAACCCATTCCCGCCGCCGCGCAAAAGGCTTTCGATGCCGCGCGCGCCCTGGCAGCCCAGGAGAAAGGCTGGCGCCATCCCGGCCTGGTCAATTGCTATCCTCATGACGGGCTGCCATCGCAGGCGGTGAACCGCGATCCCTTGCCCACCAAGGTGTTCGACAATCTCTATTATCTCGGCAACGGCCAGTTCGGCCCCTGGGTGATCGACACCAGCGAAGGGCTGATCCTGATCGATTCCATGAACAACAGCTTTGATGTCGACAAATATATCATTCCCGGCCTCATCACCCTGGGACTGAACCCCGACCGGCTGAAGGTGCTGATCATCAGCCACGGCCATGGCGACCATTATGGCGGCGGCCGTTACCTTCAGGACAAGTTTCACATGAAAGTCTATGAGACCGAGGACGATTACGCCTGGACCGACATGACGGTCGGCAATCAACGCGTTTCGCGGGGCACCGGTTCGCCGCCCACCCGCGATCAGGTGGTCAAGGATGGCGATACCGTCCGCCTGGGTGATGAAAGCATCAAGATGTTCATTTCGCCCGGTCATACGCCCGGTTCATTGTCCATGCTGATCCCGGTCAAGGATCATGGCGTCCCCAAATTGCTGGGCTATTTCGGCGGCATCACCAGCGGCGGTCTTTCTCCCGCACTGCACAAGGCGTTCGATCATTCCTATACGCGGCTGGTCAAGCTGATGACCGACGCGAAAATCGACGGTTATATTGCACCGCACCCAAATTATGACGATGCGGTCTACAAGATCGGCTACATGGCCCTCAATCCCAAGGATCCCAACCCGTTTCTCGTCGGATTGGACCAGACCGTGCTGTTCCTGAAGATCGTTCAGCAGTGCAATTTGTATAACGGCGCGCTGGAAGCGGCCGGAATCCATCAGGGTTTCGAACCGCGCCAGCCACCGGACAGCCTGATCCACGAACCGCAATAGATGAGAGCCTTGTGGCGGGAAAAGCACAGGCGATCCGCCATGCGACGAATTCGCGGAGCTGGTGCGACTAATTTGCGGGGGTTCGTTGAGGAACGGTTACCGGGGTCCGTTCTCCCCCTAGTCGGCAATTTGGCAAAGACCAAAAGGCTGCTGGGGGAGGAGTGCAATCCAGCAGAGTCAGGTTCGCCGTCAGGTAACAGGAATTCGTAGCCTAGCCGTACCCGTGCATCGACATGTGTTGCATGGCCCAGCGCGCCGCCGCGGGGCCAGGGTGTGGAGTTTTGTTCAACGTAATGAATCCACTGCGATTCGTAATTTTAAGGGGCTCAGATGACGGGATTGATTGGTAATGGCGCCTGGTTCAAGCGCGCCTCGTTGAAGTCTGCCGCGCTGATCGGTGTGAGCGGTGCGGCGTTGGCTTTGACCAGCGCGGCCTTCGCGCAAGGCAACCAGCAGGACATCGAAACCGTCGTGGTGTCGTCGTCCCGCCTGACCGCCGCGGGCTTCAATGCTCCGACCCCGACCCAGGTGGTCGGCGCGGCCCAGATCGAACAAGCCGCTTATCCGTCCGTCTTCGACAGCGTTGCTGCCCTGCCGGCCCTGGAAGGCAATGCCAGTCCGGTCAACGGCAACGGCAACAATTCCAACGGCCAGAACGGCCTTTCCACCTTGAACGCGCGCGGCCTCGGCCCGGTGCGCACCCTGGTGCTGATCGATGGTCAGCGCGTCGAAGCGGCCAACATCAATGGCGTGGACGATATCGGCCTGTTCCCGCAGCTCCTGATCCAGCGCGTGGATGTGGTCACGGGCGGCGCCTCGGCGGGCTATGGCTCCGACGCCGTCGCCGGCGTGGTCAACTTCATCATGAACAAGAGCTTCACCGGCTTCAAAGCGAATGTCGAAGGCGGCATCACCAATTATGGCGACGACGCCAGCGGCCTGGTCCAGGCGGCCTGGGGCACTTCGCTGCTGGGTGACAAGGTTCACCTGGAAGTGTCGGGCGAATATTACAAGAATGGCGGCGTGCCCAGCCGTCCCTATGGCCTGAACGGCGGCCCCAACGGCCGCACCTGGTTCAAGGAACCGGGCACCGCCACCCGCACCGTCGCCGCCACCCCGGCTGGTCAGCCGGAAAACCAGGTGTTCGTGCCGGCGCAGAACAACACCTATTCGCTGGGCGGCCTGATCACCGCCGGTCCGCTGAAAGGCACCGCCTTCGGCCCCAACGGCACGATCTATCAGTACCAGTATGGCGCCAACTGCGTCGGCAGCTTCTGCGACGGCGGCGAGAACACCCAGAACGTGGCCACGACCTCGGCCTGGGATGCCAAGCTGCAGCGCGCCACCGGCTTCTACCGCCTGGGCTATGATCTGACCGACGACATCAACGTCTACATGAACGTCTCCTATGCCGAAGTGAAGACGCAGGCGCAGGTCAACCAGGGCGCGGCGCAGCAGGGCAACCTCACCATCCAGTGCGACAATGCCTTCCTGCCGGCGGCGATCGTCACCGCCTGCGCCACCAACAAGATCACCAGCTTCGCCTATGGCACCTCCAACCTGAACTTCCCGCAAAGCCCGGGCGTGACGGTGGCGCGCAAGCAGCCCCGCTATGTCTTCGGCTTCAACGACAAGAAGCTCAGCATCGGCGGCACCGACTGGAACGTGCAGGCCTATTACCAGCATGGCGAGACGCACGAACTGCTGAACGTCACCAACTCGGTCCTGATCCCGCGCTACAAGGCGGCGATCGACGCCGTGACGGTGACAGCGGCGAACCAGGCCAACTATCCGGGCGTGGCGGTGGGCACCATCGTGTGCCGCCTCAACCAGACCCAGGCCCCCGGTTGCGTGCCCTACAACGTGATCGGCTTCAACCAGATCAACCCCAACAGCTGGGCCTATTTCAACCCGCCGAACGGTCCCTTCGCCGGCGTGCAGCAGCATCAGGACGTGGCCAGCTTCGCCGTCAGCGGCTCGCCGTTCAAGAACTGGGCCGGCGACGTCAATATCGCCTTCGGCGGCGAGTGGCGCCTGGAAGCCTATCACCAGGTCTCCGACTGGTACGGCGCGGGCATCAGCGCCACGTCGCCAATCAATGCCAAATACCCGGCCGATCCGGTCCTGCTCTCCGCCGGCAACAACTATTATGCCGGCAGTTTCTTTGACGGGTCGGGTTCCTACAATGTGAAGGAAGGCTTCCTGGAAATCGGCATGCCGCTGTTCGACAATTCGAGCATGGGCAAGCTGGATCTGGACGTCGCCGGCCGCTTCACCAACTATTCCACCTCGGGCGATGTTTCGACTTGGAAGGTGGGGGGCACCTGGGATACGCCGGTGAACGGCATCCGCCTGCGGGCCGTCGCTTCGCGCGACGTGCGCGCCCCGAATCTGAGCGAACTGTTCCCGGCTCCGCTCAGCTCCAACAACACCATTACCAACCGCATCAATGTGACCGATGCGACGGGTACGGCGGTGGCGGGTGCGGCGGTCAACGTTGCGGCGCTGACCATCGGCAACCCGCAGCTGACGCCGGAAAAGGCCGACAATATCGACGCCGGCATTGTCTTCCAGCCCGACTGGATCCCCGGCTTCCAGGCCTCGTTCGACTATCACAGCATCAAGATCAACAAGGGCATCTTCACCAGCACGCCGCAGCAAGTGGTCGATCTGTGCCAGATCGCCGGCAATGCCCAGGCCTGTGCCAACGTGAAGGTCACCGGCGTGTTGGGCACGCCGACCCAGCCCTTCGTCAACGTCAAGCCGTTCAACCTGTCTGTGATCTACACCTCGGGCTACGATGTCGAGGCGAGCTATCAGATGGCGCTGGCGGATCTGGGCCTGCCGGGGGACTTCAGTGTCCAGGGCAAAGCCAGCCATGTGAACACCTTCGTCATCAATCCGGGCCTGCCGCTGACTCAGGTCAATCATGACGCCGGCCTGAACGGCGCCAACAATCCTGGCCTGGGCACTGCTCCGAAATGGAAGGGCCTGCTGAACGAAAACTGGACCTTCGACAAGCTCAGCATCACGGGCATCCAGCGCTTCATCAGCGCCGGTTATGTCAGCCCGGACAATATCGAGTGCCAGAACCCGAACTGTCCGCTGCCGACCATCCAGAACCCCACCATCAACTACAATCACCTTCCCGGTGCGATCTATTTCGACGCCAGCGCTTCGTACCAGCTGACGCCGGAAATTCAGGTCTATGGCAAGGTGGAAAACATCGCGGACCACAATCCGCCCGTGTTGGGCACCAACGGCCTCTACGACTGGCTGGGGCGCTTCTACCGTATCGGTATTCGCATCAACGATTAATCCCGGATCTGCGACTGCGAAACTGGGCCGCTCCAAACGGAGCGGCCCATTTTTTTTGCCGTCCCGGCCTGCGGTTAAACTTTGGCGCCGCGCTGAGGAAGCGCAGGCGCGCCACGTTTATTCCAGATACGGTGAGGATCCGTATTTAAGCCGGTCGGGAAACGCTTGTTGCGCTGCAAAATGCGTGACATCCAAAGCGGCCGACGGGCAGGGGAGAGACATGATGCATAAGGCTCGACGCGGCCGCGTCCAAACAAGCTTGCTCCGGCAGTTCGCGGCCTTGCTGGCCTGCGGTATGGCATTCCCCTTGCTGGCGCCGCCGGCCGCGGCGCAACCGGCGCCTGCTGCTGCACCGGCTGCGGCACCGGCGCCAACCGCCGCGCCCACCGTCGTCACCGTGCCGTCATCCGTCTGCGCGGTGAACTGCACCTTTACGCGCCGGCCCAATCAGCCGGTGGGTTCGACCCAGGGCGACCTTTCGTTTCCCAATCTACGACTGATCCCCGGCCAGCCTATCGAGATCCGTGATCCCGAACTGGCGACCGATCACCCCGCCTTCCCGGGCCAGACCCGGGCGCCATATCGCGCCAGCGGTGTTGCGTTGCAGACCACCATCATCACCGACAGGCTCGATCTGCCGTGGGGTCTGCAATTTCTGCCGGACGGCAAATTCCTGGTCACGGAAAAGACCGGGGCACTGCGCATCGTGAACGCCGACGGGACGATCTCCGCGCCCGTCAGCGGCGTGCCCGCCGTCTATTACAGCGGCCAGGTCGGCCTGCTGGATGTGGCGCTGGATCCCAAATTCCGCGCCAATCACCGAATCTTTTTTGCCTTCATGGAGCCGGTCAACGACAAGGATCACGGCATCGCGGTTGCCCGCGCCACTTTGGACGAGGCCGGCAACAGTCTCAGCGATGTGCAGGTGATTTTCCGGGCACTCCCGGCCTTTGCCGGCGGTGCGGCCAATGATGGCGGGCGCATCGCCATCGCCAAGGATGGCACGCTGTTCGTCACCGTGGGCGAACGGGGCACTGGCGGCCAGGTTCCCAACACCGATCTGGGCAAGATCATCCACATCACCGCCGACGGCAAAGCCGCGCCCGGCAATCCTTTTATCGGCAAGGTGGGCATGCTGCCGGAAATCTGGTCCATCGGACATCGCAGCGAGGAGGGCCTGGCCTTCGACGCCCGGGGACGGTTGTGGGAAACTGAACATGGCCCGCGCGGCGGCGACGAACTCAATCTGGTCGAACGGGCGAAGAATTACGGCTGGCCCGTGATCACCCATGGCAAGGATTATTCGGGCGCCCTGATCAATGGCGGCAAGACCGAACAGGAGGGCATGGAACAGCCGCGCTATTACTGGGATCCGGTGATCGCGCCTTCGGGACTGGCTTTCTATAACGGCAAACTGTTTCCGCAATGGAAGGACAGCGTGCTGGTGGGCGGCATGCGCGGCCAGATGCTGGACCGCCTGACATTGTCCAAGGACGACAAGGTCGTGGACGAGGAACCGCTGCTGATCGATCTGAAGAAACGCATCCGCGATGTGCGGGTGGGACCGGATGGCGCGATCTATGTGATCACCGACGAAGCCAAGACCGCCAGCCTGATCAAGGTGACGCCGAAAAACTGACAGAGGGAGGGCGCGTTTTGGCACTATCTCTTCGGGCGAGATTTTCCATTGCCGTGGCCTCCTGGCTGGTGGTCAGTCTCGCCGTCTTGGGCGTGATGGAACTGAATCGGGCGCGCGCCGGCATCCAGAGCCAGATGAACCTGTCGCTGGGGACCAGCAGCCAGTTCTGGGGAAATCTGAAACTGTTTCAGCCGCAGGCCAATCAGATGGCCGATCTGAACCGGCTGATCCGGATGTTCGACAACAATCATCATTTCCGCGTCGCTTTGAAAGACGGAAACCGCGAATTGATCGCGTCCCATCCCGCCGACGCGGATCTGGCGCCCGGTTGGTATGCCTCCCTGATGGCGATCCCGGTCCAGACGCGGGTGGCCAAGGTCTATCAACCGAGCGGATATAGGGTCGTCATCACCACGGAACCACAGATGGAAATCTACAGGGCGTGGGAGGAGTTCCGGGACGGCGCCCTGATCCTGGGATTGTCCAGCCTGGTGCTTTTGATCGTTCTGGATGTGACGGTGAAACATGTTACCGCGTCGCTGCGCCGGCTGAAGACGGGATTCGAGGCGGTGGGCGGCGGCGACTATGAAGCCTCCATGGCGCCGGGTGGGCCGCGCGATATCGCCGATCTGGCGAATGCCTTCAACAGAATGACCATGCAGTTGCGGCGGCTTTCCGCGACAAACGCCAACCTGTCGCGGCAGTTGACCAACATTCAGGAGGAGGAGCGGACCGAGCTGGCGCGCGATCTGCACGACGAAACCGCGCCGCTGCTTTTTTCCCTGCGCCTGGATGTCGAGGCCATTCGCGCCGAGCTTTTAAGGGCCGGCGACCGGCCCCTGGCGGATCGGGCCTTCGCCGTCACGGAAGCGGTCGGCCGGGTGCAGCATCATATTCGCGTTGTGCTCAAGCGGCTGCGCGGCGACAACCTCGCGGAAACGGGACTGAAGCTGGCAATCAACAATCTTGTGCTGTTCTGGAAGCGCCACCGCGCCGGTCTCGACGTCCATCTCGACATGAAGGCCGAAGGCTTCAATGCGGAGGTCGACAGCGCGATCTATCGCGTGGTTCAGGAAAGCCTGACCAACGTGGCGCGCCACAGCGGCGCGACGGACGTCTGGATTGCCGTCAAATCGGAAGGTCACATTTTCTCGGTCGAGGTCGAGGATAACGGCATCGGCGGCGTCGACCGGGAAGATGAGGGCTTCGGTCTCACGGGCATGCGGGAACGGTTGGCCGCCCTGGGTGGAAGCCTGACGTTGAAAGAACGCACGGGCGGGGGGACGCGTCTGGTCGCATCCATCCCCCGGCGTAAAGTTCGGGAGCTGGCGCTATGAAAGCCCTTATTGTTGACGATCACGCCCTGATCCGCGCCGGCCTCAAGCAGCTTTGCGGCGAAATCGGCGCGGATGTTGTCGAGGCCGAGAATGGCGAAAAGGCGCTGGGCGTGCAGAAAGCGGAAAAGCCGAAACTCACCATCCTGGATCTTAATATGCCGGGGCTCAGCGGTTTGGAGTTGCTGCGTCAGATGCTGGAGGTGGATCCGCTGGCGCGCATCCTGGTGTTCTCGACACTGGACGAGCCGGTTTTCGCGGCCCGGGCGCTGGAGATCGGCGCCAAGGGCTATGTCAGCAAGAATGCCGCGCCGGACGAACTGCGCAAAGCCATCGCCC
>Ga0306926_10009908_pt1 | contig 10509 bp, 6 predicted proteins | sample flu12Cox44000178_FD_203759 | JGI IMG/M metagenome (GOLD analysis project Ga0306926, IMG submission 203759) | Lab enrichment of tropical soil microbial communities from Luquillo Experimental Forest, Puerto Rico - flux8day.12C.oxic.44.000.178 (v2)... | ecosystem: Environmental > Terrestrial > Soil... | reverse complement strand
GCCGATCCTCTATGTCATGAAGTATCGCAACTTCGACGAAGCGCTCGAGTTGCACAACAGCGTTCGGCAGGGCCTATCGTCGTCGATCTTCTCGGCCGACATGCGCGAGGTGGAAAAATTCCTCTCTGTCGCCGGATCGGACTGTGGCATCGCCAATGTCAACATTGGACCCTCCGGTGCGGAAATCGGCGGCGCATTCGGTGGCGAGAAGGAGACCGGCGGCGGACGCGAGGCCGGCTCCGATGCCTGGAAGGCCTACATGCGTCGCCTCACCAGCACGATCAACTACGGAGAGGACCTGCCGCTCGCGCAAGGGGTGAAATTCGACCTCGGTTGAGGCCGCTGCAAGCGCCCGTGCTGGCCCGGCCGACCGCTCGAATTGCGAAGACGTCCTTAAGCTTGGCGTTCCGGGGTGGTCACCACGAGGCCGTCAAGTTCGTCGCTTACCTTGATCTGGCAGGACAGGCGTGAGTTCGGCCGCACGTCAAAGCCGAAATCCAGCATGTCCTCCTCCATCGGGGAGGGCGAACCGACCTTCTCGCGCCAGGCTTCGTCGACATAGACATGGCAGGTCGCGCACGCGCAGGCGCCGCCGCATTCGGCTTCGATGCCAGGGATCGCATTGCGAATTGCCGCTTCCATGACGGTCGCGCCGTTCTCGACTTCGATAGTGCGGGATTCGCCGTTATGGTCGACAAAGGTAATCTTGGCCATGTTCGCTCGTAATGCGGGGAAACGAAGGAAGGTCCGGGCAGTCCTATAACGGGTCGATCCGATCAACGCTATAGGGATGCCGGCCCCAGAAGCGGCCACGCCGGCCCGGTCGAGGCGGCCTCAGGACGGCTTGAGCATCGCCTCAATCGCCGACCGCCATCGCATGATCGAGTTGGAGCAGGATTTGCGATGGGTTGTCCCCTCCCCGGATCGCGCATTCCAGCGCCGCTGCGCGCTCGGCGACGCGGAACGCGCCAATGGCGCGTGCCGAACCCTTGAGCCGGTGCGCCAACGCGGTCGGCTCGGTCGAGATCATGAGGTCACCGATCGGGCGAGCGGTCTGGGCCAGGAATATGCCGAGCACTTCGCGCTCAAGAGCCTGGTCGCCGAGCGTCATTCGCCGGAGATGTTACAGATCGATCGGGTGGTCACCGGTCGCGGTCGGCGAGGATGGCATGCTGTCCGCTTCGCGCTCTCGGTGGCGTCTTGCGGGGTTAGGGCTGTCAGCCCCTACCTCGCAGACCAGCGAACAGGGTAAGCAAAGCTTATTTTCTTTGCAAAGTTCGCCTTGTTTTTGCCGAAGAGTGGCCTCAATTAGACATTTTCCAAAAGAAAACTGTGCACGATTAATATCTTGAGGCGCGCTGCTATTACGATGATTAAGATTGTCTAAATCGCGGCCATTTCAAAAGCGTCGCTTAACCAATAGGATGCCTGCCCGGTTGTTGCGGGCAGAGCGGTAGCGCTTTGGCGCCACTTGATGAGCAATTTCGACCTTGCAGAGGGACGCTCGCGCAAGGGCCGGCTGGGGGTGCGTAAAGTAGAGGGGCTCAGGCTGACATGGCGAACAATCCCAAAGTCAAGGACCCTACCGAAGTTGCGCTTTCTGCCATTCAGGAAGCCCTAAACATCGACACCAACACCAACGCCAGCGGCGCGTCGGTGCGGGGTGACGCGGCGCCGACCCCACCAGCCACCCCAGCTTTCGAGCAGCCGACGTTCGATGTGCACCCTGACGCCGACCTTCCTGTGTTCGAACCGATCGTGGAGCCGCACCAGGCGGGTCGCCACGCCAATGACGACCGCGAGACCATCGGGCAGATCCTTCAGGCCATTCAGAAGGGCCGACCCGCCCGCAACGTCTATACGCTTGCCACGCTGTTTGGCGCCATCTGGATTGGCGGCTGCGCACTGTTGACCATCAGCTTCCTGTCTTCGCTGCAGGCTGCAATCGGTCTGGGCCCGGGCGGAATGCTCGTACTTGCCGGGCTGGCGGCACTGTTCTTTGCGCCGCTGCTGCTGTTCTATTTCCTGGCGAGTCTCGCCTGGCGCGGCCAGGAAATGCAGATGATCGCGCAATCGATGGCGCAGGTCGCCATCCGCTTCTCGGAACCTGAGGGCGCGGCCAGTGATTCCATGGTGACGGTCGGCCAGGCGATCCGCCGCGAGGTCGCGGCTATGGGCGACGGCGTCGAGCGCGCGATTGCCCGCGCGGGCGAACTGGAAACGCTCGTTGCCAACGAAGTTGCGGCGCTGGAGCGCGCCTATACCGACAACGAGGTACGGATTCGCGCTTTGCTGCAGGACATCGCCCACCAGCGCGACAACCTCGTCGGACAGGCCGAGCAGGTGCGCAGTGCCATCTCCGGCGTACAGATCGACCTGCGCCACGACATCGCCCTGATTTCCGATGCGATCGCCTCGCGCGTCGACGAAGTCGCCAAAAGCATTACCAGCGCGCTGGAGGAACGCGGCGCCCACATCACCTCGGCGTTGGGCAATGCCGGAGATAACATGATCCTCGCGCTCGGCGAGCGCGGTGGCGACCTGCTCGATCGTCTCGCGGAATCGAACGCCGAGACCACGCGCGCGGTGCTTGATGCCTCCGAACGGCTGACCACCAGCCTGAATTTCAAGACCGGCCACGTGCACGACGAATTCATCGATCTGGCCGACCGCGTCCACGAGATCCTCAACGAGCGCGTCGATCGCATCACATCCGAGTTCGAACAGCGTTCCTCCACCATCGTCGAGGGAATCTCGGAGCGGACGGAACAGGTCCACGATTTACTGAAGAACTCGGGGGACTCGCTGTTGCTGGAACTCGAGCTGCGCAGCAACGACCTCGTCAGCAAGATCGATGAAGCCGGCAACCGGCTGGCGGAGCACGTTCTTTCTTCCGGCGACAAGGCAAGCGAGGCCTTGGATGCCACCGTCAATTCGCTGGTGGCAAAAGTGGTCGGCCAGACCGAAACCACGCACGACACGCTGTCCCTGCAGATGAGTGCGTTCGACGAATTGGTGAAGAATCAGGGCTCGGAACTCGCCGAAAAATTCGCCCGCGACAGCGGCACGCTCGGGGCGCTGATCACTCGTCACATCTCGGAGTTCGATCGAACGGTGAAAACCTTCGGCGGCGAGATCGTCGAGCGCATGGGGCAGCGTACGCAGGAAATCTCCGACAGCCTGAAGGGTTATGTCGACAATTTCGACAACCACCTGACCTCGAATGGCGGCGAGATCACGGCTGCAATGGACCAGCGGCTTGCGCAGTTCGAAACCACGCTGCAGGGCCGCGTCGCGCATCTCGACGTCTCGCTTGACGGCAAGCTTAAATCGCTCGAGCAGACCTTCGAGACGCGGTCGAAATCGGTAGCCGAGACCATCGACAGCAGGCTGGGTACACTGACCTCCACGATGACCGACGGCGCCGCCCAGATGATCCTGTCACTCGATTCGCGCCTCAATTGCTTCTCCACCTCGATGAATGATGGTGCCGCGAAAGCGATCGAGGCCGTCGACCGCCGTATCACCAGCGTGGCGGAAACCATCGACGGCCGCAGCGCCCAGCTCACCGACACCATCACGGCCCGGTTCCAGGAAATCCATCAGGGGATCGAGTCGCGGGTCGGCGCAGTCGCCAACGATATCGACATGCGCGTCGGACAGTTCGAAGATCTGCTTGGTTCACGCGTTGAAGCCATGGCCGGGCGCATCGAGAGCAGCGGCCGGCAGGCGAGCGAAGCGCTGGTGTCGCGTGCGGAGTTACTGTCGGCCGGCATCAAGACTCATGTCGAGGACGCCGAGCGTTCGCTGACGAACCTCGCGGTAAACACGAGCGAGACCATTCAAAAAATCCATCAGGGGATCGAGTCGCGGGTCGGCGCAGTCGCCAACGATATCGACATGCGCGTCGGACAGTTCGAAGATCTGCTTGGTTCACGCGTCGAAGCCGTGGCCGGGCGCATCGAGAGCAGCGGCCGGCAGGCGAGCGATGCGCTGGTGTCGCGTGCGGAGTTGCTGTCCGCCGGCATCAAGTCTCATGTCGAGGACGCCGAGCGTTCGCTGACGAATCTCGTGGTAAACACCAGCGAGACCATTCAAACCGGCGCCCGCGCGGCCCAGCAGGCACTGCTCACCGTCTCCTCGGATGTCGGCGCCCAGCTGAAGTTGACGTCTTCAGAGGTTGAGCGCGCTCTCACCGCGGTCGGAACCGGTGCGGCAAACTCGATCCTTTCCAGCGCGCGCGACGCACAGTCCACCCTGGTTGCGGCTTCCGGCGATGCCGCTAACCAGATCAGGACGCTGTCGGCGGACGTCGAAAGGACGCTGTCGGCAGCAGGCTCGGCAACCGCGGCCGCGGTGCTCGCTGGCGCGCGCGAAGTGCAGACCACGCTGGTTGCCGCCTCCTCTGAGGCCGCAAATCAAGTCAAGTCGCTCGCGGCCGATGTCGAGCGGACCCTGTCTGCGACCGGCGCAGATACCGCCGCCTCAATCCTCGGCAGCACGCGTGAGGCGCAGACCACGCTGGTCGCCGCCTCCTCTGAGGCCGCCAATCACGTCAAGTCGCTCGCGGCCGATGTCGAGCGGACATTGTCGGCGGCCGGAGCGGATAGTGCAGCCTCGATCCTCGGTAGCGCGCGCGAGGTGCAGGCCTCGCTGGCCGCATCGTCCGCCGACACGGCTAGCCAGATCCGGGCGATCTCCAGCGACATCGAGCGCTCGCTCGGCACGGTGACCGCGAACACGACTGACAGCATCCAGACTAGCGCGCTCAGTGCGCAGAGCGCGCTCGTCGCCGCATCCAATGAAGTCGCCTCCAGGGTCAAGTCCACGGCGGTAGAGATCGAACGTTCGGTGTTGGCCGCTGGCCACGCGTTCGGCTCCTCGATGACCACAAAGACCGACGAGATTGTCGGCCACATGCAGCAGCAGACCGAGCGCCTGTCGCAGATAATCGACAGCAAGCAAGGATCGCTTGTAGAAGCAATCGGCACCAAGACCGGCCAGCTCACGGGCGAGATCGAACGCGTCACCTCGGATGCGCTGAAGTCGATCGAAGCCCGCAGCCAGACCTTCTCGCATTCCCTGATGAGCAATGGCTCCGACGTGGCGCGCGCGATCACCTCGGCGGGCGAGCTTGCCACTGGCTCCATTGACAAGTCCCTGAAAGAGATCGAGCAGGCTTCCAAGTCCGCGATCGAGCAGTCGCGACAAGTGTCAATTGCAGCGGTAACCGAGATGCAGGAAACCAGTAAGATCCTGCGGACCGATACCGTGGCGCTGTTCGAGCGGCTACGCGAGGGCAACATCCTGCTGCAGGAGGTGCTGACCGGCGCCCACGACAACCTCAATTCGCTCGAGCGCGCTTTGGTGACGCGCGTGGCCGATTTCGTCTCGGCCATGAACGATGTCAACGCGCGCAATGGCGCGGCCACGCAGACGCTGGAAGATCAACTCGGCGTCTTCAACAACAAGACGACGAAGGCGCTGGAAGATCTCAACGCGCTGTCCAGCCAGTTCGAGACCCACGGCAAGACGCTCGTCGAAGCCGCCACGGTAGTCGATCAGGCCAACCGCAGCACCACCACCTCGGTCAATGAGCGCAAGGCGACGTTGGAATCGCTGGTCACGACGATCGATCTTCGGACGGCCGATCTTGACCAGCGGCTGACACGTTTTACCGGCCTTCTGGACGAGTCGCTTGCGGCGGCGGAGGAACGCGCACGCGACATCGCGCGGGTGGTCGCGGAGACTGCGGGCGCTGGCTCTGCCGCCATTACCCGTCAGTTGGAGGCGGTCCGTTCGGCGTCGGAGGACGAGCACCGTCAGACCGTCGAGGCCATGCACGACATCTACCGGCAGACCACTGAAGAAGCCGATGCGATGTTCAAGCAGTCTGCGGAAAGGTTTGCCAACCTGGTTACTAGCATGAAGCAGATGGCTGCGGAAATGCATCAGGAACTTGAGGCCACGCGTGGCGAGCTTCGCCGCGGCGTTCTGGAAATGCCGCAGGAGGCGGCCGAGAGCACCGCGCAGATGCGCAAGGTGATCGTCGACCAGATCGAGGCCCTCGCCGAGCTGAACCGCATCGTTGCCCACCATGGCCGCGGCCTCGACGTGGTTCCCGCCGGCCGTGCCAGCGTGCGCCAGGAGGAGCCGGCAATGGCAGCTGCCGGCAGCCAGGTCGAGCCGCGCATGCGCGACGGCGGCAGCGCATCGAACCTGCCGCCGCCGGATATTGGCATGCCGGCATCGAGTGGCACCGTCGCCTCGCCGGTCGGCCTTGCCGCCAACGACCAGGGCCGCGACGGCTGGCTCTCCGACCTGTTGAGCAGGGCCGACAACGCCCCACCCAGCGCGCCACGCGGACGCCAGCCGCAACAGGCCGGCGGCAATGCGCTGGAATCCTTGTCGCTCGATATCAGTCGCCTGATGGATCGCAACCTCACCGCCGAGATGTGGGACCGCTACCAGCGCGGCGAGAGCAAGGCTTTCAGTAAGCGGCTTTATACGCCCGCCGGCCAAAAAGCCTTCGACGAGGTTGCCCGCAAGTACCGCGCCGACCGCGGCTTCAAGCAGACGGTCGACCGCTACATTACGGAGTTCGAGCGGCTGCTGGATGAGGTCGCGCGCGATGACCGCGGACCGCAGGTCCTGCGCAGCCACCTGGTCTCGGAGACCGGGCTCGTCTACACCCTGCTCGCGCACGCCGCGGGACGGCTCGGATGAGCCGCAAATAGCGAGCGAACAGCGAAGCAAAACGGAGGCCGACAGGCCTCCGTTTTGATTTGGGTTGAACGAATGGGCGAACAAGGCACCTTTGCCCCTCAGTCCCTGTTCGCGCGCTATTGCCGCTTCCTTTCGCCGGCCGCCGTGGGCGCGGGCGCCTGGCCCTGCGCCTGGGCTGGTGAACCCGAGTTGCTTGCGCCGAACAGGACGCGGGTCGGATTGCGGTCAAAATTGTTCACCGCGCGGCTGATATCTGACAGCGTCTTGCGGCCATCGGCCATCAGCGCCCCGGAACGCTTGTCGAAATCTTCGGCGAGTTCGCGGATCGACTTGACCGTCTGGAACAGTTCGCCGCCCTCCCTGCCGCCCGCCAGCGTGTCGAGGCCGATCATCACGTTGTCGGCCTTGCCCATGACGCCATCGACCCTCGCCATGATGGCGTCGATGCGCACGGAATTGCGGGCCAGCGAGTTCGTGAAGGTCTCCAGATTATGCAGCGAACTCTTCACCGCCTCCTGGTTGTCGGCGACCACTCTGTTGATGTTCTGCAACGTCCCGCGGATCGCTTCCGTTACATCCTGCAGCCGGTTGGGGTCGGCGGTGAGTACGGCAATGCCGTCCTCGTCGAGGGGAACAGCAGGCGCTGCCTCCTCGCCGCCCTTCAGCGAAATCGCTGCGACGCCGGTCAGCCCTTGGAACTCGAGCCCCACGAGCGTGTCCTTGCGGATCGGGGCCGAGTTTTCGACCATGGCCAGCGCGACAACACGACGCGGGTTGTCGAGCTTCACCGAAATGACCTCGCCTACCCGAATACCGTTGAAATTGACACTGCCGCCGTTGCGCAGGCCGGCCGCCGGGCCTTCAAACACGATGCGCAGCGGGCTGCGCGCCTTGGTGGTGTGCAGGCTCTGGAACCAGAGCACGAATCCGAACGCGGCAGCGATCACGGCTAGCGTGAACGACCCGATCAAGACGTAGTTCGCCCGCGTTTCCATCAAGAACTCCGCTATTCAACCATTACAGCGCGGGCACGCTTGCCGTTGAAATACTGTCGCAGCCAGGGGTGCTGCGAAGCCTGCATCTCCGCGATCGATCCTGCGGCAATGACCTTACCGTTACCCAGGACGGCAATGCGGTCGCAAGCGGTGTGAAGGCTGTCAAGGTCGTGGGTTACCATGAAAACGGTCAGCCCCAAAGTGCGCTGCAATGTCTTTACCAGCTCGTCGAAATCGCCCGCGCCGATGGGGTCTAGACCCGAGGTGGGCTCATCCAGAAAGACGAGTTCCGGATCGAGCGCGAGCGCTCGCGCCAGCGCCACGCGCTTGATCATGCCGCCGGACAGCTCGCTCGGGAAACGGTCGGCCACCTCGGGCCGCAAGCCGACCATGCCAAGCTTGGCCACCATGATCTCATCCAGGAGCCGCTGCGAGACGTTGAGATTCTCACGTACAGGAAACTGGATGTTCTGCCGCACCGTGAGCGAGGAAAACAGCGCCCCCTGCTGGAACAGGATGCCCCAGCGCCGCTCGACCGCGCGCCGCGCCGCGCCGTCGGCCGCATCAAGATCGACGCCAAACACCTCGATGCGTCCGGCGACCTTGGGCACGAGTCCAATGATGGTGCGCGTCAGCACGGATTTACCGGCGCCGGATGGGCCGACGAAGCCCAAAATCTCGCCGCGCCTCACGTCGAGATCGAGACCGTCGAGCACGCGGGTATTGCCGAACTGCACGGTGATGTCGCGCACGCGGACGATGGCATCGGAGGGAGCTTGGACCATGATCACATCCCGATCGACGCAAAGAAGATCGCGAACACGCCATCCATCACGATGACGAAGAAAATGCCCTTCACCACCGAAGCGGTGGTGTGCTGGCCGAGCGACTCCGCACTGCCCTGCACCGCAAGTCCCTCGACGCAAGCCACAAGGCCGATCACTGCCGCCATGACCGGCGCCTTGATCAGACCAACGGTAAAGTGATCGATCGAGATGGCGTCGCGCAGGCGCAGCAGGAATGCTTCGGGGTCGACGCCGCCGTAGAGCCACGCCACCAGCCCCCCGCCGTAGAGCGCCGCCATCGCGCCGAGGAAAGCCAGCATCGGCAGCGCAATGATCAACGCCAGCAGCCGCGGCAGTACCAGAACCTCGATGGGATCGAACCCCATGGTCCGCAGGGCGTCGATCTCCTCGCGCATCTTCATCGAGCCAAGCTCGGCCGTGTAGGCGCTGCCCGACCTGCCTGCGACCATGATCGCAACCAGCAGCACGCCGATTTCACGCAGCACCAGCACACCCAACATATCCACGACGAAAATATCGGCGCCGAATTTCCGGAAATGAAAGATGCCCTGCTGCGAGATGATGCAACCAATCAGGAAGGTGATGAGCACGATAATCGGTACGGCGCGCCAGCAGACTTGTTCCAGATGATGCACGGTGGAGGTCAGGCGAAAATCCCGCGGACGCCGGAGAACGCGTCCGCTCGCAACCAGAACGGCGCCGAACATGTCGATCAGGCTGGTGACGGTGTCGCCCAGGCTTGCGACGGTGCGCCCGACCTGGTCCAGCATGCCGGTAATGGTCACCTGTGTGCTCTCGGCGACCGGAGCCGATCTCACGCGGCGCACCTCTTCGACGAGGCTCGCGTAGTCGGTGGAGAGCCCCGCGATCTTCGCCTCGATCTCGCCTTGCGTCAAACTGCGCCGCAACCGCTCGATCAGCCAGGCACCGAACGTGTCGAGCCGCGAAATCCGAGAGACGTCGATGAAAATATTGGGGCGGCTGCCGGCTAGTTTTTCAGCCCGGGAGACAATTGCTTCGAGCTCGGAGGCAAAGGGCGCGGTCCACGAGCCAGAGGCGCGCAGCGCAAGCGCGTTACCCTGCGCAATGGGTTCCAAGATTGGATCACCGTTCACGTTCGCGAACTCCCACGCCGTGGTAGTTGGTCTTGGCAGCTTGCCCGAGCCACCCCTAACCAGCCATAGTTGGTTGCAGCCCGCAAGTATTGGGATCAAAATCGCCAAACATTAAAATGACTTCCGCCAAATCTTCAACGCTTGCCGGGCGAATCGAACGATTCGCGATCGCCGGTTCCTTCGCAATCAGCCGCGGCGCCAAGACCGAGGCCGCAACCGTGGTAGCCGAGGTCAGTCGGGGAGGGTTCGTTGGGCGCGGGGAATGCGTCCCCTACCCACGCTACGGTGAGACGCCGGAAGCAACGCTACAGGCCATTGAGGGGCTACGGGAGAAAATTTCGGGGGGACTCGACAGAGGTGGCCTGCAGGCCGCCCTGCCCGCCGGTGCGGCCCGTAACGCTCTGGACTGCGCCCTCATCGACCTTGAAGCCAAGTGTAGCGGACAACGGGCATGGACGCTGCTCAGCCGAAAGGAGCCGCAGCCTTGCATGACCGCTTACACCATCTCGCTGGCAGCTCCGGAAGCGATGGCGGTGGCCACCGCCGGAGCCGCGCACCGGCCGCTCCTGAAGATCAAGCTCGGCGGCGACGGCGACCAGGAGCGGATCGCGGCGGTGCGGCGGGCGGCGCCCAAGGCCGAGCTCATCGTCGATGCCAACGAGGCATGGACGCCGGCCAATCTCGAGCGAAATCTAGCCGCCTGCGCGGAGGCCGGCGTCAGCCTGGTCGAACAACCCTTGCCGGCGGGAGGGGATGGGCTGTTGGCAAAAATCCGCCGGCCGCTCGCGGTCTGCGCCGATGAAAGCGTCCATGATCGAAGGTCCCTCGACGGGCTGCGCGAGCGCTATGACGTCGTGAACATCAAGC
>Ga0306926_10009903_pt1 | contig 10512 bp, 13 predicted proteins | sample flu12Cox44000178_FD_203759 | JGI IMG/M metagenome (GOLD analysis project Ga0306926, IMG submission 203759) | Lab enrichment of tropical soil microbial communities from Luquillo Experimental Forest, Puerto Rico - flux8day.12C.oxic.44.000.178 (v2)... | ecosystem: Environmental > Terrestrial >... | reverse complement strand
CCGATCGAGAGCGACCTGGTACGGGTAGAGGGCCGCAGCGTGCTAGTCCTGCTGTCACACTGATACCTGTACTGCACCGCTAGCTTTCCGCGCCGCGGGTTGGTGAAACGCTGGCGTTCCGATTCCAGCGACGATGTTTGGATCGAGATTTTTAAAACGGCGGCGTTCTTTCAGGCGCTCGAGCAGGCAACCCACCACCTTGGCCGGTGTCTTGGTGTTCACCAAGTACATTACGGACCGCGCACTACCTTTCATGGTGTGTTTCCCGAGTTTCGGCGTTTCCTCGTAGCACGTACATGCAGCAACCTTGAAGACGCCGGATTTCGAGATTGAGCGGGCGTGGCGGCAGCTTTGGGCACCGGCTGCTTTACCTGTCGACAAGCGAGACATAGCGGTGCCCGAGCTGACGAAGTTCTGCCGTTTGCTCCGGGCAGTGAGGAGTCCGCCTATCGCGGCCTGAAAGCGGGCTAACCACGGACCATGAATGAACTTCCGAAGGCCATCTGGGCTGATTGGGAGTAAGCTGAGCAAAACGACCAGGGGGCTTTCCTAGTGAACATCTCCACGCATAGCGTGCGGAAGAAGCACGTGCTTTTGGAGGCGGGTCTGATCTTCGGCGGCATCCTGCTGTTCGCCGGCTTGATGAATGATATGCCCTTCAATCTGCCGCGTGCTGTTGGGCTTGCGGTATTCGCCTTCTCCGCAATCGCCGTGCTGATCGGCTCCTGGTTCGTCGTAACTTCAGCGATTGAGTTCGCGCGACGCAAACCGGTGCGTGTCGGCTGGAAATGGGCGGCGGCGACCGTTCCCCCAATAGCGTTAGCAGCTCTCGTGTCAGTCCTGTCCGCGTGCAGTATTCCGCAGCAACACTTGCCGCCTAGCGCAACAGTGCCCCCGCCGCCACCACCCCCACCGCCACCAAGCGAAGCGCCGCCGCCGAAAGACGTGCCAGGCACTGGAGCAGATACGCCGCCCGCCGAAGTACCTCCTGGAGCTGCAACGGACGTCACGGTTTTCTTCGCGACCGATCGCGCGGCCTCTAATGACCACTCAGCCTTTACTGCGTCTCGCGGCAGTGCCATGACCTACGGACACTGCAAAGTTAGCATCCCCTACGGACATCGAGCAGGCGACCTCGAACGACCCCATTGGTACCACTTGGAGTTCAGCGAGGACCCAACAAAGCATGTTGTTCTTCAGGGGGTAACGACAGAGACGGTCGATCAATTTCGCAAAGACGTCGATGCTGAGATTGGCGAGACGGCGGGGAAGAAGGTTCTGCTCTTCGTTCACGGGTATAACGTCACCTTTAAGGATGCGGCACTGCGGACAGGTCAGCTTGCGTTTGACTTGGATCTACGCGGGAAGGGGTCGCACGGCGTAGCGGGTTTCTATAGCTGGCCTTCCAGTGGAAAGCCCGCGCCTTACGCGGCTGACGAAAACAACGCCGAATGGACGCAACTTCATCTGACTGAGTTCTTGACTACCTTCTTGGACACCGCGCCAGCGCACAGCGTGTACCTCATTGCCCATAGCATGGGGAGTAGACCTACCCTGCGGGCCATCGCGACGCTCTCCAGTACCCACCCCGAGCTGGTTGCGAGACTTCATGGGCTGATCCTGGCGGCACCTGATATAGACGCCGACACGTTTCGGACTCAGATTGCTCCGGTTTTCGCGTCTACGCGACTGGCCGGCACGCTGTACGTATCTTCAAAGGACAAACCATTAGCGGCCTCTATGGGTTGGCATGGGGGCTACGCTCGGCTAGGCGATCCCGCCGCCGGTCCGGTCATCGTAAAAGGGATCGAGACTATTGACGCGTCAGAGGTAGATGACGGGGATTTTCTAGGGCACAGTTACTTCGCAGCTCGCCCCGCGCTGCTGGAAGACATCTTCAGCCTGATGAGCGGATCAACTGCGGCGCAGCGCTTTGATCTTACTCACGTAGACATTTCAGCGGGTAGATATTGGAAATTCAGACCAGTCGCGCAATAGAGTTGCGATCTAGTCTTTGCAAGGAAACGTGTGGGACCGCTTCGATTTCGGGTCGCCCCCTCGGCTCGGCGTCCCCTCCGCAGTACCGAAGTGATCCAATTGCACCCGGGGTTCGCGGCTCAGTGTCCCGGGTTGATCGAGAACGTTTGAATCAGGGCTTGTTCTCCTGGCTTGTTGATGGTGACCACCATGCGCGTGCCTTTCTCTACGACCCAGAAGTCGCCACCTGCGTGAGGGGCCGAAGTGCCACCCAGCTTGACGTTCACGCTGCCGGACATGAGGTGGGCGACATAAAAGCCCTGCTCGGGCATTTCAATGGCGGCGCCGCGCGCGGCCAGCTGCCATTGCTTGAGCTCGATCCGTAACGAAGTCGGCGCACCCGCGGCTCGAGCGATCGATATCACGTCAGAGTATCGGGTAGTCACCTCGGCAATCCCCGGCCCGGGTCCCTCGCTCACCGCAGCCTGAGCGAGCAATGGCTCGTGTGCGGGCAACAGCAACACGCCGGCCACAGCGATCAGCTGCCCGAGTCTTCTTAAGAGCGTCAACACCCGCGGCGCTCCTGTTTCACTGCGGCCAAAGAGCATAGACGTGCCCTCCGGATGTGCCGACGTAGACCCTGCCCTCCGCCAGGGCAGGCTCGCTGCGCAGATTGGCGGCGTCCGATCCATCTGGAAGCGCGACATCTGCCAGTACCCTCGGGGAGGGCACCAGTTTGTAACCCTGCGCTTTGCAGACGGCCTTCCAGGTAGGCCCCACACTGGCGGGATTGATGAACTCGTCGGTGCACTGGTGGCCGACCGGCGGACGGACCTTGGTGTCCGCTATCGCGATGAGATGTCCGCTGCTGGTGGTCACGTAGACGATGCCACCCGTGATGCTCGGCGCCCCGATGGTGTAGCCGGCCGTCGGTCCCGTGAAGGTGTCCGGGACGTCGAGGATCCATCGTACCCGGTGCTTTTCGCTCTCGCACGCATTAAGGGCGTGCAGATGCGAGTAGCCGGCATCGAAGCCGCTGGGGGTCGTGAGGCCCCAGCCTCCGACTTTCATGACCACCACCTGCCCCCAGACGGCGCCAGGCTGCTTGTAGTCCGTGTCGCCGTGGTCGTGCACGCCGCCGGGAGGAAACGTGCAACCCGGCTCGTCAGTGGGCGGATACTGCCACTTGCATTGGCCCGACTTGGCGTCGAGACCATAACTCCAGCCGTCCTTCTGCACTGAGACGATCAGCGTGCCACAGTGTTCACCGCCACGTACCACGGCGGCACCGGCGGACCAGTCCGGATCATCGTCGAGGTCGAACGGCACCGGCTGAAATGCCCAGTCGATCGTCCCCGTTTTGGGGTGAATGCGCACCAAGCTCAATCCGTGGTTGATTGCGGGAGGACCCTGGGAGCCTCCCGACCACTGCCGCGTGTTGCCGGTGGTGAAGAACACTTCGCGGCCGTCGGTGGCGGGCGAGTTCCACACTGCGCCGCCACGGGTACTGGTGGCGACGAAAGAGAAACCTGGCAGCACGTGTCCCGAGGCGAGCGAGACCGCCATCACCTTGCCGTTCTGGATGGGATCGTCCCCGCTGTCGTGAACGCCGACGTACACCACGTCGTCATGCACCAGGGGACTTGAGTAGGCGATCCGCTCGTGCAGCTCCGCATAGGCCGCGGATGAGCAGGTGGCGCCGCACCCGGTGCAGCCGGTCACTTGCGCCACGACGTCGCTCTTCCAAATCAGGGCGCCGGTCGCGGCATTCAACGCATACAGGACCGCACTTCCCAGGCCCCCGGCAGCAGTGGGGTCGGGAGCGCCGAAGATGACCGCTTCCTGCCCGGCAATCTCGGCGCGGCTGGCACTCGACTGGATACCGTAGCCGCCAAACCCGCAGGAACCGACGAGCGGAGTGCTGGCCGCGGGGAAGCGCCACAGTTGGGCTCCGGTGGTGGCGTTGATGGCGTAGAAATAGCCGTTGGCACTACCGATGAAGGCCTTGTGTCCGAAGACGATGGGAGAGGCTCGGAAGCTCGCCGCCTCCCCGCCTGCCGGCTGCCAAGTCCATCCGACGGCGAGATGCGCAACTCTGTCAGGATCCGACAGATCACTGCCGTGTTCCTGGTGCGCATCGCGCGAGGGCGCAGCACGGTAGGTGTGCCATTCCCCGCGCGTGCAGGCGCAGAGCAGCAAACCTGCAATTGCCAGACATGTGTACAGCCTGGGACGCGCACGCATCTACTTGCCCTCCACGACGTAGACTCGTACCACGAGGGAGAAGTCACCCTGGTTGTCGAACTCCAAGGCCTGCCCGGCAGGCACCCCCTTGACCACGCCCCCCAGGAGTTGCTGCGTGGTTCCGCTCAGCGCGAGCGTCCCGTGGCCCGAGTAGACCTCGATCACTCCGGGGCCCGGCAATCCTGCGAGGCGGGTGCGGACATGGGGCGGAAACTGGAAGTCGCGGATTTCGATCTGAGAGTTTGCCGGTGCCACGCTGCTGAAGGCCGTGCGGGCGAGCACGTTGCCTTCCTCGAGGTGAAAGGCGTTCTTGGGCTCCGAGCCCGCGAACTGGACCTCTCCCTGCGGCTCCTCCTCAGGGGGCGACCGATCGACAAACGCTTCGCGCTGACAGCCGGTCGGCACGCCAACAACGGCGACCAGAAGCAAACAAGCCCGAGGCGGAGCATGCTGCGTCGAGCCCTGTGAGTCTGTCATGACGGATACCCCCTCAGCGCCCCAGGGAGCTCATGTTAGATTCTGTCCTGTCCAGGCGCTTTGTGTCACTCACTTGCTGACAGTCGAACTGTACAGCCAACGCCACCGCTATGCGCCAAAGTCAGGCTGCCCGTTTCCGCTCACACGTCGCGCTCCATGGCGCTCAAGTAGCGTCGCCCGTAATAGGTCATGGAAGTTCTTTTAGTCGAACTCGGGCGCCGTGAACACGGGTGCGGGTTTCGCGGGTCGGGTCAGTTCGGGGGCGGCAAAGAAAAGGCCACCCGAAGGGTGGCCTTTTCAAGAGCGCACGACCTGCAGGGTCGCGTCAAGCCATCGCGCCGCTCAGTCGAGATCTTCCAGCCCGGCGGATTGCCGCAAACCCGATACCGACGAGCCCAAGCGCCATCATGGTCCACGCAGAGGGCTCGGGGACGCTGACCCCCGAAACGTCGAAGCTCTTGACAGACTTGAGGCCTGACGTGGAAAGCAACTCGACCTCAGTCAAGCCGGCAGGGTCAGAGATGGTGAAGTCGAAAGCTGCGTCGTGCGCCAACATGGAAGATGGATACGTGTAGCTTCGCTCCACCGTACTTCCAGACAACGACTCGACGGTAAGATTCAACGGTGTCGCGTTAAACAGCTGCAGCTGGAATGCGAAATCGGTAAATGTGTGACCGGGGATCGTGAAAGCCAGATTAGGAAAGGAGTGTCCGCTCGCGGGGTCTATGTTTGAATTACCGCTGCCCGCATGCAGCGCAACACTCGAAGTGAACTGAACAGCGGGCAACCCAGTCTGAGAGCCAATGTTCCCCGGCACTGTCATGGAACTATGGGTCTCTGTCAGAAAGATCTCCGACTCTGCGGTCGTCGGGCATGACGCATCTGGGCCGATGCTCGCCCCTCCGCCTCCATGCATTCCGTGAATGCACACCTGCGCAGAGGCAGCGCCCGTTGCAAAACATGCGCTGGCGGCCATGGCCGCAAGCACTATCGACTGCGTGAACTTGTTCGCCATGAACGTTCCCTCCACGAACTCGTTCGCCATGAGCAGCCCTTCCAGCGCTGCCCCCTCACACTCTACGCAGCGCGGCCTGAGGCCCTGCGCTGTTCCGGTACCCGCAACGGGCGGACTATATGCCCCCCTGCGATGGCGCGCGAAAGGTGAACGGCCCCGTCAGCGGTCGCGTCGTCCGCCAATCACGAGCATCACGCGCGTACCGCTAGCGTGACAGCACACCGCCGAGTTTTCGCGTGTCGACGAGTTCGGTCGCTGTCTCGGCCTCTTTGCCTGCCGCACCTGCCGCTATCGCTGCTAGCTCCTAAAGGATCGAGAGCCGGCGTCGTGCAGCCTCGAGCAGCTCGCGGGCCCGTGCCAGGATCGCGCTTGGGCGCCGCCGAGCTCGCGGCTACGACGATGAGCTGATCGAGGAGCGCTTCGCAGTCAATGCGCTCGGTGGCGGGCCACGCCCACGGCTCGCGCTCCATTCGCGAACGATCCGGTTGATGACCGAGGACGCGTCGCCGCCGGCCTACGGGGTCGCGGGACTTCGGCTCACACGCGCCTAACGAGCAATCAGTCCCTGCTTCGACATCTGGTTCGCAGCCGCATCGGCAATTTCGTATATCAGGCTTTGAACGCCTTCGGGGTTGCTCGTCCGGCTCGTACCGGCCCAGAGGAGCTTATCCTGCCTCAGTGAGTAGACCAGCGTTTCAACGGTTACTACGGTGTCAGTTTGAACCGAGCCCGTGGAATAGCTTACCCCTACCCCATACGACGAGTAGTACGACCCGAATGAACCGTACACGGTGCCCGAGAAGCCACCGGGATCAACGATGACAGTTTGGTCGTGGCCGACTACGCGCATGATCACGACACCGTCGACGCCCGCTTCCTTGAATTTGGCGCGGGCGTAGTCCACGTCGGGGTGACCATAGCCTATCAGCTGGTGTGCAGGGACACCGCGCGCACCCCGGCTCGTGAGAGCGTTAGACAGATAGACCTCCGCATCGCGTTGCCGCGTCTTATCACCGGAGATGACCAACGCCGCGATGCTCTTGCCTGCGGGATCGACCCGTTGCGCATTCGGCGCCTTCCAGGTTGAGGTGAAAGTGGTGCTCGCGCATGCGCCCAGGCACAGAGCCGCGCCGAAAATCAGACCGCGCAACGTTTGCGACAAGCGTGTCTCCCGGTCGAATGGGTTGGAGAGTGGGACAGTAGACTGTGTGCCGTGCGAGCCGCAAGCATTACCGCCTGCAAGTCAGACGACCCATGAGCGCCGCGCGCGGCGCAGTTGCCGTAGCACGTGATGTGACCGAGCGTATCGAGCAGCACCGGGCCAGTGCGCGACAGGAGCGGAGTTCAGGGGGCGAGTGATGGGTAGCCGCCCGGACTATCCCCCGTCCGGGTCGTTGTGCATGATCTCGAGCCCGTTGACCACCCGTCTTGCGCCCGGAATCTTGCGGCAAAGGCGCATTATCCTGAACATCTCGCCGGTGTCTCCGACGATGCCCTCTAACCTTACGACGCCATTCTGAGTCGTGATGCTTATGTGGTCGGCGAAGATCCACGGGTCCTTTGTCAAGGTTTGCTCCACCTGCCGGGTGACTTGCTCATCAGCGGCTTGCCTCTTTGCTGCGATGATCACTTCCGGAAGAGGTGTATCCGCCTTCCCGGCCGTCTCCTCGGCAGGGCAAGAACCGGCAGCTCCGAGCAAGGTCGCAAGGAGAACCGCGAAATCAGCCTGCGCGCGTGGACGGAACGCCGCCCGGTCGACCCGGTTTTGGCCTCCCGCTCCGCTTGGCACGCTTCGCTCACCCGGGACTCTGTCCATTCTCATTGGCGGGAAAATACAGCATTAGAATGCCGGCAGGCTATTGCCGCAGACTTGAGCCATCCGATGGTAGTCCCAGGGGGGTATGTGAGGTTGCCAGGAGCGGACGGCAGAACTGAGCGACGGGTTCGCCCGCCCCGTGCACGCGCCGCACGTGTCATGCGATCCCTGCGCTCCCACGCCGCAGCCCTGGTGGCTGCCGCCCTGGTCGCGAACCTTTTCCCGAGCTCAGCGCCGGGTGCCGTGACCCAGGGCGGCGAGCAGCCACCTCTGCGCGTCGTTGCACTTGCCACTGCACCCTTCGTCCTGCCGCGAACCGATCCTCCGACCGGTTTCAGCGTCGACGTCTGGAACGCAGTAGCGCGGCGCATGCACGTGGATTTCACCTTGCAGATCGCGCGTGATCCGGCGCAGCTGCTCGCCGCCCTGCAAAGTCACGATGCCGAGGTGGCAATCGGGGCCATCCCCGTGACACCCGAGAGCGAGGAGATCGTCGACTTCTCCGTGCCGTACTTTGACTCCGGATTGCGCATCATGGTGAGGGCGCAGTACGAGAGCGGGGCGATCGGCATTCTCAGGTCGATTCCCTGGACGGCCATCGGACACCTGTTCGCCGCGGCCATCGTCATCATCTTCCTGCTGGCTAACGTGCTGTGGCTCATCGAGCGTCGCAGAAGGGAGCTGCCGCGGGGTTACCTGGCGGCGATCGGCGAGGAGCTGTGGGGGGCCATGTTGGTCATTGCGACCCTCAACGTCGATCGCGATGCGCCCGCCAGCAAGCGCATCACGATACTGCTGATGTGGCTGGTCGGCGTCATCCTGATCGCCCAGCTGACGGCTACTGTTACCTCCACCCAGACCATCGCACGCATGCAGTCGATGATTCGTGGCCCGGAGGATCTCCCCGGCAAGACGATTGCGAGTGTGCCAGGAACGGCTGCGGGAGATTATCTGGCCGCGCGGGGCCTGCCGTTCACCACCGTGACCTATGGACCGGACGGGATTCGCATGCTGGTGCGAGGGGAGGTCCAGGCGGTGGTATTCGACGCCGCGACGCTGCAGTACTGGGCGGCCAGGCAGGGAAAGGGCCTCGTGCAGGTCGTCGGGCCCATTTTCCGGCCACAGAAATACGCCATCGCGGTGCCCGTCGGCAGCGCGCTGCGGAAACAAGTCAACCTGGCGCTGCTCGAAATCTACGCGGACGGAACCTACGAGAGGATCTATTCGGCGTGGTTCTCGGTTGCTCAATGACGCAGAACGCGCCGTAAGGTCACAAGGTAGCGACTTCCTCCACGAGCATGACCTCGCAGGCGCCAGCTCCGGTGTCGCTGCGCGTCAGCGAGGTGTTGATATACGCACCATCATCCCGCACCCCGTTGACCAGGTACCCGTCCCCACCCGAGTGCCAGGTCCTCGGGTATGAGATCGGAGAGCCCATCGAAGTGATAATCCTCGCGACCGAGGATCCGCGCCGTGATGTCGTAGCGCGCTTGTGGTGTGAGTCGCCAGCGACCCAGCGTCGTTACCGGTGCCGTCTCGACATCCGTCTGCCGCGGCTCGTCCGGGGCGATCGGCCCGTCTGCGGGATGGACGGGGCGCAGTTGCCAGCTGTTGAAGCCCTGCCATGAGCCCGCGGCTGCCAGCGCAATGAAGAGAATGGAACGCAGTGACATGCGTAATCATTGTCCAGCCCTTCGAGCCCCGCCGCTGCGGGACAGGTCGAGAGCTGACCGATGGGAAGCGTGAGTCGCGTCGCACGCTGGCCCGCACGCCCCTCGAGCGCGGCGGGCGCTGCCGGGGCCGGAGTCACCTGAGTTTCAACACCGGGCGTGCCGCACATCGGAAATTCAGGGTGCTGGTCTGCTCGCCCTTCGGGCTCACGCCGGGCTTGTCCTCGAAACTTTCGATGGCCGCCGTCTGACCGGACTTGTCGCAGAACTCGTTGGCTTGCGAGATGGTCTCTTCGCGGCTGCCGGTGTAACCGCCCCAGTTGGCGCTCGCAGTCACCGCATGCATACCGTTGCCGAGGTCCTTGACATGGCTGGTTTGCGCGCAGGCGGCGAGCAGCAACATGCCGGTAAGGATCACGCTCTTCATCCCCGGGCCTCCTCCCCATGCTCGCAGCGACCGCCGCCCTCCCGTATCGCTTGTTTTCCGGCGACGGTACGGGCGTTGACGCATTGTCGCCCGGACCCGCGGGGCTGTCATCAGCGGCCCCGGGCGGAAATCCCTGCCGATTGCGTGCGGTGTGCACGGAATCCCCACCGTCTGCGTGATCCTGCTCACGGCTGGTGCGTGAACTGACCCGCAAAATGCTGGTCCGGCAGACCATGCACGCACGGACTGGGTCATGAGCATGACGCAACTGATCATCGGCACCGCTCTGGGCTTCGTCGTCGCTCAGAGTGCGCTGTATGCGCTCAGATATTCATTTGGGTGGCTGCAGCGCGAGGAGGTGCGCACGCGCATCCGTGCCCTGACTCCAACGCCGGGACACGCGTTCGTTGCCGGCTTCATCCGCTACGCCGCTCCCATCGGAGCCAGTGCAGCTCTCATTACCCTCGCGGTGTGGGCGGTCGGCGACTATCTCGCCGCCAAGGCTGCGCCGGGCGCAGTACTCGCCAGCGCACTCGATCCTGCAACTGCCGCGGGCATGCCGGCGGCAGGCCCCACGGATGAACGCGCCAACGGTACGCCCGCCGCGAATACCGAACCGGCCACGGCGGTCCAGCCCGAGCTTGTCGACCCGTATGCGGATCCCGATTACAAGGTGCATCGCCGTGCGCACCGTTCGGGCAGCGCGCTCACACTCCGGGAGACGCTCCTGCAGCGCTCGGAAGCCAAAGCGCGCGCCGAGCTGCTGCGCGACATGCAGTTGCACGCGAGCCGCTCACAGTACGACTGCGAGGCGGCCGAGCGCGCAGGCCGGTACCTCAAGGCCGGGCTCGATGTGTGGGGGTTCGCCGCCTGGCAGCTGTAGTAC
>Ga0306926_10009902_pt1 | contig 10513 bp, 12 predicted proteins | sample flu12Cox44000178_FD_203759 | JGI IMG/M metagenome (GOLD analysis project Ga0306926, IMG submission 203759) | Lab enrichment of tropical soil microbial communities from Luquillo Experimental Forest, Puerto Rico - flux8day.12C.oxic.44.000.178 (v2)... | ecosystem: Environmental > Terrestrial >... | reverse complement strand
AACACTGCCATCGCTTGGCCCATCGTCGATTTGATGTTTCATAGAACGTAGATAAGAGCAGAGCGATGAAAGCCGTTCGCGTGCATAGATTCGGCGGACCAGAAGTTCTTCAGTTGGAAGAAGTGCCGACGCCGCAGCCCCGGTTGGATCAGGTGCTCGTCCGGGTGCACGCAACCGGCGTTAATCCGGTGGAGACTTACATTCGCGCGGGAACGTACGCGCGATTGCCAGAGTTGCCGTACACACCAGGGAACGACGGCGCGGGCGTGGTCGAGCAGGTCGGCGCGGATGTGAGTGAATTTAAAACCGGCGATCGTGTTTATACTGCGCGATCACTGAGCGGAACGTATGCGGAGTTGGCGTTGTGCAAAAAGGAACAAGTTCATCCGTTGCCGGCAAACGTTTCATTCCCGCAAGGCGCGGCGATTGGCACACCGTACGCAACCGCGTACCGCGGATTGTTGCAGCGCGCGGTCGCCGAACCGGGCGAAACGGTGCTGGTGCACGGCGCGACCGGCGGTGTCGGGACGGCAGCGGTGCAACTGGCGCGTGCTCGCGGTCTGCGCGTATTCGGCACGGCGGGTAGTGACGAAGGACTGAAGCTCGCACGTGAACAAGGCGCGCACGAAGTGTTCGATCATCGCCTGCCTGAACATTTTGAGCAGATAATGAAAGCTACCGGCGGGCATGGTGTAGACGTGATCGTGGAAATGCTCGCGAATGTGAATCTCGGGAAGGATCTCACCATTCTCGCAAAGGCTGGGCGCGTCGTGATCATCGGGAGCCGCGGTCGGGTGGAGATCAATCCGCGCGACACGATGCAACGCGATGCGGACGTGCGCGGGATGATTTTGAAAAACACGCCGCCAGCAGATCTGGCAAGCATTCACGCTGGGCTCGTGGCCGGTCTGGAAAACGGGACGTTGCGTCCGGTGATCGGCAAAGAATTTCCGCTCGTCAACGCGGCGGAGGCGCATCGAGCTGTCATGGAGCCGGGCGCGATCGGGAAGATCGTGCTCGTGACGGAGAAGTAGGGAAAAGAAAACTAATCAGACTGCAACGGATGCGAAGCAACGGCCAGGCTTTCAAACCAGGAAAGCAGGAAACAACCAATCGGGTCGCGAGTTATTTCGTTTTTCGCCAGATGACGTCTTCGTTGTTACGGCGATCGATCAGCGCGTCGACTTTACCGCTGGCAGCGTAACGGAACAGAATTCTGCCTTCGACACCTTTGCGGAAGAAAAGCTCTGACGTTTCGGGCAGCAGTTGTTCCTTTTTGCCGTTTCGTTCAACGAATAGTTTATCACCTTCATTTGTAACCGATCTTCTTTGGCCAGGCGCCAGTTCGTACGTGCCGATGAAGTCGGCAAATTTTTTCGGGTCGGCTTTGCCTACCGCAGGATCTTCATAGTACCGATGTGCCTGGCTGGCGATGATCTGCCAATTGCCGTTACACTGAAGCCACGTGTCAGTGATGTGATAACGCGCCTTCAGATTTTGGCCGAAGATCGTTTCGGTTTCGTCCGCGTCGTAACTGAGTATCGCGGTATTCCCAATGATCCGGCTCTCAGCGTTCTCAACCTTAATCTTTCCAGAATATCCGGCGGGCAGTGGTGTGATGTCGGCGATCAGCTTCGGTTTATCAAAGAAGCGTCCTTTCTCGTCCGCGAACATGCAGTCGTCGGCGAAATACTTTTTCCACGGCGCTTGATTGCCGGGCACCAATGCGTCGTAAAGCTCCTGAGTGCGCCGGACCAATTCATCCTGCGTAATGGGAACATCTGCGGCGCAGGCGATGGTTGCGACGGATAGAAATTTAATGAGCGCGAGTTTCATAGGGAAAGATGACGGAAGAATGGACCGCATGGGACGCGCGACATAGAAGGTAAAGTGACGAGGGTAGGCGCGAGTAAGCCGGGAGGCGAGCGAGTTTCAATTAAGAATTAGGAAACGAAGAGGAAGAATCTAAGAAAGTGAAGAAACTAATCAGGCTGCAACGGATGCGAAGCAACGGCCAGGCTTTCAATCCAGGAAAGCAGGAAAGAAAATCAGAATTTAGAAGGAGGAAAAGAATCACCTTGGAGGAACGATCCCGGCTCGAGACGCTCGACGTGGTTTTGCGATCTCAGAGCGTCCGCAATGAAATTCGTCCCATCGTCGATCGCGTCCGGGCGGAGCTGGTTCAGAAGAAAGATGCGCTGATGGCTTGGGGATCGATTCCGTTAAACACTTTTGATCGTGCGCTGCCGCCTGAGATTCGATCTGCGTGGGTTTTTGTTTTACGCGCGGGCGCGGACACAGGCGCCGAAAGGCATCCAAACAGTCATCAACGCATGATGTCGTTCGAAGGCAGCGGCGATTTGCAAACCGGTGAGCCGGGAAAATGGCAATCGAACGTTTTGGTTAGCGATCCTGACGCGCCGTTGGAGCGGCGGTGGATCTCAATCCCGACCAACGTCTGGCATCGTCCAGTCATAAACGCCGAGAGCGATTGGGCAGTTGTTTCCTTTCACACTGTGCCGGCCAAGGAATTGATCGAAGAGCGGCCGGATGACAGCCGCGAAGCCGGTACGAGGCAGAAGAAGTATCTGGGAAAGTGAGAAGGAAAAATTAAAAAGGAAAAAATTAGGGAAGGCTCTCTCCACTTTTTAATTTTTCCTTCTTACTTTTGCCTTTCTTCACCGCGGGATTGCAAAACCCGGGCGAATTCGGTAACAGAGCAGATCACTATCTATGAAACCAACAACACATCTTTTCCTTCGCAGTATCGCCGCTGGCTGCGCAGCACTGTTAGTCAGCTGCGCCGGCACGCAGGGCAACACGCAAAACAGAGAGAGCATGCTCGTGGCCTCCGGATTTAAGGTCATCACTCCTAAAACAGCCGCCCAAAAGCAAAAGCTCCAAAATCTTCCGGCTGGAACGGTGACTATGATCAAAAAAGGAAAGAAAAAATACTACGTTTTCCCGGATCCCGCTCACAATCAGGCATACGTCGGTGGACCCGAAGAGTATCAGGCCTATCAACAGCTCCGCGCCGACAAGAAGCTCGCCAGGGAAGATCTCCAGGACGCCGAGATGTATCAGGACGCGACGATGGAGTGGAGTGTGTGGGGAGGTGGCGAAGGAGTGTGGGGACCCATGGGCGGCCCGGTACCCGGAGGGTTTTAATTATACAGAAAATCCTGTCCAAGTCTTACTGTCGCTGTGACCAGACCATTTCGTCGTTGCAGTAAACGGCCGTGAAAAACAAAACGACCTAAACCGCGCGGTTGAATGGATTCAATGAACCCGGTGCTAAAGCAGCTCAGATTTCGTCGCTTCTCCACCGTGCAACTTCTCGTCGTCCTCGTCGTTCTCCTCATCTCTGCCCCTTTTGTTGAAGAACTCGAAGGCGGCCATCTCATTCTATCGGTTTTGTTTTCGTTGGTCCTGGTCGCTGCAGTGTTTGCTGTAGCCAATCGGAAGCGCAGCCTCACTATTGCACTGGTGCTCGCGGTTCCAGCGATCACTGCGAGATGGATCAATCAGCTTCGACCGGACCTGGTTCACCCTGCTGTTTTTCTCGTCTGCGCACTCGTGCTGCTGGCGTTTGTGATCGGGCATCTTCTGTACTTCGTTCTAAGTGCGCCTGTGGTGAATGTGGAAGTGCTCTGCGCCAGTATCGCGGCTTACCTGATGCTGGGCTTGACGTGGACGGTCGCGTACTGGCTCGTGGATCAGTTAACGCCTAGCGGGGCCTTTTCTTTCAACACCACTCGCGGTGCGCATTCTATGAACGGATTTACGGGATTCTATTTTAGCTTCATCACTCTGAGCACCGTGGGATACGGTGACATTACTCCGGTTTCACAAGCTGCGCGCTGGCTTGCGGCAATGGAAGCGATGACCGGTTTGCTGTATGTGGCGGTGCTGATCGCGCGACTGGTTTCACTTTATTCAACGCCGAAATCCAATGATGAGTGAGCAGGCCTGTTCGTGATCGGTTGGACGCCGACGCGAGTGCGGCGTGCGTTAATTTCTCGCCGCGCGCTACAACAAATCGAACGCCCACATAGTCCGAAAGTCTTATAGGGAAACCGATGGACGCAAAACGTTTCTTAGCTACCGTCGACGACCCGTGTGAACATCTCCGACGCTTATGAGGCCTGAAGACACGAAAACATCTATTCGGCTGATCGCTGGTGTCACATGTCTGGCGTTTTTGGCCAGTTGTGCGACTGCGCCGCAGGCAGCGCGCGGTCCCGAATATGCGCCGACCGCGAGCATCATGCGCGAGGCGCGTTCAGCAAGCGTGCCAGTTGAAAAGCGAGCAGCCGATTATTTGGAGGCCGCCGGGATGACCGCACCATTACTGGGGACTGGCATTGGGACACCCGCCTGTGAAACCTACAACGCAGCGTGCGGCGAACTTACTGTTCTCCTTCGCTCGAGTGAAGGAGGACGCCTGTGGAACCAACCGCTGACGCTCGCAGGAAACAATACCACGTATCATCTCCGGCTTGAACCTGCCAGCAACGCAGTCTGGGCGCCCAACTATTTCACCTCGTTTGTGCCGTCCGCGGAGATCGAACACAAATTAATTAGAGACCAAAACCATCAGCAAGGCGTGGGTGGCTCGCTCGTCGGAGTGCGAAAGCTTAATCCACCCGAAAAGTTTGCGCCGGCGAGGGGCATCACGTCACCCGTCACGGCGACGCTCGATTTTCATGCAAGGGACGCCACCCTTGCACTTCGTCGCCCGAGGAAACAGCCGACGGCAAATATCGAAGGAAAAGTGCGCCCTCTGAACGCGAATTTTTCGGCGCCCATCAGTTACTATCCGCCGCCGGCCAGTCTGATGTTTGCGGGATTCCTTGGCGGACTTAAACACAGCAACTATCCGGCTCCGACCGGGCTTTATTTCCTCCAGCCGTACGACCCGGACCGAATCCCGCTGGTGTTTGTGCACGGTTTGTTTTCAACACCATTTGATTGGGCGAAGACGATCAATGGACTCCAAGCCGACCCGGAGATCCGTAAGCATTATCAATTCTGGATCTTTGCGTATCCAACTGGTAATCCGATCCTATATTCCGCCCTTCGATTACGGGAAGAATTGGCCAAAGCCGATCAACTTTATCCGAACCACAAGCCGTACGTAATGGTCGGCCACAGCATGGGTGGGATGCTCACTCACGACCAGGTAGTTACGGTGACTGAAGCAATGTGGGATAAGAGTCTGGGGCAAGCTGCCGAAAACATTTTCAAGCAAAACTCCAGAGATAGTTTGATTGTTCGCGCAACAACATTTCGCGCGAATCCCCGGATCAAGCGCGTTGTCTTCATTTGTACTCCGCATCGCGGAAGCGATCTAGCCAGCAACCCAATCGGAAAAATCGGAATCAGTTTGATTACCCTCCCAGCCAGACTGACCGCGGTGATGATGGATTCGCTCACCGGTTCGGACCTTGCGCAAATGACGGGAAGTTCCAAACGTCTGCCCAACAGTATCACGGGCCTGAAGCCTACAAGCCCGGCGTTGCCCGTGATTAACAGCGTGCCGATCGGTGTTCCATATCATTCGATTATCGGGGATCGCGGGAGAGGTGATTGCCCGAACTGCAGTGATGGGGTCGTGGCTTACTGGAGTTCTCATCTCAACGGCGCGCAATCCGAGAAGATCGTTCCCGGCCCGCACGGGTCGTGCCAACTGCCGCAAACGATCGCCGAGCTCGACCGGATCCTGCGTCTCAATATTGGAATCAGGAGCACCTCAAAGCCGACGACGACTGTTGCTCAAGCGGCGCGTTGAGACGTTGAGAACTTGCGGCCTCTTTTGGGCCCTGCATTGCGCAGCAACTACAATGTCACTGGTTGTAGGAGCTGGAAGTGCAGCAAGGTTTTAGGATTAACGACTGTCGTGCCGGCGGTGTGTCCATAATGCGCCTGGCGCGCGGTTTGCGGCGGACCGTGCGGTTCCACGCTGCTCGTCTTTACCGGGACTCTGCGGCCATTCACGTCGACGGATGTCAGCTCCACAGAAAGCGGTTCGGATCTGCGCGGATTACGACGAGAAGCGGTGACTCTCCCAAACGCTTTTGCTCCAGCTCTCAATAGAACGCTTCCCTTTGCAGAAACGTTCTGGGCGATTTTCGCCTCGAAGCTGCTGCCGACGGCATCCTGCGAAGTAATCAGACTGACGGTGGTTACTGGGATCGTCGTTCCAGCGGGGATTGTAGCCGCGTTCGCAAACGAAGCGGCAACACAGCCGCAGATTACAACGAAAACTGAACTATCAATCGGGCGTTTCGTAAGGTGGCTCGTCTGTTGCGATCGGGGTGATTTGCATCGGCGGATTGATCATCTGGAAAACCACGGCTGCGACCACGCCAGCGGCGAAGTTTGCCAGCAGATAGATCCAAATATTGCTCCAATCGGAAATGCCGAGTATGCAAATGCCAAGAGCAACCGCCGGATTGAATGCGCCACCCGAAATATCACCGACCGCAAATGCGCCGGTCATCACAGTCATGCCGATCGCCAGGCCATAGAACGAATTTCCTGACGTGCCTTCAGCGGTAGCCGCGTTCAACACCACATAGACGAGCGCGAACGTGAAGAGAAATTCAGCAACGAATGCGGGACCAACGTGGGGTGCGATCGGAGTCACAGCGACACCGGCACGAAAAAACTTACTCACCAGCAGAGCAGCGACAGCAGCCCCGGCGAATTGTGCGATCCAGTAAGGCACCACGTCGGCTGGTTGCACTTTGCCCCGGATCAAAATGCCGAGTGTCACGGCCGGATTGTAATGTCCGCCAGAGATATGGCCGCCGGCGTAAACCATTACCATAAGCGCCGCCCCGATCGCCAAGGGAGCGATGACCCCCGTACCCGCGCCAATCACCGTGCAGCCAATCGTCAGGACGAGAAAGAAAGTTCCGATGAATTCGGCGATATATTTATTCATAAGTTACCTTCTTACCCGAGAGAGCCTAGAAAAAGCAACGCACATCATCAATGAGACTTTGGTCTTATCGCGAATCAAGGCAATCGAGCGCGTGACGCAAAAAAGGTCACGCGCCACAGAGGCACTGTTGCCTCTGATCGTTGACGTATCCGGAATCAGAATGCCTTCGTCAGGCCACTAACTTCATGTAAATAAAGAGCAGAATGATCGCACCGATAATCGACAGAATAAAACCGGCGGGGTGAAATGGTGCACCCGGCTCCGGTTTAGAGAACAGCCGGCCGATTAATCCCCCGACAATCGATCCAGCGATACCAAGCACCGTGGTCATTATGAAACCGAGATGCTGCGCTCCCGGCATGATGGCGCGTGCAATCAAACCGACGATGAAACCAACAATGATGTACTCGATGATGTGTAACATAGGTTTATTTCAGTTTGGCCGATGATGCTAACATGTCAGTCAAGCCCATAGCGACTCTTTTGACGCTGCAGACAAACCAACCCGACAAAATCGGTATGGTCCGTTCCTCCAACGCCGGCTCGCCTGGCCGCTGACGAGATTTTCGGACAGAAATTTTGACTTGTGCGTCACGAGCGAGCCTTCCAGATTGCGACAAGCTCGCGATAGCGAGATGACTTTCGGAGCGACCCATCACCATATTCCCTTGCGTGGGTTGAGCTGATTCCACGCCATGCTCGCATTTTCTACAGGGATGGTTCGGTACTTCGGATTTGACCTAAGTTCTGAATCGCTGATGCGAATGTGTTCAGCATGGTCAGTGTCGATTCGGTCCCAGTATTGAGATCCAGCAGCCCGGGCAATGATGAATGGCTTACGCCAGCCGATCTCATCTATGATAATACCGCCGGTGTCATATGGCGCCAGCAACGCGAATTGACCGGGATTACCGATTCGTTTCAAGCGATAGCCATGCGCAACCTCCTTTGAATCAGAACCAAACAGGTCCCCTTCACACGACCAAAGACAAACAAACAGCGCCAGAAATACGACACGGCAGAAGCTTGGAAACAAGTTATTACGCCGCATTTCCATCGGAATGATTTGAAACTCCCACGTCTGTCGAATTCTTCGCGCGCGAGGAGCGATCCGGTGGCTAGCAGAGTGACCGACGCCTCCTGGCTAAGATTCCCAGCGCGGCAACAAACGGAATCTAGCTCAATAATTCCGAAGGAGCTTTCCCGCCGTTTTCCGCGAGCTTTACCAACACTTGCTTGTGCAGCCATACGTTCATTGAAGCGGAATCATTCATATCGCCGCTGTAATTCAATTCGGTGGCAAGCTGCTTTCGCGCCCCAAGGCTGCTGTCCATGCCGACAAGTTTCATCAGGTCGACGATCGACTTTCTCCAATCCAGTTTCTCCGGATTTTTCCTGGCCATATCGTTGAGCAACCGGCGCCGCATGAGTAAAGATTTTCGACATCAGGTTATTAAATAATCCCATAATCCTATTCCTTTCGGTTTCTGGTTTGATGAACTGACGTTTGCGAATCAGCGGGTGACCAATTTCACCATGCCTTCATTGAGGGTAATCTCCTATAGTTACACGGACTTATAGGACCTTGGTCTGTCAGGCGCGGCCCTACAAGCACCTTTATTCCGACTTTGAAAATTCTCGATCAGAATGCCGGGAGCGGGGTTGGTCCGAAGAACAATCTGATCGCTTTTTCCCTGCCAATTACGCGCACCAGCTCGCGCGACATGCAATACATCAAGATCAGCACAAAAATTAGGATCTCCGCCGCCCAGAAATGCGCCCACACCATGTCGGCGAGTAACTTTTCGTTGCCGGCGATGATCCCGCCTGCCTGTCGGGAGAAATCGATGAGCCGTTCCAAATAGTGAATGACGCTGGCAGCGAGCAGGTAGATGACCGTTTTCCAAATGACATTGTAAGCAAGCGGCTTATCCGGAAAACGGTTGATTGCCGGCAGCATGTCCGCGATCAGCACGGCCTTGCCCAGGATCAAGGAGCCGACGGCAATCGAAACGGTAGATATAGGCTCGAAGTGCGAGCCCTTGGTCATTAGCAGGCGGATAATCGCGACGATGTGCAGCATTACGAAAAAGAAGATCGTTGGTGGGAGGACGGCAAAGAATTCTTCCTTAAGCTTCTCGAGTATTTTGTGCATGACACTCCTTTGTTTACCGCTGACTGTTTTTCAACACGGAAATCGACTCAGTGCACGTACGACGAGAGTCGCATTTCCTAAAAATTCACTCCGGTCTGCTATTCCACAATCGGCTGATGTACATCCCGTCCCTCGAATGGATCCTCATTTGCCGCGACTCCTGAGGCTTTCGTGCCTACATGACTTCAAATCGTGGATCGAAAGCGACCAGCGATGTATCCGCCGTTCTGGCTCTGCGATACCTCTTTAAAAATTCACACCTCCTTGAACAAATGGCCCATTCAAGTCGGTCTTATTGGTAAACCCGGCGGACACGAAATCGGTCCGCAGCCAGCGCCAGCCGGTCTGCAACCAGAACCACCGGCTTATTTGAAATTCGAGGCCGCCTTGAAGCTGATAGCTCCAATCCTCGCTTGAGATCGGCTTCTTTACGAGCGTCCGTCCCTGTCGCTCGATCTCAAAAGCCGAGTCGGAATTGGCATCGAATCCACCGATATCGCCTTCGGCATAAAGGGATGTGGCCTTCCAAATCCTCACTTTTCCACGGGCCCCGATCACTGGATCGACCCAATCGATCGACCCTTCTGCATCCAACTTCTTGGGAAGTCCGAGCAGCTGACGGAGAATGGGAATTTCCGCGTTGCCGTTATCGAAAATGCTCAGGTTAACTCCCTCATAATTGTAACGCGCGCCGGCAAAGAGAGAGAGAAATGCCTTATCGCAATTAATCAGTCGGTAACCAAGGAAGCCTTCAGCCAATCCGTCTTTAAGGTGAAGATTCGCATTCGTAAAAAGTATCCCGGGCAGAGTCGCAGAAGTACCTACCTCCATGTACTGACCGTCTCCGAAAATTTCCCATCGCCCATACCGGAGTTCAGCGCTGAGCACAATGGGAACGTGAGTCAGATGCCTGAAAATCTGGGAGAAAGTGACGTCCGATGACCCGAATAATCCCAGGACGCCACTTTCTCCGGATATACCCGCCAGCCACCCGGGAAGACCGACGCGGACTTCCCATAATGACGGCGTTTCGCACCAACTTTTTTCAACCGGTACAACTTCTTTCGAATAATCTTTCTCGTCCGTAGCAACCGGTTCTGACCCCGCAAAAAGAATCCCGGAACTGCTAAGGAGGATTGCCACCAGAATGAAACAAACGGATTTTTGAATCGCCCGATTGTTCATAGTGCGCTTGTCTTCCTTCTAGTCACTCCGCATCACATTCAGCAAGCCCTTTCTTTTTTGATTTAATGCATCCTAAAATGGACAGTCTCATTGTTCTTTGTAGATAAGACCTTTACCGCATCGATGTTTCCGAGTCGCGGCTTGATTTCGCGTTATTGACCTGCCTGACCTTTGGCTGCCTCCATTTTCTTAGCGAGCTCAGCCTTCAACGCTTCGAGGTTGAA
>Ga0306926_10009900_pt1 | contig 10514 bp, 15 predicted proteins | sample flu12Cox44000178_FD_203759 | JGI IMG/M metagenome (GOLD analysis project Ga0306926, IMG submission 203759) | Lab enrichment of tropical soil microbial communities from Luquillo Experimental Forest, Puerto Rico - flux8day.12C.oxic.44.000.178 (v2)... | ecosystem: Environmental > Terrestrial >... | reverse complement strand
GACGTCACCGAGAACAAGACCGGCTTAGCGACAGCTACCCTGGTTGGGCGCACGATTCGGCAGCAAATTCGCGAAGAATTGCGTCTGACAGCTTCTGCGGGAGTAGCGCCAAACAAGTTCTTAGCCAAGCTCGCCTCTGACTGGCGCAAACCCGATGGGCTCTTTGTCATCCAGCCTGAGGACATTGACGCGTTTCTGCTGCCATTGCCGGTTGGACGCCTGCCTGGCGTGGGCAAAGTTACGGGAGAGAAGCTGGCGAAACTTGGAGCACAAACGGTTAGGGATCTACGAACTCTCCGCTTGCCCACACTCGAACAGCACTTCGGCCGCTATGGTCAGCGCCTGCACGAGCTTGCCTTCGGTATCGACCATAACCCAGTTGTCCCGGACAGGCCGACACAATCGATATCCGTTGAGGATACGTTTGAGTACGACGTGTTGTTGGCAGAAACTGAGGCATTGATCCGGCACCTTGCAGAAAAGCTTTGGTCTGCTTCGCGCAAAGAGTCTCGGATGGCACGCACGGTAGTCCTCAAGCTGAAGACAAGCGAGTTCAAGATTCTCACTCGCAGCCATACGCCCGACTCTCCACCCTCCTCCTGCGAAGAATTGACTGACATCGCCTTGAAGCTGCGAGAACGGGTTGATCTCGGTCCGCAGCAACGCTACCGGCTCGTCGGCGTTGGTTTGAGCAACTTTCGGGAATCCGAAGTCACTGATGAGCAGCCGGTCCTTTTCGAGTAGCACGAATATGGAAACGATTTCCATCCCGGGAGCGGAAATCTACTACGAGAAAAATTTCCTCCCAGCTGATGAAGCGACGAGTTTGTTCAACATCCTCCTGACGAAGTGCGTCTGGCAGCGCCACAGATCTTCCTTCAAATATGCGGTGCCGCGCGACGAGGCGTACTATGGCGATCCCGGCACCAACTACACATACTCGCGACGCGAATACAAGCCGCTCAGCTGGATCCCCGAATTGCTCTCCCTGAGAACTCGGGTCGAGGGTGCCACTCCCCCAATTGCTTATTCCAATCTGGGCCTGAAGCCGCGGGGCTACAATGCGGTACTCTGCAACCTTTACCGAAACGGAAATGACAGCGTCGGCCTGCATGCGGATGCGGAGCCCGAAATGGGGCCGGTGATCGCTTCAGTCAGTCTGGGAGCTGAGCGCTTATTTCGTCTCAAATGGAAACCTGGCGCGGTTGCCTTTGCGGAGCGGTTGCCCCACGGAAGCCTGTTCATCATGGCAGGAAACACCCAGACAAACTTTAAGCATGAGGTACCAAAGGAACCTGATGTGGCCCTTCCGCGGATTAACCTGACATTTCGGCACATTGAGCACCAGGAGATACTTACGGACAAGTTTGGTGATTTCTGACTCAGCAAGTTACGTGCAGGATGGCATTCGATCCGTCAGGCCGCCGCTTTAGCTCTTCGATTGCGTTGGCGGTCGGCAAGATCAACAATTCAATCTTGCGACGCTGGGCTTCGGCCTTCACTTCCTCCATGACAGGCAAGGCACCTGTGCCGGTACCAATCACCAATCGGGAGCATTTCCACGGTATGTCTTCTTTCAGCGACAGCGGTGTGTGCCCAAAGGCTTCGCGAAACTTCTTGGAGGCTTTCTTTTTGCGCTTCGACACTTCGCCGCGGTCGATCACGACGTCGTGGTCGTAGCTGACCCCATCGATCCGAATGGAGCCAAAAGAGAATTCTTCGAATCGCATGACCTCATCTCCTTGCCTAAGTCACTTCTTTCGCGCCACCATCAGATACAGCTTCGGTTCATCCCGATACGCGATCACTGTCAAGCCCAGTGGGGCAAGGAGGGCCTCAAACTCCTTCTTGGTGGGAAGTGATTCAATAAACAGGTCGCTCGTGGCCCGCAGTTGATCAACGAAAGCCCTGCCTTCGGGATGGCTGACCACGAGTCGTCCGCCCGAGCGAAGCATGCGTGCCGCATTGCTGCACGCAGCGGGCTTGTCTGCGATGTTGCCGTACATGCCATTTATAAAGATAGCGTCCACGCTGGTCGAGGCCAAAGCCAGCGACACGACGTCGGTGTGAAAAGTACGGACTACAGGATACTTGTCGTGCACACGCTGCAACATCTTTTCCGCCACATCGCAAGCCAAGACAGTGGCCGGCTGGTAGGACTGAATCAACGGGATCAGAACCCCGACTCCGGTCCCCACATCCAGGACCACTGAGCCAGGACTAAGTTGTGCTAAAGCAACAATCTCACTGAGGCGTGCCATCACCTCTGGTGGCTGTGGTCGATCAAAGACATCCACCAGTTCGTTGAAGCGGCGCCGCTGGCGCTCCGCTACTGCCTTGGCTTCTTCAGAAAGCATTACGTTTTGCCAGATTAGCCTAACCCGGCAGTCGGGAAGCGCTGGGCCACCCTCGAGCCGTTTGTTTTACGCGAGTCCCGCCGAGCCCGCGTGCACCCAGCCGATGTGAGGAAAGCAGGCTCTGGGGTCCACAAAGGGAGGTATGAACGGACCAACACTCACAAGTGTCTGCCATGGGAACTCAGCGTTTTCCGCTGTGCCGATATCGTCGCTCCGCGGCCTTGATTATGGTGGAGATCTCTATCGAAAACGCTTTGGCGATATCGGCGAGTGTTCGTAGGGTCGGGCTTTTGCTTCCCCGTTCCAGTTGGCCTATATAGCGTTCGGTATACCCGAGGGCATCGGCCAGTTTCAGTTGGCTCCAGCCTCGATCGACACGTAACTTGGTAAGCTCGGCACCCACAGCCTCACCCAACGTGCGGGACTCACGGTGTTTATCAGCACCAATTCGTTTGGGCACGCACCCATGGTTGCCGTTTGACGCTAAATAATTGAGGAACTATAGTTCTGTATTGCTTCGGGAGCAGCATCTCGGACCTGCGTACGGTCGCCGGCACCATCGGATTGACGAACCATCAGGAACCGCTGGTGCCAAGCCATTGCGCCCGCGGCATGATCGACTAAACTAGGGCGGCAGCGCGCTCCGATGCAACAGTAGAAGGCACGCTGTCCTGTGCCCCTGAGGTACTGCGGCTTGCAGAAGACAAAGAACTACACCGTGCGAAACTCGGCCGTCCAACTTCAGCGAGCCGCCCGCGAGCGTGCCGACGATCAGGCTCGCCGCATCCCTTGGCAGCGGCTTTACGATGCACGCAATCAATACACTGACTGGCAGGAGTTTAGTCTGTGGACTCGCTCGATTCTCGAAGTCGAAAAGGGGATTCCGGATTGGTTGGCCAAGATTCTGAACGATCGTTGCCCAGGATTTCTTCAAACCGAGAAAGAGCTCACACCCACGGCGGCCAAGAACAGGCCTCTTCCTCTTCGCCTGGGAGATTGGATTGATGAGCACGTCTTTGACTTTGCGAAGAAAGAAGACTGGTTCAACGCCGTTACCTATTACGCAATAAGGGATCCGCGTTACCAACGAGCCGAAGTCTGCTGGTCGGAATGCGTAGAAAAGTGGAGGAAAGCCAAACCGCTCCGCTATCCATCATTCGAAGAATGGAAGAGCTTGGCCGCGGAGTGCGACGAGACTGCCGGTCTTGTGGTCAGTGAGCGGAAAGCAAAATCATCTTCAAAGCTCGTGGATCCAGATCGCCTAGCAGAGGCTGTCGCTCGCTACATGGATTGGGAGGCTCTGGCGCATTGGGCTCAGCCGGCACTGGAGCGCTGCCCTCAGCTTCCCGCAGAAGTATACGGCACCGGAGGCGGCTTACAGCATGTTCCTGTCACTGGCTGGCTACGACACGAGGGAATCGGCGCGGAGTTTGAACGCTCCGCTGCGCGCGATCAATGGTGATCTCTACCCAACTGACGTCGAGGGGGTTGCGAAAATTGAAGGCGGATTTCGATGTTGTGATTATGAAGCACATGGGCCACTACCCGATGCTCGAACGACCGGAGGAGTTCGACCGGCATGTGGCAGATGTCGTGCGCGCGCTACATAGTTAATTAGAGCTGCGAAGGAGGGCTGTGCACTAGATCCACGGCGTTGGCTATGATTCAGCATCGTTCATTGATTTGTGTCGCACCGAGAGGAGTCGCTTGACGAGCATTTGCTCGGCTTGATTCTGAGCCGCAAGGATCGCATTGATCCTGAACAACAAGCACTCATCGCCGACTCTGTCGGCCTGGCCCTTCTTGTCGTACTGGAAACGCTAACTCCCCACGAGCGGCTCGCCTTTGTGCTACACGACATGTTCCCGGTACCGTTCGAGGAGATCGCTTCCATCGTAAAATGCTCCCTGGTTGCCGCAAGGCAGCTCGCCAGTCGCGCTCGCCGCCGGGTAAGGGGTGCTGCCCCGATTCGGATTAACGTGTTCTCGAGGAGTCTTTTCAATGAAAACCGCGCTCCGATTCGGCTCTCTTGTACTCTTGTTGCTGTTGGGTCTTGCATATGGACAAAGCTCGCGCGATCGCAGCAAAGACCGCGAGACCATCATCGCGCTTGAGCAGGAGTGGCTACACGCGCATGACGCCGCGACGCTAGACCGCATTCTGGCTTCGGATTTCGTTCATGTCGTTCCTGCCGACCTTTTCCTGAATAAGCAACAACATATCGATTGGGTGGTCGCTCATCCGGAGCCGAAAGATCGGCACACCAAATTCGACAAACTCAGCGTGCGTTTGTATGGCGATGTCGGGATTGTGAATGGCTCGGTAATTGCGACTGACGAGAATGGCGAAGAGCTGGATCGCACAATGTTCACGGACGTCTTCGTATTCCGTGGGGACCGGTGGCAAGCGGTGAATGCGCAGGAGAACCAGGTCCGGCCGCTTGGTGAACAGAGGCATTGATTCGTTGCCCATGATCTGGAGATTCGAGTTCCAATGCAGATTCGAAGAACATTCGTTATTCTTCTGCTCGTTCTTCTTCTCGGGGTCGTGCGAACGCAGGCAGAGGCCACATCAAGCTCACAGCTGCGAGCAGTTGAACTGGATTACCTCGTTGTGCCGGACTTCTTGAAGCTTCCTTCTGGCCTGTATTTCTCGGAGGTATCCGGCGTAGCGCTGAACTCGAAAGGTCACCGACAATGGGGCGCATTTCGTGCTCAAGCTCAGCCCTGAGGGACAGATCAGCATGGTTCTTGGGCAAAAGGATTATCCCGGAACTGACCATACTCATTTTGATGGTCCTGACGATGTGGCGTTTGGAAAGTCTGGCGAAATCTACGTAGCCGATGGCGAAGGAAATTCGCGGGTTGTCGAGTTTGATAGCGACGGACACTTCCTCAAAGAGTGGGGGCGAAAGGGGGCGGGTGAAGGCGAATTCCACCTGACACCACATACCATCGCTACGGACGCGCAAGGCCTGGTGTACGTGGGGGACCGGGAGAATGCGCGAATTCAAGTGTTCGATTTGGAAGGAAAGTTCCTCACGCAATGGAGAGACATCGGGCATCCCTACGGGATCTTCGTCTCACCTGACCAGCACATCTGGATGGCGGAAGGCGGACGCAGAAGCCTCTCGGGTCCTGGAGATCGATCACAGTGGAAAAGTGCTGGGCAGCTTTGGGATTTCCGGCCGAGGAGTGGGACAGCTTGCTGGCGCACATGCCCTCGCTGTAACGGCTCGGAAAGAGATCTTCGTGGCTGAGGTCTTCAATTGGCGAGTGGAGAAGTTTATTCCGGCGGGAGCGCAGGCAGCCGCTGATCTCTCTTTCGATTCCGAGCGGCCTGGCAAGGTATCGGGCAGCGTTCAGCTCTCTCCTGAAATGCAGAAACTGTCTGATGCCCTCGTGGGGAACTGGAAAGTGACTGAAAGCTTTGAAGTGAGCGCCTCAATGCAGGGAAAAACTCGTCAAGGCACCGCCTGTTTTCGGCTTGGCTCTGGGGCGTCTCTGATTGAAGACTATCAATCCAACGGTTCGGCGGGCCGCCTGAGTTTTCTTGGCCTCCTCTGGTGGGACCCAGCGGGTCATGTTTATCGACTTCTTACTTGCGCCAATAACGACGGCTGCCATCCGCGCGGGAGCGCCAAGTGGGAGGGCAGCAAGTTGGTGAACTCGTGGGAAGAAAAAGTTGATGGCAAGCCTGCCACGTTTAAGGATTCCTTTGTGGATATTCTGCCGTCCTCATTCCGGCTGGTTTCCGAAGGCACAGTCGGCGGCAAGACGATTTGGCGCGTCATTACGAAATACCAACGGCTCGAAGAGAGTAAGCAGTGATGAGACTAATGCACTTAACCTCGTTCGTCCTCAGCGTTGCCAGAGTGCACGAATGTAGCCCACCCATGGGCTATTTCAACAAACCTGCATTGAACCCAGCGCCGTAATCTCGTGCATACAGCTGAGTTCGAGTTCGAGGTACTTCAGAATTTCTCGAACCATTTCTGCGTTGCCGTGCCATGATGCCCACTGCAGCGGCGTCATGTCGTACTCACCGCGTGCGTCGACCGGCCAGCCCGCAGTGAGCATCAGACGGATGGCATCGGCATTGTTATTTTGCGCCGTCAGCGATTTCGCGCTGCTCCGGCTTGGAGAGGTTCGCAGCCATGTTGGGTCGGGCTGGCCAACATGGTGAGAAATAGATCTTCATCGCCGAGTTGGCAGGCTCGGGAAAGCTTTACATCGTCGGGACTGTGGTCCATCAGGAAGTGAAAGACATCCTCGTGTCCGAAGTCGCGAGCCACTTGGTGTGGTGTCCGGTCGCGTCCCAGAGCTGGGATGTAATACGTTCCGTGGCTTCGAGAATCCTGTTTCGGGAAATACCTGTCCGATACTCGAACGCGAACCGAGTCGGGATCGCTTTCGACATGGCGTCGGACAAGATCGAGGTCGCCCACAGCAGTGGACATAAGAATGTCAGATCTCCTGATCTCGACCAGTAATTTCAGGTCATCGATGAAAACAGAATGATCCTAAAAGGGATGTTGCCAAGGGACTGGCCTTCGGATAAGAGAGTGGAATGCCACAGCTGCAACTCCCCATATTTCCTGCCGGCGTAACCGAGATTAACAACCAGATTGCGGTGGAAAAGAGGGACGGGATGGTCTATTACGTCCATGGGCACCTGCCGGTGTTTCAACATGGGGAGGGCGGCGTGCGCGCCTTCCGCATGTTCACCAGCCAGATGATCGTCAACGGCACGGTGAAGCCGAAGGACATTGTACGCGCGTTTGGGGTGTGGATGGTGACGGTGAAGCGCTACGTGAAAGTGATGCGGGAACGAGGTTCGGAAGGCTTCTACGTGCGCCAACCACGGCACAGCTCAGCGTCGGTGCTGAAAGGAGAAGTCCTGGAACGAGCGCAGCAGTAGTTGGATGAGGGGCGAAGCGTGCCGGACGTCGCCGCGGAACTGAAGGTGTTGGCTAACACCTTACACAAGGCCATCGGCGCCGGACGTTTATTAAAAAAAAGAATCCCGCACCGCACCCCGCGGAATTAAGCACCAAGAGCGAGCGCAGTCAGATCGACAGCCAAGCGCCCATGGGCAACGCCACCACCCGTTCTTTAGAACGAATGGCCGCGGCGATGGGAGCGCTGGGCTCCCACTCGGCACCGATTGAATTTCACTCCCACTGCGATGTCAGCCGTGGCGGTGTGCTGGTGGCTGTGCCCGCGCTATTGGCGGTGGGACTGCTGCGTTACACCGAGCAGCTGTATTCCTTGTCCCCGGGATTTTATGGCATCGACAGTATTTTTCTGCTGCTGGGATTGCTGGCCATGGCCCGCGTCCGTTCCCTGGAACAGCTGCGCTAGGAAGAGCCCGGAGAGTGGGGCAAACTGCTGGGTCTGGATCGCATTCCGGAAGTGCGCACCCTACGGGGGAAGTTGAAACGGCTGTGTGAAAACTGGGGACGAGCCCGGCAGTGGAACGCCGAGCTGGCCAAGGAATGGATCGCCCAGATGACTCTGGCCAGCGAACGGTTTTTCTATTGCGATGGTCACGTGCGCGTATATCACGGAGCGCAAACCCAACTGCCCCGCCACTACGTGGCCCGTGAACGCTTGTGCCTTCGAGCGACCACCGATTACTGGATCCATGCCATGGACGGGCAGCCCTTCTTGTACGTGAACAAGGAGGTCGACCCGGGGCTGATCGCCACCCTCGAGCAGGATGTGATTCCCTGGCTGGAGGCAAACGTACCCCAGACGGCGGAACAGGAGCAGCGGTTACGGGACCATGCCCGCGCCCACTGGTTCACGGTGGTGTTCGATCGCGAGGGCTATAGCCCGGAGTTATTCCAGAGGTTGTGGACCAAGCGCATTGCGGTTCTCACCTAGCACAAGTATCCCCAGCAAGCCTGGCGAGAAGAAGAGTTCCAGACCTACGAGATTCGCCTGCAAGGAGGCGAAGCGGTCCCCATGAAGCTGGCGGAGCGGGGTACGCAGCTAAGCAACAAGATGTGGGTGCGGGAGATTCGTAAGCTCAGTGACCAGGGGCACCAGACTGCGATTTTGACCACGAATTTTCAGGCGGGGTTGATGACGGTGGCAGCGTCGCTCTTCGCGCGATGGTGTCAGGAAAATTTCTTCCGCTATATGCGGGAGCACTATGGTTTAGATCGTCTGCTGGAGTATGGAACCGAGCCGATTCCTGATGCCGTTCCAGTGGTGAATCCGGAGTGGCGCAAGCTGGACAGCCAGATCCGTTCCAAGGCAGGCCAACGTCATCGCTGGGCCGCGCAGTTTGGCAGTCTGGCTTTATCCGAGGATCCGGGTCCCGCCGAAGTGGAAACATTTCAGCAGCGCAAGGGTGAGTTGCAGGAACAGATCGAGAGCTTGGACATAGAGATCGAAAAGTTAAAGCAAGCTCGCAAAGATACGGCGCATCACATTGCGGTGAAGTCCTTGCCCGAAGAAGATCGCTTCACCCGCCTGCGCACCGAGCGCAAGCATTTTATCGATACCATCAAGATGATTGCCTATCGTGCCGAAACCAGTTTGGCTGCGTTGCTGCGCGAACCTCTGGCCCGCGCCAGCGACGACGCTCGCGCTTTAGTACGTCAGATCTTTGAAATCGCGGCAGATCTCATCCCGGACTACGCAGCTAACACCCTGACCGTGCGTCTCCACCATTTCACGCAGGCCGCTCACGATCAAGCCATCGAGAAACTCTTGGCGGAACTCAACGCCACGCAGACGATCTTTCCAGGTACGCGCCTTCGGCTGATCTTCAAAATCGGGTCATCCTGACTTCATCGAGATCTGGAGATCTGAATGTCGGTTATGCAGCCGCGAGAGATAAGGAAGCGGGCGATCTCCTGACGCGACCGCGCATAGTGGCGTGCTTGAATCACGCGCACCATGTGCAGCGCAGGCGTGGATTCGTGCAGTAGATCGAAGGGTCGATCTCCGCAAACAGGTACTGCGAAGACCGACAGTTGCGCCTTCTCATTCTGTTTTGGTTCCGATTCCTTCGGCTACCGCCGACCAATCCCTTGCTTCTGACGACTTCACATCTTCGACGAATGAATAGGAACGAGGCGATGTCTTCCTAATCGTAAGCCGGACTTGGCCTGGCCTACCCTTGATCGTTGTGTCCCTCGTCCAGCTCCAGGTATCGTCCCCAGCGGTTCCTCGCCAACGTTCAATCTTCCCCGAAGCACTATCGTAGCTGGTATGGGTAAAGACCTTTTCCTCCGAGTCGTACCCGATGATGGTGAGTTCTGCCAACTTCCCCTCGGAATAGGAGTGGGCCAGCAAAAAGAACCCGCCTGGCATCCATTCCAAACTCTCCGTCGACTTGAATGCTTGTCCGCCAGGGCCGAAGGAACTGGCTATCGTCTTACCCTCAAGCGTCCATTTACCGGCAAAGAAATCTTGCTTCTTCAGTTCGGGGCTTGGGGTAGGTGTCTGCGGCATAGTTTGCGCGATGACGGACATTGCACTAAACAACACCAAAGGAAGGCATATTGTCGAAATCTGTTTCATTGCATTGCTCCCTGCATTAAGAATCCGCCTTTGACGAATGAAGTGGTGTCCCTTGGGTGATCGGGCACATGCCAATCTATTTGTGAGTCATCACGTGCACGATGACGTGCACCCCGAGAGCGACCGCGCCGAGCACAATGCCTCTGGCCATGTCCCTTCTGTTCCGCCAGAGTGCAATTGCAGCGATCGCGAAGATCCCTTCCGGTATCACTAATATAGGTAGCCATCCGAGCCAGTGCAGATGCTCGAACGTCCTTGCAGAGATCACAGCTGACAGTAGACGAGCGACACCAACGATGGACACAGCCAAAAGCCCAGCAGAAATCGCTACACCTGACGCCAATCTGGCCAGCTTCTTTCCCACGTTCTTCAGCGTCCACTCTCCCCGGTGATCTATCTGCTCTCTTACCCAGCTTCTTGCTGTGATCGCAAGGGAGTGCTTCAAAACCGCTGTCGCTCCTCCGAGCGCCCACCCTAGCGAAGCCCAATCGCTGTCGATGAAGTCAAGCTCCCGAAGCATTGCGTTGCACCAGCCTTGACTCTCGAGTTGCGAACCGCGAATCACGGCACCCAAGAGCCTTACTGCGAATTTGCGGACGGCTGAACTCAACTTTTAGCT
>Ga0306926_10009899_pt1 | contig 10514 bp, 11 predicted proteins | sample flu12Cox44000178_FD_203759 | JGI IMG/M metagenome (GOLD analysis project Ga0306926, IMG submission 203759) | Lab enrichment of tropical soil microbial communities from Luquillo Experimental Forest, Puerto Rico - flux8day.12C.oxic.44.000.178 (v2)... | ecosystem: Environmental > Terrestrial >... | reverse complement strand
CAAAATCGGGGTACGCACGCGCGCCGCGCGCAGCCGGCGTAGCACTTCATAGCCATCGATATCCGGCAGCATCAAATCGAGGAGAATGATATCGTAATCGTAGAGCTTGCCGATCTCCAGACCATCCTCTCCGAGATCGGTCGTGTCGCAAATGAAATTCTCCCTCACCAGCATCATTTTGATGCTGGCGGCGGTTGCTGCATCGTCCTCGACCAAAAGCACGCGCATTTGCACCTCCGATTCGGGCCGGCATGTGGCACCGGCAGGGGCGTGGTTAATCAGTATTACTATAAATAGTTAACAACCCGTTACCGCTAACTCCATGGCCTCCGACACGTAATCGAGAGATCCAAAATGGAGTAGTCGGAGTTGCCTGGCTCCGAGATGATTAATGGTGAATCGGTTTGCCAGACGCCATGCTGAATATTGAGAGGGTCTTTGCAGGATTCTCGGCGGAGTACGCTTACGCGAAGTCCCCGCTCGAACTGCGCAGCCGAAAATCTGCGGCGGCCGGGTGCACTCCTCGGGCGGGTTATTTCTGCAAGTTTCACATTTGTTCCAACGGCACAAAATAGCACTCGGTTCTGTGTCAAATTCTAGCCGTGAGCGACGTTCAATCCCCGCCCTCGGCAAAGCCCTATCATTAAAGAGGGTTTTCCTGATCACTGAGTGTGAACCGCCTCACACAGTTCAAAAGAAAAGGGCTAAGCCGTTCTCAGCTTTGAGAGCGGAAGGCGGCGTGAAACAGGTCATCGCTTCTCTCGAGTGATCTGCAGCCAACGCCTGAGAGGTCACGGCCCTTTGTTAACTTACCCGGCGTCAGGCGGCCGTCCCACGGACAACGGGCCTTCGAGGCATTTGTTCCGAGCTGCCAAAGCCATGGTCTCACCGGGACAGTGTTGGATTGCTGAAATGGCCGTAGCCGAAAGAGCGTGCCTAATTCTCAGCTTTTCTCATTGAATAACTGTTAATTATAAAATATTACTCGATGGGATCGGACAGCTTTAAAGTGCGCGCTTGTAGAATACCCCGTCCTTCATGATGTAGGTCAGGTGCTCGCCTTGGCCGTCGAGCAATGATATGTCGGCCAGCGGGTCGCCGTCGATGACGATCAGATCGGCGCGGGCACCAGCGGCGACGACGCCGAGTTCGCCCGGGTGATTGAGGAGCTCGGCATTGACCGTCGTTGCCGAGCGGATGATGTCGAAGGGCGACATCGCCTCGGCGCGGATGATGAATTCACGCGACTGGTAACGGTGCATCGGACCCAAGAGATCGGTGCCAAAACCGATCTTGACGCCGGCGGCTTGAAGGATTTCGAGCGAGTGCAGCCCCGCCTCGCGCACCTCGCCGAGCTTGCCCATACTTACTTCGGGAACGCCGAGCTCTCGGCCATGACGGTGCAACGCGTCGTAGGTGACGAGCGTCGGTACGACAAAAGCCTCAGCCCCGCAGACGTGCTCGGCGGTTGCGCGGTCGATCAGATTGGCGTGCTCGATCGAACGTACCCCGAAATCGATCGAGCGTCGGATCGCCTCTGGGGAATAGGCGTGCGCCATGACATAAGTGTGCCAAGCCTGCGCCTCCTCGACGATCGCGCGCACCTCCTCCTCGCTGTATTGCAGGTTCCAAATCGGGTCGTAGGGTGAGGCGACGCCGCCAGAAGCCACGATCTTGATCTGCGTGGCCCCCTTGCGCAGCTCGTCGCGTGCGGCGCGGCGACACTCCGCGACCCCGTCGGCGATGCGCGACATCGTAAGGCCGCCGGCGCAGCATGCGCAGCTGTCGACCGGCTGAGTGCGCGGCCTCGTATCCCCGTGCCCCCCGGTTTGGCTCAACGCCATACCCGAGGGAAAGATGCGCGGCCCGCGGACGAGACCGTCCTCGACCGCTTCGGCGAGCCCGCCATCGGCGCCTGCAGCATCGCGGATTGTCGTGAAGCCGCGCTGCAGCATCTGCTCGAGCACTTTCGCCACCTGCAAGGTCAGCAATGTGACCGGCCGATCCGACAGCCGAGCGAGCGCAGCATCGACGGCAAGGACGTGGACATGGGCGTCAATCAGCCCCGGTATCAACGTGCGGCCCTTGAGATCGATTGTCTCGGAAGTAGTGCAATCGATCGGACGATCCGAGACCTCGCGGATGTGCGCATCCTCGACGAGGACGTGGTGATCGTCGCGCCGCTCCTGGCTGGTGCCGTCGACCACCGTGCAATTGGCAAAAACGATCGCAGCCATTGCCCCTGCCCCGTGCGTTTCCTGCTATCCGGAGATTAGGCCGGATTGCCTCCCGGGTGGAAGCGGGCTAACGTCGGATAGGATGATCCGGTGAACTCTAGGGAGAAAAACCCAATGTCGACTTTGATCTTCGGCGGCACCGGCTTCATTGGCCGGCGCCTCGTCCCGCTATTGGTGCAGCGCGGCGAAGAAGTCGTGTGCATGGACATCAACCCCGGCACTGCGTCCTACGGACACCTGGGCAAGCAGGTCCAGGTCGTGCGCGGCGACGTCACGCAGTTCGACGATGTCGTCGCGGCTACTGCCGCGGCCAAACCGACACGGGTCGTCAATCTCGCCTATTTCCTCGGCAGCGAGCACGCTCCGCATGTCGCCACCAAGCTCAACATCATCGGGATGGACAACTGCTTTGAAGCGGCGCGGCTGTGCGGCGTCAACCGGGTCGTGTTTGCGAGCTCGCTCGCGGTCAGCGGCGAGCAGCACCATTACGGCGAGCGCGCGGTAAATGAAGACGATTTCCGCCACGGCCACGTGCAGTACGCGATGCACAAGATCTTCAACGAGTGGCAGGCGCAGGACTACCGCGAGAAATACGGGATGGAAATCACTGCGATCCGCCCCGCCAATGTGACCGGGCCCGACAAGATTGTCGGCTCGGTGGACCACGTCAAATGCATCACCTTCCCGGCGCGCGGGGAGGCGATCTCGTTCCCCTACAAGGACGCGATGCGCTCGCCCGTCCATGTCGATGATATCGCCGAGGTGTTTGCGCGGGTCTTACTGACCGACAAGCCGCGTCATGCCATTTACAATTCGGGTGGAACGCCGATCAGCCTTGGCGAGCTCGCCGACCTGGTGCGCGAATTCCTACCCGACGCACAAATCACTTTCGATCGCGAGACCGGGGGCAAGGAAACCTCTGGCAATTACCTAATAGACAACACGCGGTTGATCCAGGAATTCGGGCTCCAATACCTGCCTTACCGGCAACGAGTATTGCAGATCATCAACGATACGCGCAGCGAGGCCGGCCTGCCGCCCGTCGCCGATCGGTAAGGAAGTCCACGCCCGGGGCGCGTTAGCGGAGGACGGTATGGAAACGGTGGGCCTCGGCTTGTGCTTTGAGGATTTGCCGGTCGGGCGGCAGTTCAGGACAATCGGGCGCACCGTCACTGAGGCCGACATCACCAATTTCGTCAACTGCACCGGCATGGTCGAGGTGTTGTTTACTAACCTCGAATTTCTAGCGCATGAATCGGACATCAAGCAGCGGCTGGCGCCGGCGGCTCTGGTCTATGCCTTCACCGAGGGACTTCTGGTGCAGTCGACAATGCAGCACACCGGCTTTGCGTTTCTGCATATGGAGCTAAATGTCGAGAACCCGGTCTTCGCCGGCGACACGATACATGCCGAATGCGAGGTGACCGAAGCGCGCCGCAGTCAGAGCCGTCCAGACCGGGGCCTCGTGCGCGCTCGTATCCGGGTCATCAAGCAGGACGGGACTGTGGCGCTGACCTACACGCCACTGCGGATGATCAAGTGCCGGGAAAGTGGCGCTAAATCAGCCCCATGATGCTCGGCTTGCCGGTTTCGTTGGTGTTGAATGCCGCTTCCCACACTGCGATCTTGCCGTCGCGCATGACCCAGATTTCGACCCCGCGCCCCGTCATCTGGGCGCCGCTTACCGGGTCTTCCCACTCGCCTTCCCAATAGTTGGCGATTGTGTCGCCCATTAGTGCGCGGAATTCTTTGCGCAGCCGATAATCCTTCTGCCGTTCGCTGCGGCTGCGAAATAGCTTTTCGAGCGCCGCTTTGCCGCCCAATTCCGGTAAATCACCAAAGCGTACGACGCAGTCATCGGTAAAGCCGGCGAGCAATGCCGGAATGTCCCATGGCATGAACAAAGATTCGACGCGAGCCACAAGGGCTCGCGCCTCTTCGACCGTGCGTGGGTTTCGGTCAGTCACTCGGGACTGATTATGCGCTCAGTCGCGCAGTTCGGGGACGATCCAGAACGGCTTTTGGCCGCGGGCGACGCGCTCGAAATTGTCGAAGGCATTGCGCCAGCGCTTCCAGTGATTGTCCCAGGTCGGCCCGGCGCCGTGCGGGCTGAAGATCGCATTCTTCATCGTGAACAGCTCGTGATCGGGCTTGGGCGGCTCTTCGACCATGACGTCGAGCCCGGCCCCCAAGATTTTCTCATCGCGCAATGCCATATAAAGTGCCTTTTCGTCGACCACTGGGCCGCGGCAAGTGTTGATCAGGATCGCGGTCGGCTTCATCATCGCAAATTCGCGCTCGCCGATCAGATTATGCGTCGACATGTCGAGCGGGACGTGCAAAGTGATGATGTCGGAAGTCTTGAGCAGTTCCGGGAACAGCGCGAAGCGAACCCCGAGCGCATCTTCCTGGTCGGCGGTCAGTCGATTGATATCATAATATTTGATGTGCATATCGAAGGCTTTCGCGCGGCGCGCCACCTTCTTGCCGATATTGCCGAGCCCGATGATGCCCAACGTCTTGTCTTCGAGCTCGTAGAGCTTGAACGAGTTGAAATCATTGCCCCGCCAGCGGCCGGAGACGACGCCCTCGTGCTGCCAGATCAATTTGCGGCAGACCGCCAGCATCAGCATCATTGCATGCTCGGCGACGGCCGTCGCATTGGCGCCGCCATTGTTGCATATCGGGATCCCGGCCGCCCGCGCCGCCTCGAGGTCGTAGGTGTTGTAGCCGGCGCTCAAGGTCTGCACGATCCGCAGCTTTGGCGCCGCCTGGTAGAATTCCGGCCCGTGCTTGAACTGTCCGGCGCCGATGTAATACTCGGTGTCCTTCAACAGCTCGAAGAATTCCGGCCTGCCATGCGGTGCGGTCGACAGCTCCCAACCGGTCGGGAGCAAATCATATGCGATGGCGAGCGTCTCCTCGGAGTGGGTGCTGGGTGTCAGGATGCGGGGCATATTGCGTCTCCTCTTTGGGGGAATTGTCGCGTGTGGTTGGCAGGAGCCGCATCGTAGCGATAGGTTGCGATCGTCGTCAAATCAGCGTGGAAGAACAACATCATGCCCGAGTCGCTCGAAAGCCGCTTTCAGAACCTGCACGAGTTCGTCACGCAAGCGCGCACCAACCTCGACCGCAACAATTGGGACTATTTGATCGGCGGCTCGGAAACCGAAACAACCCTGGCCCGCAACCGTCTGGCACTCGATGCGATCGGCTTCCGTCCGCGGGTATTGCGCGACGTGTCGAACATCGATTGCAGCAGCACGCTGTTCGGCAAAAAGCTCCGCATCCCGGTGCTGTGCGCCCCGGTCGGCTCGCTCGAAGTCTTCGAGCCGGGTGGCGGCGCGACGGTCGCCGAGGCGACGTGCTCCTTCGGCAACGGGATGATCTTGAGCTCGGTGTCGCATCCCGGTCTCGACGAGACCGCCAACGCCTCTGGGGACGGTTTCAAGATCTTCCAGCTTTATGTTCGCGGCGATGCCGAATGGGTCGATGACCACGTCCGGAGGGCCATCGATAAGCGCTACAACGCTTTTTGCCTGACCGTCGACACCGACAGCTACAGCCGACGCGAACGCGACATCGCCAAACGCCACCAGCGCCGCCGCGTGCGGGTCGCTGATGCCCGCATCTTCCAGGCGCAATTCAACTGGCGCGATGTCGAGCGCATCAAGAAAGGCTTCGACATTCCGCTGATCCTCAAAGGCATCGCGACCGCCGAGGACGCGAAGATCGCGGTCGAGCATGGGGTCGACTGCGTCTACGTGTCGAACCATGGCGGCCGCCAGCTCGATCAGGGTGTCGGGTCGATCGACGTCCTGCCCGAGGTCGTCGAGGCGGTCGGCGGGAAGGCGCGCATCATTGTCGATGGCGGCATCAGCCGCGGCACCGACGTGGTCAAAGCGCTGATCCTCGGCGCCGACGCGGTCGCCTGCGGGCGGCTTTATGTTTATGGCCTCGCTGCCGCCGGCGCCGAGGGCCTAGTCCGGCTCTTCGAGGTTCTCGAAGATGAGATCCGCATCTGCCTGTCGCTACTCGGCGTCACCGGCTATCGGGAGCTCGATAAATCCTATATCCGGCCGGCGCGCCAGGTCGTCGAGCCGCATGTCCACAGCGCCTTCCCGCACCTCAACCTGCCGCGCGAGACGTATTAGCCGGCTTGCGGAATGACTGAACCCGGCTAGGCGAGCCGGCCCGGAATTTCAGAATCCCGGTCTTCTTCGTGGGTACGCTCGCGAGGGGAAGGCCGCGCTAGCGCACGCGCGCGACTAGGTGTTCCCCTTAACCGTGCGCGATAGTAATATTTATAACCGTTAGAAATCCCTTTGCTTCTTGCCCTAGTATGATATTTTACGATTTGATGACATTCCGCGTCGACCCAGTCCATCAGACTGGGCATGGGTGGCGGGATCACAAATAGTCAGCAGGGAGAGAGACCAGCACATGTTTAGCCCTAGCTCGGCCAACGCCGCCGTAATGCCGGGATGTCGTTCTGTCAATTGCACCGGTCATCGATTCACCGCCTTAGCCATAGGCTTTGGAGCTGTGGTGGCGGCTCTCCTCGCCTCTGCGAACGCGTTCGCTCAGGCGCCGGGAAGCTCGTCGCAAATGACGCAGGAGCAGCATGCCTGTGCCGTTGTGATGGGCCTCCATCAACCCGGGGACCTTTACGACACATGCATCAGGAGTCTCAATAAATCGCTCTCTGAATTGGACCAGGCGCGACTGGCTTCGAAAGACCGAAGCTCGTGCGCTCAGCAGGGGCTCAAACCCGGTACGTCAGCCTTCGCGGTCTGCGTGGTGAACGCAGAATAATTCCCAGCCGGTGCCCCCTAGCAGCGGTCTTTCTTGTCGTTTGAATTAAGGCGATAGCGCCAGACACACCCTCAGACCGGAAGCAGTCATGTCACGGATCGTCCTAACTTTCTGCTTTGCCGCACTGCTCGGCTCGTGTGGTACCCTCAGCGCCCAACACACTGATTGGGCGCAAGCGCGTCTGGCCTGTGCCGATGTGGGTCTCGACCCGCACAGTAGCGCCTTCAATGAATGTGTCTTCAATCTCTATTATTCCCTATGGAATGCACAAAACGTAGCTGAGCGTTGACGTGCAGAGATCTATCGCTCAGTCATCGTTGAGCATTCCTCGATCCTGTTCTCAATAATCAAGCCATCGCATCGCGACGAAGGATTTCAAGCAATGCGGAAACCGCGCGAGAGCGATAGCGATCTGCGTGCTGGACCGCAAAAAAGGCCCGTGGGCTAAGGGAAACCGGCAGGCGTGTTAGGGTCCCGGCTTTCACCGCGTCGGCACAAACGCGCACAGACAGAACCGCCGCCCCGCCACCCGCGAGGACCGCGGCGAGGACGGCCTCATTGGAGGGCAGCTCGATTGCGATGTTCAGATTGCTATAGGGCACGCCGAGCTCATCCAGAGCCTTGACGAACGCCGCCCTCGTCCCCGAGCCATCCTCCCGCGCGACCCAGTTCCCTGCTTCTAGATCGTCGGCCTTAAGCTTCTCCTTTCTCGCCCATGGGTGGTTGGCGCCGACGACCATTGCGAGGTCATCACGGGCGATCGGTTCGATTGCGAGGCGGGGATCCTGCAATTCCTCTTCGGGATCTTCGACAAAGCCGAGTTCGACGGCACCGCTGATTATGGCGTTGACGACCTCGGTCGAGTTACCAACGGCAACCACCAGAGCCACACCGGGGTAGGTCTGGTGAAAATCTACCAGTCTCGGCGGCAAGAAATGGCTCGCGATCGTCTGGCTTGCCTTGATTTGGAGACGCCCGCGGCTGAGACCCGTGAACTCGCGCATCGCGAGTTTTACCGCGTCGGCGCGATTGATTAGGGCACGCGCTTCATCGAGCAGCAGCTTGCCTCCCTCCGTCACAAGGATGCCGCGTCCGACACGATGAAAGAGTTTCGTCCCGAATTCACGCTCGAGTGACGCCACCGCTGCCGATACCGAGGGAGGTGCCAGTCCGAGGGCGCTGGCCGCGCGCGTGATGTGTTCGCGCTCGGCAACCGCGATGAAGATTTTCAACTGGTCAAGCGTCACGCCTCTGTACCGATCTCCCTGTGATTTCTAAAGCAAGCTCCGATCGGGTTGCCTCGGCCGATAGAGATTGCTTCGTCGCTCCGCTCCTCGCAATGACGGTTATTTGAAGTGTCATTGCGAGCGCAGCGAAGCAATCTCGGGAAGGACGCATCGGCTTTGATCAAAACTTCCCACTAATGAGCTGGCCGGCGGCTTCAGCTTTTGTTGTAAATGTCATCCCTGAGATAAGCGCCGGTCTACGGTTTAACTGGTCTCTATTCGGTGTCATGAGCAAAGGCTGACCAGAAATCGGACAATTTATGGCCTGGCATTTGGGTATGGCGGCTCGATTTATCGAGCGCTTTGTCCATCCGGGCGAGGCGTTCCGATCGTTCGTCGGAGGCTAATAAACCGTGCTCTTTGATAGCCTCGATCGCTCTATCCGGCCGCCCTATATCGGCCGTGTACGAACGATCGGAACTGCAACAAGCGTTTAGCCCTCTTCGGCCGTCACCAGCAAAGGAGATTCTCAGATGTTTTCGGTCAATCCGAGCAATATCACCCAGACGCAGAGATACGGTCGTCGAAACCCAGTTTGGGTCGTAACTGCTGGAGTTGCGGCCGTCGCCTTGCTCATTGGCGCCAGCAATTTTGCCAAGGCGGCAGAGATTTCGCCGCGAATGGCGCAAGAGCAGCATGCCTGTACTGTGATGATGGGGCTCCATCAACCGGGCGAGCTCTACGACACATGTATGAGGAGCCTCAACAAGACGCTTTCCGAGTTGGACCAGGCACGACTGGAGTCGACACAGCAAAGCGCATGTGCCGATCGAGGGCTCCAACCCGGCACAACAGCCTTCGGATTATGCGTCGTGAACGGAGAGCAATCCCCGGCGGATGCTAGCCATTACGCAGTAAACGTCTCTCTGCGCTGAGAGAAACTCTTCGTCAAGATACCCTTTGAGTTTGGAGGTCGTTATGTCACGTATCGCTCTAGTTCTCGCCTTTACCACCCTACTCGGATCGTATGGCGTCGCGAGCGCCCGCCAAAGTGATTGGGGGCAGGCGCGTCTCGCCTGCGCCGATGTGGGTCTCGATCCCGGCAGCGGCGCGTTTAATCAATGTGTCTTCGACCTCTACTACTCTCTGTGGAACGAGCAGAACGAGTTCGAGCGCTGAGGGAGGATGCTGTCACCGCAGCGCTGGCGAGATGCCAGGAAGCGCCTTCCCAGCATCTCGCTTGCCACGCAAGAGCTATTTAGCCGCGACGCGGTACCGGGACGCGCCTCAAATTACGCCTGCTGCTGGCGGGACGGACGCGCCGGCGCAGCAGCCATCGCCCCCTGTACCTTGTCGGGTCGAGTGAAGGCGAGGTATTCCGCAGCGAATTCCGGCGGCAAGATTTCCACCATCGATTCGTTCTCGATCCAGACCTCCATCACGTGGAAGGGACCGCGGTTGCAGCGGAAGCATTGCCAGCCCTCACGCTGTGCGATCGTTTCGACTGTGTCCGCTTGAGTGGCGACACTGAGCGCGAAATGCGTCGGACCGTAGGCCCGCTCCGCTACCGGCTTCTTGACAAAACCGCCGCCGTCGTCGCCGCCTGGCCGAAGCTCGGTCCCCGCCGGATAGACTTCGACACCCGATCCGTGTTCGTCGAGCTGAAGCGCAAAGAAACTCCCCGGATTGGGCGGGAATGGCACCGCAACTCCGCCCATGAGTTCGGCCAAAACTCCGGCGACATTCTTTGGGTCGCGGGCGGCGATGGATAGATGATGGATCATGGTTTCCTCTCTGTTTTTCGGATCAGCGGATAGCACCACGGATCGGAATAGCGGGTCACGGTGTTCACGAGCGGCTGGTAGCGTCGTTGTTACCGCCCGACCAATTTCGTTTGAGATGGGGACCGCACCTTGCCAATGGTCCAAACTCGCCGACACCATATGGGCTCCGGTTGCCGGCCCAAAAAGGGGGCCTTGCTGGGCTCGCCATCATTCGGGCGCGCCATCCTGGCATTGGCAGGAAGTTTTGCCTTTGTCGGCGGCTGGCTTTTCCCGCATCGGCTCACCAGGAACGGATGATGGACACCTTCGGAGCATCTTGGCGCGGTGTTGATGCGCGCTCTGGTTTTCGGCGGTGCGCGCTTCGATCTGCGTGATCCCGAGCACCGCGCCGTCGCCTTCACTTGGCCGCAATTCCTCGCGTTCTTGCTCATACTTAGTTTGTGGTGAATATC